>Ga0209358_10000151_pt1 | contig 63711 bp, 67 predicted proteins | sample LauGreFa1BDMLBSN_2_FD_187574 | JGI IMG/M metagenome (GOLD analysis project Ga0209358, IMG submission 187574) | Freshwater lake microbial communities from Lake Michigan, USA - Fa13.BD.MLB.SN (SPAdes) (version 2) | ecosystem: Environmental > Aquatic > Freshwater > Lake | place: Lake Michigan, USA... | reverse complement strand
TACCGCCAGCCGCGAAACCGATGCGCTGGCCGCGGACTTGATCAAAGCCATGGCCCGGCCCGACACGCCGGCGATCGACAAAATTGTGGTGAGCGAGGCCGGTGCCTCGGTCTATAGCGCAAGCGAGTACGCCAGCCAGGAAATGCCTGATGTCGATGTCAGCCTGCGCGGCGCGGCCAGCATTGCGCGCCGCTTGCAAGACCCGCTGGCCGAACTGGTGAAGATTGAGCCCAAATCGATTGGCGTCGGCCAATACCAGCACGACCTGAACCAAAGCGCGCTGGCACGCACGCTCGAAGCGGTAGTGGAGGACTGCGTGAATGCGGTGGGCGTGGACCTGAACACTGCCAGCGTGCCGCTGCTCTCGCGCGTGTCCGGCTTGTCCAATACGGTGGCGCGCGCAGTGGTTGCGCGGCGCGAATCGCAAGGTGCGTTTGCCAGCCGCCAGCAGCTCTTGCAAGTGACGGGTTTGGGTGCTAAGACCTTTGAACAATGCGCTGGTTTTTTGCGTATACGCAGCGGCGAAAATCCTTTGGATAACACCGGTATCCACCCGGAAAGCTATCCCGTGGTGCAGCGCATTTTGGAAAAAACCGGGCAGCCGGTGCAGGCGCTGCTAGGGCGCAGCGACATGCTGCAAAGCCTGCTGCCCGAGCTGTTTGCCAACAAGGGCGTGGGCATTATTACGGTGCAAGACATTTTCAAAGAGCTTGAAAAACCGGGGCGTGATCCACGGCCTGATTTCAAGGTGGCGCGCCTGGCTGAGGGCGTGAAAGACATAGGTGATTTGCGCGAGGGCATGGTGCTGGAAGGCACGGTCAGCAATGTGGCGGCCTTTGGCGCGTTTGTGGATTTGGGCGTGCACCAGGACGGCTTGGTGCATGTCAGCCAAATGAGCCAAAAATTTGTGTCTGATGCGCGCGAGGTGGTGAAAACCGGCGCGATTGTGAAGGTGCAGGTATTGGAAGTCGATGTGGCGCGCAAACGCATAAGTTTGAGTATGCGCTTAGGCGATGCGCCGCGTGCCAATGCGCAGGGGTCCAAGACCCAAGTACAGGGACAGGGACAGGCAAGCGGCGCAGCGCCGCGTGGCGCTTACAGGCCGCCACCCGCCCGCGACGCTGCGCCCCAAGGCGCTATGGCTGCTGCCTTGTCGCAGCTACAAGGCCTGCGCAAATAAAGCGATGCGCGCCCTGCACATTTACGCCGGTAAGACGGCTCTGGCGCAGTTGGCCCGCCAGGGCTTGCAGGCCTCTAGCGTGCGCGTCGTGCCTGCGGCGGCAGGCGGGCCTAAGGGCTTGATTTTGGGCCCCTTGGACCGTTTTATTTTCGGCCAATGGTTGACCCAAAGCACCCAGCCGGTGCATCTGGTCGGGGCATCGATTGGCGCATGGCGCATGGCGACCGCCTGCTTGAACGACCCCGTGCCGGCCCTCGAACGCCTTGAGCGCGACTACATCGCGCAGCACTACGAATTGGCACCGGGCCAAAAGCGCGTGCCTGCGTCCCTGGTCAGCCAGCAGTTTCGGGATAACTTGCAATTGTTTTACGGCGGACGCATCCAGGAGCTTTTGACGCATCCGCGTTACCGCTTACATGTCTTAGCTTCGCGCGGGCGTGGGCTCTTGCAGCGCGAGCATCCGTTTTCTACGCCGCTGGGCTATGCCGTAGCGATCGCGTCCAATGCGCTGGACCGCCGCTTGCTGGGTCTGTCGCTGGAGCGCGTGGTTTTTTCTGCGCAGCCAGGTGCATTGCCATTTGCTACAAGCGACTTTCGTACCCGCGCAGTGCCGCTCGTGGAAGATAACTTTATGCAGGCGCTGCAAGCGAGTTGTTCGATTCCGTTTTTATTGCAAGCCGTGCACGGTATTGCAGGTGCGCCGCCCGGCGCGTATTGGGATGGTGGCATCACCGACTATCACTTGCACCTGAACTACAGCGGGGCAGCCAGCGATGGTGCCTGGGGCGCAGGGCAGGGCATAGTCTTGTATCCGCATTTTCAAAAAGCGGTAGTGCCCAGTTGGCTGGACAAGCCTTGGAAATGGCGCCATTCCAGCAGCGCGTTTTTAGACTCGATGGTGGTACTAGCGCCCAACCCCGAATGGGTGCGCACCTTGCCCAATGGCAAATTGCCAGACCGCAAGGACTTCACTCACTACGGCAATGACCTAGCTGCTCGCATGCGGGCCTGGAATGGCGCTACTTCTGCCGCTAGTCAACTAGCGGATGAATTTGCAGCTTGGTTGGAGCGGCCGGATAAGAGTCAGGTCATGCCTTTGTAAAGAAAATATTCCACCGTCCGCAGCCCGGCGATGGTCAGCAGCAACGAGCCAAGCAAGTGCAGCGCGGCAGTTCCCAAGGCGAGTGCGTAGCGACCCTGACCAAGCATGGCGACCACTTCAGCAGAAAAGCTGGAGAAGGTGGTCAATGCCCCCAAAAAGCCAGTGATGAGCGCCAGACGCCAAGCCGGGTCCAACTCGGGCATGGCTTGGAACAAAGCGACTGCCACGCCGACCAAATAGCCACCGATCAGGTTGGCGGCCAAGGTGCCCAGCGGCAAGGCGGTTCCCGGCAATACGCTGGGGTTGAGCCAGAGCCCGAGCTGCCAACGCGCAAGCGCTCCGGCGCAGGCGCCAAGGCAAATAGGGAGTACGGGGTTCATAGGCGTATTGTGGCGTAGCTGCTTTTGTCTGGTGCCGGATCGCGTAAAGGCGGAGCTTTAGTTATGCCGCTATTTGGGGTGTGCTACTGCCCTCAAGGTGCATCCTCGCCCGCTAGGTTTTTGCCATTGACGCGCAAACCGCCCTCCGAGAGTTTGGCCGCTTGCGCTGGTTTGATACCTTTGACGCGTCGCATCAGGTCGGCCCAGTCTTTAAACTGCCCTTGCGCCCGCGCTTCTAGGATGCGGGCGGTGCTGGCCGGGCCTAGGCCTTTCACACTGTCGAGTTCAGCCTCGGTCGCTTGGTTAATTTCCGTGGCAAGGCACAGACTGATACAGCCCGACGCCAGCCACAGCCCGATAGCGCAATGGGTCAGGGCCACGATGCCGCGCATGGGCTTACTGCGTTTGCGCGAGCCACTGCACGTAGCGGCTAACACCGGTTTGCACATCGGCAAAGTTGTGCCCACACCCGGCACCGCGCAAAGCGCCCAAGTCTGCTTCGGTAAAGCACTGGTACTTGCCGCGCAAGGCGTCCGGAAAAGGGATGTACTGCAACAAGCCTTGCGCCACGATGTCAGGCAAAGCCAAGGGCGCATGGCCCTCTTGCGCGCGCAAAGTATTGACGACCGCATGGGCCACGTCATTAAAACTCTGCGCCCGGCCCGAGCCGAGGTTGAAAATACCGTTCTTCTCGGGATGGTCAAAGAACCACAGGTTGATCGCGACCACGTCATCGACGAACACAAAATCACGCATTTGTTCGCCCGCCGCATAGCCGCCATAGTCGGCGAATAATTTGACCTTACCTTCTTTTCGGAACTGGTGAAACTGGTGGTAGGCCACACTGGCCATGCGCCCTTTATGTTGCTCATGCGGGCCATACACATTGAAGTAACGAAAGCCCGCCACTTGCGCTTTAGCGTTTTGCAGTTGCGCGCCTAGGCGTTGGCGCATCACCTGGTCAAAGAGCAGCTTGGAGTATCCGTAGACATTAAGTGGTGCTTCGCAGGCGGGCTCTTCACGAAAGCGATCTGAACCACCATACGTGGCGGCCGACGATGCATACAACAGACGGGTGCCCTGTGCCTGCGCTGCTTCAAACAACTGCAGCGATACGCCATAGTTGTTGCGCAACATGTACTGCCCGTCTTGCTCCATGGTGTCGCTGCAAGCGCCCTCGTGGAAAACTGCTTCGACCTGGCCATAGTGGCCTTGCGCATAGTGGCGATAAAAATCAGCCGCGTCCACGTAATCGGCAATGCGCCGTAGCGCAAGGTTGCGAAATTTGTCGCCATCGCGTAAGTCGTCCACGGCGATGATGTCCTCGATGCCGCGCGCATTGAGCCCGGCAATAATGTTGCTGCCGATAAACCCAGCAGCGCCCGTCACTACAACCCGTGTCATGCAGTCAACTCCTCAAAGCGCACGGTGGCCGTGCCAAATTTACCCACCACCAGGCCGCCAGCACGGTTAGCCCAGGGTAGGGCTTGTTGCAAGCCCATGCCTGCACCGAGCAGCACGGCCATCGTGGCGATCACCGTATCACCCGCGCCGGTCACGTCAAACACTTCGCGCGCTTGTGCGCTCACATGGCTGACACTGCCGTTTTCAAATAAGCTCATGCCTTCTTCACTACGGGTCAGTAAGAGCCCGGTCAGCCCCAGCTGATCGCGCAAAGCTTGGGCTTTGGCCCGTAATTGGTCTTCGCTTTGCCAAGCACCCACTACCTCTTGTAACTCTGCGCGGTTAGGCGTGATCACGGTGGCACCCTGGTAGCGTGAATAGTCGCTGCCCTTGGGGTCGATAAGCACAGGTTTGCCCAGGGCGCGGGCTTTGGCAATCATGTCGCTGACGTGCGCCAGACCGCCTTTGCCGTAGTCTGAAAACAGCACCGCGTCATGAACCGGCAGCAGCTCTTCAAAGCGCGCGCTTTGGCTTGCCAGAATTTCTTTGTCGGGGGTGTTTTCGAAGTCCAGGCGGATCAGTTGTTGCTGGCGACCGATGATGCGCAGCTTGACGGTAGTTTTCAATCCGCCATCGCGGCGTAACTCGGTTTTAACGCCTGTTTGTGCCAAAAGTTTTTCCAGCTTGTGGCTGGCTTCGTCTTCGCCCACTACCGTGAGCAAGGTGGCTTGTGCGCCCAGCGCGGCCACGTTCAGTGCTACATTGGCGGCTCCCCCGCCGCGTTCCTCTTCACGCGTGACGCGTACCACGGGCACTGGCGCTTCGGGTGATATGCGATCGACCGCGCCATACCAGTAGCGGTCCAGCATGACATCACCCACGACCAAAATGCGGGCTGCTTTGACACGCTCTGCAGACAGGGGGCTTAATGCATCAGTGCTCATAGTTCTTCCACGCGACGTGGCGGGTAGCTGTCCCAGGCTTGGCAGCCAGGGCAGTGCCAAAAATGGTTTTGTGCCTCAAAACCGCAAGCGGCGCAGCGGTAGCGTTTGAGGGGCTTGACGGCCTGGTCCAGCGCCCGCTGCACTTGCGGATGGAATTGCTCATTTTCCAGCTTTTCACCGGCAATCCACTGGGCCGCTGCCACCAGTGAGGGCTGTTTTTCCAGGTGTTGCACGTACCAGTTACGGGCATCGTGCTGCGGTCCGCTTGCTGCATTTTCCAATTGCACAACGGCGTCCAGTACATCCAGCGAGGGCGTGTGCGCATAGGCTTGTTGGAGAAGGGCTGACATGGCGGCACCACGTCCGCTGGCCAGGGCGCAGCGCGTCATCATCAGCGCCATCAGGGCGATGGACTCCGGCGTGGCCTGGGCCGCTTCTTCCAGCAAATCCAGCGCTAGGGCGGGTTCACCCGCAATTTCATAGTGGCGCGCCAGATCGATGCGGGCGCGTGGACTACCAGGTGCACTGGCAATGGCTTGTTTGAGCAGCCCTCGGGCCGCATCGGCCTCACCCTTTGCCAGGTGCGATGCCGCTTGCTCGCACAGGTAATGGGCCAGCCGACCAGCAAAACTGCCTTGACCGGCCGCTTCAAGCTTGGCCGCCACTTGCGCTGCGCCCAACCAGTCGCGCGAGCGTTCGTAATTGGCCAGCAAAGCCAGGCGCGCTTGCGCTTCAAAGCGCGTGCCTTCTAAGGCCAGCAAGGCGGTTTCGGCGCGGTCGAGCAGGCCGGCCTTCAGGTAGTCCAGCGCCAGCCCGTGCTGGGCGCGGTGGCGGTCGTCGGCGCTGATATCGGCGCGCGAGAGCAAATGCTGGTGCACGCGCACCGCACGCTCGTATTCGCCACGGCGGCGGAACAGGTTGCCCAGCGCGAAATGCAATTCCGACGTATCCGGGTCGTTTTGCACGGCTTCGATGAAGGCGTCGATGGCTTGGTCTTGCTGCTCGTTGAGCAAAAAGTTAAGGCCTTTGAAATAGGCTTTGGGCGCCTGGCGGTTTTCCAGGCGCATCTGGCGCAGGTCAAAGCGCGAGGCCAGCCAGCCCAGCGCAAAGGCGATTGGCAGGCCCATCAATACCCAGTTCAGGTCAAAGTCCATGGGTCAGGGTTTCGTCGGACGTGGGTAGTGTTTGGGCGCTTGGGGACTTGGCTTGTGCGGCGTTACGCTTTGCATGGCGCCGCTGCTGCCACCAGCGCGGCACCATACCCAAAATGCCGAGTAGCAGGCCACCGGCAAAACTGATCAGCACCACCATCACCAGCGGGCTGGTCCATTGGTAGCCAAAGAAAAAGTGCACCGTGACGTCGGCCTGGTTGTTCAAGGCAAACGCAAAAAGGGTAAAAAAAATCGCTGCTTTGAACAGCCATTTCACCAGCGAAAAGAAGGGGTTCATGCAATTCCTTGGTCGGCGGCGATTCTATCGGGCCGACAGGAAATCAGGGCTTGTCGGGGGTGCCGGCAGGCTTGGCAACACCTGCATCAACGGCTTCGCGCAGGGCTTTGCCGGGCTTGAAATGCGGGACCCGGCGCTGGGGAATGGCGACGCTTTCGCCATTGCGCGGGTTGCGGCCCATGCGCGGTGCGTGGTGACTCACCGAAAAACTGCCAAAGCCACGAATTTCGATGCGCTGACCGCGCACAAGCGCGTCGTTCATCGCGTCCAAGATGGCCTTGACGGCGAATTCCGCGTCTTGCTGAGTCAGTTGGCTGAACCGACTGGCCAATTCTTCGACGATGTCAGAGCGGGTCATAAAAAGCTTTGAAAACAATGCAAGCGACCGGCACGCGCCGGTCGCTTGGGGACTACGTAAGTGGCAGGTGCCGCTTAATTGTTATCCAACTTGGCACGCAACAAAGCGCCCAGGCTGGTAGTGCCGGCGTTTTCGCGCGCGGCATTTTGGCTCAGGGTGGCCATGGCTTCGTTTTGGTCTGCTGCATCCTTGGCCTTGATGGACAACTGAATGTTGCGGGTCTTGCGATCCACGTTGACCACGACAGCGGTGACTTCGTCGCCTTCTTTGAGCACGCTGCGGGCGTCTTCGACGCGGTCGCGGCTGATCTCGGAGACGCGCAGGTAGCCGATGATGTCTTCGCCCAGGTCGATCTCAGCGCCTTTGGCATCGACGGTTTTGACCTTACCGGTCACCACTTGGCCTTTGTCATTGACAGCGGCGAAGGTGGTGAAGGGATCGGAATCCAACTGCTTGATACCCAGGGAGATACGCTCGCGGTCCACGTCCACGGCCAGCACAATAGCTTCGACTTCCTGGCCTTTTTTGAACTCGCGCACAGCGGCTTCGCCGGTTTCGTTCCAGGACAGGTCGGACAAATGCACCAGGCCGTCGATACCGGCCGCCAGGCCCACGAACACGCCAAAGTCGGTGATCGATTTGATCGGGCCTTTGACGCGGTCGCCGCGCTTGGTGTTTTGCGCAAATTCTTGCCAAGGATTGGCTTTGCACTGCTTCATACCCAGAGAAATGCGGCGCTTGTCTTCGTCGATTTCCAGCACCATGACTTCGACTTCGTCACCCAAGGACACGAGTTTGGAAGGGGCGATGTTTTTGTTGGTCCAGTCCATTTCGGAGACGTGCACCAGGCCTTCGATGCCGGGCTCGAGTTCCACAAACGCGCCGTAGTCGGCGATGTTGGTGATCTTGCCGAACATGCGCGTGGCTTGGGGGTAGCGGCGGTTGACGCCCATCCAAGGATCGTCACCCATTTGCTTAAGGCCCAGGGACACGCGGTTTTTCTCGGTGTCGAACTTCAGGATCTTGGCGGTGATTTCCTGACCTGCAGTCACCACTTCGGAAGGGTGACGCACACGGCGCCAGGCCATGTCGGTGATGTGCAGCAGGCCGTCGATACCGCCCAGGTCCACAAACGCGCCGTACTCGGTGATGTTCTTGACCACGCCCTGCACCACCGAACCTTCTTTGAGGGTGGACATCAGGTTGGCGCGCTCGGCGCCCATGGAGGCTTCGACCACGGCGCGGCGGCTCAGCACCACGTTGTTGCGCTTGCGGTCCAGCTTAATAACCTTGAATTCCATGGTCTTGTTCTCGTAGGGAGACAAGTCCTTGGTGGGGCGGGTGTCGACCAGCGAACCGGGCAAGAAAGCGCGGATGCCATTGACCAAAACGGTCAGGCCGCCTTTGACTTTGCCGCTGGTGGTGCCGGTGACGAATTCGCCGGATTCCAGGGATTTTTCCAGGCTCATCCAAGAGGCCAGGCGCTTGGCGGTGTCGCGGCTGACGATGGTGTCGCCGTAACCGTTTTCCATGGCGACGATGGCCACAGAGACAAATTCACCCACTTGGACTTCGAGTTCGCCCTTGTCGCTTTTGAATTCAGACAGGGGGACATAGGCTTCTGATTTCAGACCGGCGTTGACAACGACGAAGTTGTGTTCGATACGAACGACTTCGGCGGTGACGACTTCACCGATACGGGTTTCAGACGATTTTTGCGACTCTTCAAAGAGGGCTGCGAAAGATTCAGACATGTTGTGTGCGGCGTAAACCGCGGGTTAGGTTGTAGAACCCCGAAACCATGCGCATGCAGCGCGAGGGGAGCCTCGGGGGCCGTGCCAGGAAAACCCTGGACTTCTTGCTTATCGCCAGCTTGGTGACGCCCGCTTAAGAGGCATCAAAAAGGCTGCTTGCTTTGCCACCAGTCCAATACCTGGGTGATCGATTCTTCAATCGTCAATTCGGAGTTGTCTAGGAGCATCGCATCCTGTGCGGGCTTGAGCGGCGCAACAGCACGGGTGGTATCGCGCAAGTCACGCGCGGCCAAGTCCGCGCAAAGAGCGTCGAGTGTAGCCGAAATCCCCTTAGAAATCAATTGCTTATAGCGTCTTTCGCCTCTGCGTTGCGCGCTGGCGGTGAGATACACCTTGAGCTGCGCATCCGCAAACACGACCGTGCCCATGTCCCGCCCGTCGGCCACCAGGCCGGGCAGACGCCGAAAACGCTGTTGCATGTCCATCAGCGCGGCACGCACAGAAGGCAGGCTGGATATCGCCGAGGCATCCATGCCCGCTTGCTCGGTGCGTATGGCTTCGCTCACCTCCTGCCCGTCCAGCCAGACGCGCTCGCCTTCAAAGCGGATGTCCAGTGTGCTTGCCAATGCGGCGATCGCCTGTTCCTGCGATGGATCCAGCACCAGGCCACTTTGCACTGCGGCGTAGGCCGCAATACGGTAGAGCGCGCCCGAATCGAGAAAGTGGTAGCCCAGCGCCGAAGCCAAAGCCGAGGCCAATGTGCCCTTGCCCGAGGCCGTAGGCCCGTCGACGCACAGAACGGGAATCTGGCCCGCCGCTGTCCCGGTGACGCTAAACAAGGCTTCGAAATAATCTGGAAAAGTCTTGGCCACGCATTGCGGGTCCAGGATGCGCACCGGCAATTGCGCCGGGTTGAAAGTGGCCAGCGAAAAGCACATGGCGATGCGGTGGTCGTCGTAAGTGTGGATGCTGGCGGCACGCCAATGGGCGGCGTTGGCTGGGGCGGTGACGGCAATGGAGTCTGGCGTTTCTTGTACCGTCGCGCCGAGTTTGCGCAGCTCGGTGGCCATGGCGGCGATGCGGTCCGTTTCTTTGACGCGCCAACTGGCGATATTGCGCAGCACCGTGGTGCCCTGGGCATACAGCGCCATCACGGCCAGGGTCATGGCGGCGTCGGGGATGTGGTTGCAGTCCAGGTCTATGGCTTTAAGCGGCCAAGCGCCCCGGCGCACATGCAAATGGTTAGGGCCACTTTCGACGACGGCGCCCATGGCGCGCGCCGCTTCGATAAAGCGTATGTCGCCCTGGATGGAGTTTTCGCCCAAGCCCTGAATGCGTATGCCTTCGCTGCCCGGTGCCAGCGCACCCAGCGCCACAAAGTAGCTGGCGGACGATGCATCGGCTTCCACATGCAGCGTGCCCGGCGAACGCAAGCGGCTGCCTGCCGGAATCACAAAACGCTGCCAACCCTCGCGCTGCACCTGTACGCCAAACTGCGCGAGCAGATTCAGGGTGATGGCGATGTAGGGGCGGGAGATGAGTTCGCCCACGACTTCAATCACGATGTCTTTTTGCGCCACCAAAGGCAAGGCCATCAACAAAGCAGTCAGAAACTGGCTGGACACGTCGCCACGTATCTGGATGGGTGCGTCCAAGCTCAAGCTGGGCGTGCCGATACGCAAGGGCGGAAAACCCGCCTGGCCGGTGTAGTCAATGTGGCAACCCAGCTGGCGCAGGGCATCGACCAAATCGCCGATCGGGCGCTCGTGCATGCGGGGCACGCCGCTGAGCTTGAAGTCGCCGCCCAGCACGGCCAGCGCAGCGGTCAAAGGGCGCATGGCGGTACCGGCATTGCCCAAAAACAAGGCAATAGGCTGTTGCGGCAAGCGCCCGTTCAATCCGGTCAGGCGCAGGCTATTGCCCTCGCGCTGCATGGCGCAGCCCAGGGCCTCGAGCGCTGCCAACATGACGCGGGTGTCATCCGAATCGAGCAGGTCGTGGATATGGGTGACGCCTTCGCACAGGGCGGCGAGTAGTAGTACCCGATTGGAAATGCTTTTGGAGCCGGGCAGGGTGACGCTGCCAGCGGCGTGGGCTAAGGGGGGAAGGTCGAGAAAACGGGTGGCAAACATGGGTTTAGGTCTTAGCGCTTGAGCGACCAGGCGGCGCGGGATTGGCTGGCGGCAGTGATTAGTGCTTGCAAAGTTGCGCTGTCGCCTTGGGCCAGGGCCGTTTCAAAGGCCTGCAAAGCGGCGCGCAGGTGCTGCGATTGCAGCAGCAATTGGTCTCGATTGGCGTGCAATATGTCACGCCACACGGCAGGGTCGGACGCGGCAATGCGGGTGAAGTCGCGAAAGCCAGGGCCGGCCAGAGACAGGAAATGCGCGGCCTGGTCTTGCGCGTTGACCGCGTTCATGGCGGCAAAGGCCAGCATATGGGGCAGGTGGCTGACCGCAGCGAACGCGCTGTCGTGGTCCAGCGCAGTCATGGTGCGTACTTGCGCCCCCAGCGCCGTCCACAGCGCCTGCGCGTGCGCCAATTGCGCTGTACCCGTTTGCTCCATGGGTGTGAGGATGACTTGGCAACCGGTATATAGGTCCACGTCAGCATGGGCTACGCCGGCCACCTCTTTACCGGCGATCGGGTGCGCGGGCACAAAGGTAGCCAGTTTGTCACCCAGCGCAATCTCGGCTGCTTGCACCACATCGCGTTTGGTGGAGCCCACGTCCATGAGCAAAGCCTGCGGCGATAAGGCACCGGACAGCGCAGCGAAGGTGCTTTGCGTTGCGGCCACCGGCACGGCTACCAGCACCAAGTCACTGCCTTGTGCTGCCTGGGATGCGTCAAGGGCTACCGCGTCAATCACGCCCATGTCCAGCGCGCGTTGGCGCGTGGCCTCTGACGGGCTGTAACCGACCACGCGGCGCACCAAACCGGCGCGCTTGAGCGCCAGCGCAAACGAGCCGCCCATCAGGCCGCAGCCCACCAATCCGAGTTGATTAAACACCGTGTTTCATGCCTTAGTCCGCCAGGGGGTAAGTGCCCAGCACTTTGTAAAAAGCGCACAGCGATTGCAGCTCTGACAGCGCGGCCTGCACCTGCGGCTGCGAGGGGTGGCCTTGCAGGTCGATGTAAAAGTAATACTCCCACTGACCCGAGCGCGCCGGGCGCGACTCAAAACGGGTCATGGAAACACCGTGTTTTTTCAGCGGCACCAGCATGTCGTGCACGGCGCCGGGGCGGTTGGGTACGGAGACCACTAGGCTGATGCAATCGCGCCCACTGGCCTGGGGCGCGGCCAGAGTGCTAGGCAGGCAGACCACCACAAAGCGGGTGCGGTTGAAGGCATCGTCCTGGATTGCGCGGGCCGCCAAGTGCAGGCCGAAAGCGGAGCCTGCGCGTTCGCTGGCAATCGCCGCCCAGCCTGGCTCTTGGGCCGCCAGGCGTGCACCTTCGGCATTGCTGGATACGGCGCGGCGCTCGGCGTGGGCTAGGTGGGTGCTGAGCCAGTTTTGGCATTGGGCCAGTGCTTGCGGGTGGGCCAGTACGACCTCGATGCCCTCCAGGCTATTGCTGGCGCGCAGCAAATGGTGGCGCACCATCAGGCTGGTTTCGCCGATGATGTGCAGCGGCGAGGTCAGCAGCAAATCCAGCGAGCGGGTGACCACGCCCTCGCTGCTGTTTTCTACGGGAATCACGCCGAATTGCGCCGAACCTGCCGCCGTGGCGTGAAAGACTTCATCAAAGTTGGCGCAAGGTACATGCGCAATGCTCGAGCCGAAAAAGCGCAGCGCCGCCTCTTCGCTAAAGGTGCCAGCCGGGCCCAGGTAGGCCACGCGCTGGGGCGCTTCCAAAGCGCGGCAGGCCGACATAATTTCGCGCCAGACAAAGGCTACGCTGTCCGATTGCAGGGTGTGGGCCAGGCCGCTGGTGGCATTGGCTTGTTGCAAGGTGGCGATCACTTGCGCTTCGCGTTCTGGGCGGAAAACCACCGAACCTTCGCCTTTTTTGAGTTCTCCTACTTCGTGCGCCAAACCAGCGCGGCGGTTGAGCAGGGCGAGCAGCTCCAGATCGAGCGCATCGATGCGCTTACGCAGTTCAGCCAGTGTGAGTGCCATGGTTCTGTCCTTTAAGCGCGGGTGCGTTCAAATGATCGCATAAATGCCACCAGCGCTTGCACGCCTTCCAAAGGCATGGCGTTGTAAATGCTGGCGCGCAGGCCGCCTACCGACTTGTGGCCCTTGAGTTGCAGCAGTCCGGCTTGCTCGGCGCCCTGCAAAAAGGCGCTTTCCAAAGCGGGTTCTCGCAGGAAAAAGGGCACGTTCATGCGCGAGCGGCAGGTGGGATCGACGGGGTTGAAATACAGGTCCGAGCTATCGATGGCCTGGTAGAGCAGGGCGGCTTTTGCGATGTTGCGCGCCTCCATGGCCGCGACGCCGCCTTGCTGCTCCAACCAATCAAACACCAATCCCGCCATGTAGATGCCGAAGGTGGGCGGGGTGTTGAACAATGAGGCGTTGGCCGCGATATTTTTGAAGTTGAAGGCGCTGGGGCAGATATCCAAAGCTGCGCCTAGAAGGTCGTCGCGCACCACTACCAGCGTCAGGCCAGCAGGCCCCAGGTTTTTTTGGGCACCGGCAAAGGCCAAGCCGACGCGGCTCCAATCCACCGGGCGCGAGGCCACGTGCGAAGAAAAATCCACCACCAAGGGCGCATCCGAGCCCAATGCGCGAAGGTCGGGCAGCGTATGAAACTCCACGCCGTGGATGGTCTCATTGCTGCATATATGCACATAGCGGGCATTCGGGCTGAGCTGCCAACTGGCGGGGTCCGGGATGTCGTGAAACCCCGACTCCTGCGTGCTGGCGGCTAGGTGCGGCTGGCTGTATTTGGCCGCTTCCTGCCAGGATTTTTGGCTCCAGCTGCCGGTGAGCACAAAGTCCACCGCTGGCTTGCCGAGCACGGGGCCGCACAGGTTCATCGGGACGATGGCGTTTTGTGCCAAGCCGCCGCCTTGCATAAACAAGATATGAAATTGAGTCGGGACTGCCAGCAAGCGGCGCAGGCTGGCCTGCGCGTGCTGCACGATGCTGCCAAAGGCTTTGCCCCGGTGGCTCATTTCCATGACGCCCATGCCGCTGGGATTGCCCTCGGCATCGTGCCAATTGCCCATGTCGGCCGCCGCCTGTTGCAGCACCGCCAAAGGCATGGTGGCCGGGCCGGCGGAGAAGTTAAATGGGCGCGTCACGCGGCCAGGCTCATTCTTCGCTGGCGTCACCTTCGGGTGCGCTATCGGCTGCGTCATCGGGGGCGTTGTCGGCTTGGTTGGCATCGTTTTCAACGATGCGTTGTAAGCCGCTGAGTTTGGAGCCTTCGTCCAGGCTGATCAGTGTCACGCCCTGGGTGGCGCGACCGAGTTCGCGGATTTCAGCCACGCGGGTGCGCACCAGTACGCCACGGTCGGTAATCAGCATGATTTCGTCGTCCACATGCACCAGCGTGGCGGCCACGACTTTGCCGTTGCGCTCGGTTTGCTGGATCGCGATCATGCCCTTGGTGCCGCGTCCATGGCGGGTGTATTCGGTGATGTTGGTGCGTTTGCCGTATCCGTTTTCGGTGGCGGTGAGCACGCTTTGCTGCTCGTCCTCGGCTACCAGCATGGCAATCACCGTTTGGCCTTCTTCCAGATTCATGCCTTTGACGCCGCGCGACTGGCGGCCATGGGCGGTGACTTCGTCTTCGTTAAAGCGCACCGCTTTGCCACCGTCGGAGAACAGCATCACATCGTGCTGACCGTCGGTAATCGCTGCGCCGATCAAGTAGTCGCCCTCGTCCAGGTTGACAGCGATGATGCCGACCTTGCGCGGGTTGTTGAAGTCATCCAACGGCGTTTTCTTGACGATGCCCATGGAGGTGGCCATGAACACAAACTGGTCCGCCGGGAAGGTGCGTTTGTCGCCAGTGAGCGGCAGCACGACGGTGATTTTCTCGCCCTCTTGCAGCGGGAACATATTGACGATAGGCCGCCCGCGCGAGCCGCGCGAACCTTGCGGCACTTCCCAGACCTTGAGCCAGTACAAGCGGCCCCGGTTGGAGAAACACAAGATGTAGTCGTGCGTGTTGGCGATAAAGAGCTGGTCCACCCAATCGTCTTCTTTGGTGGCCGTGGCTTGCTTGCCGCGTCCGCCGCGCTTTTGCGCCCGGTATTCGCCCAGGGGCTGGCTCTTGATGTAGCCGCTGTGGCTGAGCGTCACCACCATGTCGGTCGGCGTGATCAGGTCTTCGGTGCTTAGGTCGTAGGAGCTGTGCTCCACCAGGCTGCGGCGAGCGCCCAGCTTGGATTGCCCAAACTCTTGCTTGATGGCGGCCAGCTCTTCCCCGATGATGATAGAAACGCGCTCGGGGCGCGCCAGAATGTCCAGCAGGTCTTCGATCTCGGACATCACCTCTTTGTATTCGCTAACGATCTTGTCCTGCTCCAAGCCGGTCAGGCGTTGCAAGCGCATTTGCAAAATTTCCTGCGCTTGCGTGTCCGACAGGCGGTACAGGCCGTCGCTGCCCATGCCCAAGGATTTGTCCAGACCGTCGGGACGGAAATCGTCTGCATTGAGCAGGCCACCATCCATCCGGCTGCGCGTCAGCATCTCGCGCACCAGCTTGCTGTCCCAGCTGCGGGTCATCAACGCGGCCTTGGCCACCGGCGGGGTAGGGGCGTTGCGGATGATGGCGATGAATTCGTCGATATTGGCCAGCGCGACCGCCAGACCTTCGAGCACATGGCCGCGTTCGCGCGCCTTACGCAGGTTAAACACAGTGCGGCGGGTTACCACTTCGCGCCGGTGCTGCAAAAAGACTTCAATCAAGTCTTTGAGGTTGCACAATTTGGGTTGCCCGTTGATCAAGGCCACCATGTTCATGCCAAAGGTGTCTTGGAGCTGGGTCTGCTTGTACAGATTGTTGAGCACCACCTCGGGCACTTCGCCGCGCTTGAGTTCGATAACCAAGCGCATGCCGGATTTGTCCGATTCGTCCTGAATGTGGCTGATACCCTCAATTTTTTTCTCGTGCACCAGTTCGGCCATGCGTTCTTGCAGAGTCTTCTTGTTCACCTGGTAGGGCAACTCATCGACGATGATGGCCTGGCGGGCGCCTTTATCAATGTCCTCAAAGTGGCACTTGGCTCGCATAACCACTTTGCCGCGCCCCGTGCGGTAGCCCTCTTTGACGCCGTTGATGCCGTAGATAATCCCGGCGGTGGGGAAATCGGGCGCGGGCACGATTTCCATCAAATCGTCCACGCTGGCATCCGGATTGCGCAGCAAATGCAGGCAGGCATCGACCACTTCATTGAGGTTATGCGGCGGGATATTGGTGGCCATGCCGACCGCGATGCCGCCCGAGCCGTTTACCAGCAAATTCGGGATGCGAGTGGGTAAAACCAGCGGCTCTTTCTCGGAGCCGTCGTAATTGGGACCGAAATCGACGGTTTCTTTGTCCAGATCGGCTAGCAACTCGTGAGCGATTTTGGCCAAGCGGATCTCGGTATAGCGCATGGCGGCGGCGTTATCGCCATCGACCGAGCCGAAATTGCCCTGGCCGTCCACCAGCATGTGCCGCATGGAAAAGTCCTGAGCCATCCGGACTATGGTGTCATACACCGACTGGTCGCCGTGGGGGTGGTACTTACCAATCACGTCGCCAACGATACGGGCGGACTTTTTGTAGGCGCGGTTCCAGTCGTTATTGAGCTCATGCATTGCAAACAGCACCCGGCGATGCACCGGCTTCAAGCCGTCCCGGGCGTCGGGCAGTGCGCGCCCGACAATCACGCTCATGGCGTAGTCGAGGTAGCTGCGCCGCATCTCCTCCTCAAGGCTAATCGGGAGGGTTTCTTTGGCGAACTGGGTCATGGTGGGGTAGGGGCTAACGAAAGTCTTGAGGGCAACCATCGATTCTACGGCCCGGCGCAGCCATGTTGGCGCTCAGGTCCTTGCAGGTGTGGGCAACGGGTGTCCGAGCGGTAAAAATGTCAACCAACAGGCTTGTGCGTCCACTTTTTAGGGGTAAATCCCTGTGGCACAATATGGGGATCGCTTTTTGGTGCGCAGCGACACAAGAGTGAGATTCATTGACCCGCAGCCAAGCTGCTTTTTGATCCCTTAAAGGAACCACTGTGATTAAACTAAATAAACTTGCAATTGGGCTTGCCGCGATTGCGCTAGCTTCGTTAGCTGGCGCCCAGGAGATCCATAACTGGCGCAGTGCAGCAGGCGACGTTTGGAAAAACGCCAGTGGCCAATGCTGGCGCGATGCCTCTTGGACCCCTGCCACAGCTGCACCGGGTTGCGATGGCGCCATCGCACCGAAAGCAGCTTCCGCGGCTGCTGCAGCCCCCGCTCCAGCGGCAGCCCCCGCGCCTGTCGCAGCAGCCCCTGCGCCCGCGCCTGTAGCAGACTGGGCGCTAGTGACCGAGCCTGAAGGAGCTTCCGCGCCAGTGACCGAGCCTGAAGCAGCTTCGGCGCCAGCGCCAGTGACTGAAGCAGCGCCAGCGCCTTTAGTAGCCGCGGCAGCAGCAGCACCCGAAGCGGCCCCCGCGCCAGCTCCTACAGCAGCTCCTGCTCCCGCTGCTCTCGCGACAGCTGCTCCTGCCCGCGCAGCGGCTCCCGCTGCCGCGCCAGCAGCACCTGCGGCCTCAGCAGCCGCTGCCAGCAAAGTGACCTACGCTGCCGACACTTTCTTTGACTTCGACAAATCGGTGCTCAAGCCAGAAGGCAAAGCCAAGCTGGACGACTTAGTGGCCAAGTTGCAAGCCATTAGTTTGGAAGTGATTATTGCGGTTGGTCATACGGATTCCGTGGGCAAAGATGCTTACAACATGATCCTATCGACCAAGCGTGCCGATGCGGTCAAGGCTTACCTAGTGTCTAAAGGCGTGGAGAAAAACCGCATTTACACCGAAGGCAAGGGCGAGACTAGCCCGATCGCTGATAACAAGACCAAAGAAGGCCAAGCCAAAAACCGCCGTGTTGAGGTGGAAGTTATCGGAACCCGCCCCGCTAAATAAGGTTTAACGGACGCGCAAATTGGCCCGCGTTTGCGGGCCTTTTTGTTGGCGCCTTCAAAGTGCCGTCAATCTTCTTTACGGTGTTTTGTCCAAATTTGAAAGCTATTCGCCATGCCAAGCGCACAGACTGTAAATGCTGACCCCGCGGAACTTGCCAAGTTCTCGGACTTGGCCCACCGCTGGTGGGACCCTGAGAGCGAGTTCCGCCCCCTGCATCAAATTAACCCGCTACGCCTACAGTGGATAGACAGTTTGTGTCCGGTCAAGGGCATCCAAGCGCTGGATGTGGGCTGTGGCGGCGGTATCCTGGCTGATTCGATGGCGCGTAAAGGTGCTCAGGTCTTGGGCATTGACCTTTCCACCAAGGCTTTGCGGGTGGCGCAGCTACACGCAATGGAGGCGCAAACACCAGATGTGCAATACCGGGAAATCAGCGCCGAGGCCTTAGCTGCCGAAAGCCCCCAATCCTTCGACCTGGTGACCTGCATGGAAATGCTGGAGCACGTGCCGGACCCAGCCTCTGTGGTACGCGCCTGCGCCCGCATGGTCAAACCCGGCGGTTGGGTCTTCTTCTCCACGCTCAACCGCAGCCCCAAGTCCTTTTTATTCGCCATTGTCGGGGCGGAATATATGTTGAACCTGCTGCCGCGTGGCACCCACGAGTACGCCAAGCTGATTCGGCCCAGCGAGTTGGCGGCCTTTTGCCGCGACGCCGGCTTGGAACTGAAGCTTACCAATGGCATGGGCTACAACCCCCTGACGCGGCTTTATGCCCTGGTGCCCGACACCAGCGTTAACTACCTATTCGCCTGCCGGCGCCCAGGCTGATTTCTAATGAAAAAGTTTGCAGGCATAACTGCCGTTTTATTTGATTTGGACGGAACGCTGGTCGACAGTGCGCCGGACTTGGCCGGTGCCGCAGACGCCATGCGCTTAAAGCGGGGCTTGCCGTCGTTGGACTACGCCAAGTACCGCCCCTTGTGCGGCGCAGGTGCGCGGGGCATGCTGCAAGTGTCCTTTGGCATGGGGCCGGACCACGCGGATTACGAAGTCATGCGCGAAGAGTTTTTTGCCAATTACCAAGCCCGTATGCTGGATAACACCCATGCTTTTGACGGCGTGCCAAGCTTGATCGAAACCTTGCAGGCGCAGGGCTTGCAGTGGGGGGTAGTGACCAACAAGTCGGAGCGCTTTGCTTTGCCCCTGACCGCTGCCATGCCTTTGTTTGCTAGCGCCGGGGCTATCGTGGGCGGCGATACCACGCGGTTCTCTAAGCCGCACCCGGAGCCTTTGTTCGAAGCGGCGCGCCGTTTGGGTGTGGCCCCTGAACTCTGCATGTACGTGGGCGACGACGAGCGCGACATCGTGGCGGGCAAAGCGGCAGGCATGGGGACTGTAGCTGCCACCTACGGCTACCTGGGAAGCGCCTCAGGTGTAGCCGCATGGCAAGCCGACGCGCAGATTAATTCTCCGTCCGAGCTATTGCAACTGCTTTCCCAGGCCTAAAATAGGCCGCTTGGGGCTGCACTGGTTTCGACGTGGGTACGGAATCGCTGTGGTGCATGTCGAGCTGAATGCGCTCGTAAAACAGATTCAAACAAACTAACTGCAAACGACGAACGTTTCGCACTCGCTGCTTAAACACCAGTGAGCCTTACAACAGCAGGCCGATGGGCTGGGCAAGGGTGATGCGGTGAAAGCTGCATCGTCCAGGCTGTAAGGTCATTCACATCGGCTGGCGCCAGACCGGGTACCTTGGTCAGGAGCAAGACAATAGGGTACTGGCGACGGTGTAAGCGTGTGTCTGCGCGTACACCAGGGCGAGACCCAAATCAGAACACTAAACATGTAGATCTGCTCGAAGAAGGCTTGCGGACGCGGGTTCAAATCCCGCCAGCTCCACCATGACCCCTGACAAAGGCCGCTAAGGATAAACACTTAGCGGCCTTTTTCATTGGTAAATCTTCCGTTGTCTCTCCAAGGGCGAACAAAGAAAAGCATTGACAGCCAAACAAAAACGGGGGAACATTACGGGTATGTGTTCCCCCAAAAATAAAACGGGGGTAGTTTTGTTCCCCCAATAGTTCCCCCATATGTTGACCGATGTCGCCTGTAAATCTGCAGCCTGCCCGCCTGACAAAGCCCGAGCGCGGTTCCCCGATGCGGGTGGCCTTTACTTAGAAGTAAGCCCTGCTGGTTCAAAGCGCTGGTTCCTGAAGTACCGTAAGGACGGAAAAGAGATGCGGCTGGCGCTGGGCAGCTATCCCGATGTTCGTTTGGCCGATGCCAGGACAAAGCAAGCCGAGGCCAAGGCACTCAAGCGCAAGGGCGTCGACCCCATTCATGCCAAGCATGTAGCCAAGCTCCAATCAACCGCGCAGGCTGACGACAACTTCGAGGCTGTGGCCCGTGATTGGCACTCCAAGCAAATCAGCAACTGGTCCGAGGTTCACGCAAAGACCGTTATCCGGCGGCTTGAGCGTGACCTGTTCCCGTGGATAGGCAAGCGCCCCATGGCCCAGCTACACGCTATGGAGCTGCTGGCAGCGCTGCAAAAGATAGAGGACAGGCAAGCCATCGAGACAGCCCACCGGGTGCTTGATATCGCCCGGCAGGTTTGGGACTACTGGTTACCCACCGCCCAAGCTGAACAACGCAACGTCACCGAGGGGCTAAAGGCACGGCTGAAGCCCTATCACGCCAAGAACTTTGCGGCCATCCTTGAACCCAAGCGCGTGGGCGAAATGATGCGGGCCATCAAACACTACAAAGGCGGGGTGGTGGTCAGGGTGGCCCTGCAACTAACGCCCATGCTATACCAACGCCCGGGCAATTTGAGAATGATGGAGTGGGCAGAGCTTGACCTGGTGGCCGCAACGTGGACGATACCCAGCGCCAAGATGAAGCGCACTGTGCAAGAGAAAGCAGACGGGGAAGCCCATGTAGTACCCCTACCCACCCAAGCCTTGGCCCTGCTGCAAGGCCTACAACCCGTTACAGGCCATGGCCGCTATGTGTTCCCGGGAGAGCGCAGCCATGACCGTCCAATCAGCGACAACACTGTGAGAAGCGCACTGTACGCGATTGGCTTTGGAGAGGAACAAAAGCCCCATGCTTTTCGGGCAGTTGCAAGAACGCTGCTGGTGGACGAGTTAGGCCTAGACCCCTTAATGATTGAAGCTAACCTAGCCCATGGTGCAAGAGACAGGCTAGGGCGCAGCTACAACCGTACCCAATACCTCAAACAGCGCTTTGAGATGGTGCAGCAATGGGCCGATTACTTGGACAAGCTGGCCGCTGGTGGTGAAGTGATTGACTTTAAGAGGGCTTGAGCCATGGTCAAAGCAAGCCGCCAAAAGTTAGTAGGCAACGAACTAAGGCTAGTGGAGTTTTGGGCCAACTGGCGCGAGGCAGGCCGGACCATGGGCATAACGCCAAGCCCTAAGCGAATGGATGAGCTTGGCCAGTACATGGAAAACGCGATTGCCAACTTCGAGGCCGAAAGCTTGTTTATTGCGTTCGAGAAAGCCGATATGGAGGGGTGGACGCGATACGTTCGAGAGCACCCACCCAGCCCCGAGGTTTTGGCTGTCCTAGTTGTTCTGGGGCTGGAGCAACATAAAAAGAAATTGGGCGAAAAAGGAGGCTCAGCAAAGGGTGCGGCAAATAGGAAAACAATCGAGGTGGCAATCGCCAATCAAGGCGAAAAAACGCCCAAGCAGGTAAAGATGGAATTGGTGGAAGGCGGAATTCCCTTAAGCACCATCGAAAAACATACTGTTGGCAAGTTGAAAAGACCAAAACCGTAATGTATTTACTGCCGATACCAGCTATCGGCGGTTGAGTTTTCTTGCCGTGCAAAAGCCGGTCGATTCAAATTCCCATCTCAACAAAAGCCAATGGCTTATAGGGGAATTCAATGAATATCTGGCGTATCGAAACTTGCAAAGCTGCAACAGGATATCGTTCGACTGCAAGCATTTACAACCTGATTAAAAATGGGCTTTGGCCCAAGGGCGTGAGCATTGGAATGCGCTCAGTTGGCTGGCCCAGTGATGAAATTTTGGCTATCAACGCCGCGCGCATTGCTGGCCAGTCAGATGATCAAATTCGCGAGCTCGTGAACCGGCTGCACGCCAAGCGCATCGAGCTGGTAACGGTTTAAGGGGCGGCTGATGCACACAGACACTGCCCTAAAAGAAATGCCCACCGGGGACGGTAATCCCACGGCAGGCAACACAGACAACATAACTATACCGAACACGGCGAACCCCGACACGGTGTTTCATTCATTGCGTGCAGCTTATGCCTTGCATGGCCACGCGCTGCACCGTGCCTACCCAAAAGACGGCACTGTGACCTATCGGGCCGAACGCTGGGGGCTGGTGCGCTATCTATCCAATATTGACACGGCGCGGCAGGTTCTAGAGCAGCTAGGGGGGCGGCTATGAGCGACCCTATCGAGCATTTCAGACTGGCCATTGAAGCGGCGGGACTGAAAGCCCCCGACAGCATCAACCCGGACGGTAGGATTCACCGATTCAGCACCAACGGCAAACGTGGTGATGATTCTGGCTGGTACGTGCTGCACACCGACGGCATAGCGGCTGGCGCGTTTGGCTGCTGGCGCAGTGGGCTGCAATCAATCTGGTGCGCAAAGTCAGACAAGGCCATGACCGTTGCAGAACGCGAAGTCTATCGGCAGCGCATTAAAGCGATGCAGGTACAACGCGAGGCCGATACGCTTGCAACCCAATTACAGACCAGCCAGACAGCGGCAGCGTTGTGGCAACAGGCGATACCAGCAACGGCAGCACACGACTACCTGCGCCGTAAGGGAATACAGCCCCATGGCGTGAGGTGTGACGGGCAGCGGCTGTTAGTGCCCATGCAAGACACAGCGGGTATGGTGCACAGCCTGCAAACCATTTCCCCAGAAGGTGACAAGCGATTCATGACCGGCGGACGTAAGAAGGGCTGCTATCACTCGATAGGCGAACCAGCGGGGGTGCTGATTGTCTGTGAAGGCTATGCAACCGGCGCAAGCATTCATGAATCGACCGGGGACGCGGTGGCAGTGGCTTTTGATGCAGGCAACCTAGAGCCGGTAGCGGTGGCATTGCGTGCTAGATATCCCAGCCTGAAAATGATCATTGCAGCTGATGATGACCACCAGACCGATGGCAATCCCGGTTTGACTAAAGCAAGGGCAGCGGCGCTGGCAGTGGGCGGGCTGCTGGCCGTGCCGTTGTTCCCGGCGGGCAGGCCAGATAAGGCAACCGACTTTAACGACCTGCACCAGATTGCTGGAGCGGATGCGGTGAAGCGCTGCATCAATGCAGCGGCAGTGAGTGACACGGCTGGCGCTGACGACTGGGCAGAGCTACAGCCACTCATTACGCCAATAGACGCGCAGGATTACCCGATTGATTCCCTACCGCAGGCGGTGCGGTGTGCAGTGCTGGAGGTGGCGGGATTTGTGAAGGCGCCCATCCCACTGATTTCGACATCCGCACTCGCGGCATTGTCCCTTGCGATTCAAGCCCACACCGACGTGCAGCGTGCGGAAAAGCTCAATGGGCCGTGCGGCTTGTTCATGCTGGCCATTGCCGATAGCGGAGAGCGTAAATCGACGTGTGACGGCTTTTTTATGAAAGCCATTCGGGAATATGAAGCGCGAGAGCAAGAGGCGGCAAAGCCATTGATTACGGCTCACAAGTCCGAATATGCGGCATGGGAGGCGCAGCGCAGCGGGCTAAAGGAAAAGATTAAGGCACTGGCCAAAGAGGGTAAACCTAGTGCGGTGGAGGCGCGCGAGCTTCACAACTTGGACAAAGACGAACCCAGACCCCCGAGAGTGCCTCGCCTGATTTATGGCGACGCCACACCGGAGGCGTTGACCTATGCACTTGCAAAGCAATGGCCATCGGGTGGCGTTATCAGTAGCGAAGCTGGCAGCGTGTTTGGTGGGCACGGCATGGGTGCGGATTCAGTGATGCGCAACCTAGCAGCGTTGAATCAGCTATGGGACGGTGCGACATTACCAGTGGAGCGCAGATCATCGGAGAGCTTCACAGTACGCGGTGCGCGGCTGACGATGGCGCTACAGGTACAGGAGGCGACCATACGGGCATTCTTTGCCAATACAAAGGGCCTGGCACGCGGCACCGGCTTTCTGGCGCGGTTTCTGGTTTCCTGGCCTGTATCGACGCAGGGAACTCGCAACTTCACCGAAGCCCCGGCGAACTGGCCAGCACTGGCAACATTTAACGACCGGCTAACCGCCATCCTGAACCGCCAGGCACCGATTGACGATGATGGCGCACTGACCCCGGCCATGCTCACACTATCACCGGATGCAAAAGCGGCATGGGTGCGCTTTCACGATGCGATTGAATCCATGTTGCCGACCGGTGGAGAACTGTACGACGTGCGCGATGTGGCCAGCAAGACGGCAGATAACGCGGCACGCCTAGCGGCACTGTTCCACACCTTTACCGGCAACATCGGGCCGATTGATCTTGATGCGATGGAAGCGGCGGCAAGTGTGACGGCTTGGCACCTTTCCGAAGCCCGGCGGTTTCTGGGTGAGCTGGCAATGCCTGCTGAACTGGCGAACCCGGCGCGGCTAGAAAAGTGGCTTATTGAATATTGCAAGCGCGAGAGCACCGACAAGGTGCCGACTCGGGAAGTGCAGCAATACGGGCCGAGCGGCTTGCGTGACAAGTCGACATACACGGCAGCGATCAAGGAACTGGCGGAACTTGGCCGGACACGCCTAGTGCAAGACGGCAAAAAACGCCTCATCCAGATTCGCCGGGAGCTATTGGAATGAGCTTGGCAAACCTCATCACAAGGGGCGGTTTGCGCGGGCTTGCTACTGCTACACCTGCTACTTTTGCTACACATGAACCATTCAGTACGTCAACTGTAGCAACTGAAGCAACAATAGCAGTAGCAAAAGCCCCAGACACGGCAGCAAACTACCCCGCACCAGACTCCGACCGATGGTGCTGGCCTCACTCATCGGCCATGAATGGCGCTGAGATTGAAACCTTCTCGGCGCGGCTGACGCGATTCACCGACAAGGGGCTGAGGCTTGATGATGCAGACGATCTGGCAGACAAGCTAGTGAGGCGGGATCGCGACCTAGACGACCGGCGGCTGTGCCTTGAGTGCATACACCTAGCTGGCCAGTCTGGCGCGGCATGGCACTGCAAGAATTGGCAGCGGGCAGGGGTGGCCCTGAGGGCAAAGGATGCGCAGCTAGCAACTGCATTCGTATTGCAGCTTCAGCGGTGCGAGGGTTTCACGATTCACGTTTGAAAGGCACAACATGTTTCATGCCTGCCAGAGGGTAAGGGGTACATCGGATACCAAAATTGCAGTAAATGTGAGCCTCGGATGGTGCTTTTCCACAGGCCATTTAGTGTAAGTAAACTGTTAGGATATAAATGAGATCAGTAATTATCGACTCGCTATTTGAGGAGATTCACTATGCCCCGTAAAGGCTACACACGACAACCAGGGCGCGCTGCCGGTATGCCTGAGGTAATGAATGCTCAGAACTTCAATCGGCGCATTTCGGCCACTGAAGCGCTAATTCTTTCCATTGCAGGCGATGGCTCGAAGACTGAAGGCTTCAGGAACCTATTGGGGATTTACCAAGAACTGCACGGCCTCGGATACCGAAATGGTATGTCGATAATAAATATCAGAATTTCTAATAATGGTTAATTAATTAAAAGCATGATAAAAAATAACTTTCAATATATGTTGCGTCAATGCGCGCTCATATTTTTCGCCCCTGTTTTCTTGTTAAGCCAAGTAATGGCACAGGAGACTGCCTCTACGGGCTTGTTCTTCTTAGAATTGGAAGGTGACACAAGGGCCAATCGATTGAAAGCAGCAACGGGGATGTTGAGACAAATAGAGAGTTCAATCTCTTTAATTGCAGTTCAAAAGCCGTCCGAATTGGAGTGGTTAGATACTGAGCGAGCAGAAATGTCGAAAATATCTGATATGAATATAAAAATACAAAGAGCTGAAAAATTTTTGCAGTCTCCGGAGTACATGCATGAAAAATATTTAAATCAACTTAAGAAAGCTAGGAATGCTCTTAGATGTATAACTGAAGAACTCAATACCCTTTCCAGGGAGCTTTATTGCTGGACAATTTTATTAGAAGTTTTCATGAATTCAATTGATCTAGATGATTCAATCGCAGTACTTCGTGCGAACGGGCGGCTACCAAAAAACTATCATTTTTTCACTGGAGCTTCTGACTCAAATACAGTCAGTAAATTGTCATTTGTGTACACTTACGCAAGTAAAAGAATAGTCAATAAAATTATTACTCCATATTTCGAGGGTAATTTAAAGTGAAAAAATACGACTCTAGAGTCCAGCCAATATAGCAAGTCGGCACCTACACAATTACACCTTATGGCAAAAAGAACTACAACGGATGCTAGTCAAATATCTATATTTTTCCTTAAAAATTAGAAATCAAGGCAACCCCAGCTTTATAAATGATGTAAAAATGAAAATACTTAATTGCTTAAAGTTGGCATTTGCAATTTTAATATGTTTGGGGGTATGTGCCGCTCATGCGGATAATTTATCGACTTGCTTAAGTGGAAAATATCCAATCCTTTGCGATAAAAGTAAGTTGACTGATGCGCAAAGGCAAGAGGTGATTACTGCAGAAAGAAGTGAAAATCTAAAAACATGCCTTTCTGGCAAGTATCCAATATTGTGCAAAAAGAATTTACTTTCAAGTACTGAATTAGGGGCTGTAAACACTGCCGAGCGTCGAGAAAATTTAGCTACTTGTATGACCGGAAAATACCCCATCTTATGTAGGCGTGAGTTATTGAATCCTGAAGAACGCAGCAGAGTGCTTAGTGCAGAAGTAAGAGAAAATTTAGCAATATGCCTGACTGGACGGTACAGATCCTTATGCAATAAAGAACTACTTACGGCTGAGCAAAAAACACTCACTGAAGCTGCAGAAAAGAAATTTCAACAAACCTCCCCGGCACCAACCCGCGCGAGAAGAAAAGGTACTTCCGGTTGTGAATCTGGTCATTGGGTTGAAGATGTTATGGCTGATGGCGAGTTTGTCAAACTAGAAGATGGTAGCATTTGGGAAATAGACGTTGTAGATCAGATCGATACTATGCTTTGGCTTCCTACAACTGACATCATTGCATGCCCAGATAAATTAATAAATACAGAAGATAACGAAACTGTAGGTGCAAGAAGAATTAGGTAAAGTAAATTTTTCGAAAATTCACATCTCAAAAAAGTGACCTACTATAAAAAGACTTCACTGTTTGTCTTATTTGTTTTTCCTTGTGTCGTACTTGCGGAAGTACTTTTGGATACTGTCATTGCTGTCCATGATTTTCAGATTTCAGGCTATCAGTTACATCCCCAAACTGTGCAAGTTCGCGAAAAGGAATTTCCACGGCCATCCGTGCCTGATTGAATAGTCATGCCTGGCATGGTTGTGATAGTTTGATTCCAAGAATTACCGTTTGTGGTGCCTTGGATGTTAGTAATGTTTCCGTAAGTTTGGCTGTTTTGAGTCCAAGTGCTACCAGTCTGAGCATTGCTGCCTTGCATGTTGGTGCTGTTGTGTTGTTGAATGTTGTACGAATTGCCTGACGAATCAGTACAAGTTCGGAAGGCGCCGGTGCCGTAACAAGTAGCTTGGGCGAGACCTGAAGCAAGCATTAGGCCGGCGAGCATTACAAAAGTTTTCATGGTTTTCTCTTTAAAAAATTGAACTTTTATTGTTGCTTTAAAGCCGTGGCCTGTCAAGCCGTGGCGCTGGGAGTCGCACAAAGCAACACTGTCGGCCTATGCCGACACATCAAACAATAGAAGCCCTCAGGCGCGACCTCGCCTTGAACATCAAGAAAATTCGCCAAGCTCAAGGGGTCGCCCAAGAGAGGTTGGCTCTGGACGCCGAGGTCGATAGGACAGTTGTTTCGAAGATTGAGCGCTGCGTGGGCAACCCGAGCCTAGAAACACTGGTTAAGCTGGCCAACAGGTTGGACACCACGGTTTCGGAGTTGCTTTCGCCCAAAGGCTAATTTTTTTGGGACTGTCGCTTTTTTTCCCCGAGGGAGATGGGTTGCTTACTGACTGAAAAGTGCCTCGTCAGAGGCTGCGAGGTACCCGTCAAATTATTTGACACCTTGGCGACCTACCCCCCCCCTGTTGGCGCTTTGGCATGGCAGGGCACCGTACAATGACAGATCTCGTTTTCAGGGGTAGCAGAACCAAAGTGGGGGAACAAGTGGGGGAACAAAATGATTGTTGGTAGTGACGATCCTTTAGTTGACAAGGGTTTCAAGCCATCTTTCAATTGACGCCAGCTCCACCAATACCTTAAAAGCCAACCCTAACCGGTTGGCTTTTTTTTGCCTGCGACATGGCAAAACGTTGAACTGAAGTAATGTGATCCAATTTTCAACACAGCTATGACAGTTGCGATGAGCGAAACATTGAAGCAGTGGCGACTGGAGTATCTCAGTATGCAGGATGAACCACCAGATGACCCAAGCAATAAACCCTGTATTGTTCATCAATGCTGCTAGCCATCCCACCTGAAAGTTGGTTGATCAGTTTGGCGGCTGCTGCAGGGTTATGTAAAAAAGTCTGCCGCATTCGTTCTGGAGCCTCTTGAGGCATTGTGCTTTTGAGCTGGCATAAGTCAATCGCCCATTCGGTATGCTTTTGACGCTCAGCCGGATCGTTCAGGACTTCCGTATTGAAATGAGGTTTGCAGCCCCACGGGTCATTGAACGAAGCAGGATTTGAGCAATAAATTCGCTTGTCAATAAGAAGGGCGCTCAAGCGTTCCTCACTGAATTTCTCCAAGTGATACAACAAGCGATGACCTTCTGACCTGGCGGTGATAGCCATGACTGCCTTTATTTACTTACCTCCGCAAAAGCGGTGGCGGCAATCCGGACCATGCTCGGGTGCAGAGTTCCGAGTTTTGGGATTTGGCCGTATGGCGCATGCGGTGGGACCGAGAAGTAGGCGTCGTTGAACGGGAGCTCAAGAACGTTTCTCAAGTCGAATTTGGTGTCGTAGCTCAAACCGGCGCTGGTATACGCACTAGGTTGCTCGCTCTTTGCGATTCTGAATTCCCCGCTGTAGAGACGGTCCGTCTTTTGGCTGGTCCCATACGCCACGCTCACGAAAATCATGCCTTCGTCGTCTTCCTTGGTCGAAACAATGAGGCCGGGGCGTGGCTTTGGTTTGGGGTGAATGTTGTCAGGGAAATGGCACCAAACGATTTCGCCAGCCGTGGGTTCCGGCCACCAGCGCATCAGACGTTTTCCAATTCAAACAGACTGCTGCGGACAGTGCCGCCTTTGGCCTCGGGGGCTGATTTTTTAACTTGTTTGAGTTGGGCTTTGGTCAATGCTCCCTGATCTGCCTCGTATTGAGGCAGGAACTTAGTGGCCAGCTCATGCAGCGCCAGGTGAATCACTTGCGTTTCGTCAACACCCAATACATCAGCCAGACGTTTGGTCGTTGTGCGGGTCACGCCAGTTGCGCTGTCTTGCGGGCGATAACGGAAGGCGATCTGGGCTGCTGCAGCTTTCATTTCTGGCTCCTTTGAAGTTAGATATCTTAAAGATATCAAAAGAGCGGTGTGTTGTCAACAAGGTGGGGGTCTGCCCGGCGAACAGGGCTGAATGGAAAATTCAAGTCTGTGGTCGCTGTTTCAATAGTGTTTTACGGATTTGAACCGCCGTCCGCAAATCGATAGAATCGGGTGCATTAAAATGGCTGTCCCAGTGTGAATTGACGTAAGAATTGGGGATAGCTAGAGGTGGCTAGTCCGGACCGGAGATCGCTATTCCCAGTTCGTTTGCCCTCTGGTAGCACCCCCCCACCATTTACAGGTCGGAAATATAGTTTCATACTTATTCTGACGGACTCGTTGGTTTTGTATAACGGCTCAGATTCAGCGTTTGCTGAGCGGTAGAATTTGAGATAGCTTGTACTCAAACTGGGCTGCCGGACTTTTTTTGTCGTGGTGCAGAGTGGCGGTAGCGTGGGCAATCCATTTCAATTACGCCAGCAAATTGAGGCTTCGAAGTCGCCAAGTTTTCCCAAATTCCCAAGTTAATGCAGTCGACCCAGCTTACAAGATGGTAATCATTCCTGTCATTCTTTGCGGCGGCTCGGGCACCCGGCTGTGGCCCTTGAGTCGCAAGAGCTTTCCCAAGCAATTTGTCCCGCTGATCGAGGGCAAAAGCCTGTTGCAACTGACCTTGGAGCGGGTGGCCTTGTTGAGTGAAGATGCCATTTGTGTCGCTTCAGAAGAGCACCGGTTTTTAGTGGCCCAAGCCATGCAGGCTGCCGGCGTTCGGGGCACGGTCTTGCTAGAGCCTATGGCGCGCAATACGGCGGCGGCTATGGCGATCACGGCGATTTCGGCGGCTCCTGATACTTTGCTGCTGTTTTGCCCCTCGGACCACCACATTCCCGATGCGAAGGCTTTTGCCCAAGTGGTCGAGCGCGGCCGCCCGGCAGCGCAGGCCGGCGCCATCGTCACTTTTGGTATCAGCCCCAGTTTCCCGAGTACCGCTTATGGCTATATCCGCCAAGGTGCAGCCCGGCCCGATGGCAGCTACTCGGTAGAGGGTTTTTCCGAAAAACCTGCCCTAGACAAGGCGCAGGCCTTGTTGCTAACGGGTCATGCGCTGTGGAATGGCGGTATCTTTTTGTGCAGCGCGTCCACGTTGTTGGGCGCCCTAGCGCAACACGCGCCGGACATATTGCAGGCCTGTCGGCAGGCGATGGACACTGCCACCCAGGACGGCCAATTCCTACGCCCCCAAGCCGAAGCCTTTGCCGCATGTCGGTCCGAAAGCATCGACTACGCGGTCATGGAGCACCACCACAACGTGGCCGTCCTGCCTTTTGCGAGCGCTTGGAGCGATGTAGGTAGCTGGAACGCGGTCGCCGAGCTCAGCGCGCCAGATGCGCAAGGCAACCGCATTCACGGCCAGGGTTTGGCAATGGGCGCCCACAACACCTTCGTGCACGCGCCACACCGCCCGGTGGTGGCATTGGGCACGCAAGATTTACTGATCGTCGACACGCCGGACGCCCTGCTGGTGGCGCATAGCAGCCAGGTCGAGCAAGTCAAACAAGTCGTTGCCCGTTTAGATGCGGATAAGGTCGCCCAATCGGTGCAACACCGCAAAGTAGCCCGCCCTTGGGGCACCTATGACAGCGTTGATGTGGGCGAGCGCCACCAGGTCAAGCGCATCAGCGTACGCCCCGGCGCCAAGCTCAGTTTGCAAATGCACCACCACCGCGCCGAGCATTGGATTGTGGTCAAGGGCACGGCTTTGGTAACGCGTGGTGACGAGCAGGTCTTGCTCACAGAAAACCAAAGTACCTATATTCCCTTGGGTGTGACCCACCGCTTGGAAAACCCGGGGAAGACGGATTTGGAAATTATTGAAGTCCAGTCTGGCAGCTATCTGGGCGAGGACGACATCGTGCGATTTGAAGACAGCTATGGGCGTGATACCGAGCGGCCCTAAGATTTATGTCGCCGGGCACCAGGGCATGGTGGGCAGCGCGATCGTGCGGGCTTTGCAAGCCCAAGGCCAGAGCAACTTGGTGACCCGCACCCGCGCTGATTTGGATTTAACCAACCAAGCCGCGGTCAACGCGTTTTTTGCTGATGAAAAACCCGATCAGGTTTATCTGGCCGCAGCCAAAGTCGGTGGCATCCATGCTAACAACACCTACCCGGCAGATTTCATTTATCAAAACCTGATGGTGCAGGCCAACGTCATCGATGCAGCCTTTCGCCACGGCGTCAAAAAACTGCTTTTTTTAGGGTCTAGCTGTATTTACCCGCGCCTAGCAAAGCAACCCATGCGCGAAGATGCTATGCTGACGGGCTTGCTCGAGCCCACCAACGAGCCTTATGCAATTGCCAAAATTGCTGGCATCAAACTTTGCGAAAGTTACAACCGCCAACATAGCGCCAGCCACGGCGTGGACTATCGCAGCGTGATGCCGACTAATTTGTATGGCCCCGGCGACACCTACCACCCGGAAAACAGCCATGTCATTCCTGCCCTGATCCGGCGCTTCCATGAGGCCAAAGTGGCGGGCGCGGCCAGCGTCAGCATTTGGGGCAGCGGTACGCCCAGGCGCGAATTTTTGTATGTGGACGATATGGCCGCAGCCAGTGTTTTTGTGATGAATCTGCCACTGGCCACCTATGCGCAGCATACCCAGCCCATGCTCAGCCATATCAATGTGGGCTTTGGAAGCGATGTCACCATTGCCGAGTTAGCGCAGGCGGTGGGGCAAGCCGTGGGTTACCAAGGCGCTATCGAGTTTGACAGCAGCAAGCCTGACGGTGCGCCGCGCAAGTGGATGGACAGCGGTCGGATGAATGCCTTGGGTTGGCAAGCTAAGGTCAATTTGGAGCGCGGTTTGAGTTTGGCGTATCAAAATTTCGTCAGCCAGTCATGATTGAGTCTACATTCGCCGAAAGAACACGCGTAGAACAGACGCTCTCTCGAACTGAGGGCCTGGCCTTTTCCGTGCTGGTCGGCAGCCGTGCCGAAGGAAACGAACATGCCCATAGCGATTGGGATATCGCCATCCAATGGGCACGCACACTTTCGCTTACAGAGCAACTAAGGCACACTGAGTTGTTACGCTATCAATTGCGACTTGCGCTCGGGCTAGATGAAGACAAAATCGACTTGATTGATGTATCAGGCGCAGGTCTAACGATGCGGGCCTTGGTTGCCGAACAAGGTAAAGAGCTTGTCGTTCAAGACGACTTAGCGTGGATTCGCTTTTTAAGCGCGACCTGGTTCGAGCTGGAAGACCACTATTGGCGGGCACAGCATGCGGCTTGACCTATACGCTGAGGAAACCCGACGATTGGCCTCGGAGCTTGGCGGCGTGCTGGCTGAAGTCCGTCAGCTTTTGCAAGCCCAGCACCCTCTAAGTAAATTGGAGCAATCCGGCGCATTGCATGCGATCCAAGTATTGACAGAAAACTCTATTGGCAAAGCCAAAGTGATTTTGAAGTCCCAGGGGCAAACCGTGCCGGTTTCAGCCTATGACGCATATTCCAAGTTGCATACTTTGGGGTACATCAACGCGGATCAGCTAAGGGACTGGACAGCGGCCATAGGCATGCGCAACCGCATCGTCCACGAATACTTAAACGTCAGCATGGCGGTGGTCGAGGAGATCATTGTGAAGCAGCAATACCAGTTGCAGATAGATTTTTTAATGGCTGAAATGCCTACTCCCAAATGATGTGCGGCATTGCTATGAACATCCAAGCCCTGCATGACTAGAGCAAATACACCTGAATGGGTGAAGTCAGAATTGACCCAGGTAGACGCCGCAGCAGCCAGAGGCCAAATAGCGCAGACCTCTATTAGCAGGACTTTTTGGCAGCCGCAGCTGGATGCGTACACACGCAGCTAAAGCTGGTAGCGTCAAATCAAGTGCCAAAGCTCAAGCAGCCAAAGCCAACGGTGCAAAGGGCGGGCGCCCACGCAAAACCATACCTCTACACGCTTAAGCCCCCATGGACGTCAGGAACATATTACAAACCACGCTTAGCGCAGAGTCAGGGCTTACCCCTGGTTTAAGTTTTGCCCATCGTATCAACCAGTGCTTTAAAGGCTTGGGTGGTGAAGCGCTTGCTGTGCCAGAACGGCAAGACGCGCGTCCATCGCCAAGCTTTGATGCGTCACGGCATCAAACCTGATCTTCTAAAATCACTCTAATCAAAGTCTATTATGCAAATACTCGTTGAAGTTCCCAGCCATCTGCCTGATGCTGCGCAATGCTCACCACAACAGTTTATGCAAGACGCTAAATTGGCGATGGCTATCAAGCTTTTTGAAATGAAGCGCCTTTCATCGGGCATGGCTGCCTCGCTCATTGGCATGACGCGGGTACAGTTTCTCGGTGAGCTTCACAGATTTGGAGTGCCAATGATTGACTTGGACGATACCGAGCTTGCGAAGGATTTTCTGAATGCTTGACCAAGCTAGGGTCGTTGTTAGCAACACGACCCCACTCATCGCATTGACAGCCGCTACTGGCAGTCTTGAATTATTGCGTACTATCTATGCAAAAGTCGTAGTGCCTTATGAGGTGGCGCAAGAGATCAAAGCAGGCGGAAAAGAGTCCTTTGGTTTGGATGTTTTTCATCAAACGTCTTGGCTGACGATTATTGATACGCCAGTGGCGTTGCCGCCCTATCTGCAAAATGTGCTTGATTTGGGCGAGGCATCTGTCATCCAAACAGCCTTACAACTGGGCATCCGGCGTGTTTGCATCGATGAGACAATTGGACGCCGAGTGGCCCGTCTGTCCAATTTGGATGTCACAGGCTCCATAGGCATTTTGCTTAAGGCTAAATCCGCTGGCTATCCTGTAGAAATGAGTGCTGCAATCAGCAGGATGCGTGAACGTGGCATTTGGCTTAGCAAAGATGTCATTGACTATGCGTTAGCGCAATGATTCACGCCACCTAAGTCCGCCAAGCAAGTAAATGCAGCTATCAGACGGCGACCTTCATGACCCCACCCTCCAAAGTAGCCCTCATCACCGGCGTAACCGGCCAAGACGGTTCATACCTAGCCGAATTCCTGCTAGAAAAAGGCTATACCGTTCACGGGATTAAGCGGCGCGCTAGTCTGTTTAATACCAAGCGCGTGGACCATTTTTACCAGGACCCGCATGCGGACAACGCGCGCTTTAAGCTGCATTACGGTGATTTGAGCGATAGCAGCAACCTGACACGCATCATCCAGGAAACCCAGCCGGACGAAATCTATAACCTAGGCGCCCAAAGCCATGTGGCCGTGAGCTTTGAAAGCCCGCAATACACCGCCCATGTGGGCGGTATGGGCACCTTGTGTCTGCTGGAAGTCAGCCTGGCAGATGGGCTGGCACAGGCGTACCAGGATTTTGTGAAAAACCATGGGTCGCAGCGACCTGCGGCCTCGCGATGAGCCTCATTTCAGCGTCAACCCCACTGCTGGCCGATGTACGCCAGCTCATTGATTCTGCCCGTCAAAGGGTTGCCAGCACGGTCAATGCCGAGCTTACGCAGCTCTACTGGCAAAAAGGCAGCAGAGTCAATGCCGAATTGCTGAACGGGCAGCGGGCTGAATACGGTAAGCAAGTAGTTGCTGAACTGAGCTCGCGCTACCGCGGCCACCCGGCCCGCCCCGTCATCCCCTGCGGCAGCTCGGGAACGCTGCTTTGGAAGAGATCCACATGACTCAGGACATCCGCTGGAAGCAACGCTTCGAGAATTTTCAGCGTGCATTAAAGCAACTCTCGCTCGCCATGGACTTGAAAGCGCAGAGGCCCCTTTCTGACCTGGAACAGCAGGGGCTGATTCAGGGTTTCGAATTCACCCATGAACTGGCTTGGAACGTCCTGAAGGATTACCTTGAAATGGAAGGCATTCAAGGGCTGATCGGCTCCCGAAGTACCGCCCGAGAAGCCTTCAAACGCGGCCTTGTCATTGATGGTGAAGTCTGGATGGACATGATTGAAAAACGCAATCTGTCCAGCCACACCTATAACCCAACGGTTGCTCTAACGATAGTGGAGTCTATTGCCGAGCGTTATTACCCGGCTTTTTGTGAACTACAACAGCGCTTTGCCAAGGAAGCATGAGTCAGACCGAATTCGGGTTACCCGCCGCCACAATCGACATGATTCGTCGAATACTGGCAGATGTTCCTGCCGTCCAAAAAGCCGTGATCTACGGCTCACGGGTCAAGGGAAATTACAGACCTGGCTCAGACATCGACCTTACCCTGTACGGCGATGCACTCGATCTCGACACCCTTGGGCGCATCTCTACACGCCTGTATGAATCTCCTATACCCTACCAGGTTGATTTGTCAATTTTCGACCTCATTGATCACCCCGGACTGCGAGAACACATCGAGCGCGTAGGGCAGCCGTTTTACGCGACTAACCCAAAGGAGGGTAATAAAGAATGAAAACCGCCCTAATAACCGGCGTAACCGGCCAAGACGGTTCTTACCTCGCAGAATTCTTGCTAGAAAAAGGCTATACCGTTCATGGCATCAAGCGGCGGGCCAGCTTGTTTAATACCCAGCGCGTGGACCATATCTACCAAGATCCGCATGTCGACAATGCGCGCTTTAAGTTGCACTACGGCGATTTGAGTGATAGCAGCAATCTGACGCGCATCATTCAGGAAACCCAGCCGGACGAAATTTACAACCTGGGCGCCCAAAGCCATGTGGCCGTGAGCTTTGAGAGCCCGGAATACACCGCCGACGTGGACGCCATGGGCACGCTGCGTATTTTGGAAGCCATACGCATATTGGGCCTGGAAAAGAAAACCCGGTTTTACCAAGCCAGTACCAGCGAACTGTATGGCTTGGTGCAAGAAACCCCGCAAAAAGAGACTACACCTTTTTACCCGCGCAGCCCGTATGCGGTGGCCAAGCTGTATGCCTACTGGATCACGGTCAATTACCGCGAGGCCTATGGTATCTACGCCTGCAACGGCATATTGTTTAACCACGAAAGCCCGCGGCGGGGCGAGACCTTTGTTACCCGCAAAATCACCCGTGGCTTGGCTAATATCAGCCAGGGCTTGGAAGACTGCCTGTATATGGGCAATATCGATGCGCTGCGCGACTGGGGACATGCCAAAGATTATGTCCGTATGCAGTGGATGATGTTGCAACAAGATAAGCCGGAAGATTTTGTCATTGCAACCGGGATGCAATACAGCGTGCGGCAGTTTATTGAGTGGACGGCTGCAGCGCTTGATATACAGATTCATTGGGAAGGCGAGGGCGTGAATGAAGTGGGCTACACCGACGGCAAAGCTATTGTGCGTATTGATCCCCGTTACTTCCGCCCCACCGAAGTTGAAACCCTGATGGGTGACCCCACCAAAGCCAAACAAAAGCTCGGATGGACGCCTGCAATTACTGCGCAAAATATGTGCGCTGAAATGGTTGAATTCGATCTAGCCCAGGCCAAGCAAAATGCATTACTTAAACAACACGGCTACTCAGTTAACCTGAGTGGGGAATAAAAATTGAATGCACTAATTCGCTGCTCGGACCTAGACACTCGTATATTCGAAGAAACCTCTACTCGCCCTAAGCCGTTGGTCAAGATCGGTGGCGAGACCAGTTACCTGATCACCCGCCTCTCCACGGTGCAATACTAAAATATTCTGCGCCACGCGAGAGAAGGGAGCGTAGCCGCTAATGCCCAGCTCGGACATTCAATGTCGATCTGAGCGCCATGAACTGCAGCATCAACCTGCTCGAACGCCAAGCTCGAATGGGAGTTGAGCCAAGTGGAAATACAGTTAAAGAGACCGAGCTGAACTACGGCTCAGACCTGCTCTACCTGGTAATGGCGACGGGTTAGATGATGAACCTGCTGTTCAACACTTCTACCAAAAGCTACATCCTGCGGCACGAACCAGATATTTCGAAGCAAATTGAGTTGACGGTATGAACTCTTAGCTTAGTAAAGGCTGTCCAACTTCAGGGCGGGCAAGCCGATACGGCTACCTAGCAAGATTAAACGATCCGTTGAAAGTCCCGCCTCAAGTCATTATTCAATTAAAACCGTTTTCATTTTGAATATTTTTTACACGACCTTACGCTTTTGACATATTTGTGCCCTAGACTCATTGGTTTAACTGCAAAATATCTGGGCAAAAGAATATCGTTTTTTCGAACCGGTATTGCTGAATCCATTCCGTAAGTTGTGTCAATTCAACCCTATTAGGGCAGCCCCTCAATTACCTTCCGCCGGATCAAACTTCCTGAAGGTACCAATTTTCGTCTGATGAGGATATTGGAAGTCAATCCAGACCTGTCTCAGCCTTAGATCGGCAAAGCACTGGTCATCAGCTTTGGCGGCATCAACTATTGCTTGAACGCCCTGGTTGCCAAGGGCTTGGTCAACATTGAAAACTTTAGCCAAAAACAAAACAAGTTTGGCTATGTTTACCTGCTGGCGCCGAACGGCATTGCCGAAAAGGCGGCAATTACCAGTGTTTTCTTGAAGCGCAAGATGGGCGGGTACGAGGCACTCAAAGTTGAGATCGCGACGTTGAAGTCTGAAATTGATACCAGAAACGGTGAAAAGACGTCCGACAAATGAGCGCCATCGCATGTTTAAAGGCTCCAGGCCTCGATCTTATTCTCGGTTTAAATTGGCTTGCTGTCTATTTATTGTCGACTTTAGACGGCCCATTGGAAGTTCACATTGCGCTAAGCTTGAGGTGAAAGGGTTCACGCTCGAAAAAACAGAGTTTGATCAAGTAGAGTCCGTAATAGTGAAAGTCTGTTTTATATTCGTTAGTTCAAAAATAGAATGAGTAAAATATTTTGGTTTCGCGCGTTCTGGGCAGAGCTTTTACTTGTTCAGCTCTGGCGCCATTTGGGGCTTAGTCGTCGGCGCCAATTTCTGTTGCTTTTCGGATTAATGTTGCTCAGTGCATTTGCTGAGGTCGCTAGCTTAGGAGCGGTATTGCCTTTTCTTGGTATGTTGACCGCGCCTGAGCATGTGTATGTATACCCTGGGGTGGCGCAAGTTGCACTGTCATTTGGCTTAGATTCAGCGGAGCAATTGTTACCCCCTATTGCGGTTGCATTTGCATTAGCAGCAGTACTCGCAGGGGGACTGCGCATAGCGTTACTTTGGATAAGCACTAGGCTTGCCTTCGGATGTGGTGCAGACCTAAGCCTCGACATTTACCGGCGCACGCTCTATCAGCCATACAGCGTCCACATATCACGCAACAGCAGTGAGGTGATCAGCGGTATTACCAATAAGGTTGCCACTGCGGTTTCTGTGCTTAATCAAGTGCTTATCCTGATTAGCTCCGTTATCTTGATGATTGCGATTACTTTGGCTTTACTTGCCATAGACGTTCGAATCGCCCTCATATCATGTGTCACGTTTGGGGGGGCTTATTTACTGATTTCATCGCTCTCGCGCCGCAAGCTCAAAAGCAATAGTCAGCGAATCGCTGCTGGGCAAACACAAGTTGTCAAGGCCTTGCAGGAAGGGCTAGGAGGCATTCGTGACGTTCTGCTGGATGGTACCCAGCCGGTCTATTGCTCGGTTTTTCACAAAGCCAGTCAGCAGCTCAGGCATGCGCAAGGCAACAATCTTTTCTTAGGTGGGAGTCCTCGATTTGCGATGGAATCCTTGGGCATGGTGTTGATTGCTGTATTGGCTTATGGATTAAGCAGGCAACCTGGCGGCATAGCCACAGCCCTGCCTGTCCTTGGCGCACTTGCTCTTGGCGCCCAGAGGCTGTTGCCCGCCCTTCAGCAAGCCTACAACGCCTGGGCCACGATTCGGGGTAGTCGGGCTTCACTAGGTTCAACGATAGATTTGCTTAATCAACCGGTTTCAGCCGAATTGCTGCTTCCGCCGCCGACACCAATGCGCTTTGCCAACTTGATACGGTTTGACAATGTTAGGTTTCGTTATTCGCCGAATGGACCGTGGGTGCTCGATGGATTAGACCTGGCAATTCGCAAAGGCGAAAGAGTCGCTTTTGTAGGCAGTACCGGCAGCGGCAAGAGCACCACATTGGACTTGCTGATGGGATTGATTGATCCCGTCGGCGGTCGATTTCTGGTTGATGAAAATTCGCTTTCGATAAACCAGGTTCGCGCTTGGCAGCGCACTATCGCACATGTGCCGCAGAGTATTTTTTTGGCTGATGCCACCATTGCGCAGAACATCGCTCTGGGAGTGGTGCCGGCTGATGTCAACATGGAGCGGGTTCGCCGGGCGGCAAAACAGGCGCACATAGCCGAGTTCATCGAAGGACAGCAGCAGGGATACGGCGCCATAGTTGGGGAGCGCGGGGTGCGGCTTTCGGGCGGCCAGCGTCAGCGTATTGGGATTGCTCGGGCTCTTTACAAAGAAGCTGACGTACTGGTGTTTGATGAAGCTACTAGTGCGCTGGACAACACAACCGAGCAGTCCGTGATGGAGGCGATTCAAGGGCTAGGTCCGCATCTGACCGTTATCCTAATTGCGCACAGGCTCACCACGGTCAGGGCGTGTGACACGATCTTTGAGCTGGACGGCGGGCGTGTGGTGGCTCAAGGGTCCTACGACGAGTTGCTGGCCAGCAGCCCGGGATTTCGCCAGATGGCTGCAGCCGTGGTTCAATCATCATGATCGCATCAGTCTTTTCGCCTGCTCATTTGCTGGGCAAAAATTCGGACGTTAATTCGGCATGAAGAAAAAGCGACTTCTGATTACCGGCGGAAGCGGCCTGCTTGCGCTCAATTGGGCTTGTGCATTGCGAGACACTTGGGACGTGACCTTGGCAACGCATCAGCACTCTGTCGATCTTGTTGGGGTCCGTGTAAGCCCCATGACCCTAGACGATCCCGCTCTCTTGCGCGCTCAATTTGAAAAAATATCGCCTGATCTAGTGGTGCATACCGCAGGCTTGACCAGTGTAGATAAATGCGAGTTATTTCCTGCACTTGCACATCAAGCCAATATCGAGATCGCTAGAAATGTGGCGCAGGCTGCTGCCATGCACGGCGCCGCACTGGTACACATCTCGACGGACCACCTTTTCTCCGGCCGACAAAGCCTGTGTACCGAGGCTGCACAACCTGAGCCAGTGAATCACTACGGAAGGACAAAGGCGCATGCGGAAACCATCGTGATGCAGGTGAATCCAGCGGCGCTTGTTGTTCGTACTAATTTTTTTGGCTGGGGCCACGCCACAAGGCAGTCGTTTACCGACTGGTTGATTTACAACTTGAGGGCAGGCAAGGAGCTGTCCTTGTTCGACAATGTTTACTTCACGCCGATTCTTGCCGATGCACTTGCCTTGGCCGCGCATGAGTTGGTGGAGAAAGGCGTGTCCGGTGTGTTTAACCTGGTCGGCGACCAGCGGCTGTCCAAGTACGAGTTTGCCCGTGTTCTTGCCGATCACTTCCACATACCCGAAAACCTGCTTCTGGCGCACAGCTTCGATGGGTCCGAACTCGTGGCGGCGCGGCCGCATGATATGTCCTTGGACAACAGCAAGGCGCGCCAAGTCCTGGGACGGGATCTTGGCAGCGTGCCGCAGTTTCTGGCCGCACTACGCGAGCAGGAGTCATCCGGGCGTAGTGCCGAATTGCTGAAAACAGTCAAACCAAAATAAGAATGGACTTATCGTGAACATGATCTCCTACGGGCGTCAGCATATTGACGAAGAAGACATCCGGGCGGTGGTGGACTGCCTGCGTAGCAATGCCCTGACACAGGGGCCGATGGTTGCTCAATTTGAAAAGGCTGTCGCCGACTACGTGGGAGCGCGTTACGCGGTAGCCGTTTCGAGCGGGACGGCGGGCCTTCACATCGCTGCGCTGGCTGCGGGTGTGGGTCCGGGCAATGCGATCCTGACCTCTCCCATTACTTTTGTGGCCACCTCGAATGCAGCCGTGTACGCGGGCGGCACGCCACTGTTCGCCGACGTGGATGCGGATACGGTCAACATATCCCAGGCTGCCATCGAAAAGAAGCTGGCGGAGAATCCCGATATCCGGGTCATCAGCCCGGTGCATTTTTCGGGGCTTCCGTGCGACATGGTGGCCATCAAAAAGATGGCGGATGAGGCCGGTGCGGTAATTGTGGAGGACGCCGCCCACGCTCTGGGTTCGCGTTATGCCGACGGTTCGACCGTGGGTAATTGCAAGTATTCGCTGATGACGGTTTTCTCCTTTCACCCCGTCAAGTCGATCACAACCGGCGAGGGCGGGCTTATCACCACCAACGATGAGGAAACCTACCGCAAGCTCCTACGCCTGCGCAGCCACGGGATCAATAAGGAAGCGGACACTTACCAGCTACCCGAGAACGCGCAGACCGATGGCGTTCCCAATCCCTGGTACTACGAGATGCAGGAACTGGGCTTTCATTACCGCATCACCGACATCCAGTGCGCCCTTGGCGTGTCGCAAATGAAAAAGCTGGACGCCTTTGTGTCGCGCAGGCGAACTCTAGCCAAACGCTACGACGCGGCCTTTGCCGATTCCAAGCTCATCAGGCCTGCCCAGACGGCAGGCCGCGACCGGAGCGCGCACCACCTCTACCCGGTGCGGATCGATTTTGCCGCGGCAGGCACCGCCCGCGCGGTGTTCATGGGTGAGCTGCGCCTGCGGGGCGTGATCGCCCAAGTCCACTACATCCCGGTGACCATGCAGCCTTTTTACCAGCGGCTGGGTTTCGTCAACGCCGACTATCCGCATGCCAACGCCTATTACGCCGAAGCGCTGAGCCTTCCGCTGTATGTTGATTTGACCGATGCGCAACAAGACTCGGTCATCGCCTTGTTGATGGAGCTGCTTGGATGAAACTGGCGCTCGGCACCGCTCAGCTCGGTCTGGCGTACGGAATCGCCAACCCGCAGCCGCAGATTGCGTATGCGGAGTCGAAGGCCATCGTTGATTACGCTGCTGGCCAAGGCATGACCGTGCTGGACACAGCGATGGGCTATGGCGATAGTGAAGCCCGGCTCGGCGAAATTGGCGTGCGTGCATGGAAGATTATTTCCAAACTTCCGGACGTGCCGGTTGGTGAAAATACCGAAACCTGGATCATCAACTCGGTCAAATCGTCACTGGACAAACTGAAAGTAGCGTCACTGTACGGCCTGCTTCTTCATCGCCCGGCCCAGCTTCTCGGCGATAGAGGCCCGGAAATCCATGCTTCCTTGCAGCGCCTGAAGGCCGATGGACTGGTGGAGAAAACAGGCGTCTCGATTTACCAGCCGTCCGAACTTGAAGGTGTTTTCTCCGTCGGCGAGGTTGACCTGGTTCAATCGCCGCTCAGCGTGCTGGATCGGCGTCTCATTACATCAGGCTGGCTTGACCGGCTGGCCGATCGCGGCGTGGAAGTGCACGCCCGTTCAGTTTTTCTGCAGGGACTTCTCTTGATGTCGGCCGACCAAAGGCCCGCAAAGTTTGATCGCTGGTCCGGCTTATGGGCTCGCTACCACGAGTGGATCACGGCCACCGGCTTATCGCCGCTGCAGGCCAATCTTGCTTATGTGTCGGCTATTCCCCAGATTCGACAGGTGATCGTTGGTGTGAACGCCCTGGACCACATCAAGGAAATACTGCGGGCGCAAACGAGCCATGCACCAAGCTGGTCGCCAGACCTGGCCACCGACGATGAAAAACTTCTCAATCCGCTTGCCTGGCTGCAGCTTTCATGAATCTCTCAGACATACTTGATGACATTGGGCTCGAGAGGCGGCGACGCCTTCTGGGCTTGCTGGAACCCGATCCGCATGCACTCGTTTTATGGAGCCGTGCCATGGCCGCTTTGCCGGACGACGCGGAGCGGGACCGGCTTGCCCACGCCTTCAGGTTTGCCAAAGAGATCAAGTACCGTCATGTGGGCCTGACGAGCGACATCTATTTCTCGCATCCCTTGAGGGTCGCTGGCCTGGCGACACTGATTTCGGGCACAAAAGATGCCGGGGCTGGTGTGCTTGCGGTTTTGCACAATGTCCTGGAGGTTTCAGACGTATCCGCGGAAAAACTGTCGGCGACCTTTGGCAGCGGCATATCGAATCAGATAGAGTCGCTGACAGTTGATCGGGACGTTCAGTGGGACAAACCCTACAAAGTGGGCTACTACGGCAAGCTGATGGAGGGCTCGCTCTCCGCGCGCGTCGTGAAAATCGTCGACAAGCTGGACAATCTTTTCGTGCTGGGCCTCAATCCGGATGCATCCGTGAGGGAAAAGTACCTTGCGGAGATAGAGGACTTCGTTCTCCCCATGACGGTGGCATCGCTGCCTAGGTTGACTGCCTATATGCGGGAGCTGGTCCAGGATTGCCGTTCAACCGGAATTATCGAACGCCCGGTTGCCACTAACCTGAAAGAAAAAAATGAATCTGGGTCTTGACGGCCGCGTGGCCATAGTCTGTGGTGCAAGCAAGGGAATGGGCTTTGCCAGCGCGCAAGCCCTGGCACAGCATGGTGCGAAGGTCCTTATGATTGCACGCGACGCATCTGCGCTGGAGGCTGCTGCCAAGGCCATCGCGGCCGAGGGCGGAGTGGTTGAGGCATATGCGGGCGATGTACGGAATCCCGATCTTGCGCAGCTTGCCGTCGACCGCTGCAAGGCGCTGTGGGGGCCGGTCGATATTCTCGTCAACAATGCCGGCGGCCCTCCGATGGGTTCGTTTCTGGAGCATGACGGAACTGCGTGGGAGACGGCGATCCAGACCAATCTCCTGAGCGTGGTGCGCTTTTGCAAAACGGTTGCCCCTGACATGAAGTCGAAAAACTGGGGGCGCATCATTTCCATTACGTCCACCGTTGCCAAAGAGCCTTCGCCTGCGATGGTCTTGTCCGCAACCACCAGGGCCGGCGTTTCCGCATTTTCCAAGACGCTGGCCATAGAGTTGGCCCAGTTCAATATCTCCGTGAACGTCATATGCCCAGGCGGCGTCCTGACAGACCGCCTTGTTGGCTTGCTGCAAGCACGAGCCGAGCGGGAGAAAAGGGACTACCAGGAACTTCTTCTGGAGAGCCAGGCATCCATCCCCGCCAAACGGTTTGCCGAGCCGCAGGAAATTGCCGACGTGATTCTTTTCCTGGCCTCCGAAAGAGGGGGATACGTGAACGGGGTCAGTCTTTCCGTCGATGGCGCACTGACGAAAGCGTATACCTAAAGTGCTGTTCCAGCCGAATCTGTTCTCAATGTCGCGGCCCGGATGGGTCAAGCTGGACGTTGCCCGAACATCCGCTCTGGATGAGGTTTTGTCCCGGCTTCCGCAAACCCTTCTTCCTTTGCAGGGCGACCCGGAACAGTCCGATGCGCTCGGCATCAATTCAAACAATTTTCGGTTGAACACGGCCAGGGGTACCTTCGTGCTCAAGCGGTGGTCGGACCAGGCTACCGCCAGGGATACTCAAAACACCTTGGCCATCATGGCCTGGCTGGCGTCGCGGCAACTGCCGGTACCGGCGCCGGTTGAGCTTCAGCAGGACAGTTTCATTCTTTCAATCGAATCCGGCGCATGGAGCCTGTTTCCATTTGTGGAGGGCAGTTACTTTTCGGGTGCGGGTGATGAGCTTAGCGCCGCGGCGGAGGCTACTGGCCGTCTCATGGAAACTTTGACGCTGCTTCCCCCCGCGTGCGTACCCACTGAGGGGCCTGCGCAAATGACGGCGGCTGACGGAGAACTTTTGCGCCGTGTGAGGGATGTTTCGCGAACGTGGGATGCATTGTTGGGTACGGAGCACGCTGAACTTCTCGCGTTGTCGTGGCCTGTGTTGATGGCGGAGTGGGAAAACCTCACTGCGGCCAGACTGGCCGGCGGCCGCACCCAGGCGGCGCATTTTGATCTACATCCCCACAACCTGCTCGTCAGTCGAGGCCAAGTGGCCGCAGTGCTGGATTTCGAAGCCTGCAAAGTGATGCCGGTCGGTTTTGCACTGGGCTTTGCCGCGCTCAAACAGTGCCGGCAGGCCATGACGCTACGGCCGTTAGCGGGTGATCCGCGGTTGGTCGGGTCGCTCTATGCGGAGCATTTTCTGCATACCTGTCCTGGTGCGCGCGAGCTTGTCACGCATTTGGGCGATCTCGCTGTCGCTGAGGCATTGCGCCGGATCTGCATCATCCTGCGGCTCAATCTTGAGGATGGCGAGAAAAAATGGAACAAGGTGCTGGCGGTTCAACTCGGCTCTCTCGGCGAGGCGCGGGCCCTTTTCGGCTGAACGGAAGATGAAACAATCATGAAAATCGTTGCGTTGTTGCAAGCCCGCATGGGCTCGGTCCGCCTTCCGAACAAGGTCATGCGGGAGATGCGGGGCGTTCCCATGATTGAACTGATGCTGGGGCGCTTGAGCAAAGCTAGGCGGATCGACCAGATCATTCTTGCAACTTCCGATGATCCCAAGAATCTCCCCCTGGTCGAGCACGTGCGCAGTCTTGGCTATGAAGTGTTTCGCGGCAGCGAAAGTGACGTGCTGGACCGCTTCTACCAGGCGGCCCGTCATTACAAGGCGGATGCGGTCATTCGAGTCACGGGCGACTGCCCGTTGATTGACCCTCACCTGGTGGACGAGGTGATTGCGGAGTACCAGAAAGGCGGTGTTGACTATGTTTCCAACACGTTGCCGGCCACATTTCCTGACGGATTGGACGTCGAGATTTTTTCGTTTGATGCGCTTGAAAGAGCTGCAAAGACGGCGACCAAACCAAACGAACGCGAGCATGTGACGCCGCTGATTCGCAATTCGGGGTTGTTTAAAAGGGGCAATGTAGCGCATCCCGTCGATTGGTCGGCTGAGCGCTGGACGGTCGATGAACCTGCGGATTTTGAAGTGGTTGAAGCTGTATTCAACTACTTCCGGCCGCGCACTGATTTTTCATGGACAGAAGTTCTTCAAATACGTCAAAAGGAGAGCAACTTGTTTAAAGCAAATGAACACATCCATCGGAACGAAGGCGCCGAGCTTGGCACCGGCCAGAAACTCTGGAAGCGTGCCAAGCAGGTGATTCCTGGCGGGAACATGCTGCTTTCGAAGCGGGCAGAGATGTTTTTGCCTGATCAGTGGCCCGCATATTTCAGCAGGGCAAAAGGCTGCAAGGTGTGGGACCTCGATGGTAAAGAGTACGTCGACATGTGCATCATGGGCATTGGCACCAATACGCTGGGTTATGGCCACCCCGAAGTGGACGATGCCGTGCGGGCCACTGTTGACGCGGGAAACATGTCCACATTTAACTGCCCAGAGGAGGTTTACCTCGCCGAGAAGCTGGTCGAAATGCACCCCTGGGCAGACATGGTGAGATTTGCGCGATCAGGCGGTGAAGCCAATGCCATTGCCATCCGCATAGCGCGCGCCGCGACGGTCAAGAGCAAAGTCGCCGTTTGCGGCTATCACGGCTGGCACGACTGGTATCTTGCCGCCAACCTGGCAGGTGAAGGCGGCCTGGCGGGCCACCTCTTGCCCGGCCTGGAGCCCAATGGCGTGCCGCAGGGTTTGTATGGGACTGTGCTTCCGTTCAACTACAACCGCTTCGACGAACTGGAAGCCTTGGTGAACGCGCACGAAATTGGCGTCATCAAGATGGAAGTGTGCCGCAATGAAGGACCGAAAGACAATTTCCTGCAGAAGGTGCGTGATCTGGCGACTGCAAAAGGAATCGTGCTGATTTTTGACGAGTGCTCCTCCGGTTTCCGCCAGTCGTTTGGCGGACTTCACAAGATTTATGGCGTTGAGCCGGACATGGCGATGTTTGGTAAGACCTTGGGTAATGGGTATGCGATAACTGCCATCATAGGCAAGCGAGAGGTGATGGAAGCTGCTCAAACCACCTTCATCAGCAGCACCTTCTGGACGGAGCGCATTGGCCCCACGGCCGCACTCAAGACGCTGGAGGTTATGGAACGAACCCGCTCCTGGGAGAAAATTACCGCTACGGGCATTGATGTCAAAAGACGTTGGGCCGAGCTCGCGCGGATGTCTGGTCTCGAGATCGAGCTGTGGGGTCTGCCGGCTTTGGCCGGATTCACGATAAAGAGCAAAAACTCGCTGGCTTACAAGACGCTTATCACCCAAGAAATGCTGGCCAAGGGCTATCTCGCGAGCAACATTTTTTACGCATGCACCGACCATACCGAGGCAGTCGTAGTCGCGTACTTCGATGCGCTAAAGTCAGTCTTCTCATTAATCCGCGAGTGTGAAGATGGCCGTCCTGTCGAGAGCCTGCTTAAGGGACCCGTCTGTCACGCGGGATTCAAGCGGCTTAACTGATCTTGCGCAGGTCATTCATAAAAGTCACTTTCAGCGCTGAGGGCTCAAAGTTATTGGGACAGGGTTATGTCATGCGCTGTTTCACCCTGTCCAATGTCCTTGGGTAATGTGGAGCGGAAATCAATTTGATGTGCCGTGAACATCCGGCCATCTTCGTGACATGATTGTCCAATGAGGCTTTGGGGTTCATTAAACTTAAGACGCCGCAACCGACCGATTTGAGTCGCATCGACGCCGTCTACTAAAACCTTAAGAGCTACAGTTGAACAAAGTTTTTCTGATACGTGCCGATGCCTCGGCCGAAATGGGCATAGGCCACCTCATGCGCACTATCGCACTGGGGCAAATGTTGCAAGACGCAGCTTGCGAGGTGCACTTTGCGACCATCGCCCACAATGCCGAGATGATCGAACGCCTAAGAGTCGAAAATTTTTCAGTGCATCTGTTGAACGCGCCATTTTTGGAAGGCACCGACGCCACTTCACTGGCACACATAGCTCGAAGCATTTCAGCAAGCTGGATCGTCGTCGATGGATATCATTTTTCCGGCGCCTATGAAAAAGCTGTTCAGTACGAATATCCAAGTGCAAAAATTTTAACAATCGATGATGTGCCCAGAATTCACCACAGTGCAGACGTGCTACTTAGCCAGAATTTTGGTGCGCAGAACATGGATTTTTCTACCAAGGTTTCGACGCAAAAGTTGCTGGGTCTGGAATTTCTTTTATTACGGCGCGAATTCAAAAAAGCGCGGTCGGAGGTCCAGAGTGCTTCAACACATATTCCCAAGCGCCTTCTCGTGACTCTCGGCGGTGGCACGCCGCAGGCAGACAGCGCCAACTTGAAGATTGCGCGAGCACTCTCCGACTTAGATGCAAATCAACTTGAGGTTGTTTATATCGCAGGAAAAATGTCTGGTAACAAAGCCGAACTCAAAAAGTGTTTAAACCCAAATCATCGTTTCCTGGAATTCTGCGACGACATGGCGCGCGAAATGATCCAAGCTGACTTCGCCATCGTGGCTGGTGGTTCTTCGATGTGGGAACTTATGTACCTGGGGGTACCGTTTTTAGCGGTAGCGCTTACCGAAGCTCAAAAAGCTTACATCGAGATGTTGGCAGAACATAGGTTGTGCTTGAACTTAGGGCCATACACGAGCCTGGAACCTTCGTACGTCAAAAGTGCAGTCACTCGGCTGCTGGGTGACTCAACACTGCAAACAGAATTTAGACGTCGTTACGCAGATCTTGTAAAACCCGAAAGCCTCGGAAAGCGGCTACTTCACGTACTGATATCTTAAAATCAAAGAACAATGCCCTTATGATCTGAGACTCAGTGAAAAACAAAACTATTCCAGTCGAAAAGTACAACATTGGGCCGCAGCAGCAACCTTTTATGATCGCTGAGATGTCGGGTAACCACAATGGATCGCTCGACCGCGCTTTGAAAATTGTCGACATGGCGGCTGAGTGTGGCGCGCAGGCGATAAAGTTGCAAACTTATACCCCTGACACGATGACAATCAACATCAACGAAAACGAGTTTCACATTGGTGACAAGTCTTCGCTGTGGGAAGGTAAGTCGCTCTACAAACTTTATGAAGAAGCTCAAACCCCATGGGAATGGCACAAACCCATATTTGAGCGCGCCCGTAAGCACGGGCTTGTTGCTCTCAGTTCGCCTTTCGACGCAACTGCAGTCGATTTTTTAGAGTCGCTAGATGTTGCAATCTACAAAATAGCGTCAGCAGAGCTTGTCGACCTCGATTTAATTCGCCGCGTTGCGAAAACGAAGAAGCCTCTAATCATGTCAACTGGCATGGCAAGTGTTGCTGAAATTCACGAAGCCGTGAACATGGCACGCTCAAATGGCTGTCCTGACCTCATTTTGCTGAAGTGCACCGCCACCTATCCAGCAACACCGGAAGAAAGCAATTTGAACAGCATTCCGGTGATGCGCGATGTATTCGATGTGCAAATTGGGCTCTCTGATCACACGTTGGGAATCGGTGCGGCTGTTGCAGCAGTTGCGATGGGAGCCACAGTTATCGAAAAGCACGTGACGTTGGCGCGCGCCGATGGCGGAGTCGACTCGGCATTCTCGCTAGAACCACACGAGCTGAAGATGCTCGTGAGCGAAACTAAAATTGCACAACTTGCCATGGGCACAACATATATTGGGCCTACCGTCGCCGAACTTCAGTCCCTAAAGTTTCGCCGTTCGCTATACGCCGTTGAAGATATCATGGCCGGCCAACGACTGACCGAAAAAAATGTCCGCGCCATTCGACCAGGCTTGGGCTTGCCTCCTAAGAACTACTCGATCGTTTTGGGTCGAAAGGTGAATTGCGACATCAAGCGCGGCACAGCAATCAATTGGAAACTCATCGATTAGGAGAAGTATTTATGTTCGACCAGAACTCAGCATTTAGCATGTTACAAGAGAGCCTAGACAGCTTGGCTCGCACGGGCACAATCAAAAAACCAATAAAGATTCAACCAACGACCCAGTTGCTTGGACCAGAATCGTCTTTAGACTCGTTGGGTTTTGTGACATTCATTACCGACATTGAGGACCGCATGCAGTTGAAACTCGATAAGGAATGTTACCTCGTACTAAACGAAATCGCGCAATTTAACGTCAATAGTCCAAGCCTCACGGCCGATGTGCTCACTCGTTACATGGTTAAGTTAGCAGCCGACTGATACCAAGGTATGAAAGGCTGAAAGTGAACGAACTCAATTCCGCTCATCCTGTTGCCGTCATCACTGGAGCTAGTCGCGGCCTGGGGAAAAGCCTGGCACAATATTTTCTAGATAAAGACTACGTTGTTGTAGGTTGCAGTCGCGGCGAAGGCACCATCGAGCACAAAAACTACCAGCATTACAAGGTCGATGTGGGGAACGAGGCAGAGGTGCGATCGTGGGTTCGAAACGTGAAGAACACTTACAAAAAAGTCGATCTCCTAATTTGTAATGCCGGACTTGTGCGTTCGGCATTGCTTTTGAGCATGACACCTTCCGATGAAATGGAATCTATTGTTCGCACAAACTACATTGGCGTGTTCTATGTTCTTCGTGAAATTTCGAAAGTGATGGCTTTGCGTGGGTCGGGGCGCATCATCACAATTTCGTCAACGATGACGCTGCTCCATGAGGAGGGCACCGCAGTTTATTCGGCAACGAAAGCAGCAGTAACGGAAACCACAAAGGTGCTTGCAAAAGAACTCGCACCTCGCGGCATCACTTGTAACGTGATAGCGCCAGCCATGATGTGGACAGATTCGTCAGAGGCGCTTTCAAAAGGCGGCGACTGGCAAAAACGCATGCTTGAAAAACAAGTATTTCCGCGCCTCATCGAAACCGATGAAATTTGCCATATTGCCGACTTCTTCGCATCGGCCAAAAGTAGCGCAATCACCGGCCAGGTAATTTACATCGGCATGGTGGCATGATCGTCGGGAACTACAAAGTCGTCACTACACCCACGGGACGTTGGCGCGAAAATTGCTATTTGGTACGTCATGTGCCCACTGGCGATTTAGTGCTGATAGACCCCGGCGATGATGCACACCTGATTCTAAAAGCCATCGAAGACGAAGGTTCGCAGCTAAAGCTCATCATTTTGACTCACGCTCACCACGACCACGTCGGTGCGGTCAAGGCAGTTTGCGAAAAGTTCAAAATGCACTTTTATGTGCACAAAGATGATGTGAAATTACTCAATCGTGCCCCCACCTATGCTTTGGCCTTTGAAAAGAAGACCATTGAGATTTCGAAAAACTACCGCCTACTCGGAAGCGAAGATCTCGTCTGGGGTGGCGAAAGAATTAATGTGATGAATCTCCCCGGCCATACGCAGGGCGGGGTGTGCTTTCACTTTGGTGGCATCGCGTTCACCGGGGATACTCTTTTGAACGAGTTTATCGGGCGTACCGATCTTCCTGGCGCAGACGCTGCAGCACTCGCCAAGTCGATCACAACTATGCTAAGCACTTTACCAGACGACACCCTACTCTTTCCTGGCCACGGAAAACCTTGGACGGTTGCCACCTCAACTCGCTGGTGGGAAAGCCAGCAAGATAGTGCACGTGAATACCGAGAAGAAAGCGACATATGAAACGGCATAAGTTTGGATACGGTGTAGGCATTGCAGGCGTAGGCAAATATTTGCCCGAAGACATCATCACCAACGAACAACTAGAAAAGTCGTCCGGAATCAAGGCGTCGGATATTGAGGCGAAGACCGGTATTCGCGAACGACGCAAAGTCAAAGACGGGCAAACCGCTTCAGAAATGTCGGCGATTGCCGCCAAACGCGCTCTCGAAATGGCGGGTATTTCGGCCGAACAGCTCTCGCTAGTCGTGACTTGCACTTTTACCGGCGACTATGTCTATCCTGCAGTGTCATGCAAAATCGCAGAGATGATTGGCGCAAAAAATGCCGGCGCTTTCGACTTGCTCGCAAACTGTACGGGCTTCCAAGTGGGTTTGGGAGTTGTGTCAGACCGCATGCTTGTCGACCCTACCTGCGAATACGCGCTTTTGCTTGGAACGGCGCTTCAGTCGCGATTCATCAATTTCAAAGACGCGGCTTCCTCAATCTATTTTGGTGATGGCGTTGGCGCGGCTGTCTTGAAAAAGGTGCCAGAAGGGTATGGAGTTCTTTCCAATAGCGTGTCGACAAACGGCAAGGTATTCGATTCGGTTCGCATGCGTGGGGGCGGCTCGAGCTTCCCCATGCGTCTAGAAAACATCAACGAAGGTCTTCAATACTACGAGCTCGACGGCATGGAAGTTTGGAAGCAGGTTGTGCAGTTTCAACCCAAAGAGATTTTGCGGTCGCTCGCCAAAATCGACAAAAAGGTTGAAGACGTCGACTTCTTTATCTTTCACCAAGCCAACCTGCGCCTAATCGAATATCTCATGGGCAAGATGAAGCTCCCCATGAGCAAGACGTTTACCAACATTGAGCACTACGGGAACACTGCAGATGCATCGCAAGCAATTGCATTGTGCGATGCTGTTACGGCAGGCTTGCTAAAGCGAGATGATCTTGTTGTGATTTCTGGCGTTGGCGCTGGTTTCACTTTTGGTTCTACAGTGTTGAGGTGGCACTAACTTCTATGCCGTATCAGCCTGGTGAAATCAGCCCAAACAACTTCACGTTTGAACAGGTGTCCGTTGGGCAAACCTTCGAGCTTGTTCACAGCGTAACACTTGCTGACGTCAAAGCCTTTGCAATTCTCACCGGCGACTACAACCCGGTGCACGTTGACGCTGATTTCGCCAAGCGCACGATGTTTGGAAAGCAAGTTGTGCACGGCATGCTTACTGCATCGTTTATATCGACGATGATTGGCATGCTCATCCCAGGTCCGGGCGCACTCTGGACGTCGCAAACGATCGAATTCCTAAGCCCCACATTTATTGGCGACGTCATTACCATCGTCGCAAAAGTCAAAGCAAAGTCAAATGCGACTCGCATGCTTTCGCTTGAGATGAATATTTACAATCAGAACAAAACTAAATTGATCATAGGTAATTCAACGGTTCGCATGCTGGAAATCGCCGATGAAAAGAAAAAGGAGCCTCTCGCTATGAATGAATTTGGAAAGGTCACTGAACCAAAAGTGATTTTGATCACAGGAGGAAGTCGAGGGATTGGTGCCGCTACCGCGACATTGCTTGCTTCAAAGGGGCACGCTGTTGTGGTGAGCTATCTGATGGCCGACGAAGAAGCGCAGGCTCTCGTGAAAAGAATCACCGAAATTGATGGGCGCATCATTGCCGTTAAAGGCGATATCGCGCTTGAAGCAGATGTGGCAAAGCTCTTTATGGCTGCCGAAGAGAAATTTGGGCCTGTTCAGGCCGTCGTGCATTGCGCTTCGCCCAACCCGATTCCGCAAACGTTCGATTCGCTCGACTGGCCAACCTTTCAAAAGCACGTCGACACTCAGATTCAGGGGGCATTCCATTGCGCAAAGCATGCGCTCCCGAAAATGACTGCATCGGGCACGGGAGCATTCGTTTTTTTGAGTTCTATTTTTGCCGATGGTGTACCGCCAAGTCAGCAAACGGCTTATGTCACTGTCAAAGCCGGTTTAGCTGCCATGGCGCGCTCGTTGGCAGTGGAATATGGCCCCAAAGGAATTCGAGTCAATGTCGTCTCGCCAGGTATGACCCAAACAGAAATGATCTCAAACATACCCGACAAAGTGAAGATGTTGGCGAAAATGAACACGCCCTTGCGCCGACTCGCTGACGCCGAAGACATCGCAGCAACTATCGATTTTTTGCTAAGTCCTGCAGCCAGACACATTACCGGCGAAAACATCCGTGTGTGCGGTGGCGTCGTAATGTAATTCAGGAGAAACCTTGACAGGACCAAGGCCTGCGGCAAAATGCATCAAAATAAACAATCGCAATAAGCGGTTCTTGGAGTTTTGAATCTGCGGTGCCAAATTTAGACTTATGAGAGCAGTATTGTGTGCGGGCGCATCTTAGGATTTTAATGCTGGCGTGGCGATTCAGCGTAATGTTTAACCTTATACCCAACCTCGATTTTTATAAAACTCTTTGAGAACGTCTTTGACTGTGTTACGGTGAGTCTTGAGCTCTACAAGTAACAGAGTTACAGCAAACATAGAAAAATTTACAGTCCTCAAAATGAATCAAACTAAAAACAAAGATTTTGATACCAAACTCTATCAACATAGACTTTGTAGTGTGTGCGGAGCGGCGGGGGGCATCTTATTTATGACCAGCCAACAGAAAGCATCATTGGCTTGGGTAGCTTGGACTATCACCACCTCATTAATATGTGTAATAGGTGTGGTTTTGTATTTGCTTCGCCGGTGCTAAATGAGGGGTTAATTAACAAATTCTACGAATCAATGTCGAATTATGAGCATCCTGAGTTAGTTGGCGCTAGACCAGAGGTGGAGATGCGTCAAATTCAAAGGCAATTTGAAATTATAAGCTCAAGATTTTCTAATGGCTTTTCTGGTAAGGCATTAGATATTGGTTGTTCCACTGCCGTTTTGTTATCTCGATTTCACGATAGTGGTTGGTCAGTTCTTGGATTGGACCCTAGCGATAAGTGCATTCAAATATCAAAAGAAAAATTAAATGTAGATGTGAAAAAAGGTTTTTTTTCTGTTGAGCTACTGCAAAAAGATATGCCTTTCGATCTGATAGTTTTGTCACATGTGCTCGAGCATCTGGTTAATCCAGATATCGTGATTCGGGGGATTCGTGAGTTGTTGTCTGATGACGGGTTGCTTTACATAGAGGTTCCCAACTTAATGAAGCCAGATGACACCAAGTGCTATTTTGGTTTTGAGCACGTCAACTTTTTCACGCCAGTATCTTTATCAAATTTAATACATGAGAATGGTTTTGCCGTAGATAGTCTTGCTACATTTGACAATGGCAAGGATATTTCCCCGTATTACCCCGTTATTGCGATGACCGTAAAAAAGTCATCGGAAAAAACGAAAATCTTAGATGATAGAGCTGATTGCTCCAAAGTCATTGAAGAATACAAAAATTCTATGAATAAGTTAATTCAAGACATTGATACTAGAATCGCAAAGGTTATGGAGTTGACTGCCCCTAAAAATTAGCATTGTGGGGTGCTGGCATTCATAGTAGCCAACTATTAAGTGAATATTGCTTAGAAAAAGAGCATGTTTTTTGCATATATGATAATGATCCCAAAAAGACAGGTCATACATTAAGTGGCATACCGATAAGGCGATTCCCAGATACTTCTACAGAAGTGCTGAGTGAGATTGATGCAATTCTAATTAGCTCAGAGGCTTCTGAAGAGCAAATTTATCGACAACTCAAGCCTCTAGAAGCTCATGGTTTAAAAATTTATAAGTTGTATTCGTAGGCTGGGTCTGGCTCATGGACTTCATACATGACCAACTTGAATACGGTAGGAGTTTTAGACTGTTTAATGTCATCGACGACTGCATTCTAGAAACGCTGGGTATCGAGATCGCCTTCACCTTGCCTTCGGAGCGAGTCATCCGGTTATTGAAACAGATATTCGCCTGGCGAGGCATGCCGCAGGGGATTCGTTGCGATAACAGACAGGAAACATTAGTGCTAACATCCAGCGCTTGACGCAGCATTGGGGCATCTAGTTTGAATGTATGCAGTCAAGCAAGCCTCAGCAAAGCGCCTATGTGGAAAGTTTCAATAGGACTGTTGGCTTTGAATGGCTATCCCCGTACTAGTGGTTTGCCCTGCAAGAAGTTCGGCCAGATGCGCGCTGCAGTGTGGATGTGGAAATACAATAACCATCGCCCAAACGTTGCCCTGGGCGGCATTACCGCAATGCAGCGACTGGCCATGGCTGCAAAACCGCTCTAATTCTCACGGCAACGGAAAACAGGGGGATTGCCACCCGTGTTCCGGGTCTTCAGTTCGTGCTAGATTCTGACGCCCGAAGACTGCAAAAAATGATTTAGGCCCATGATATTGTTCGAAGCCCTAATTCAAATAATACGAGATTCACTATGAGAACCGAAACGTTTTTTACTGAAAACAAGGCAGCCGCCCCTACTGCACTCCCTACCCCAAATACGAACAACACTGAGCTTCTCAAGATCATCGATTTGATTTCTCAGCAGAACCCATTGCAAAAAAAGCGCATCCATAAGTTTTTGCAAGGACAGAACAAAGAGTACTGGGACTTTGCCGAAAATCTGAGTTCGGTTTTGAATCACAGTTTTCTTACTGACGACAAGAGCCGACGCCAAGCGGCCGCAGCCTACAACAAAATGTGCATGGACTTTTTGAAGGAACAGATTCGCTTTCGCAAAACCGGCGTGTACCGCATCGACGACGCAAGCGTTGCGATCGAACAAGTGTACGGCGATATGAACGTCATGCGTTATTACATGGTGGGCTTGCTCATCTCGTACCTTTTCTGGCCGAACCATTACGAGCTCTTCCGTTTCTTTAAAGACAACCTTCCATCTTCCGCAAAGACAAAATCTTATTTGGAAGTTGGTGTGGGGCACGGGCTTTTCACATCGAACATGCTCAAACGTTATCCTGGAATAGATGCCAAAGCTGTCGATATCAGCGAGACGTCCATTCAAACTGCAAAAGAAATCCTAAAAACATTTCAAGTTGACACAGACCGCATAGAATTCATTTACGGCGATTACCTCTCGCTGAATTTCCAAGAAAGCGGATTCGACTTCATCATCATGGGCGAAGTGCTCGAGCACGTGAACAACGCGCCCGACTTTATGGTGCGCACCAAGAAACTTCTGAACAGGGGCGGCACGATTTATCTTTCGACGTGTGCCAACAGCCCTGCGCTTGACCACGTTTACCATTTCAAATCGGCGGACGAAATTCGCGACCTCATCACTTCGCACGGCTTTAAAATTGTGAAAGACCTCGCACTACCAGCTGAAGATGTTCCACCAGAACGCTGGGCTGCCGAACTCACAACCATCAACTACTGTGCGCTTCTCGAGCATGCTGACGCATGATAAACGACGATGTTTTAAACGCGATAGCGCGTGTCAAAGCCGAACCGACCTATGTGGCTTACAGCGCTCTCGCAAACCTTGCCGAAACGGCTAGAGAGCAGGGCTACGAACCCTACCGCATTGCAGTATTGCGAAACTTCACAATTGAACCGCTTATTCCCGTTATCAAGGGTGAAGCTGTTCGTTTGGGCCTTGCTCCCGATGTTTATGTTGCCGACTTCGATGCCATTGCCGAATCGGTGCTGAACTCTTCAAGTCAACTTTACACGCACAAACCACATCTTATATTACTCGCCCAGTGGGTCGAGACTGTGTCGCCTTTGCTTATGACGAAGTTCTTATCGCTTTCGAAAGAACGGGTCGAAGACGAAGTTGCACGCATTGTCGACACTATGGAAAGTTGGCTTCGCGCCATTCGTTCGAACTGTGATGCTCCGGTTCTTGCTAACAACTTTCCGTTGCCGAACATCGTGACGCTTGGGATTCTTGACTACCAATCGGAAAGTCACCAGCTGCACACGGTGCTGATGCTGAACAACGCGCTTCTGAAAATGTCTAAGAATTTTTCGGACGTTTACTGGGTCGACACTCTGAGTTTGTTCGCGCGATTGGGATATGCCACGGCCGTCGACGAGCGAAACTGGCAGGCCGCGCGCGCACCCATTAGCAAGCATGCGCTTCTTCCACTTGGACTTGAATATGCGAAATTCATTCGAGCCCTGCGCGGCAAAACCTGCAAGTGCCTTGTGCTCGACTGCGACAACACCCTTTGGGGCGGCGTAGTGGGCGAAGACGGACTCGACGGCATCAAGCTTGGAAACACGCACCCTGGCTCGTCGTTTGTAGCGTTTCAACAAGAGTGCCTCAACCTATACAACCGCGGAGTCATCTTAGCGCTGTGCAGCAAAAATAACGAAGCCGATGTGTTCGAAGTGTTCAAAAAGCACCCTGACAGCGTGCTGAAAGCACACCACTTTGCGGCGTGGCAAATCAACTGGGACGACAAGGCGACAAACCTCAAGCGCATTGCCGAAGAACTCAATATTGGAATCGACAGCCTCGTGTTTGTTGACGACAGCGCCTTTGAATGCGATTGGGTGCGCAAGCAACTGCCGCAAGTCGAGGTCGTTAACCTCAGTAAAGAAACCTATCACTATCGCAAAGAGCTGATGCTTTCGGGCTATTTCGATTCGCTCACGTTCTCGAACGAAGACAAGAAACGCAGCCAGATGTACGTTAGCGACAATCAGCGCAAGCAGTTGCTGAAGACAGCCTCATCGTTCGAAGATTATCTGAAGGGACTAGGGCTCAAAGCCGAAATCGGACGACCTGACAAAGGTGATGTGCCTCGTGTTTCGCAACTCACGCAAAAGACTAATCAGTTTAACGTAACCACGCGCCGTTATACCGAGGGAGACATTGAGCGTTTTATGGCTTCGGACAACTCCGAGGTGTTTTTTCTGAAGCTTTCAGATCGCATCTCTGAGCTTGGACTGATTGGAGTGGCCATCGTTCAATACAAAAATGGCGTTGCGGACGTCGATTCGCTGATGATGTCGTGCCGAGCATTGGGACGTGGCGCCGAAGAAACGCTTATGAGCCTCATTTACAAACGCGCCAAACAGCGCGGCTGCAAAAAACTCGTTGGCACCTACCTGAAGTCAAAAAATAACGCTCAAGTTGCCGATTTTTACTCGAAACAAGACTTTAAACTCGTAGAAGAAAGCCCTGAAGGCACCAAATGGGAACGTACCATTGAAAGCCAGATGGCAAAAGACTATCCAAACTGGATAGCCGTCAAAGAAACTAATGTGTAGGAGAACCCAAGCGTATGAATGTCACTGAAGTCAAGCTCAAAAAAGTGCTCGCAGATGTTTTTAAAATCGAAGCAACTGCCGTCAACGAGGGCACCTCTGTCGACACAGTCGAACGCTGGGACTCGCTCACCCATCTCAATCTGATTCTGGCGCTTGAATCGGAATTCGGTGTTTCGTTCAGCGAGGAGCAGTCAGTCGAAATTATGAACTACCCGCTTATCAAGATGGTTCTGCAAGAACACGGCGTGAAGTTCCAATGATTCAAACAAACACGCGCGCGCTCGAAACCGTACTTGACCGGATAAGTTCGCATGGCGGCAAGCCTGCACTGTTCTGGCAAGGCAAAGAGTTCAGCTACGCCGATTTCTCGCTGATGATCGAGACGTGGGTTGCTAAGCTTGACGAGGATGGAGTCGCGCGCGGCAGTGTGGTTGGTTATAAGGGCGACTACTCGCCTCAGACGTGCGCCCTCATGTTTGCATTGATGAAAGTCGGAGCCATTTTGGTTCCCTTTACAAGCGAAGTCTCAGCAGAGATGAGTTCGTTCATGGAAATTGCCGGTGTGCAGTTTTTGTACGAATTTAAAGAAAATGATGTTTGCAATCTTTCCAAGTTTCCCGAAAACGTCCTCCCCGACTTGGTCACGATGTTCTTAGAGCGCAAGCGTCCCGGACTAATCGTTTTCACTTCTGGTTCTACCGGAAAACCTAAAGGAATTTTGCACGACTGCGAAATGGTAATGCGCAAGTTCGAAAAGCCTCGCCGTGCTTGGAGAACAATTCTATTTCTTCTGATGGACCATTTTGGTGGGTTCAACACCTTCCTCGCAACGTTTGCGAATGGCGGGGTGGGCATTTGCCCCGAGAGCCGTTCGGCGAATGCAGTAGCAAAAGCAATTTCCGACGCGAAAGCGTCGTTGCTGCCAGCCACGCCGACGTTTCTCAATTTGATGATTGCAAACCAGGTGTACCGTACGCACGACATCACTTCGGTGCAACTTATTACCTACGGTACCGAACTGATGCCCTCCACAACATTGCAAAAATGTCTAGAAATATTTCCGAACGCGCAGTTCAAACAAACCTATGGACTCTCGGAGCTTGGCGTGCTGCGATCCGATTCGGAAAGTAAAGAATCGGTATGGGTCAAAATTGGTGGCCCCGGATTCGAGGTCAAACTCGTCGAAGGCGTCCTCTGGGTACGCTCTGAATCGAACATGGTCGGCTACTTGAACGCACCAAGCCCCTTCGACAGCGAAGGCTGGATGTGCACAGGGGACCAGGTCGAAATGAAGGACGGCTTTGTTCGCTTCTTAGGGCGCAAGTCCGAGCTTATCAACGTCGGTGGCAAAAAAGTTTACCCCATCGAAGTTGAAAATGTTTTGATGGAAGCATCAAACATCAACAGCGCAACTGTGTTTGGTAAACCCCACCCTATTATGGGACAGGTTGTTCATGCACAGATTTCGCTTGTTGAGCCCGAAGAGCCCGCTGCTGTCACAGAGCGCCTGCGTGCTTACTGCAACGAGCGTCTTGCGCAATTCAAAGTTCCCATTCGCTTTACCATTGTGGACGAAGCCGACCACCACAACAGCCGCTTTAAAAAAGTCCGTCGCGAAAAAGATGCTACCCAAACCACGTAAGTAGCTCGCCATGATCAAGTTAGTAAAATTGCGAGAAGAGCATTTGCGGATAGTGCTCGACTGGCGCGTAAAGCCCGAGGTTGCGCAGTTTATGCTGACACAAGTTGAATACAACCTCGATAAGCAAAAGGCTTGGTTCAAAAAGATTTCCGTAGACAACTCGGTTGCCTATTGGATTATCGAGTACCTGGGAAAACCCATCGGCCTCATCAATTTGGCTGCCATAGATAGAAGTGCCAAAAAGTGCAGTGCGGGATACTACATTGGCGAAATGGAGTATCGCCAGCTGTCGGCGTTTGTGCTGCCATACTTCTACAACTTTGTTTTTAAGGTTCTCAAGTTCAACAAAATATACGGCGAAGTGGTCGACGGAAACGATAGTATCCTGAAGATTCACTTGATGCAGGGCTACCGCCATGTGGGCACTTTGAAAGAGCACCTTCATAAAGACGACCGGTACATCGATGTTCATATGGTCGAGCTTATGAGCGACGCCTGGCTTAAGCAAAAACGATATCAGCGATACGACGCCGAATTTGAGGGAGTCTTATGACTAGCCTAGCAATAGTCCCCGCGCGCGGCGGCAGCAAACGGATCAAAGATAAAAACATCACTGACTTTTTGGGAAAGCCATTGATGGCCTACTCTATCGAAGCCGCTCAGCAGTCGAAACTGTTCGACTTGATTCATGTGTCCACCGACAGCGAAAAAGTTAAAACCGTCGCCACGTCTCTTCGGACTCATGCCGAATTTTCTCGCGAGACCTCGCTTGCCGACGACCAGACCGGGGTTGTTCCAGTGTTGCAATGGGTGGTGCGCGAGTTTTTAAATCGCGGGCAGCGCTTCGACGACGTCTGCATGCTCATGCCAACTGCGCCACTCATCACCAGCGCCGATCTTACGGCGGCTTACGAAGTTTTTCTAAAACAACAGCGCAAAGTCCCAGTTGTGGCAGTCGCGAGCTACCCAGTCCCTGTTGAATGGGCTTACGAACTCGAAACCGGAACAGGCAAACTCACACGCGCATTTCCCGAAAAAATGACCAACGTCCGCTCGCAGGATCTCGAACAGAAATTCTATGATGCCGGGGCCTTTGCTTTTTTCGAAACTGAACAGCTCCTCGACGAATCGTACGACTTGGGTTCGCAGCTCATCGGTTATGCACTTCCGCGCGAACGCGTCGTAGACATCGACAATCACGAAGATCTTGCATTCGCAAAGATCTTGTATCTAGGGGGATCTTAAATGTTTGGTAACGTTCATGCCCCATGCGAAGAAAAGCTGCCCACAAATAGGTATTGCAACTGCACAGCTGCAAGCATTGCAGGTTGCAAGGACTCGATTCTTCTGAAAGGTACAAGCACCTTTCCGCCGCCTGAAGATGCTAGTATGCAGATCATCCGTCACATGCATGAGCTGTTTGAGGTGTGAAGTGGGTCTGTTTGACTACAACACTAGGGTGGCTGCTTCTGTGGCTGACGTTGCCCTAGGTGCAACTGTGATCGAAAAGCACTTTATCCTTAAACGGACAGATGGTGGCGTAGACAGTAGTTTTTTCATGGAGCCCACAGAGATTACCCAGCATGTTATCGATTCGGCGCGGGCATGGCAGTCGCTCGGGAACGTCAGCGACGCGCCTACCGAAGCGGAAATGAAATCTCTGCAATACCGTCGTTCCCTGTATCTGGTGCGCGACATGAAGGCCGGTGAAACATTCACCCCTGAAAATGTCAGGTCCATCCGCCCTGGGCTCGGGCTGCCTCCCAAGTACATCGAGATACTGATGGGTAAGACCCTCCGCGAGGACGCGGCGCGAGGGACTCCATTGCAGTGGGATCTTCTGAAGTGACAGCCCCGGAATTTCCCGTGATGATTGAAACTGACCGGTTTCGTTTGCGTGAGCTGACAGTTGATGACGTATCCACCAGATATCTTGGCTGGTTAAGTGATTCCGAAGCAAAAAAATGGATTGCCACCGCGGAGTCGACCCGCAAACTTGCAGATCTGCGCGAGTACGTGCAACAGCGCGTTGGCCGGGAAGATGTGCTTTTTCTTGGGATTTTTTCAAAGGCAGGCAGCCTTCATATTGGCAACATCAAATATGAGCCACTGCTTCAGGACGAAGGGTGCGCGGAGCTGGGTGTCTTGATCGGAGATCCCGTATTCCGTGGAAGGCGTGTTTTTTCTGAAGTGCTTGCGGCCAGCGCAACTTGGCTGAAGCTCCATCGTGGGATCCACCGGATTTACCTAGGCGTTGAGTGCGAAAACCTGCCGGCCGTGACCGCCTACCGGCATGCCGGTTTTGTCGCGGAGCCAGCACTGCAGTTGGTAGGTGTCCCGGGCATTCTGCGAATGGTGTTTCATGTGTAAGCCTGTTTCCCATTGTCGCCCCATCTTGGATTCTGTTTCGCGATGAGAATTCTTGGCTTGGATGGTTTTCTCCGCAACCGTTCGCGAGCACGTTTGAGAAACGTGATGCGCGGGTATCGGTCCTTGAAGAGAACAGGTGACTTAAGGCGGGCCGCGGCTGTTAAGGAAGCGTTGACGGCAACGCCAGTTTTCTGTCCAAAGGAAAATTCGGAAATTTTTGCTGGCTTGAGCGGAAAGCCTTCCGAAATTGCGGTGCGGCAATTTCTTCTGGTGCAACTCGTCAGCACTGGTTTGGGCGCTGCGCTGCTGAGCTCCATTGGAAGGCACAACGCGCCTGTCGTTTACCCCTTGCCCAGCGCATGGCGAAAGATCCTGGGTGAACATGGTTTCCCCGTAGCGGAGCTCAGGTCTGCGCTCCTATGGGCTTGTGTAGTGGTTTTGCATTTCGCTAACGGCATTCTTGTCGCGCTCAAGCTTGCTTTGGCGGCTTTCCTTCACTTCTTAGGATCAGCGAATAGGGACCCGCAACGTTATGTCTATTTTGACGCCTTAGGACCCGGAAATCTCCCCCCCGCTGGTGGAGGCGGTGAAAAAAATGACATCGTGAGTTGGTACCTCAACTGGCCAGGAAGAGCCGCGGCGTTGAATACGGTCTGCCACAACATGCTGAGTGGAGGTATGCGGGAGTCTGAAGGGACGGTAGTAGTTCCGATTCCCTCACCACACCTGCCATTTGCCGACCTGGCTTTGTTTGTACGATTTCTATCTGAGTGCTTCATTTCCATAGGTAGAGCTTTTTGGGGCTTGATGGCCGGACGTTGGTGGTACTCAATGATGTTGGGCGAGAC
>Ga0209358_10000150_pt1 | contig 63739 bp, 56 predicted proteins | sample LauGreFa1BDMLBSN_2_FD_187574 | JGI IMG/M metagenome (GOLD analysis project Ga0209358, IMG submission 187574) | Freshwater lake microbial communities from Lake Michigan, USA - Fa13.BD.MLB.SN (SPAdes) (version 2) | ecosystem: Environmental > Aquatic > Freshwater > Lake | place: Lake Michigan, USA... | reverse complement strand
CAGGGACAACCCAATCCTCATTGGTTGCCATGATAATATGAAGCCTGTTGATCACCTGTTTAGCGTCGATACCTTTGCGTTCAACAGTGATATACGGCTCAGTGATTAGAGCGAAGAATGCCCCTCTGGCAGCCTTGTCACCGGCCCAGAACGCTTCATCTGCGAAGAGGACCACCGTGCAATCAAGGTGAGCATTGAAGTTTCCGACAAGGTGGCGCGAGGAGGAGATGTGCATGGAAGCACTGCCAAATAAATCCATGATCAATCTGCCCAGAAGGCCCTTGCCGGTGCCTTCGCTGCCCTTAAAGATCAGGACAACTTCGGCTGGCTTATCAGGGTTCTGAACCGTCCATGCGAGATAATTCAGTATGTAATTTGCGAGGGCTACGTCACCATTCGCCAACACTTCAAGAATGTGTTTCAGAATGAGATTGCAATCACCTTGCTTCGGTTTGACCGCAAAGCCAAGCCACAGGTTCTTGATATTACCCGGAAGAATATCAGGTCCGTTTGGCACAAAGCTGACGCCTACATATTGACGACGATTGGGATGCTCAAGCCAAAATTTCCCGAGTTTGATCGGTTTGCCTCGTCGCCAAACCAGAACATTGGAGTGTAGCCGCTCGAAGGCTTGAAAAGAACGGTAGACGGGTGCCATCCGTCCAGTCTCGTCTTTTTCGATGCTGCAGACCAAAACGTCCGAACCATAGGAGGCAACAAAATAGTCCTTGTTCAAACGCTCGATATGCTTCTCGGCTTCTGCTTCACCGGCGTCATCGTCAGGATCAGAGGCAGCAGCTGCCTGACCGTCGGCAAAAGCTCGAGTGATTGTGTCAGTGACTGCCTGTTCGCCGTCCTCTGCCAACAATCCGTTTTCACGGCACGCCGCTGTTAGACGTTCTGTAGCGTCGGATAAATCTAAGCCTGCTTTGCCCAGCACAAATGCACAACGATTCAAAGCATCGTTTCGACTGCCTGTGGTGGTCGAGGCAACCTTGGCGATCTCTTCGTCTATATTAACGTTCGAGTTGGCTGCTTTTTGCCTTGGCACATAAGTGGTGCGGTCTTTAGGTTTTGCGCCGCCGCGCTTCGTTGCCGAGGCTCTAAGCCAAGGCGGCATAGGAGCGCAGTCATCGAGCGGATGAAGTACTTCATATCTGCTGCCGTCGGACCTGACAGAACCGGCTGCAATGATATATCCGCCTTCGCCCCTTATATCGATACCGGGAGCAATGCTGCTGGCACTGTTCTTGATCACGACACCGGGCTCGGTCTTTAAATAATAATGGGTGCCGCCGCGAGGCGTGGCGACCGATCCAGTAACAGGCACTGTGCCGTATTGACCCTGAAGCTTTTTCCACTCAAGTAGACCATCGATTCCCTTTTCAGGATCGTAATCTACATCGACGACCCAGAACCCAGACGCTTGACCGGTCGGAATGCCGATCATTGCGTCGGGATGTTGGGTCCACCATTTTATAATGGTCTCTCTATCAGTTGTCGCATCGTAGAAACCTCCAGATTTGGGTATCTTCCTCCCCGCAGCGTCCCTCTTTGAAGCCAAATACGGCCTCTTAGTTTTAGGATCGCATGGAAATGCTGGGATACCTTTGGCGGCGTAGGCTAATGCCAACTCGAGAGCCGTAAGTTTTGACTCGGATTTGGTATGGTCTTGCATTGGTAAAACTCCTAAAAAGGAGCCACCGCTTGGCAAAATCCACGAAACGTTGTAAGAATTGTTTGTGAAAATAACAACGTTCCACGGGCTGCCTCACGGTAGCCCGTTTCTTTTAATCAGGGTTCTGGGAAGAATGCTGGCGGGTGCTGGCCATCCGATGTTGCGGAGCCATCGAAGGTCCCAGCAAATCATTAGAAAATCGCTCGATCTCTCGATTAGTAAACAATGTCCTTGATCCAATCTTGACCGGACGGATGTCGCCGACGAAAACGAGCTTGTAAAGCTGCGATCTTGATATGCCGAGTGTGTGGCAGGTCTCCGGTACTGAGTAGTGGTGCTTCGATAAATAGTCCATGTGGTAACCTCCGTGTTCATAGAGGTCACCATATATACACACATCTCCGTGAGGCTTGAGAAGCCTAAATCAGCATTTGAGTTTTCTCGAGAGTGCTAGCTTGAAATGTGGATCACGGTTGCTTTTCTTACTGCCACGATACGTTTGTAGTGCCTCCGAGTTAATTCCAAAATGCTCTTCTGCCGCAAGACAGGCGTCAGCTTCGCTAACACCAAGGCACATGGTCTCTGCCACCCAACCAAGTGCCATCGCTTTGTTATCCGACGCTTTACGTTCCTTGATGCTTCGTGACTGCCCTTTACCGCCCTTCACGTGGAGTGCAACGTTAGCATCTTTGCCTTCATAGATAGCCTGTAGGGCTGCGGCTATGTAATTTGCCTCTTTTTTCTTCAGTCTTTGCTTAACTTGTAAGGCTTCACCAATCTGCCGCAAGTATTCTTGCGTATCCCAAAGTCCATGTGACATTTTTGAATCCTCATTTGTGTAGACAGTTATCAGCCCTTTTTAGGCTTTACAAAAATCACAAATGATATCCGCTAAATTTTACGCGTTCGTCCACTGCTGACCGCAGATATCCCAAACGATATATTCGACGGTTATTTGATGGATGATCTTAAAATATGGCTAACCCATTGAAATCATTGGTGCGCCCTACGGGAATCGAACCCGTGTTTTCGCCGTGAGAGAGTCGGTTCTGCAAATTATTAAGAAAATAATCCTTGCTTTTTCTATAATTTAAACCATAATCAAAACGACTGCAAACCAGAAAAAGGAAATTATCCTTATTCTATCTTTGGTCGATCTTAGGTCGTAAATTATGGCTGGAACCGTTAAATCTGCAAAAATTGAAAATCGAACCGCTCGCAGTCGCCTGACACGCGGCAGACAAGCTCACTGGCGCGCCTTAATTACTGGCCGAGCCCATATTGGCTATCAAAGGAAGGAGAACTCATCTTCCGGGCGCTGGATCCTTCGACGCTATAACGGCGCAAAATATAGTGTCGAAAATTTGGGCCTAGCCGACGATCATTTTGAGGCCGACGGATCAACAATTTTGAGTTTTGAACAAGCTGACGCCAAAGCACGGGCGATACTCGAAGCTCCGCGACAAGTTTCAGGACGGCTTTCAGTCCGGCAAGCGTTCAACCGTTACGTTGAGTTCAAGTGTTCGGAGGGAAAACAAACTGGAGATCTTGTGGCCAGAGGGAGAGCACACATCTTACCGCCATTAGGTGATAAGCTCGTAAGCGAGTTGACGCCCGAGCAGCTTCGAGGATGGCTTTCTACGCTGGCTTCCTTGCCAGCTATGAAAAGGTCACCGCGAGGCGGTAGACAGGCCTATAAACCCGCTCCAAGCGATGAGGAAGGGCTGCGTCGCAGAAGATCAACCGCGAACCGTATTTTAACCATGCTGAAGGCCACTTTGAACCACGCTTATGACGAAGGATTAGTCGCACGCAACGATGCATGGGGAAGGAAATTGAAGCCATTCCGGGCGGTAGAAGCGGCTCGGCTTCGATGGCTAACCGTTGATGAGGCGCAGCGCCTTTTGAATGGGTGCAGACCGGATTTCAAAAAGCTTGTTCAAGGGGCGCTGGCTACTGGATGTAGGTATGGAGAGTTAACTCGTTTCAAGGTCGAAGACTTCCACGCTGACTCAGGTACCATTGTCATCCGGCGATCGAAGGGCGGAAAGGTACGCCACGTTATCCTAACCCACGAAGGAATTGAATTATTCAATCAACTTTGCTTAGGCCGACGCGGCGAGGATCTGATTTTCAGAAATGAAATAAGAAATTCGCGCGGTAAGCAGTCCGAAAATCTCGGTGAATGGAGGCAATCAGAACAGGTTCGCGCTATTAAAGAAGCTTGTACACGTTCCGGCGTAACGCCTGCGGTGAATTTCCACGCTTTAAGACATACCTGGGCTTCATTGAGCGTTATGAACAGTGTTCCGCTTTTGGTAGTTGCTAAGAACCTCGGTCACTCCGATACGCGCATGGTGGAAAAGCATTATGGCCATTTGGCCGAAAGTTACGTCGTTAGTGCAATCCGAGAAAACGCACCAAAATTCAACTTCGAAATTACAAGTAATGTTATTCGCTTAGCTTAGAGATAAGAAACAAATGATAGCCCACCGCGCCGAAAGTAATACGAGGTATCCAAATCCATTATTCGGTTCAATTTGCATTGAATCCGTCTGATTATAAAATTGTTACAAACGCCCGGAAATTGAAAATAAACTGAAAATCATAAAAAAAGACTTTGACTTTATCAAAATCAGAACCATAATTCTTTACGCTTTAAAGAATCCATATGTAGTTCTCAGCGTCAGATATGGAAAATGCCAAGCCGCCCGTTGTGGTGTAAGTCTTAAAAAGTCCCTGCAGAAGGGCAGACCTCCATACTCAATTGAGTTTGCGGGGAAAAAATGCCGGCGCTGGCAGCGCATTGTAGGCGTTTCCTAATTTCTCAACGCGTTTCCCCGCGGGCTTTAGCAATGGAGGTTGCCATGACGGCAAGCCGTTCGATTCGAAATGCTGCACCAGCGATGGAGCAGAGCAATGCTTTAACTATCTCGGACTTCTGTAAATCCGAGCGTATAAGTTTGAGCACTTACCATAAGCTGAAAAAGCTTGGTTTTGGGCCCGATGAAATACGTATCCCCGGATTGAGTTACATCCGAATTTCAGCCGATGCGTATGGCCGTTGGCGTGAAAAAATTAACTCAATGCAAAATTCGCATGAGTTGAATCAGGAAAGAGAACGCCGATCCGCCTTCGCAAAAGCGGCGGGAAATGCTGCGGCTCGATCACCCCTCCATGTTTCGAAGCGTCTTCGTAGAGCGGAGGTATGAAACCATGAAGAAAAACACAAATCCGACAGCGGTGATAACGCTGTCGGATCAGAACGATGACCTTGTGAATTTGCGGGTCAATCCTGATCATCTCTCTTTTGTTAAGAAAAGAAAACCGGATTTTTTTATCCATGTTCATCCAGACGGACGGGAAAGAAGGTTTTCCAAACGTCCGGCTGAATTGGTTACTTCAGTTTGGGTAATAAACGACCTTGAAGTGGCATGGCTTCAAACGCGTGAGTTTAGCTATAACCGCTATCCTATCAACATGGATTGGCCCGAAGGTGCGACGATAGCTTCTTGGTCCGGCCCGCCGTTCGGGATCGGTTGGCGTTCCTACTTCCAAACTGGAATTTGGTGGCGTCCCGTTCAAAAGGGAGGCCTATGATGTCCTCCGGAATTTCTTCAAACAGTATGTACGATGATCGTCCGGAAGAGAGAAGCCTTAGCAAAAAACGAAAAGACACCGCTCTCTTTCTCAGTCAAAAAGATGGTGGCGAAGTCAGAGACTATGAAGACGATTTAAAATACGCCGATTCGCACAGATATGATGACACCGCCCTTACCCGAGATGGATATAAGAAAAAAGACGTCTATCCGTACAAAAGCCCTGATGGCAAAAAAGTTCTGTATGAAGTTGTCCGGTATGAAAGTGATTTCGTGCCAGGAGCAAAGCAATTTCGTCAACGAAGGAACGGGCCGCATAATATTGGTTATATCGATGGCCAAGGTCCGGATCGGATACCCTACAATTGGCCAGAACTTATCAGTCGTTCTCTCGAGCCCATCTTTTACGTCGAAGGCGAAAAAGATGCTGACAAGCTTATGAAAGAGGGTTTTCTTGCCACAACATTGTCGGGTCAAAATTGGTCGCCAGTCGCCGCAAAGGCTTTCAAGGGACGGGATGTAATCATTATTCCCGATAATGATGAGCCGGGGCGAAAAAATGCGGCGCAGGCCATGCGTTATATAAGGCCTTACGCTGCCTCAGTTAAGTTACTAACGTTGCCCAATGTCGGTTTCGGCGAGGATATTTCCGACTGGCTAGAGAAGGGTAATTTAATTGAAGACTTCCGCGCTTTAAGTGCTAAAGCGCGAAGTCTAGGCATCACGGCTAGCCCGGCCGAAGACATCGACCCGACACGAATTCCGCCTCGACAGTGGCTCTATAAACCAGATTATATCAGGGGCTTTGTTTCCTTGATCAATTCGACGGGTGGCGTTGGAAAATCATCCCTCGTCATCGCGGAAGCATTAGCAATGGTTACCGGTCAACAACTCCTTCACACAAAGTGCAAACCGTTGAGCGTTTGGTATTGGAATGGAGAAGATCCACTCGACGAACTACAGCGGCGTTTTGCAGCAACTCAGAAGCATTACGGTGTCGTCTTCGGAGATATAGGAGCCCGACTCTTCATCAATTCTGGACGGGATATGCCAATGGTTTTGGTTTCGGAAACTGCCCGAGGAAAGACGGATGTGGATGAAATTTGTGTTCAATCCATCATTTCTGAGATCAATCATAATAAAATTGACGTTCTCATTGTCGATCCGTTCGTAAATTCGCATAGGGTCGATGAAAATAACAACGGAGATATCGATCTCGTCGTGAAGACATTCGCTCGTATTGCGGCCGAGACAAATTGTGCAGTTATGCTCGTTCACCATTCCCGAAAAACGAATGGCAACGAGCAAACGGTCGAGGACGGCAGAGGAGCGTCAGCACTTCTTGCAGCGGTTCGGAGTGGTCGATCAATCAACACAATGACCAAGACGGAAGCCGAAAGTGCTGGAATTGATGCGATAGAGCGCCGAAAATATTTCCGAACTAATAATGGCAAGGCTAATTTAAGCCTGCCAGTTGGAGACGCGACTTGGTTCAAGCTTGAATCTATCGATCTTTGCAATGATTTTCCGTTCGGAGATTCTATCGGGGTCGTAACCCCATGGTCATACCCGACCACCGAGCAGCTAATCGTTACGGAAGCGGACATCGTGCGCGCTCTAAATCTTATCAGGGCTGGCGGACCATGGCGAAAAGACCGTCGCGCAACGAAAAATTGGGTTGGAGAACCGATTGCGACGGCACTAAGCCTTGATATCAACTCGAGCCGTGACAAATCGCGTATTGCCAAGCTCATTGAAAGCTGGATCGGCTCACGAAATCTCGAAGAGTACGAAGATAAAGACGCACAACGAAAGAAAAAACCTTTTATCAGGGCGGCAAACTGAAATTGCCTTCAAAACCGACTAGCGCGGGATGATTCTCGCGCCGGTTAATCGATCTAAAATTATGACCGGCGCGGATGAAGCCAAAATACCAAGGAAATCCTTTGGAAATTAGCTCCGCGCCACTTAACTAACCGCCGCGATTGCCGGAAACTTTCCGTTCCGCGCCAGAGCGCCAGTCATTTCCCCCCTTTAGGGGGAATGACGACTGACGCAGCGCGGGGGAGGTAATCAATCTGGCCAATTATTGAAAATTTTACTCTCTCGTTTTCTCGGGCTGAGGAAGGACTGGCCGTCAAAAGTTCTTGCCAAACAGTACGCGCGAGAGAGTACTGAAGCGTGCATATCCCGCGATAACCACTAAAAATTAGGCAATTCGCCCGGACGAGGCGAAAACGGCATGAGAGTTTAATAATTTAAGCCATTGATATAATTATGAAATATTTAAAGAATGGGTAGCATCAAAAAGCGTCACCCAAAGATACGACGTCAAATGAGGCTATTTTCCCGTCTGACTGTCATCTCTTGATCTTCCCTATCGTGACACAAAATTATCCCAAAACGTGGACAATTTCATAAGGGGCACCTCACTTCAACCCTTCAGCCATCGCGTGTCGTTAACCAGGTGAGGGCTTGCGTCCAAAGCTTTTTATAGCCCGGCCAATTGGAGAACGTCTCAGGCAACCAGTGAGGAGCCACATCGGAGGTCCACGCCAAGGTGCGACCAGCACCAAACCGTCCAGCAACGAGAAGAGGATGGTGTCCCTGCTCTGCGGGCAGCCGGACGATTACCGTAGCGTCAGGCTTTGCAATAACCTCGTTTGCGCCAAGGAGTGGCGGCCAAGGTCCCGTTATGCCCGCAACTATAGGGTGATCCGGCTCTAAAATTTCGGCGATGATGCCTTCTGGTGCTTCGATCCTGTCATCGAAGGGGTGGCATTCTACCGGCAGTGCAGCCTCAACAGGCGTCCGCCGCCACCGGGCACGGCCATCAATTCCCTGAAATGAAAGATAACCACCAATCATCATCAACCCGCCACCTTGGCGGCACCATTGATTGATGAGCGTCAACCGGTTCGGCACTGTCTTCCCTTGAAGCCACACATCCTGAGGAAGAAGAAAGGAGTTACTGCCAATGTCCGATAAGAGGATGGCGTCATAGCTCGATAGACCTTCAAGTGTGTACGGGAATCCTTCTACCGCATCCTGAGAATGCATGTGCGTTAGCTTGAAGTCGCTGCCCTCCAACGCTTCGGCCAAAGGTTTGATGCCAACAGCGGAACTAACCGTCGTAAACGTGTCAAACCCTTTGAAGTGATTGACAGCCGAAACCCAGCTTTCACCGACCAACAGAATATTCTTCTTCATCTGTTTCACTCCTTCAGTCTCAGTTTATCAGAATTAGGATACTGCTAAGCAATTTTTTATTCACGTCCTGAAGCATAGCTTGATCTAAAGACAGTTCCGCTACGATCCGTTTCAACATTGAGTTCTCATCTTCCAATTGCCGCAAACGCTTCATCTCGGTTGGCAGCAGATTGCCATACTTCTTCCGCCAGACATAAAAAGTGGCTTCTGAGACGCCCTCTTCCGCCCGTTTCAAAACAAATGCAATCTGCGCCTCAGTAAACTATGATACATTCATGGAAATCCCCTCGTCCTCGAAAGGAGGGCACAATTAGAAAATTCCAGTTCTAAACAACCTCTTTTATGGGAAGCAGGTCAGGTTTTCCAGCCCTACCTTCGCTCAAAAGCAATCCGTCCGGGAGGATCACGTTTCATGGGGGCAAAGGACCATGGACACCCGATCATTGCCAATTGCCTATCGTTTATGGACTGTTCTCAATGACGCGGAAGACAGGAGACTGATCATCTGACCACTTTAGCGTGTGATGCAATGCTTGTTGATTTAAACGGATAGCATAGACTATTCGGAAATAGGGATGGGGGACGAAAGATGTACATTTTACACGGCGTATACGATTGGGGATCGTTGGTGGTGCATCTGGCTCTTGAGGAGTTGGGCGTCAACTATGAATTTAAAACGGTTGATTTTGAGAAAGGCGCATTAGCCAGTTCCGCCTATCGGGCATTAAATCCCTTGGGACTTGTACCTGTTCTGGAAACGCCGCAGGGTCCGATTTTTGAAACGGCGGCGATTTTGTTATACTTGGCCGAAACCCACCACGCGCTTGCGCCTGAGGTCGGTACTTCAGATCGGACTTCGTTCCTTTCTTGGTTCGCTTTCGTGACCAACGGTCTTCATCCTGCAGTAATGGCCCTATTTCACCCCGAACGTCCTTTGGGTGAGGCACATCAGGCCGCAGTCTCTGAAGCTAGCTTTACCAGAATGAGCAGCCAACTGGATCAGTTGGAGGCACATATGCCTGTAGCTCCTTCAATTTTGACACTTTATGTGGCAATGCTGTTGCGCTGGACCATTTGTGGGTCCGCTTATCGCCGCCACACGCTGGATATATCAGCCTATCCCAAACTCGCGTTGATGCTACGAGACCTTGAAGCGCGTCCGGCAGTGGCTCGAGTTCTTGAACGCGAGGGATTGGGGCCGCGAGGGCTTTCCCAACCAGAATATGCTGGCGCAGGCTTGACCGGGTAAATTTGTTGTTTCGTGCGCCATCATCGACAATTGAGCCTCGACAAAGATTCAAGCAAGAATGCGTAAATAATGCTCCATAGACCTTGGGCTACGATCCTCGGAACAGGAGACCGTGAACCCATAGATAGTGGATCATGAATACGAGATCGTGCTTCGTAGCCTGCTTTTCATTACTAGCTTTTCGGCCAAGTCCGTCCAGCCCCCCAGAATTAACCGCTTTGTCAGGAACTAAAACTGTCAAAAAAACCGCTTGATGAAGCCGGAAGCAGCTTCAAACGTTAGCTCGTTGGGCGTTTGAATAGCCATTCCCACTTTTTAAAATATTTTCGCACAGTATGTTACTTTGAGGCGGTATCTCGAATACGAGCCCTTAAAAAAGAGTAACCTCCAGAAGTCTCCAGCGTCGTCATAGCCCCCGAAAAACTTTACCTAAAGGGTCGATCCTGAAGCAACACCCCCAAATATCGAAGTATGGGGTCGCAAAATTTTTTAGTCCAAGAGTGTTTTGCGGCAAGCAATTATCAAAAAATCGCTATTCTCCAACGTTCAGAGGGTCTTGATTCCGAGAACGGAACGCACATGTGCAAGGATCAGATCGCGGCCAAAGCGACCGAGTTCGGCGGATGCCTCGAGGGCATCGCGAACATACCATTCCTTGGTTGAGAACTTCGACATGTCGACGGCTTCTGGGCAGAGTGCCATCATCAGGGATGTCTCGCCCTTTCCTGCATGATCGAACGGATATTGGGCGATGATGTCTGCCGTCATGAGGGGATGGGATTTGATCCAGTTGAACGGGTCGCTACCGACAGCCTGATTGCCATAGTAATCGGCCATTTTTTCGTCACCCCACCAGCCTTCACCCCGCTCCTTGTTGATAAAGTCGAAAATTGCCTGACGGGAGGCAAATTTGAATGCGAGATCTGTTGGCATGCCAACAGTGAAATTCTCCGTCTGGTGATGAATAAAGGCGTGGATGTTACGGAATCCAACCCTCAGGAGGCCGGTAAACAGATCTTTCGCAAAAGGCATAATGCGCTCTGCATCAACATGGACGGACCCTTTGCCTTCAGGCTTTTCGACGACATAGCTTGCGGCGCCGTAGTAAAAAACTGGCAAGATCACGACAGGTGTTTCAACTTCGATGATGTCCATGATCTTGATGACCGCGAGCGTATCCATGCCGACTGCCATATGCTCGCCATGATATTCTAGCACGCCGAGCGGCAGGATGACCGGCCAGTTCTCCGCGATGGCCTGTCTGATCTGGTGCGGAAGCATGAGTTCGTAACGCATTTTAATCTTTCCTCTGATTGCACACGGTCAATAAAGCAGGGCGCCGTGCCACTCGACCGAAGCCAATTGATGTAATATGGTCCGCGCCTCAGATAAAAAATGCAAGTCTGTATTTAAGAGGGAGCACATCTCATGGCATCGGTCGACGTCGTTGATGTTCGCAAGGCTTATGGCGAACAGGAAGTTATTCACGGCGTCTCAGTGAGTATTGCGGATGGAGAGTTCGTAATTCTAGTCGGTCCGTCAGGTTGTGGAAAATCGACGTTACTGCGCATGATTGCGGGGCTGGAGCCGATTACGTCGGGAGATGTCAAAATTGGTGACCAGGTGGTGAATTTTCTGCCGCCGAAGGATCGCGATATCGCAATGGTTTTCCAGAGCTATGCGCTCTATCCGCACAAGACTGTGGCTGAAAATATGGGGTTTGCGCTGAAATTGCGTGGCACGTCGCGAGCGGAAATTGAAACGCGTGTACGTCGGGCGGCGGAGATTCTTGATCTGGTGCCCTATCTGGGCCGGTATCCGAAGCAGTTGTCCGGTGGTCAACGCCAGCGCGTGGCAATGGGGCGTGCGATTGTCCGTGATCCGAAGGTGTTCTTGTTTGATGAACCGCTCTCCAATCTTGACGCCAAATTGCGTGTTCAGATGCGCGCCGAGATCAAGGAACTGCATCAACGGCTGAAAACAACAACGATTTATGTGACCCATGATCAGGTCGAAGCGATGACCATGGCTGACAGAATCGTGGTGATGCACGACGGCATTGTCGAACAGATCGGATCACCGCTTGAGCTTTATGACAGGCCGACGAACATGTTTGTGGCAGGATTTATCGGGTCGCCGTCGATGAATATGATCAAAGGAACAATCCGGGCCGGAAAATCACCCGCTTTCGAGACGGATGACGGGGTGCTCTTGCCGCTTGCGGAAGCACCGAGGGACAGTGATGGCCGTGCGGCCGTTTATGGCATTCGGCCGGAGCATTTCACGTTCAAGGACGGTGGCTTGAAGGTTGAAGTGGCCGTGATCGAGCCGATGGGCTCTGAAACGCAGGTGATTGCAAAACTTGGAAATCAGAAGATTACGGGCGTATTCCGAGAGAGGATTTCGGCGCGTCCGGGGGATATTCTGCCACTATTGCCTGACCTCGGCGCGGCCCATTTGTTTGACGCTGCAACGGGTCAACGATTGAATTGAGAAAGCACCTGACATGACCACAAAATTCAAAGCTGTATTCGGAAATAAGAAGCCCGTGATCGCCATGGTCCATTTCGGCGCGATGCCGGGCGCGCCGCTCTATGATGCGAAGGCTGGCATTGAGGGGATCATTGCAGGAGCGCGTAAGGATTTGGCGGCGCTTCAGGCCGCGGGTGTTGATGCCGTGATGTTCGGCAACGAGAATGACCGGCCCTACGAGTTCAAGGTGGATGCTGCTTCGACTGCAACGATGGCCTACGCCATCGGTGCCTTGCGTTCCGAGATCAAAGTGCCATTCGGGGTAAATGTGTTGTGGGATCCGATGAGTACAATGGCGCTCGCTGCTGCGACCGGTGCGTCATTCGTGCGTGAGATCATGACGGGAACGTATGCGTCGGATATGGGACCGTGGACGCCAGATGCGGGGGCAGCGTTGCGTTATCGTGACCGGTTGGGGCGGAATGATGTCGCAGTTCTGTTCAATGTCTGTGCGGAATTTGCCTATTCGCTGGATCAGCGAAGCCTGCCGGACAGAGCACGAAGCGCAGTTTTTTCCAGCATTCCGGACGCTATTCTGGTTTCGGGGGCGATTACGGGTGAGGCAGCGGCAATGTCTGATCTGGAATCGGTCAAGAAGGTGATGCCGGATGTTCCTGTGCTCGCGAATACCGGTGTCAAACATGCAACCGTCGGTGATGTCCTCAGGGTTGCCGATGGTGTGATTGTAGGTTCGTCGCTTAAAGTGGATGGCAATACGTGGAATGCGGTTGATCCTGATCGGGCAGCCGAATTCATGCGGATTGTCCGACAGGTCCGGAAAGGCTGAGGCAGATGGTCATGGATGCCCCGAGTGCGGCGATGATGGCAGATCGTCTGCGCGCACTGACAATTGAACTAATGTTGATTCCGGGGCTGAGCGGGCATGAGGACAGAGTCCGGCGTGCGATCACCAAAAAGCTGATCTCACTCGGTTTGACGACAAAAACGGACCGCCTTGGCAATCTGATGGCTACGCTGGCAGGTGATCCGGGTCTGCCGAGCGTCATGGTCTTTGCGCATATGGACCAATTGGGTCTGATTGTCCGCAAGATCGAGACAAACGGATTGATCAGGGTTGAACGGCTCGGGGGTGTTCCCGAACGGGCATTGGCATCGCAGTCGGTTTTGATGTGCGTTGGCGAGGGGCGGGATGTCCCCGGTCTGATTTCGAACAAGAGCCATCATGCCACCGGGCCTGACGAAAAGTACAAGGTCCTTCCCTATGCGGACATTGCCATCGATGCCGGTTTTTCCTCGGCCGACGGCGTTATAGCGGCAGGAATTGATGTCGGTACGCCAATTGTTTACGAACCGAAGGCGATGGCGCTGGCGGATGGCCGAATTGCCGGAACGTCGGTGGATGATCGCGCAGGGTGCGCCGTGATGATTGTTTTGGCGGAGCTTCTGCTGAGCGAAAAGCACAAGCCAACGACGCACTTCGTATTTGCGGTGCAGGAAGAGTTCAATTTGCAAGGTGCGGTGACTGCGGCGCGCGCTTTGGCACCCGAAATAGCCATCCAGTTGGATTTGATCCTGGCGACAGACACGCCGGAAATGGCAGGGCGGGGCGATGTCAGGCTGGGTGCCGGACCAGCAATGAGCCTTTACAGTTTTCATGGCCGCGGCACGCTGAACGGAACTATTCCCCATCCGGCATTAACGAGCCTATTTGCTGCAACGGCAAAGAATGAAGGCTTGATGCTTCAACGGAGTGCGCATGTCGGAGCGCTCACTGATTCATCTTATGTGCAATTATTGCATGAGGGAATTGCCAGTATCGATCTGGGATTTCCGTGTCGGTATACGCATTCCTCGCTTGAAATGTGTGACCCGCGAGACCTTGCCAGCCTTACGCATCTCTTGGTCAAAGGGATCGTAGGCATTGATATGACGTTTACACTAGATCGGGACCATTATACCTGATGCGCTATTATCTTGGCATTGATATCGGAACGTTCGAGTCGAAGGGTGTTCTGGTCGACAGCGCAGGAGCGATTATCGCCAGTGCTGCCAAGCCCCATCGGATGATTGTGCCGCAGGCAGGGTGGGCAGAGCACCGGCCGATTGAAGATTGGTGGAATGATTTCACCTTCATTTCACAAAAATTGCTCGCAGACAGCGCCATTAATCCCCGAGACATCAAGGCGATCGGGACGAGCGCAATCGGCCCGTGCATGCTACCGCTCGACAAATCGGGCGCACCGCTGATGAATGCGGTGCTCTATGGTGTGGATACGCGCGCGGTGCAAGAAATCAACGATCTTGCGGCGGAGATCGGCGAGGATGTGATTCTTGAAAAGTGCGGCAACGCGCTGACGTCGCAATCGATTGGGCCAAAAATTCTTTGGCTGAAGCGAAATCGCCCCGATATTTACCGGAACACCCGCAAGATCGTGACGTCCACGTCTTATCTTGTTTACCGCCTAACCGGCGCATTAGTCGTTGATCATTATACGGCGGCCAATACAGGGCCGATTTACGATGTTGAGAACCGGTGTTTCAGTGACGCTCTCACGCGCGATATTATTGATCTCGACAGGCTTCCCGACTTGCTGTGGACAACGGAGATTGCGGGAACGGTCACTCAGGAAGCGGCTGAAGCGACAGGACTGGCTGCCGGAACGCCCGTCATTTGCGGGACCGCTGATGCCGCTGCGGAAGCGATCAGCGTCGGAGTTCTTGATGCGGGTGACATGATGATGATGTATGGTTCGACCGTCTTCATCATCGGGCTCGCCGCGAAAAGGGTACGTGACCAGCGGCTCGGCTATGCGCCTTGGCTATTTGACGGGCAGCATGCACTTATGTCGGGACTGGCGACGAGCGGCACGTTGACACATTGGTTCAGGGAAAATGTGGCGCGCGAACTGGACCCTGCGAGCGCTTTCCGAGAGTTGGTTGAAGAAGCGACACTTTCGCCACCCGGCGCCAAGGGTCTCGTCATGCTGCCGTATTTTTCGGGCGAGAGAACACCCATTCACGATCCAAATGCGAAGGGCGTTATTTTCGGGCTCGATCTAACCCATGGGCGTGGGGATCTTTATCGTGCATTGCTCGAAGGAATAGCTTTCGGCACGCATCATATTTTTCAGACCCATGATGAAGCAGGTGAAACCCCCCATCTGATTTTTGCAGTCGGCGGCGGCACCAAGAACAAGGTTTGGGCGCAGGCGACGTCAGATATTTCAGGGAAGACGCAGATTGTCCGCCAGAAAACTGTGGGTGCTTCCTACGGCGATGCGTTCCTCGCCGCTTACGCTGTTGGGGATGTAAAAATTGATGCAATTCGGGACTGGAATCCAGTTGAATACGAATTCAACCCAAGACGGGAATATGCGACGCTTTACAAGGATAAGTTTAAGATTTTTCGTGAATTGTACGTGCGCAACAGCGATCTGATGCGGTGATTAAGTTTGCTAATGGCCAGCACACTGCTCATGCTGTCGCTTTACGAAATTGGATAAAGATGTACAGTGCAATGAATTGGCCCGCGATTGAATTGACAAGTTCGAGGGCTGGTTCATACTCTTTCTTCGTTTTTGTTCGACGGTGATCAGGGTCATTCAGGCTCTCGGGTCTGACTGGGCTGAGACTTAAAATTAAAGTAACCTAATGGGAGGATATTGAATGAAAGTTGAACTTTACAACCGGATGGTGATGGATCGTCGTGCGCTTTTGAAGGGCGCTGCCGGCGTTGCGGCGCTGAGCGTGACTGGATCGCTTGGCGCGGTCACGAGCACACCTGCAATGGCAGCAGACAGCCTGCGCGCTGCAATTTTGAAAGTTCCCGGCGTCGGCAAGGGTTCACCAACAGATGCCGATTGGCAGAAGGTTGGCGAGATGTGCCTCGGTGCGACCAAGGAGAACGTCAAGGCTGGCGAATTCAAGGGCGTTGAACTGACGTTCATGGGTCTTAATAACCAGAACCTGCATAATTTACTGTTCCGCGGCCTTCTGAAGCCGTGGGAAGCATATACAGGGGCCAAGATCAACTGGATCGACCTTGCGCAAGCGGACTATAATGCGCGACTGCAGCAATCAATCGCGACCGGCACCGTTGATTTCGATATTGTCGAAATGGGCGCACCGTTCGAGGGTGACGTTTGCGGTAAGGGACTTGCCTCGGCTATGCCTGATTGGGTCAAGAAGCAGATCGATATGGATGACTATGTCGGCTATCTCAAGGCGCCTGTCGGCACCTGGGAAGGCAAGACCTACCGGATCTCGATCGACGGCGACTGCCACAACTTCAACTATCGGACGGACTATTTCACGGATGCAGGTCTTGCCAAGGCTTGGAAGGACGAAGGTCATCAGGGCGAGTGGGCTGTTCCAACCACCTGGCAGAAGGTCAATGAGGTCACCAAGTTCCTCAAGGGCAAGAAGATCAACGGTCAGGATGCTTATGGCTATCTTGATCCGACCAAGGGCTGGGGCGGGTTCGCGTTCTACTTCCTTGGCTCGCGTGCAACGGCCTATGCCAAGCATCCAGACGACAAAGCCTGGTTGTTTGACGCTGACACGATGAAGCCACGTGTCAATAATCCGGCTTGGGTTCGTGCCATTCAGGACGTTGTCGATTGCTTGCCTTCAGAGCCAGCAGACCAGCTCAATGCTGATCCAGGTACGACTGCATTCCAGCAGTTCCTCGCCGGAACAGGATCGATGCTGTCATGGTGGGGCGATGTCGGCTCGATGGCCAAGACGTCTGACTCCTCGGTGGTTGGCGATGTTACCGGCTTCTCGATCCTTCCGGGGTCGGACGACGTCTACAATGCCAAGACGGGCAAGTGGGACAAGCTGGCTTCCGGCCCGAACTTCTCGCCTAACATGGCCTATATCGGCTGGGGCGTTTACGTGATGGCCCGCGTCGACAGCGACTCGAAGAAGCAGAAGGCCGCGTGGTCCGCAGCCGCCCATCTCGGCGGCAAGGACATCTCGCTTTGGGCATCTGCCTATCCGTCAGGCTTCCAGCCTTACCGGAACAGCCACTTCAATGTTGATGAGTGGGTTGGTGCAGGTTACGACAAGGCATTCATCTCGTCTTATCTGAAGTCGGAAGCGGACAGCTACAATCACCCGAACGCTGCGATCGAGCCGCGTATTCCGGGCATCTTCCAGTATTACAGCGTGGCTGAAGACGAGTTGGCAAAGATTTACGCCGGCAAGACCTCGGCACAGGCGGGTGCGGACGCGATTGCGGCTGCGTGGGAGAAGATTACGGACCAAATCGGTCGTGAAAAACAGATCAAGCTCTACAAGGCCTCGCTCGGCCTTTAAGCCAGCAGTTCATGTTTGAACTGAAACACAATAATGACTGGTGGCGTCTAGGACGCCACCAGAGATTTTTTATTTGGACGCCGACCTTGCCGGATACGCACAAGAATTAAGGGTTCAATGCAGACCACACGAACAGTTCCAGTTGCGAGCCAGATGGGGATGGATCAATACGCCATCTCGGACTCCCGCAGATTGGCGGGCAGAGCACTCATTATTCTGACCTCGCTCGGCCTTGCCGCAATTGTCTTGGTGCAGACCCTCCACGCGTTTGCTGTGATTGATCTGGGCTTCGAGAATTGGCGACCGACGCTCTACGCGTCTCTTGTGTGGGCAACAGCACTTGGCGCCGGGCAGGTAATGATCCGGGGCGAGGCTGGGCATCGTGCCCTGTTTTTGCTGCCCGCCTTGCTTTTTACGATTGCAATGGTGATTTTTCCGACATTTTTTGGAATCTATATTGCCTTTACAGACTGGAATTTGAGCGCGTTCGAAGGTCAGAAGTTTAACGGTCTCGAAAATTTCTACACGCTGATCCACGATGCTTATTTCTGGAACGCGTTACTGAACATGGTTTATTATGTGCTGGGCGTTCTGGTTCAGTATGTGATTGCGTTCGGGCTCGCATTGCTTCTGAATGCGGATATTCGCGCCCGAAAATTTTTCCGCGTGGCCTTTCTGTTGCCCTTCATGCTGAGCCCTGTCGCAGTGAGCTGGATGATCGGGAAGTCTCTTATGGAATTCCGGTTCGGCCCACTGGCGACATTAATGCGTCATTTAGGGTGGGATAATCCTGCGTTTTTCACCACACCATGGATAGCCCGGCTGAGTATCATGCTGTTGGATGCGTGGGTATGGCTGCCCTTCATGATGATCCTGCTGCTGGCAGGACTGCAGGCACTGCCCAAGGAAATTCAGGAAGCGGCAAAAGTGGATGGCGCGACGCCTTGGCAATCTTTCTGGCAGATCACGTTTCCGCTGATGCTGTCGGTGAGCGTCACGGCCATTGTGTTGAGGATCATTTTCCAGCTCAAACTTGCTGACATCGTGATCAATACGACGTCAGGTGGACCGGGCGGGGCGACGGATACTGTATCAAGTTTCATTTTCCGCGAATATCGTGATCGGTCGAATGTCGGGTATGGAACGATGGTCGCGGAGGTTTACCTCATCATCATCATCGTATTTGTATCGCTTCTATTGAAATTTGTTGGGCGTTGGATGCGCAGGGAGAATGAGGCGTGACCAAAGCCAGCACCCCAAGAACACAACCTATTGATCAACGCTCGATCGCCTCGCTCGAGCGGTTGGGTTTCATTGGCGGACGACTATTGATTTACGGCACATTATTGTTTTGGGCGTTTATCTGTTTGTTTCCGATTTATTGGACTGTCACGACTTCGTTCAAGACGGCGGTAAACGTCACACAGGGAGATATTGTTCCCTTCATCGGTCGGTTCATGGGGGACTGGAGAGGGTGGCGTTCGCTGGGACTTTCGCCCGATTCCATTTTCGAGATTTCGACGGTTCGTGACGAGTTTTTGCTTCGCTTCGAGAATAGCCTGATTGTTTCAACTGGAGGAGCAATCGTCGCGGTGATTATTGGATCTTTGGCCGCTTACGGGCTGAGCCGGTTCAAATACAAATTCGGACCTTGGCGAAACAAGGACATTTCGTTTTTCTTTTTATCTCAACTGCTGTTACCGCCGGTGGTTCTGGCGATGCCGTTTCTAGTTCTTTATAAGGAATTAGCGCTGCTGGACAATGTGATCGGGCTTATTCTCATCTACACGCTGACGGTTCTGCCGATCGTGATCTGGATCATGCGGGACCAGTTTGATACGATCCCGATCGAGCTGGAGCAGGCGGCCTTGGTTGACGGATGTAGCCTCTGGGGCGCGTTTTTCAGAATTGTGATGCCGATTGCGCTGCCGGGAATGGTAGCTGCGTTCATCCTCGCCTTCGTGCTGTGCTGGAACGAATATTTCTTTGCCGCACTGCTGACGAGCACCAATGCGAAGACATTGCCGGTGATGGTGGCCAGTCAAACAGGGTCCCAAGGGATCAGCTGGTGGTCGATGGCAGCGCTTTCAACAGCTGCCATTGCGCCGTTGATTCTGATCGGTATTTTCCTCGAAAAGTATATCGTAAAGGGATTGACCGCTGGTGCGGTGAAATAGTCGACTTTGGTTTCTGTAAATGTCTATAAAAAATTGCGATACGAACACGCAGATGATCCGTAAATTATGACTAACGAGTGATTGGCTTTCCTGTTAGGACTATGAATTATATAGCTATTTCAATGATATAAGTATTATTAGCTTCATCGCAGTCGGTGCACCCGAAGCGATCATTCAAAAAGACCAAACGCCAACCATGCATTAACATTCAAATTGGACCACCTTGTGGGGGCAGACCACTTTCGAGGCCTCGACCAGTACGTCGAAGATCGACCGGGTAAGACTGTTCAGATCCGCAGGCTCAAACCGCCACGGGTCAATGGCAGTCGCAACGTCATCGACATTCACCGAGCCCTCAAACCCCACGGAAATATGTTCCCGACCTGCTCGGCGAACCAGGCCGTCGGATTAGTAGCATGAATTGCACAGGGTCTTCTGGGCCATTAGCAAAGATCGCATGATTGGGTGTCAAAGATCTTGATCTTTGGTCCATCCTTGGACGCTTACTGCTTAACACATTTATTTTTCTGCTAACCCATTGAAATCATTGGTGCGCCCTACGGGAATCGAACCCGTGTTTTCGCCGTGAGAGGGCGACGTCCTAGACCGCTAGACGAAGGGCGCAATGGCAATCTTGCCTTGGATGAGGGTTCAATAGACGTTCGCGCCCACCCCGTCAAACCAATGGTTATCGGAATGAGGAGATCGTGAGAGATTTTCTGCCCCTGTCTTAATCGTTGTGCTATCCCAAAGCATGACAAAAATTGATCCGACGTTACCGTCAACGAAAGAAAACCCAATCGGCACCGCAACCGAAGAAGCATTTCTGCCCGATGATGGAGACGTGTTTATTACTGTCGGCGACGATGAAAGTGGTGCGAGGCTTGATAAATTTCTGGCTGGAAAATTACCTGCTATTTCGCGTACGCGCCTGAAAACACTGATTATTTCAGGACAGGTCAGTACGGATGGCGTACCGCTGACTGATCCGAGCCGCGCGGTGGTTTCTGGAACACCCATACTGGTCATTATTCCAGAACCTGCGCCTGCCGAGCCACAAGGCGAATCAATCCCCCTCAACGTTCTATATGAAGACATTGATCTTCTGGTGATCAACAAACCGGCAGGTTTGGTCGTTCACCCGGCGGCAGGGCATGAAACAGGAACTCTGGTCAACGCATTGATTTTCCATTGCGGATCAAGCCTTTCCGGGATCGGTGGTGTCAGGCGACCGGGTATCGTGCATCGCCTCGACAAGGATACATCTGGATTGCTTGTTGTTGCGAAAAACGACAAGGCCCATGCTGGATTATCCGCTCAATTTGCGGATCACGGACGTGAAGGCCATCTTGAACGCGAGTATATGGCCATTATCTGGGGGGTATTACCACGTCCGGCTGGAACAATATCTGGAAACATCGACCGGTCCAGTTCCAATCGAGAAAAAATGGCAGTTGTGCAAAATTGCAAAGGTCGTGAGGCGATTACCCATTATGAAGCCGGTGAGACCTTTGCAGGAATGAGCGGTGAAGCGGTGGCAAGTCTCGTCACATGTCGACTAGAAACAGGACGAACCCACCAAATCCGCGTGCATATGGCGCATATCGGCCATCCTTTGATCGGAGATGGCATTTATGGCGGCGGCTTTCGAACGAAAGCTGCCCTATTGGCTCCGGAAGCCCGGGAAGCGGCAGATTTTTTTGGCCGACAGGCTCTGCATGCTGCCGTACTTGGCTTTGCACATCCGAGAACAGGTGAAGTTTTGCGCTTTGAAAGCCCCCCACCTCCAGATTTTATGCATCTTTTGGAGATGCTGCGACGTTAAGATAATCCAGCGGCGTGTTCACTGCGTATTCGTCTATGAAATTTGTCCAGTTTTCATACAAGTTGCCCTCTTTCTGCCACTGTTCGAATGATGATGCGGTACTGACGAAATCTGCCTGGTTCGGAGATTTTGAGGTTTGCCGACGACGGGAACCTAAAATAGGAATATGAAATGAGCAGTTCATCGCTTCCAATTATTGCATCTGATAGCGGTTTAGCGCGTTATCTTGCCGAAATACGGCGCTTCCCAATGTTGCAGCCTCAGGAAGAGTTTATGTTGGCTAAAAGCTGGCGTGACCACGGTGATACAGAAGCAGCGCATCGTTTAGTGACTTCTCACCTTCGATTAGTTGCAAAGATTGCAATGGGTTATCGTGGTTACGGACTTCCGATCGGTGAAGTCATTTCAGAGGGCAATGTGGGCCTTATGCAGGCTGTGAAGCGGTTTGAACCTGAGAAAGGGTTTCGTCTGGCAACATACGCCATGTGGTGGATCAAGGCGGCCATTCAGGAGTATATCTTGCGGTCTTGGTCTCTCGTCAAAATGGGGACAACTGCGAACCAAAAGAAGTTGTTTTTCAACCTTCGCAAGGCAAAAAGCCAGATTTCAGCGCTTGGCGAGGGCGATTTGCGTCCGGAACAGGTCGCAACGATCGCAACCAAGCTTGGCGTTCACGAGCAGGAAGTGATCGAGATGAACCGCCGGTTGGGTGGCGATTCATCGTTGAATTCGCTGGTGCGAAGCGATGGTGATGGCGATAGTGAATGGCAGGATTGGTTGGCGGATGACAGCCCAAGCCCTGACATACTCATGGTCGAACATGAGAACAACTCCAATCGACACCTTGCATTGATGCAAGGTTTGGAAGTTTTAAATGATCGTGAGAAGCGAATTTTCGTGGCCCGACGGCTTTCGGAGCAGCCTGTGACGCTTGAGGAGTTGTCGGAAGAATTTAACGTTTCAAGAGAACGAATCCGTCAAATTGAGGTTAGAGCGTTTGAAAAAGTTCAAAAGGCAGTAAAAGAGAATATCGCGATAAGAGAAGATGTGACCGTTCCAGTTTCTTATATTTCTCAATGAGCTGGAGCTGACAAATCAATATTTTCTTCTACTTCCAAGTTTGGAGCGTATCCTCAATCACCCGGTTTCCAGTCTTTCCTTTTTCAAAAAGGAGGGCAGCGCGATTCCCATTTTCAAAGCGAATTGGTAACAATGTCCAGTTCATTTTGCGTAACAATTCCAGATTTTTCTGGGACTCTACCGGTAGTCCATTCATTCCAATCAAGAATACATTTCCAGTCACGGGAACAGGAATACCCGCGAGTTGAACTCCGCGAAGGTTTTCCTCGGCACGCAACTCTGGCACACCAATGTCACGAACTTTGCCCCGCTCAGATAGGGCATCCGTTGCAAATTTAACTTCAATCATATGTGAATTAGCAGAGTCCTGATCCTTATTCTGTCGAATGACGATATCCGCTGTCAGTCCGACATCTTTGATGGCTATCGTCGCTCGAGCCCCTGTATCCGAAACACCATCAACCGATGACGGGAATGTCTCCAGTTTCCAGATTACCTGCCCTTCAAATCGAACAGGGTCGGCATTTGTTTCAGATTCTTCCGCAAAGAAAACGGCTCTTTGCTCAACGTTCGGAAGAATTGATGCCGAATTGTTCGACTGACTACTGTCAGTATTCTCATTTTTTATTGCCAAATCAGTTTGGATGTCTTTCTGATCAAACGCAATAACGGGCGCTTTTTCTTCTATCTTATCAATTTCGATTGCTACGTCTCCCTTGCTTTGAGCATTTTGAGCATCGATATTTGACTGATTAGTTTCGAGAAATTGAGCTATTTGCAGGATTGAGAATGATAATGTTGACAGCACAACAACAATAAAAATTGCACGATAAAAATATTTATTTGCAAAAATGTTTTTAAAAATTGTTTTAAAAATAATCTGTTTATTCTTCAAATTACCGACATATAAATTTATTTCTTCGGTTTTTTCTTCTGTTTGATCAGGAACAATCTTAATACTTTGTGGAATTTCAACGGTCTGTATGTCGCCTTTTGTCAACTCATGCGGATCAAGGCCGGTGTCGTCGGATACTTCAATCGGGAGAACAAGCTCGTCGCGCGCTGATACAACAGTAACTGTTTGAAAATTTTCAGAAAAAATCTGCTGTTCAGGCCTATCAAGGCGATCATCTTGCTGGCTTTCGCTCAAGTCCGGTGTTGCTTCAGTTTTGGTGGCTATACAGGTGCGTTCAAATTTCCGGATCGCGCTCTCAAGTGCCAGCCGTTCGCGCATAATATCAATTTCCGGAATTGGCGGGTCCAATAGCCGGAGTTGTTCGACGAGCGCGTGCTTTGCATGATCATAAACCCTCTGTCTCGACTCAGGCGTCGATGAAGCGAGGCTTTCGATCGATCGTGAAATTAGCGGGTAATAATCAGCCATTACTGTGCCAATGAATGGGCATCATTCATGAATGCTAGGTTTCGAAGGGATTTTGAACAAGGATCGTATCCTCCCGTTCCGGACTGGTAGATACAAGCGCAACTGGAGCGCCGATCAGTTCCTCAACACGCCTGACATATTTGATCGCCTGAGCCGGAAGATCAAGCCATGAGCGAGCACCCGCCGAAGTCTGGCTCCAACCTTCTATGGTTTCGTAGATTGGTTCAATACGGGCCTGAGCCGACTGGCTGGCAGGCAGATAGTCGATCTCCTGCCCATCAAGGCGATAACGAACGCAAATCTTGATCTCGTCAAACCCGTCCAGAATATCGAGCTTTGTGAGGGCGATGCCATTAATGCCGGAGGTTCTGACGGTTTGACGCACCAAAACGGAGTCAAACCACCCACACCGCCGCTTGCGTCCAGTTACGGTTCCGAATTCACGGCCTCTTTCGCCGATTGTTGCGCCTATTTCATCATGCAGTTCAGTCGGGAAAGGCCCCTCCCCGACCCGCGTTGTATAGGCCTTGGCGATACCGAGCACGTAATCGATTGCGCCCGGCCCGACGCCCGAGCCGGTTGCAGCCTGGCCGGCCACGGTGTTGGAGGAGGTTACAAACGGATATGTGCCGTGATCAATGTCCAGCAACGCGCCTTGGGCGCCCTCAAAGAGAATGCGGCGACCGGACCGTCTAGCCTCGTCCATCAGACGCCAGACGACATCCATATAGGGCAAGACGCGCGGGGCGATTGTGGTCAGCTCTTCAATGATTGCGTCCGAACGATATTCGGGATGACCGAAGCCACGGCGCAAGGCGTTGTGATGGACGAGTAGCCGGTCTACTTTTTCAGCGAGGGTATCGGTGTCCGACAGGTCCATCAGACGGATCGCCCGGCGGCCGACCTTGTCTTCATAGGCTGGGCCGATGCCGCGCTTTGTGGTGCCGAGTGTCGCGCCATGCGACCCCGACTCGCGAAGGGCATCGAGATCCCTGTGGATCGAGAGGATCAGGGGCACGTTATCGGCAACACGAAGATTATCTGGGCTCACGGCGACGCCTTGGGCCACAAGGCGATCTATTTCAGCGATGAGCGCATAAGGATCGAGGACGACACCGCTTCCGATGATGCCCATCTTGCCGGGTCTTACGACGCCGGAAGGAAGAAGGGATAGTTTATAGACGTTTTCACCGATGACGAGTGTGTGGCCCGCATTGTGACCGCCTTGAAAGCGGACAACTGTATCCGCCTGCTCGGAAAGCCAATCGACGAGCTTTCCTTTGCCTTCATCACCCCATTGGGCACCAACGACAACCACATTCGCCATACATGTCATCCTAAAAGGTGGTCTCTGACGAGACGATGAACACTATTCAACAAAAAACCCCGACCGTTTCCGCAAACCGGAGGGTCGAGGCTTGCGGTTGAGTGTTAGCCAATCGCGACAGACTCGTAAAGGGTTAACCATAAATCGAGGCAAAGGTGAGACGTGATCACCCTTACGCGCAGGGCAATGATCAGGCCCTGCCGCGCTCGGATTTTTTCGGCTTCACATAGTGCTCGATGAAGTTTCTGATTTCAGTCAATCGCTTGAAATCGTCGAGAACCTCTTCATCTAGGCCGAAACGCCATGAAAGATCGGTGCGCTTCCTGTCCGATTCAAGCGTCAACAAATCGTCGATATAGGCCGCATGATCGTCGGACGACAGAAACATGCCTTCGGCCAATAATGTATCGTGATAGCGCTTCAGGATAGCAGCCAACTCGGTAAGGCTGAACTCCGGATGGTATTGCACACCCCAGAACACCCCGCCTTCATGATGAATTTCAGCAGCCTGAACGGGCGTGACCGTGTTCGATGCCAAGACCGTGACATGTTCAGGCAAGGTCGTGACGACATCGAGATGGATTGCAGGCGCATCGAATGACATTGGCCGACCCTGCAACATGGGGTGCCGCGTGCCTTCATCTGTCTGGGTGATCCGGCGCGCGAAGCCGACTTCACGTCCCTTTTGATTCATCTGCACGTCACCACCTGCGGCCATTGCGCCCATCTGCAAGCCCCAGCAGGAACCAAATGACGGGGTGCCCGAGCGGTAAACTTCCCGCATCAGATCGACCTGCCGGAGAATATCGGGCGTGGCGTGATAGGCGTTGAGGGCGGATCCTGTGAGAAAAACACCATCATAGGATTCAAGACCGCCGGAGTCGGGGAGATTTGCGCCCTCATCCGCCGGGAACACCACGTCATAGATGGAGGTTGGATCAATCGTCTGCAAAACGGAACCATACGAATCCGAGTACGTTTTACCAAAGGTGGCCTGATGCCGCTCCCGCGGGCCAACCGGATTTCCTTCGACGACAAGGAATCTTAGCGCCATTTTCTGCTCCGCCTCGTTGAATCATCCATATTAGCGAGCCGTGTAACACATATTCTTTCGTATCGGAACGCGGCGCAGGCTGAAATATCTAACCAACTTCAAAACTTGTCAGGTGATGATCTGCGTGCGAATGATCCCCGCCTGAAGGGAACCCAACCGAACATGGCTGCATTTTCATCGCTGAAAGCTTTGGTAAAGGCTTTGCTGATCAACCGCCCGTATGTGCTGCTTGTGCTGACCATGTTGATGTGGAGTGCCAATGGCAATGCCGGGCGCATGGCTGTCGACCAGATTTCGCCGATGATGATCGTTTCGCTCCGCTGGTTGATCGCATCCTCCGTACTGATTTTTTTCGCGCGTGACCAGATCAGGAATGACTGGAAGATCCTGAAGCAGCATCCGGTGATTATCGGATTTGGCGGCACTTTCGGCTTTACCGGGTTCAATGCGCTGTTCTATCTCGCCGCCCACCATACGAGTGCGGTCAATATGACGATCCTGCAGGGAGCTTTGCCAGTGTTCGTGCTTCTGGGTGCGGCACTTGTCTATCGGTTGCCTGTCTCGCTGATGGAGTGGATGGGCGTGGGGCTGACCCTATGCGGCGTCGGGATTGTTGCCATTCAGGGTGATCTTTCGGCGATTGCCAAATTCTCGTTCAATATTGGCGATGGCTGGCTGATTCTTGCCTGTCTGATTTATTCCGCCTATGCGCTCGCCTTGCGGAACCGGCCAAAAGTGTCGGGCATCGGATTTTTTACCGCGCTTGCGATTGCCGCCTTCATCTCGTCGCTTCCCTTGCTAATCTGGGAAAGCGCGCTGGGCGAGACACAATGGCCGACATCGGAGGGATGGCTGCTTCTGCTGTTCATCGCGCTGTTTCCCTCGCTTCTGGCACAAATCTGCTTTCTGCGTGCGGTTGACCTGATCGGCCCGGGGCGTGCGACGATCTTCACCAATCTGGTGCCAATTTTCGGGCCTATCATTGCTGTCGGGTTGCTGGGCGAGACGTTCCATCCGTTTCACGCGGTGGCGCTGGTGCTTGTTTTACTCGGGATCGCACTGGCAGAATGGCGCAAGATCCGGCCCCTGACGAATGTGACTGCCTGAGACTGGCGAGGTGCGTTAGGTTGCCCTACAAAATTCTCTTTGTAGGGCATGTTTTGTTTTAGCCGTGTGGCCAGAACCCGGATGCGGGTTCAGAACACCAATGCGCGGGCCTGTTTGACGCCCGGCAGGCGCTGGACGCCTTGCAGGATGTGGGGCGGGGTTGCGCCGTCGATCTCGACGAGGGCAATCGCCGAGCCGCCTTCCGCATCGCGGCCCAAGGCGAAGGTGGCGATGTTGACGCCGGCATTGCCGAGCAATGAGGCGAAGCGGCCGATGAAGCCCGGTTTGTCCTCGTTGGTGACATAGATCATCGACGGGCCGAATTCAGCATCGACCTTGATGCCCTTAATGTCGACGATGCGGGGCTTGCCATCGTGAAAAACGGTGCCCGATACGGAGCGGCTCAGCTCGTCAGTGACGACTTCGAGCGTGATGAGGGATTCGTAATCGCCTTCCTCCTCGCGCACGGTTTCCTCGATCACGATGCCGCGCTCTTTGGCGACGACGGGGGCGGAGACGACATTGACATCCTGCAAAGCGGGGCGGAGCACGCCGGCGATGGCGGAGGCCGTGAGTGCCTTGATCTTGAGGCTGGCGACATCGCCCTGATAGGTGATGCGGATTTCTTTCAGGCCGCTATCGGTGAGCTGGCCCGCAAAGGAGCCGAGTTTCTCGGCGAGCGCGATGAAGGGGCGGAGTTTTGGGGCTTCTTCCGCCGTGATCGAGGGGAAATTCACGGCGTTCGAGATGGCACCGCGCATCAGATAATCCGACATTTGCTCGGCGACCTGCAAGGCGACATTCTCCTGCGCCTCGGTGGTGGCGGCGCCGAGATGGGGCGTGCAGACGACATTGGGATGGCCGAACAGGATGTTGGCGGTTGCGGGCTCCTCGGCGAAGACATCGAAGGCGGCGCCGGCAATGTGGCCGGTATCGAGAAGGGCGCGGAGGGCGTGTTCATCGACGAGGCCGCCGCGGGCGCAATTGATGATGCGGACGCCCTTTTTGGTGCGGGCGAGCGAGTCGGCGGAGAGGATATTTTTGGTTTGCGCGGTCAGGGGCGTGTGCAGGGTGATGATGTCGGCACGGGCGAGCAACTCCTCGAGCTCGACCTTTTCGACGCCGAGATCGAGCGCGCGCTCGGGCGAGAGGAAGGGATCGAAGGCGATGACGCGCATGTGCAGGCCGATGGCGCGGTCGGCGACGATGGCGCCGATATTGCCGCAGCCGATAATGCCGAGCGTTTTGGCGGTGATCTCGACGCCCATGAAGCGGTTCTTCTCCCATTTGCCGGCTTGGGTGGAGGTGTCGGCGGAGGGGATATGGCGGGCGAGCGCGAACATCATGGCAATTGCGTGTTCGGCGGTGGTGATGGAATTGCCGAAGGGCGTGTTCATCACGATGACGCCCTTCTGGGTTGCGGCGGGAATATCGACATTGTCGACGCCGATGCCGGCGCGGCCGATGACTTTGAGGCGGGTGGCGTGCTCCAGAATTTTCGCTGTGACTTTTGTGGCGGAGCGGATCGCCAGACCGTCATAATCGCCGATGATGGCGGCGAGCTTGTCTTTGTCTTTGCCGAGATCGGGCTGGAAATCGACCTCGACGCCGCGCTCTTTGAAAATGGCTATGGCTGCGGGGGAGAGGGCATCGGAAATGAGAACGCGAGGGGCCATGGGGTGAACTTTCTCTGGCGAAAACGGGAAGCGGGAAACGGGGATGGATCAGGCGGTTTTGACGAGACCGGCTTTGACGGTTTGATAAGCCCATTCGATCCACGGCATGAGGGCTGCGACGTCGGAGGCTTCGACAGTGGCGCCGCACCAGATGCGCAGGCCGGGAGGGGCATCGCGATAGGAACCGAGATCGAGGCCGACGCCTTCTTTCTCGAGGAGGGCCGCGACATCCTTGGCGAAAGCGGCCTGTGCTTCGGGCGCGAGCGCGGTGATGGCCGGATCGATGAAGGTGAGGCAGACGCTGGTGTTGGAGCGGGTGGCAGGGTCTTTGGCGAGGAAGCCGAGGAAGGGCTTTTTTGCCACGAAATCGGCGACCGCTTTGGCGTTGGCATCGCAGCGGGCGATGAGGCCTTGGAGGCTGCCGACCGACTGCGCCCATTCGAGTGCGTCGATGTAATCTTCGACGCAGAGCATGGAGGGGGTGTTGATGGTTTCACCGGCAAAAATGCCTTCGATCAGCTTGCCGCCGGAGGTGAGGCGGAAAATCTTCGGCAGAGGCCAAGCGGGCGTATAGGTCTCGAGCCGCTCGACCGCGCGGGGCGAGAGGATCAGCATGCCGTGCGCGGCCTCGCCGCCGAGCACTTTCTGCCAGGAATAGGTGACGATATCGAGTTTCGGCCAATCGAGATCCTGCGCGAAGGCGGCGGATGTCGCATCGCAAAAGGTGAGGCCTGTACGGTCGGCCGAGATCCAGTCGGCATTCGGCACGCGCACGCCGGAGGTGGTGCCGTTCCAGGTGAAGAGGACATCGTGGGCGGGGTTGACGGCGGCGAGATCGGGCAAATCGCCATAGGGGGCGAGCATGATTCGGGCGTCTTTGAGCTTTAATTGCTTGACGGCATCATTGACCCAGCCCTCGCCGAAGCTCTCCCATGCGACGCAATCGACGGGGCGCTGGCCGAGCATGGTCCACATCGCCATCTCATAGGCGCCGGTATCGGAGGCGGGCACGATGCCGATGCGGTACCCGGCGGGGACTTGCAATATGTCGCGGGTGAGATCGATGGCGCGCTTCAAGCGGGCTTTGCCAGCCTTCGCGCGGTGCGAACGGCCCAGCAGGGCGTTTTTAAGGGCGTCAGGTGTCCAGCCGGGGCGCTTGGCGCAGGGGCCGCTCGAGAATTGCGGATTAACCGGCCGCAAGCCGGGCATTGTCTGTGTCATTTTATCTCCATCCTCACAGATGGGCGCCCCTCGTTGGGGAGGGGTGTCCCGCGACGGGAGATACGCGGGCGGAACCGGGGCGTCAATGGGAAATGTCGGATCGGAGATAAAAAGATTCGGGTGGGGGTGGATTTGGGCGACCGCTTGCCATGAAGGCCATTTCTCGCGCGCAATTCGAGGAGGAGGAAAGAGAAGTGATGCGGTTCATTGAAGCCGCAATCGATTGGTCGGATCTCGGTCCTACGCCGTCACACAAAGCCTAACCGCCCTTCTCATCTTGACGTGACACGCCTCACGCCACTTTGCCGCGATAGCGCTCGACTTTGATTGAGGCTGCGCGGCGGCGGGCTTGTGCGATATCGTATGCATTCTGCATCCGCATCAGTGTTTCGAGCTTGAGGCCGAAGGCTTTCTCGATCCGGATCGCCATATCGGGCGAGAGCGATGCGCGTTCATTCAAAAAGGCCGATAAAGCGGGCCGGGTGACGCCGAGCGCCAAAGCGGCTTCAGTGACCGAAAGGCCCAAGGGAACAAAAATTTCGGTGCGAATAAAGCCCCCCGGATGGCTCGGGTTCTTCATCGTGATGTCGTTGTTTTCCGCCATCGTGCCCTCAATTTATCAGGCAACGATGCCTCACTGATCGAAACTTCACAATGCTTACCAGAAATTTTGAAAACGTAAAGCGTAACGATACACTTTACGTTTTTCATATCATTGCACGCATCACTAAGAATTTTGCCCTCTACGCGACCGCTACCGCGAGGGATGCCGCGTCGTTTTCGATTGTTTGACTATAGCGGAGTGGTCGCCTCATCGATATTAACGTAACGGTATTTTGATTGGAAGAGTGGTGTGACGGTTTCCGCGGGTTGCGTTGTGTGACGGTTTGGGCGGGGATGGTTTGGGGTGCGTGGGGTTTTGTCCAGCGTTGGTTTCGCGGTGAGTCGCGGTGCGTTTAGAGGGTTCAATCAAAATTTGAAAACAGCAAGGCGGAGGCGAATACAGTGTTTGGTCGATCCCGAATGGTCAGCGGTACGTGCGGGCGAAGGCGCGCGATGTTGAGGAGTGCGGCGTGAGTTTGACGAGCAGGCAAAATCAAGAACTTCGTGAAAAATACGGGTACACCGAAGCCGATGTAAAGCGGTTTCAAAAGCGTGGACGTCTGATTATTCGTTTTTATATTCCTGTTTTTATCTTGTTTGTAATCGGCTCTTTGATTGCGATCCCCTTTGTTATTCCCAGAGAGACAGTCTGCTTCATCAGTGAGCAGGAATGGATCCGGGGGCTTTGGGGGCCTAATCATCAATATGCTGAGGTATTGGCACAAAATTCATATTCGAAAATTGATTCTTGCAAGTTGATCGCTGCTACCTCTTGGGGGAGCGCACTCGGGATCACGATCTTTATAGTAAGAATGATTATCGAATTTAAATTTAAAGAGAGTTTAAACCCAACTCCCTTATCACCTTTAAAATTCTATTCTATATTTTTATTTTTGTTTTTAGTTTCACTCGCAAGTACAGGTATTGTTCCAAAATTACGATTTCTTTATCTAAGTGACTATAGAAAAACATCTTTATATCAAATTACAATATTTGATAATTATGTTTATGTTCATATTTTTTTCAGTATTGCGTCAATATTTTCTTTTATATTGCTTGCAGAAGTATTGGCAGTTTTTTTTCATTGCACTCCGCTCTGACATCAAAAAATGGAGGTCTTCATGAGTGACTGGCTGCGCGGCGAATGCCTGTTTGATCCGTCGCCCGAGGATATCGCGCGTTATGGCCTGCGCAATTGTATTCCGGAAGACGAGAAAGTTCTTTGGATCGGGCGGCCGACATGGGCATCTTATGTATTGCTTAAGGGAAAGCTCACCATTTTGGGTATGACAACTACGGCAATATTTACATTCGGAGGTTCGCCAAATTACTATGCAAATTTTATCCCGGTTTTTTTTCTGATTTATTGTTTTTCATTTGTTTTGGATTGGGTTGTTTACGGAAAAAATGTTTTTTATTTTTTTTCTTCTCGCAACATAGGGATTATCCGCAAAAAGCGTTTCATTACGCCGATATTTTGGCGGTGGGGGCGTAATTTTATATATCCAATCTCATTTACCGATCAAATTGATGGTTATTACTATAAATTTTTAAATATAGGCTCTTTAAAATTTTCCTATATTATCAGTTACTATAGTGGCCGATACGATAGAAGAAAAATAAATCAATCTCCAGATTGGAATTTAAGATATAGCTCTGAGATCAAATCTATTGTGCGTTCTAAAGGTGCTTTATCTCTTCTACTTCGTCAACTAAATCTTATATTTGAACACGATGACCTGAACCAATTTGTTGGCATCAGCAATGTCGAACAGGTTTCGGCGGTTCTGAAGCAGGCCGTCATGACGTATTGGTCTGATCGACTGAATGCACCCTTGTCAAAGACCGAACAATTATAGCGTAACTCTCTACGCCGCCGCTTGGCCCAGTGCGCTCACGACGTCATCGACGGCTTGTTCGACGATTTTTCGGTCGTCGCCTTCGGCCATGACGCGGATGACGGGTTCGGTACCGGAGGGGCGGATGACAAGGCGGCCATGGGTGCCGAGGGCGGCTTGGGAAGCGGCGATGGCTTCGACGACGCGCTGGTCCTTGAGGGGTTGGCCGCTCTTGTAGCGCACGTTTTTGAGGATTTGCGGCAGCGGATCGAACAGATGGCAGACATCGCTGACGGGGCGCTCGAGTTTGCGGACCATGGCCAGCACTTGCAGGGCGGCGACAAGGCCGTCGCCCGTGGTGGAATAATCCGACAAGATCATGTGGCCGGATTGCTCGCCGCCGAGATTGTAGCCATGCTCGCGCATATGTTCGAGGACGTAGCGATCGCCGACGGCGGTGCGGGCCAAAGTGAGGCCGATGCCGCCGAGATAGCGCTCGAGGCCGAGATTGGACATGATGGTGGCGACGATGCCCGGCTTGGAGAGGCGGCCATCATCCTTCCAGCTTTTGGCGATGACGGCCATGAGCTGGTCGCCATCGACGATCTGGCCCTTTTCATCGACGATGATGACGCGGTCGGCGTCGCCATCAAGCGCGATGCCGATATCGGCGCGCATTTCGCGGACCTTGCGGATGACGGCATCGGGCGCGGTGGAGCCGACATCGCGGTTGATGTTGAAGCCGTCCGGCTCGACGCCAATGGGGAAGACTTCGGCGCCGAGCTCCCACAAAGCCTCGGGGGCGACCTTGTAGGCGGCGCCATTGGCGCAGTCGATCACGATGCGGAGGCCGTCGAGATCCATAGTGCGGGGCAGTGTGCGCTTGGCGAATTCGATGTAGCGGGCGTGGACGCTCTCGATGCGCTTGGCGCGGCCAAGGGAGGCCGAGGCGGCGAGACGGTCATTCAGATTGCCGTCAATGAGAGCTTCGATTTCGTGCTCGGTCTCGTCGGAGAGCTTGAAGCCATCGGGATCGAACAGCTTGATGCCGTTATCCTCATAGGCGTTGTGGGAGGCGGAAATCATGACGCCGAGATCGGCGCGCATGGAGCGCGTCAGCATGGCGACGGCGGGTGTCGGCATCGGGCCGAGCAGCAGCACATCCATGCCGACCGAGGTGAAGCCGGCGACAAGGGCCGTCTCGATCATGTAGCCGGAGAGCCGCGTATCCTTGCCGATGACGACGCGGTTGCGATGTTCGCCGCGGCGGAAGACGAGGCCGGCGGCCTGACCGACGCGCAGCGCGAGATCGGGCGTGATCACCTTGTTGGCTTTGCCGCGAACGCCATCGGTGCCGAAATATTTACGCGCCATCCCACAGCCCCTCTTCCCGCTCATATCGCACAGATTATACAGGTTTGACCCTGTATAATCTATGTCGGGAGAATATTTAGATTCCGTTTACGATAGCGGTTGAGGTTCCAGCCCGCTATCCGGTTCTTTGCGGCTCCGGCCCTTGCCCGCAGACGGCACGGCAGCGGTGGGGCGTGTTGGCGGCTGGTCGCCCGAGTCGCGCACGGGCGGATTGCCGGCGAGAAGCTCGCGGATTTCGTCGCCGCTCAGGGTTTCGTATTCGAGCAGACCCTGCGCCAAGGTCTCAAGATCGGCGGCTTTGGTTGTCAGGATGCGCATGGCTTCCTTGTAGCCGTCCTCGACCAGACGGCGGATTTCGCCGTCGATCTTCTGGGCGGTGGCCTCGGAGACATTTTGCGTGCGGGCGACGGACATGCCCAAAAACACTTCTTCCTGATTTTCGCCATAGGCGACCGTGCCGAGTTCGGGCGAGAGGCCCCAGCGCGTGACCATCATGCGTGCCAAACGGGTGGCCTGTTCGATATCGGAGGAGGCACCCGAGGTGACCTTGTCGTGGCCGAAAGTGAGTTCCTCGGCGACGCGACCGCCCATCATGATGGCGAGACGCGACGTCATCTGCTCGAGGCTCATCGAGAGCTTGTCGCGCTCAGGCAGCTGCATGACCATGCCGAGGGCACGGCCGCGCGGGATGATCGTTGCCTTGTGGATCGGATCGGTGGCTTTCACGTTGAAGGCGCAAATGGCGTGGCCGGCCTCGTGATAGGCGGTGAGGCGCTTCTCATCCTCGGTCATGACGAGGGTGCGGCGTTCAGCGCCCATCATCACCTTGTCCTTGGCGTCTTCGAATTCGCTCATCGTGACGATGCGCTTGCCGCGACGGGCGGCGAGAAGGGCGGCTTCGTTGACGAGGTTCATGAGATCGGCGCCGGAGAAGCCCGGCGTGCCGCGTGCAACCGTCTTGAGATCGACATCGGGGGAGAGCGGGACCTTGCGGACATGGACTTTCAGAATGCGCTCGCGCCCGATGACATCGGGGTTCGGAACGACGATCTGGCGGTCAAACCGGCCGGGGCGCAGGAGTGCGGGATCGAGCACGTCGGGGCGGTTGGTGGCGGCAATGAGGATGATACCTTCATTGGCCTCGAACCCGTCCATCTCGACGAGCAATTGGTTGAGTGTCTGCTCGCGCTCATCATTACCGCCGCCGAGGCCCGCGCCGCGATGACGACCGACAGCGTCGATTTCGTCGATGAAGATGATGCAGGGCGCGTTCTTCTTGGCCTGTTCGAACATATCACGGACGCGGCTTGCGCCGACGCCGACGAACATTTCGACAAAGTCCGATCCGGAAATGGTGAAGAACGGCACATTGGCTTCGCCCGCAATGGCGCGTGCCAAAAGGGTTTTACCGGTGCCGGGAGGGCCGACGAGCAAGACGCCGCGCGGAATACGGCCGCCAAGGCGCTGGAATTTCTGCGGATCACGCAAAAACTCGACGATTTCCTCAAGGTCTTCCTTGGCTTCGTCGACACCGGCAACATCGTCGAACGTCACGCGCCCATGCGCTTCGGTGAGGAGTTTGGCTTTGGATTTGCCGAAGCCCATGGCTTTGCCGCCCGCGCCCTGCATCTGCCGAGACAGGAAGAACCATGCCGCCATGACAATAATCAAAGGCAGCCAGTTGATGAGAAGCGCGAGGTACCAAGGCATGCTGTCGGTCAACGGCTTGGCGGAGAAGTTCACGCCCTTTTCCGTGAGTTTCTGGACAAGGCCGGGATCGTTCGGCGAGTAGCTCTGGAAGAGGCGGCCATCGGATAGCGAGCCGGAAATTTCCGGGCCCGAGATCATGACAGAGCTGACCCTGCCGCCCTCGACTTCGGACAAGAATTGGCTGTAGCTCATTTCCTGAGCGGGATTGCGTGATCCCGGGCTCTGGAACAGCGTGACCAAGGCCAAGACCAGCAGAAAAATAATCACCCAAAGGGCAAAATTCCGGACATTCGGGCTCATGGGACCCTTAACCTTTCGGTGAAAGAAAAAACGTTAACCAGCACTTTTATATTACGTATCTATGCACGAATTTGCCGCTTGCCAAGGGAAGCATCGGAAAAGGAAGAATAAACCACAAACAAACGTTAATATCACCGCGGATTATTCCCGTTTGGTGCGTCTTTTGCTCACCCCCGGCGAGGATCATTTTCGAGTGAAAAAACCAAAATACCGTTTGTTTTCAAATCGATAACATGGCCAGAAAGTGTCATCCGGACGGATTGCCGCAGCGAGCGACCAGCGACAAGCCGGGCGAGCAGATTTTCGGCTTTTTCCAAAGGCGTCTCCTTTTCCGGCGTCATCCGATCGAGCGCACGGAGAATGATACGTAAAATAATTTCTTCCGGTTCGCGAAAAAGGCCGGGCGCAAACCGCACCCGGTCCGACTTGTCGGGAATATGATAATGAGCGAAAGCGGTTTCGGTTGCATGCGCCAATGCGATGTCGGCCCGTTTGGCGCGCGCGGCCAGTTTCCCGAGGCGATGCGTATCGAGCCCCTCCTCCGCCAATGCGGCAAACGCACTGCGCAGCCGGACACGCTCGAAGCGGGTTGACTGGTTGGAGGGATCTTCAAGCCAGCGTAGCCCATCGGCTTGCAGCGTTGCGATCAACCGGTCTTTGTCCAAGGCGAGGAACGGACGGATCAGGGGCATGCCGGTGTTCAGGGTGACAAGCGGCATGGCGGCGAGGCCTGAAATCCCGCTTCCCGCACAGAGGCGCATCAGCACGGTCTCGGCCTGATCCTGCGCGTGATGAGCGGTGACAATCGCGCCTGCGCCGATGGTGCGCGCGTGGGTGATCAGGAGATCGTAACGGGCGGCTCTGGCACGCTCCTGAAGACGCGTTGCAGGCTTTTCTCCCGACCATGTCAGCGTGGTGTGGGGTATTCCGAAGGAGTTTGCGACGTCGTGCACATAGGCGGCCTCCTCCGTCGATCCCGCACGCAGAGCATGATCGACGGTCGCGACCGAGAGTTCGGTTGTCGTTGTGGGCGCGGATGCCCGCCATTTGGCGGCGAGGGCGAGAAGCGCCAGTGAATCGGCTCCACCGGAGACGGCAAGCACGACCTTGGAATAGGGTTGAAGGGGTGCGAAGAAAGTTGCGGACTCCTCAAGCCCGATGGGCGCGGTATTATCGGACCGGCTTGGCTTCAGCACCCGCCCGCCTTCCGTTCCTGATCGGCTTTTGCAACGACACTTGCGGGAGCGTCGGGATAACGCTTCGAGAGCTCGGAGAGCGTCGCGCAGGCCTGCGGCTTCTGCCCCATGCCCATCAATGATGCGCCCAGTTGAACAAGGCTTTGCGGGGCAAGCGTACTCTTGGGATAGGCCTGAATGATCTTGAGATAGTTTTTGGCCGCTTCCGTGTATCGCTTCTGCTGATATTCGCTCTCGCCGATCATGTAAGTCGCTTCGGCGATGCGCTTATCCTCCGGCTTGGCGGCAATGAAAAGACGCAAGGCCGAAGCTGCTTTTACGAATTCGCCGCTCTTATACAAGGATTTGCCGTTGTCGAACTCGTCGGTGACGGGTTTGGCAGGGGTTTCAGGAACGGCTGCAGTTCCATCCGTTGCCGCGAGCGCGCCTTGGGGAAGAGTGGAATTGGTTTTTGACTCCTCAGCAGCAAGATCGGGATTGGCAGCGGCAAGGAGATCGATAGGACCGTTTGGTGCGGTGTCTGCGGACTGCGCAGGCGTTTCAGGGGCTGCAGTCTGGGTGCCAAGCGGTTTCGGAGCACCCGGTGCATTCGGATCGACATTCGGATCAAAAACGTCCGCGTTCTTTTGAGATTTGGCGGGAGTTACGGGCTGGCTGGCGGGTTTTGACGCCTCTGCAGTCTGGACGGCTGGCTTTTGTTCGGTCTGACTCAAGCGCTCTTGCAGCTTCGAATTCTGAAATTGAAGTTCTTCGATCTGGCCGGATAATTGGCGAACGAGGGTTTCAAGCCGGTTGAGGCGGAGAACCATTTCGGCTGGATCACTAGGCTGGGGCGCGTTCGTTTCCGCGACCGCTTCCTGCGCGGACACGGGAATCGGCAGAGACACGATGAGAGTGGCCCCCATCAGGGTGAGGGCGGCTGCGCTGGCGAGAACAGAACGGCGCATGGAAGGGCAACTCCCCAAAAACATGATCATCGATGACATCTTACCGGTTCCGATATCGGAATGCGACGGCAAAAAGATGGCGGCCTATGCAAAAAGGCACCTGATTCCAGATGCCTTTTTGTCTCTCATGATCTGCGGGAAGCGTTTATCAGTTGCCGCCGCTCAAGGTCGTGACAGCACGTCTGTTCTGCGACCAGCAGGAAATGTCGTCACAGACCGCGACGGGGCGTTCCTTGCCGAAGGAGACCGTCTTCAGACGGGAGGCAGAGACGCCCTTCCCGGCGAGATAATCGCTAACGGCCTGAGCGCGGCGCGCACCGAGAGCAAAGTTGTATTCGCGGGTGCCGCGCTCGTCGGCGTGCCCTTCGATCAGAATGGCATAGCTGCCATATTGAGCGAGCCACTGGGCTTGCTTGTCGAGGGTTGCGGTTGCTGTGGAGGTCAAATCTGTCGAATCAGTTTCGAAGAACACACGATCGCCGACAGAGACGACGAAATCCTGCGCACTACCCGGGGTTGCCGCGCCGCCGAGACCGCCGCCGCCTGCGCCTGCACCGCCCGCTCCATCAGCAGCCTTATCCGACGCGCAGGCCGTCAAGAATAGCAAGCCACCAAAAACCGCTGCCAAACGCAACGCCCGTAATCCTGAAATCGACGCAATCATCCTGATACTCCTCAACAGTCACTAAAATCGGTTGAAGATACTCTAACCGATGATGGTTAATGGAAGGTTCCATTAACCGCGGTCATAAGGTGATTGAAACGCAACAGAGATCAGGGCTCCCAAATATGGTTAACCAGCGGTTAATCCGATTCGGTTTGGTGATATGACGCGCCAATCAATCGTCGGATTTGCTACCACCAAAGCGCGCGAAGACGGATTCGAGATTGATGTCGGACTTCTTCTTCAACTCGTCAATTGACGGAACTGCCAACTCATCATCCGAGGTTTCACGCGCGGTTGTGACTTGAGCCGGAAGAAGGGTCTGGCCGGCCTCCTCGACAACAACAGGGCGATCCTTAGCTGCGCGGCTGACTTCAAAATCAAGATCCACCTGCGAGCAAAGCCCGAGGGTGACGGGATCCATCGGCACGAGAGTCGCCGCGTTCCAGTGGGAACGGTCGCGAACCTGCTGAATCGTCGTTTTCGTGGTGCCGACAAGCCGCATGATCGGCGCATCTTTCAGCTCGGGATGGTTGCGCAGCAGCCACAGAATAGCATTGGGACGATCCTGACGGCGGGAGAGCGGCGTATATCGCGGACCCTTGCGGCGCTTCTGCTCCGGAAGACGGACATTGGAAACGGCAAGTTTCATCCGGTAATCTTCGTCGGCTTCAGCTTTCTCGATTTCGCTCCGAACCAACTGGCCTGAAACCATCGGATCCTGGCCCTTGATGCCGGCAGCAACTTCGCCATCGGCGATGCCTTTGACCTCGAGCGGATGGAGATGACAAAAATCTGCAACCTGATCGAAGGTCAGGCTTGTATTATCGATCAACCAAACAGCCGTAGCCTTGGGCATCAATGGACCGGCGCTCATTTGTCATTCTCCTCACAAGACGCATCAATCAAGGCTTGAGCGCAACAGTCCGGATCCGCTGAAACCGGATTTTCCAGCTCCAGCCCCGACAGCGCTACAAAACCCGGGGAATGAAGCTGATATAGTGCCGAAGCGTCCACAAGGCAATGAGAAGTTACAGCGATCACACGGAAAGAATGATTTTACCGGTATGTTGGCCTGATTCCATCAAGGCATGGGCTTTTGCTGCCTCGGCCAGCGGGAAAACGGCATGAATAATGGGGCGGCATTCACCGCGTTGCAAAAGCGGCCAGACATGGAGGGCCAATTGATCGGCAATTGCTGCTTTTTCAACGGCGGATCTCGGGCGCAGAGTTGATCCGGTATGGGTCAACCGCTTCATCATGAGGGGTCTGAAATCGATTTCCGCCTTCGCGCCGCCCTGAAACGCGATTTGTACTATCCGACCATCCCGCGCGGCGGCATCATAATTGCGAGCGATGTAATCGCCGCCGACCATATCGAGAATGACATCGGCGCCACGCCCTTCGGTTGCCGTCTTTGTGGCAGCGACAAAATCGGTCGTGCGGTAATTGATTGCGATATCGGCTCCTATTTTGAGACACATTGCGCATTTTTCATCGCTTCCCACAGTGACGATGACTTTTGCACCAAGGGCTTTTGCCAACATGATCGCCGTGGTGCCGATGCCCGACGTACCGCCATGAACAAGGAGCGTTTCACCCGCTTTAAGCGCACCGCGTTCGAACACATTTGTCCAGACGGTAAAAAACGTCTCGGGAATGCCGGCAGCTTCCGTCAAAGAGAGGCCATCGGGGACAGGAAGGGCGTTCGTCTCGTGAACGACGCAATATTCGGCATAGCCACCACCCGGCACGAGGGCGCAGATTTTGTCGCCCAGCTTAAACCGGGAAGCGTCGGGACCGATGGCAACGACTTTACCGGCAATTTCAAGACCGGGTATATCGGGCGCGCCGGGCGGAGGCGGATAAGCCCCCTGCCGCTGCAGGACATCGGGACGGTTAATGCCCGCTGCCGCAACACGCACGAGAATTTCCCCCGCGCGCGGCTGGGGCAGCGGCCTGATTTCAGGAACCAGAACATCAGGCCCACCGGGTTCCCGAATGGCAATGGCTGTCATGGACTCGGGGAGCGAATTGGTCATGAGAGTTTCCCTGATGATCTGGTCTTGAGTGCGGAACAACGGCGTGGTTAAGATAGTAGCTCAGAGTGGATAACACGGGCAAACGCGATGTCGATCAATCCTTTTTCTGACGACCTGCCAACTCAGAAGCCATCGGCCCATCAAATCGGCCAAGAAATGGCAGATGTTTCGATTCATGAGATCGAAGAGAGAATTGGCCTTTTAAGGCAGGAAATTGAACGGTTGGGTGAAATTCTCGTGCGTAAACAGGCAGCGAAGGATGCTGCGGCAAGTGCTTTCAAGATTTAAGCCTTTAAGTTGACGCGCGCCGTTAACGAAGAATTCAGGTTTATGAAGCGTTAGCAATTTTTGTCGCGTAGAATGCAATCAAGAGGTAAAAATTATTTACAGGATTTGAGATGGATCGTGCTTTGTCGAGGATCAACGGACCTGATCAGGATGCTATTGCATTCGGGCGGGAATATGTTTCGTCCGAAGCGTTCAGGTCTTTGTTTCGCGATGGCATGAACCTGATCGAAGAGGCGTCCGTCTATCTCGACGGCGAGGGACGGCAGGAAGCGCGGCATTTACCGCGGCTTGAGGCGCTCAGCTACGCAAATGAGAGCATGCGGTTAACAACGCGCCTGATGCAACTGGCCTCGTGGCTTTTGCTGCATAGATCACTTGCCGACGGCGAAATCAGTGCGGAGGAACTTAACCGCCAACGAGCGAAGATCCGGATGGTACCAAGTGATGTATCGGGGGCAGAGGAAACTCGCGACCAGATGCCTGTAAAAATGCGTGAGTTGATCCAATTATCATTTAGGCTCCAGTCTCGCATCATGCATCTCGACTCTGTCATGGATCAACAACCGGAAAAACGTTCGTCAGCGGGACGCAATGCTGTTGCCTTACAACAGATGCTTCTATCGTCAGCCTTCGAAAGCACAAAAAACTCATAAAAAAACCCCGGCAAAGCCGGGGGTTTATCTTTTCGAAGATCGAAAGCGCTGCTTACTTCTTGGAACCGACGCCAAAGCCTTCGAAACGCTTGTTAAAGCGTGATACGCGCCCACCACGATCCATCATTTGCTGCTGACCGCCTGTCCAAGCTGGATGCGACAAGGGGTCGATATCGAGTTGCATGGTGTCTCCGTCCTTGCCATAGGTAGAACGGGTATGAAATTCTGTGCCGTCAGTCATGACAACTTTGATCGTGTGGTAATCGGGATGAATATCAGACTTCATTTTATTTTCCTTTCGCAGGCGCGTCAGATATGCGCCACCAGCGTTTGTGTCTCGTTGTTGAGGACGCTATAGCGCAGGCAGTGTCAGTGTACAAGTCAGAAGCCCCTGAAATCCGAGCCCATCAAAGCCAATCATGAACATAGATGCCTCCAACACCCGATCAGAACACCAGCAGCGAAACTCTCTCGCCTCTTTGAAACCGCTTTTGCCGTTTGTTCTGAGCTATAAGGGCAGGATTGCCGCGGCTTTTGTTGCGCTAGTTGTGGCCTCAAGCGCAACACTTGTTATTCCTGTTGCGGTTCGCCGCGTGATCGATTTCGGATTTTCCGATGAACGAACTGGCATGATTGACACCTATTTCGGGGTGATGATCCTCGTCGTTGCCGTTTTGGCACTGGCAAGTGCCAGCCGTTATTATCTGGTGATGACTTTGGGTGAGCGGGTCGTATCGGATATCAGAACGCGTGTCTTCAGCCATTTGACTCAGCTTGACCCTGGGTTCTACGATTCCGTTAAATCGGGTGAGATCGTCTCTAGGCTAGGGTCCGATACAACGCAAATCAAGGCTGCATTCGGCTCAAGCGCCTCGATTGCGCTTAGAAATGCCGTTTTGTTTTTCGGAGCCGGTGCGTTGATGGTGTATACGAGCCCACGACTTTCGGGGATGGTTGCGCTTGTGATCCCTTTGATTGTGCTTCCCTTGGTGGCTTTTGGTCGTTCCGTCCAGAGGAGGACGCGCGAGGCGCAGGACCGACTGGCTGACACGTCTGCCTTTGCGACCGAAACAATGGGCGCGATGCGCGTGATGCAGGCCTTCAGCGCTGAAAAACTGACGATTGCGCGCTTTAGCCGAACGGTTGAGCAGGCATTCAGCTCGGCGCTTTCAGCGACAAGATCGCGCGCGATTTTAACGGGCTTTGCCGTTTTCATGATCTTTGCCAGCGTCACGGGAGTGCTCTGGTATGGCGCTCAGGATGTACTCGCCGGAAAGATCACGGCAGGAACGCTCTCGCAGTTTCTGCTCTATGCCGTGTTTGCGGCGGGTGCGCTGGGGGAATTGTCGCAAGTGTGGGGCGAAATCAACGCTGCTGCGGGGGCTGCGGGGCGTTTGGCCGATATTCTGGCGGTAGAGCCGAAGATCAAAGCGCCTGCCAATCCTACCCCCCTCCCCGAGCCTGCTTTGGGTACACTCGCTTTTGACCATGTTTCCTTTGCCTACCCGATGCGGCCGGACGAGTTGATCCTCGAGGATCTGAACTTCTCGATTGCGAAAGGCGAGCGGGTGGCGCTGGTCGGGCCGTCGGGCGCGGGGAAGAGCACGATTATCCAGCTATTGCTGCGCTTTTATGACCCGCAAGCGGGTGCCATCCGGATCGATGGTGTAAACCTGTCGGAGGCGGCCCCCGAGGCCTTCAGGAGCCGTATTGCGTTGGTGCCGCAGGATGTCATCGTGTTCGATGGAACGATTGCCGAGAATATCCGGTATGGCCGCCCGGACGCTACCGACGCAGAGATTCTGAAGGCCGCGGAACTCGCGGCGCTAGATGGCTTTGTGAGCACGTGGAAGGACGGGTACGAGACCAAGATCGGCGAGCGCGGCGTGACGCTTTCGGGCGGGCAGAGACAACGTCTCTCGATTGCGCGCGCCATTCTCAAGGATGCGCCCATTCTGCTACTCGACGAGGCGACTTCGGCGCTGGATGCAGAAAGCGAAACGCTTGTACAGGCGGCTTTCGACCGCTTTATGGAAGGGCGGACGACGCTCGTGATTGCACACCGACTGGCGACTGTTTTGCGGGCGGACAGGATCCTCGTTCTGGACAAGGGCCGGATTGTCGAGGAAGGTACGCATGTGTCGCTCGTGGCACTTGGCGGGCTCTATGCGAGACTGGCCGAGTTGCAATTTGGCAGCGACGGCAAGGGGCACTGACCGGAGGATTACCGGTCGGTGAGTTTCAGCTCGATGCGGCGGTTGCGGCGGAAGGCCTCGTCGGTATCACCAAGCTCGATGGGCTGGAATTCGCCGAAGCCCGCCGCCATCAGCCGCTGGGGCGCGACGCCCTTGGTCACGAGATATTGAACGACCGAGATGGCGCGGCTGGCGGAAAGCTCCCAATTCGACTTGATCAGACCCGAACCGCTGAAGGGGCGCTTGTCGGTATGCCCGTCGACGCGGAGGATCCATGGCAGGTCTGGAGGGATCTCAGCATCAAGTTGCTGAAGCGCTGTGGCGAGCTTGTCGAGTTCGCTTTTGCCCGTCGGGCTGACGGCGGCGGAGCCCGGATCGAAGAAGACTTCCGACTGGAATACGAAGCGGTCTCCGGCGACGCGAATGTCGGAACGATTGCTCAGGATTTGACGCAACCGACCAAAGAATTCCGAGCGATAGCGGGCAAGTTCCTGTACTTTCTGGGCAAGGGCGACATTGAGACGCGAGCCGAGATCGGCGATGCGCGCCTGACTTTCACGATCCCGCGATTCGGACGCGTTCAGTGCGTCTTCCAAGGCGGCAAGTTGGCGGCGAAGGGCGGCGATCTGCTGGTTAAGCGCATCGACCTGTGCCATGGCGCGGGTTGAAATATCACGTTGGGCATCAAGATCGCGGTTAAGGGCTTTGACCTGACCATCGGCATCCGCAGCTGTCGCGCTTTGGCCGGAAGCGAGAGCAGACAGACGCTCGCGTTCGTTTTGTGCCGCAACAAGATTATCTTGCAAAAGAGCCAGATTGCTTTCTAGGTTTTTCTTGTTGATGCGCTCAAGGGCCAAAAGGTCGGTAAGTTCGGAAATCTGCGAGTTCAACTTATCGAGTGCCGCATCCTTGTCCGTTACCTGCTGGCTCAGGAAGAACTGCGCGACCATGAATACGGTGAGCAGGAAAACAATGGCAAGCACGAGGGTGGACAGAGCATCGACAAAGCCCGGCCAATAATCAATCTCGCGCTGGTGACGCCGTGACCGGGCCAATGTCAGAGTGTCCTGTTGTCAGGCGGCACGAGTCGCTCAAGAACAGATTTGAGTTCCTGCTCACGCGCGGCCTGCGCCTCGACCCAATCTCGGATCAATTGCTGCTCCGACCGCATATGCTGGACGAGCGCCTGAATGCCTTCGGCGAGATTGCTCATGGCGGCGACATTCGAGCCTTCATCCGTGCGCTCGGAAACCGCGAGCGTGAGGCGATCAATCGCGGCGTTCATATCGGGCATAACGAATTGCGAAAGATCGGTCGTGATTTGAGGCGTCGAGACGAGGCCCGACAACCAGTCTTCCAACTCGCTATAAAAGCGGTTCTGGGCTTGTGACGTCTGGAGATCGAGAAAGCCGAGGATCAGCGATCCTGCCAGACCGAAAAGCGAGGACGAAAAGGAAATGCCCATACCGCCTAAAGGTGCTGCAAGACCGGCTTTGAGTTCCTCGAACATCAAGGCGGCGTCGGAACCGGCTTTCATCGACTGGATAACCTTGCCGACCGACCCAACCGTCTCGAGAAGGCCCCAGAACGTTCCGAGAAGCCCGAGAAAGACCAGAAGAGCGGTGAGATAGCGGCCTGTATCGCGGGCCTCGTCAAGGCGTGCCCCGACAGAGTCTAGCAAGGAGCGCAAAGTCAGTGGTGACAAGGCTTCCCGCTTATAGCGGCCTGCAAGAATGCGCGCCATTGGCAAGAGAAGAACGGGCTGGCGTTCGATGACGATACCGGAATCGCTCTCAAGAAACGCATTCGCCCACTGGATTTCCCGAAAGAGCCGGAAGACTTTCATGAAAGCGAAGACAATACCCATGCCAAGAACGCCGATAATCAAGGCATTGAGCGGTGGATTGGCGTTAAACGCCTGAATGATGGCGCGGTAGAGAATAAACGTCAGAAAAGCGCCCAAGATGATGAAAACCATCATCCGGACAATAAATATCCAAGGCCGTGTCAAGGGTTGGGACGTTGACTCTTTTGCCATGGCACCTCGTCTCGATCTCAGCGCATGATCCCTTGAAGAGGCAATCAGATCAAGGGCCACGCGCTTCAGTTCTGAAAAGAATTTGTCACGCAACACTTACTCAACCTTAATTTTACGCGATCCGGACCCAACGATGCCTCAGGACGAACTCTGGGCAGATTTCAGAATCTTGACCAAGGAAGAATGAACCGTCTCATTGCCGCATGCAATCGAAGATGCGGACAAGCTGTAATCCTTGCCGTGAATATCTGTGATGAAACCACCTGCCTCGCGCACAAGAATGATGCCTGCAGCAACATCCCATGAACTCAACCCGCTTTCCCAAAAGCCGTCAAGACGACCGGCGGAAACATAAGCAAGGTCAAGCGCGGCAGAACCCATGCGGCGGACACTTGCCGAGTTCAGTGTGACAGCCGACAATTCCGCGAGATAGGCCGGCAGGGTGCGCTTGGCGGATGCGGGAAGGCCGGTGCCGAGCACGCAATCGGCCATATCGATGCGGCCGGAGACGCGGAGGCGGCGATTATTGACGTAGGCACCCTTGCCCTTCTCGGCGATGAACAATTCATCCTTGATCGGATCATAAACGACGCCCGCTATGATCGCGCCGTCCTTTTCAAGGCCAAGCGAGATCGAGAAATGCGGGATGCCATGGAGAAAGTTAAGTGTGCCGTCGAGCGGATCAATGTGCCAGCGATGGGTTAAATCCTTGCCTTCGAGGATACCGCCCTCCTCCATGACGAAGCTGAATTCGGGACGCGCCTTTTGCAGCGATTCACGAATGATCGCCTCGGCCTTGTGATCAGCGGCGGAGACAAAGTCGCCGGGGCCCTTGCGGGACACCTGCAGGTTTTCGACTTCGCCAAAATCGCGACGGAGACCGCGGGCCGCTTTCATGACGGCGTCGACCATGACGGTCATCAGGGGCGTACGGATCATAAAAAGGCCTCACACGAAAAGAGTACAGAAATCGGACGGACGCAAAGGGACGCCGTCCATGTGTCCTTATACACGGAATGCGACAGAACAATGCCCATCAAGGTGCTTTCACCGCTTTGATGATCGCCATCGCCTGACGGACGGCTTCTGCCGGGCCTTCGGGATGGTTGAACACGGCTTCGCCAAGCGCGATGAATTCGGCGCCGGTTGCGGCAAGGGGCTCAAGTGCAGCGAAATTGGGCGCATAGACGATGCACGGCGTGTTGAAGAGCTCGGCCCACCATGCGGCGCGCTCGATCGTATCTTCGAGCGGCGGGACGTAGCCGTCGGGCTTGGGTTCGCCGAACATGATGTAATCAACGCCTGCCTCGGCAGTCTCCATCGCGACATGGCGCGAGGTGATACCACCCGTGCCGACATTGCGCTCCTGCGGATGCAGGGAAGAGACGACCTCCCCGACATTGTCGGGTGTGGCAAGATGCACGCCATCGGCACCCGAGCGGACAACCAGATCGGCGTGACCAGCCAGCATCAGAACGGCTTCGCCCTGATGCACGGCCGGCACGATCTCTTTGACGAGATTGATCAGACCGCGCTCGTCACGGGCGGGAAGCGGCAGAATGACGACATCAATCCGCTCTGCGGCGAGTGCTGACTGTAAAGGTGGCAGGATCTCGGCGGCAGTTTCCGCGAGGGGGGCGATCAGGACCAGACGGGTATATTCACTCACGCGACAGAACCGAATTTGGGATCAAGCTTGCCCTCGGCATAGGCTTTTGCCATGGCGGCGACAGAATGAACGGTTTTGATCTTGGACGCCTGACCATTGGTGCCGAATTCTTCGAAGCGCTGTTTGCAGAGTTTCGTCATCGCATCCATTGCAGGCTTCATATATTTGCGGGGATCGAACTCGGCTTTGTTGGTCATGAGCACTTTGCGGATCGCGCCTGTGATCGCCATGCGGTTATCCGTGTCGATATTGATCTTGCGGACCCCATGCTTGATACCGCGCTGGATCTCCTCGACCGGCACACCCCATGTCTGGGGCATTTCACCGCCATATTGATTGATGATGTCCTGTAAATCCTGCGGAACCGAGGACGAGCCGTGCATGACGAGGTGGGTGTTCGGCAGACGGCGGTGGATCTCCTCGATGACGTGCATGGCGAGGATATTGCCGTCCGGCTTGCGGCTGAATTTGTAAGCGCCATGCGAGGTGCCCATCGCGATGGCGAGCGCGTCGACCTTGGTCGCGCGGACGAAATCGACCGCCTGGGCGGGATCGGTCAGAAGCTGGTCATGGGACAAAGCGCCCTCTGCGCCGTGGCCGTCCTCCGCCTCGCCGGTGCCGCTTTCGAGCGAGCCGAGCACGCCGAGTTCACCCTCGACCGAAACGCCACCCCAATGGGCCATTTCGACGACCGCTTTGGTGATGCGGACGTTGTACTCATAATCGGCAGGTGTCTTGCCATCTGCCTTCAAGGAGCCATCCATCATCACGGAGGTGAAGTTGGACTGGATCGCCGTCATGCAGGTGGCTTCGCTATTGCCGTGATCAAGGTGGACGCAAACGGGGATCTGCGGGTAAATCTCGGTGACGGCATCCATCATATGGCGGAGCATGATGTCATTGGCGTATTGGCGGGCGCCGCGTGAGGCCTGGATGATGACGGGAGAGTCCGTCGCTTCGGCGGCAACCATGATGGCGAGCGCCTGTTCCATATTGTTGATGTTGAAGGCAGGAACGCCATAGCTATGTTCGGCTGCGTGATCGAGCAATTGTCTCAATGTGATGCGCGCCATGGATTTGATCTCCTATCGTTGTCTAGCTTAACTTGTGACGACTATCAATTGTTTGCTTTGATCATCTTCTCGATCTCTAAGGTCCCTTGCCATTTCAGTAAGCGTAATCCAACATAGGGAAAATAAACTATCGGCAGAGTCTAAATTTAAATTATCTTCCGGGTGCATCAAAGGATTACGATCAATTTCTCTCAGGCGATCAATCATTGAACTAACTTTTTTTGATGGCTTGTACTGACCGGAAGCATTGTCGTCTTTTTGAAGATCAGAAAGCGCCTTAACGTAATCATACCATGATTTCAGATTTTCAGTGCCTTTTCCAAACTTATTTAAATAATGTTTAATCATTATTTCGAGAGATCGCAAAGAATGAAATCCACATGCCGTGTATCTAGCTAATATCAAACATCGGCCCGCTTCATCATATTCTAATATTGCAGCTTCTGGAATATTTTTATTTTCATAAAAACGATCAGATGCTTTATCGAAAATTTTCTTAACGTCATATATTCCGATCGACTCAATATTGAATACCATTGCATCTTTTGCTTCTTCGTGAAGAATTAAAAACGCACTACTAACTAATTCCTTTAAGTTAATAATTTCATATTTTTCAATAACTGTACCAAGTTTATCGAAGTTAACTTGGTTATCTGAATTTAAAATATGAACTTGATGAAAAAATTTATTTATTTCTTCATTTAATTCTGAATATTTCCTTTTTGATAATAAGAAAAACGATTTTTCTTCAAAAAATTTTTTGTTGTTTATTATTAAGCTATTTAAATTAAAATAAATCTCCCACTTTTTTAACTGTTCACCATCCAAAATATCAACGGATTTCTGATTAATTTTTATCAATTCTATCAGATCAACTATTTCAAATTTTTTCATTTTGTCTGTTCCTTTAATGCTTACTAATGGAAAACGAGACACTCACAATTTACAAAAACGATTAATGCAACGAAATAAACAATCACAGCCTCAATGCGTCGACCCCCGGGAGCGGTTTGCCCTCCAGCCATTCCAGAAACGCGCCCCCGGCAGTGGAAACGTAGGTGAAATCATCGGCTACACCCGCATGGTTCAATGCGGAAACGGTGTCGCCGCCGCCCGCGACCGACAGAAGCTTGCCGGCTTTGGTGAGGTGAGCGGCTTCACGCGCAACCGCGTTGGTACCGGCATCGAAAGGCTCCAACTCGAAGGCGCCGAACGGGCCGTTCCAGACGAGTGTTTTGGCGGTGGCGAGTTTGGCCGCGACCGTTTTGACCGACGCTGCGCCGATATCGAGCATCATATCCGCTTCGCCGACCTGATCGACCGAGACGGTTCTGGACGGGGCATGGGCTTTGAATTCGGAGGCGACAACGGCATCGACCGGCAGCACGATTTCACACCCCGAGGCTTTCGCGGTAGCGAGGACGGAACGGGCGGTATCGAGCAGATCATGCTCGCAGAGCGATTTGCCGACGGCCTTGCCCTGAGCAGCGAGAAACGTGTTTGCCATGCCGCCGCCAATGACCAGAATATCAACTTTTTTGACGAGATTGCCGAGCAATTCGAGCTTCGAGGAGACTTTCGCGCCGCCGACAACGGCGAGAACCGGGTGCTCCGGTGTCTCGAGTGCTTTGGAGAGCGCCTCGATCTCGGCCTGCATCGTGCGGCCAGCATAGGCGGGAAGGACGCGGGCCAAGCCTTCGGTGGACGCGTGGGCGCGGTGGGCAGCGGAGAAGGCATCATTCACATAGATATCGCCATTCGCGGCGAGGGCTGCGACGAAAGCGGGGTCGTTCTTCTCTTCTTCAGTGTGGAAGCGGGTGTTTTCGAGGCAAAGAACATCGCCATTATTCATCGCATCGACGGCGGCCGTGGCGACCGGGCCGGTGCATTCAGCAGCGAAGGCAACAGGGCGGTCAAGACGGAGCGCCACTTCGGCGGCAACCGGCTTCAAAGACTGAGTCGGGTCAACACCCTTGGGACGCCCGAAATGGGCGAGCAGGATCACCTTGCCGCCCTTGTCCGAAATCTCGCGGAGTGTCGGCAGGATGCGATCAATGCGGGTGGTGTCTGAGACGACGCCATTCTCCATCGGGACGTTGAGATCGACGCGGACAAGCACGCGCTTGCCGGAGACGGAGGCGTGATCGAGGGTGTTGAACGCGGTCATGGCGTTTTTCTCCTCAGATCAGCTTGCCCATCGCAACGGCCGTGTCGGACATGCGGTTCGAGAAGCCCCATTCATTATCGTACCAGGACAGGATCGAGACAAGGGTGCCTTCCATGACCTTTGTCTGGTCCATGTGGAAGATGGAGGAATGCGGATCATGGTTGAAATCGATCGAGACATTGGCGGCGGTGGTGTAGCCGAGAATGCCTTTGAGGCGACCATCGGCGGCGGCTTTGATGGCGGCGTTGATCTCTTCCTTGGTGGTGGAGCGCTTGGCGATGAATTTCAGATCGACGACGGAGACGTTTGGTGTCGGGACGCGGATGGCGGCGCCGTCGAGCTTGCCATTGAGTTCCGGCAGGACGAGGCCTACGGCCTTGGCGGCACCGGTCGAAGTCGGGATCATGGAGAGTGCTGCTGCGCGACCGCGATAGAGATCCTTGTGCATGGTATCGAGGGTCGGTTGATCACCCGTGTAGGAGTGGATTGTTGTCATCATGCCGCGTTCAATGCCGACGAGTTCGTGGAGAACCTGCGCGACGGGCGAAAGGCAATTGGTGGTGCAAGACGCATTCGAGACGACGAGATGGTCTTTGGTAAGTTTCTGATGGTTGACGCCAAAAACGACCGTGAGATCGGCGTTATCAGCCGGAGCGGAGACAAGAACGCGCTTGGCTCCGGCAGCGAGATGGGCGGCGGCTTTGTCGCGCGATGTGAAAATGCCTGTGCATTCGAGCGCGATATCAACGCCGAGTTCCTTGTGCGGAAGCTGGGCGGGATCGCGCACGGCGGTGACCTTGATGGGGCCGCGACCAACATCGATCGTGTCGCCTGAGACAGTTACGATGCCGGGGAAGCGGCCATGGACGGAGTCAAAGCGCATGAGATGGGCATTGGTCTCGACAGGGCCGAGATCATTGATCGCCACGACTTCGATGTCGGTGCGGCCGGACTCGATGATCGCACGGAGAACATTGCGGCCGATACGGCCAAACCCATTAATTGCAACGCGGACTGCCATGAAAATCTCCTGTTATCTGATCAATGAAAACGCATCGGGAATACACGAACGTAACGCTTACCCGAGACGGGCAAGCGCTTTTTGCACAACGGCTTCCGCCGTAATGCCGAAATGGGCGTAGAGTTCCTTGTAAGGGGCACTGGCACCGAAGCCGGTCATGCCAACAAAAATGCCATCGGAGCCGATGAGGCGATCCCATCCCATGCCGATAGCGGCTTCGATGCCGATTTTAACGGAAGCCGTGCCGATCACCTTGGCGCGGTAGGCGTCATCCTGTTGCGCGAACAGTTCGAAGCTCGGAACAGAGACGATTCGGGCGGCGATGCCGCGCGCGGCGAGCAAGGTGCGGGCGGCAACAGCAATCTCGATCTCGGATCCGGATGCAAAGAGCGACACGCGCGCCGTGCCTTCTGCGGGAACGAGCTCGTAGGCCCCAAGGGCGGAGAGATTGCCGGACTCCTTGCCCGAACGGATTTGCGGCAGATTCTGGCGGGTGAGTGCCAGAACACTTGGCGTGGTCGCGGATTTGAGCGCCAGTTCCCAGCACTCCGCCGCTTCAACGGCATCCGCCGGGCGGAACACGTTGACATTCGGCATGCAGCGCAAGGCGGCGAGATGCTCGACCGGCTGATGGGTGGGGCCATCCTCGCCAAGGCCGATGGAATCATGCGTCATGACATAGATGGCGCGCAGACCCATCAGCGCCGACAGGCGGATGGCGGGACGGCAATAATCTGTGAAGACCATGAAGGTCGCGCCCGACGGGATCAACCCGCCATGCAGTGCCATTCCGTTCATGCACGCGGCCATGCCATGCTCGCGAATGCCGAAATGAATATAGCGCCCTGCGAAATTACCGGGTGAGATGGCAACGAGATTTTTGGTCTTGGTGTTGTTCGAGGGTGTCAGATCGGCCGAACCCAGAATGAGTTCCGGAACGACGGCGGTGATGGTTTCAAGCGCGAGTTCCGAGGATTTGCGGGTGGCGAGCGTTTGCGGCTCGGCAGCGAGGCGGGATTTCAGTTCCGCGATCGCCTGATCAAAACCGGCAGGCAATTTGCCCGCAATGCGGCGCTCGAATTCGGCGCGATGCGCGGAGGCAGCAAGGCGCTTGAGCCAAGACGCATGCATGGGTTGCGAGCGCTTGCTGAGATCGCGCCATGCGTTAAGTACATCAGCAGGAACATCGAACGGCTCGGGCGACAGACCGAGGGCCGCCTTGGCACCGGCGAGTTCTTCGGCACCGAGCGGCTCGCCATGGGCTTTCGATGTGCCGGCGCGCTTTGGTGCGCCGTAGCCGATGATGGTTTTACAGGCGATGAGAGTCGGGCGGTCGGACGATTGTGCGGCGGTGATGGCTGCGGCAATCGCATCGTGATCGTGACCATCGACTCGGGTTGCATTCCAGCCGGTCGATTCAAAGCGCTTCAGCTGATCAACCGAGTCGGCAATCGAGAGGGGGCCGTCGATGGAAATGCCGTTATCGTCCCACAGAACAATGAGGCGGGAGAGTTTCAAATGACCGGCAAGGGCGATGGCTTCCTGCGAAATGCCTTCCATCAAATCGCCGTCGGAGGCGAGAACATAGGTGTGATGATCGACGAGGTCGTCGGAGAAGTTCGCTGCCATGATGCGTTCGCCGAGTGCGAAGCCGACGGAGGTTGCAAGTCCCTGCCCGAGCGGTCCGGTGGTGACTTCGACGCCTAGCGTATGGCCGAATTCCGGGTGGCCCGGCGTTTTCGAGCCCATCTGGCGGAAATTCTTCAGATCATCAAGCGCCATGCCCTTTGTGCCGGTGAGGTACAGAAGCGCATAGAGCAACATGGAGCCGTGACCGGCGGAGAGGATGAAACGATCACGATCCGGCCATGCGGGATCGGCGGGATCAAATTTCAAAAAGCGGGTAAAAAGCACCGTTGCAATATCGGCAGCGCCCATCGGCAGGCCAGGATGGCCGGATTTGGCCTTCTCGACGCCATCCATTGAGAGGGAACGAATGGCATTGGCCATTGCTTGATGAAGGGGAAGCGAACTCATGTGAACAGTCCTTGAAAACGGGCCTCGCCGCGGGCATCGGACTGATACCACCTCGTCTCCCGGTGTCAATGATCCGGCAGGCTTCAAGTTGAAATATCATCTCCAATACAAATTTTCAGTTCGCCACTTCGTGGTCCCCAAAGTGCGACCTGACGGAAAAACCGGTGTCCACAGTTCCGTAACGTGCTATAAGGTCTTGCATCAGGTAAAGTCTTGGTGGCAAATTATTGAAATGATATGATTCTTTCAATCAGACGAGCGGCCTGTGTGCGCTTTCCTGAAGGATACGAAGCGGAACCGGATACCAACCATGGCGAAAGCCCTCTCTCCATCCCTAAGTCTTGCCCTCTCGCAGTTGCGCAATGCGGTTAGCGCGCTTGAGGGGGCTGCTGCGTTGCGGGACGAAACCGATCGCGAAGCGCGGATGGCGCAGGCGGAGCTTTCTGTGATGCAAGAGGACCGGACGCGTCTGGCATTGGAACTCGATGCCGCGCTCAGCAAAGCTGGGCGGCTGGAGGCGATTACAGGCGATCTCGCACGGCGGATTGATCGCGCCATCGGGTCGGTTCGCGGTGCGCTCGATGCCGCCGGGGCGGTGGAATAGGATCGCCATGGGCCAGGTAACAGTCACCATCGCGGAAAAGATCTACCGGATTGCATGCAATGACGGGCAGGAGCCGCATCTTGTCGAGCTCGCCGCAGAGCTCGATATCAAGATCGGCGAAATGCGCGCGGCATTTGGCGAAATCGGGGATAGCCGCCTGACCGTGATGGCGTGCATCACTTATATGGATGAGCGGGAAGATCTGAAAAAGCGCGTGACTGCGCTCGAAGAGGAATTGGCGGCGCTAAAAATCAGTCACAAATCGGTTGAAACATCCGTCGCGCAGACGGAAAAGGAAATCGCCGACGCAATCATAACTGCGGCGGGGCGGATTGAAGAAGTCGCCAAGAGCCTCGCTTCAGGCGAGATCGGTTAGAACGTCGCGCCCACATTTTTGGCGAGATCACGCAGGACGAATTTCTGGATTTTGCCTGTCGAGGTTTTAGGAAGCTCCGTGAATACGAAATGACGCGGGCATTTGAAGCCGGCGAGCCGCTCGCGGCACCACTGGGTGAGTTCCTCGGCGGTGGCTGTGCGGCCCGGTTTCAATTCAATGAAAGCGCAGGGTGTTTCGCCCCATTTCTCGTCCGGACGGGCGACAACGGCGGCGGCCTGAACGGACGGATGCTTGAACAAGGCATCTTCTACCTCGATCGATGAAATGTTTTCACCGCCAGAAATGATGATGTCCTTGGAGCGGTCTTTTAACTGGACATATAGATCGGGATGTTTGACCCCGAGATCACCCGAGTGGAACCACCCGCCAGCAAAGGCCTCTTTGGAAGCCTTCGGGTTCTTGAGATAGCCCTTCATCACGACATTGCCGCGAAACATGACTTCCCCCATCGTCTCGCCATCGGCGGGAACGGGCTGCATGGTTTCGGGATCAATGACATCAAGGGCTTCGAGGGCGAGGTAACGGACGCCCTGACGCGCCTTCTTGGTAGCCTGACCAGCAAGGTCGATCGAGTCCCACTCGACTTTCCAATCATTGACGACGGCGGGACCATAGGTCTCGGTGAGGCCATAGAGATGGGTGACGTTGAAGCCGGCCTGTTTCATACCGGCGAGAACGGCCTCTGGCGGCGGTGCGGCGGCGGTGAAGAATTCGACGACATGCGGCAGCGGAAGCTTTTCATTGTCCGGTGCGTTCAAGAGCGTCGACATGACAATGGGGGCACCGCACAGATGGGTGACCTTATGCTCGGCAATGGCAGCATACATGGCTTTGGCGCGCACTTGCCGCAAGCAGACATGCGTGCCGGCGCCAACTGAAATCGACCATGGGAAGCACCATCCATTGCAATGGAACATGGGCAGCGTCCAGAGATAGACTGGGTGCTTGCCCATGCCGCAAGTAACGACATTGCCCTGCGCAAGCAGATAGGCACCGCGATGGTGGTAAACGACACCTTTCGGGTTGCCGGTGGTGCCGGATGTATAATTGAGGGAGATCGCGTCCCATTCGTCGAGCGGAGCTGCACGTTCAAACTGCGGGTCGCCTTCGGCAAGAAATGTCTCATAGTCGAGCGTGCCGATGCGTTCGCCGGTGCCGCCGAATTCGGGATCGTCGTAATCGATTACGAGGGGTTTGACGGTTGCGAGCGCAAGCGCGGCTTTGGCGGTTGCCGAGAATTCGCGGTCAACAATGAGGATTTTCGCTTCGCCGTGATCGAGCGAGAACGCCAAGACTGCCGCATCAAGCCGCGTATTCAGCGTGTTGAGCACGGCACCCGTCATCGGCACGCCGTAATGGCATTCGAGCATTGCGGGGGTGTTGGCAAGCAGCACCGCGATCGTGTCGCCACGTTTAATGCCGCGTTGAACAAGCGCATGGGCCAAACGGCAGGCACGGGCGTGGAAATCGCGATAGGTGCGGTTTAGGGGGCCGTGAATGATCGCCGTGCGGTCCGGATAGACGGCGGCGGCGCGCTCAAGAAAACCGAGCGGCGTCAAAGGCTGGTAATTCGCCGGATTCTTGTCGAGATCAAGATCGTAGATCGATTGTGGCATGGTCAACCCTCCGCTTTATCCACCCCTGTCCTAACGGGCCGACGCGCCGCTTTCAACAGGGATGATCGTGCGACCTTGGGAGGGAGGTATCACCCCACCTTACCAAGTGTGGAGAATCCGCGCGGCGCGTATTTCACATCATAAGTGAGACCATGGAACGCGGCCTCAGTGGCTGCGTCGATCAGCTTGGTTGATAACGGCTGCGATCAAATCGGCCATTGTCGTGCGGTATGCAAGACCCTCAAAACTTCAATAGCGTCGCCTTTCATTCGGAACGGAAAACGAGCATATAACTCGGACGAACGAGCAACTCACGCGTGCCGGTTACGCGGCCAACCCGGCAGGCGAGAGGTCTTTCAGATGCCCTGCGTGCGCTGCGTTCAATCTCCTCGTCAAGCCGCGTTGCAGCTGCGGGATTATCGATGGCGATGTATTCCATGATGGCGAGCCGGTCCCGAATTGCCAATGGTCGCCAAAGCAGACGCATTAGTCTTTCAGGGGTAAACTGTGATGCAGTGCTCTTCGATGCGCTGCAAATGCAACCGAAACGGCATCATCCTCAAGTGACTCTGCCGGATCATCGAGACTGGACCGAACTTGAGATTGAAACCACTTTTCATACGCGGCTGCCTGATGGGCCTTCTTCATGGCAGTTGACCGGTCCGGTCGCGAGCGCGTCGCCGGGGCATCGATGTTATATCCCGACAAATCAAAGCCTCCCGCATGAATACCCGCCTCCCGCAGGAGCGTCATCGCGAGCAACGGATTACCGAAAATTCTCGGCTCTTGACCACGCGCCTTCGTAAGAATGCCTTCACCGCGTGCGGTGCCAACACGAATAACAAAGCCACTGCCGATGGCGGAAACAGTCACCCCCGAGACGTCACCAGCCTTTGAGGCCGCTCGCAGTTTTTCGAGGGTGAGATGAAGCATGTATCATTCCAGATTCTGCACGAATAACTATTATCATGCAGCATCGCGGCGTTCAAGACCTATGGCAGCGGGTTCGCTAAAACTGACAAGTCCTTAATAAGCGGCATCCGGCATCGAGGCCTTTTTGCGGTCGATATAGTCGCGCAAGGCTTCGTCCGTGCCGGGATCAATGGCAGGGGCTTCGTATTCGGCCAGCATCCGCTTCCAGATTTTATTGGCCCGTTGCGAATGATCGAGGCGGCCCTCGGAGTCCCATTGCTCGAAGGAGTTATTGTCGGCAACCGGGGAGCGGTAAAACGCGCTCTCGAAATTGGCCTGCGTGTGGGCGCAGCCTAGGAAATGTCCGCCGGGAGGCACTTCGCGGAAGGCTTCCATCGCCTGACCGTTTTCACTCAGATCAATGCCCTTGGCCATGACGTGCATGGCACCGAGTTGATCGACATCCATGATGAATTTCTCGTAGGATGAGGCGAGCCCGCCTTCCATCCAGCCGGCGGCGTGGAGCACGAAATTCGTGCCTGCCAGCAAAGTCGGCATCAAGGTATTGGCGCTCTCGTAAGCCGCCTGAGCGTCGGGAAGCTTCGAAGCGCAAAGCGATCCGCCCGTGCGGAACGGCATTTTCATGCGGCGGGCGAGTTGGGCCGCGCCAAAAATGGCCAAAGAGCCTTCCGGTGTGCCAAAGGTCGGCGCGCCAGACTGCATCGAGAGTGTGGACACAAAAGTGCCAAAAATCACCGGCGCACCCGGGCGCACAAGCTGCACAAAAGACGTGCCAGCCCAGACTTCGGCCAGAACCTGCGTGAGTGTTCCAGCAATGGTTACAGGGCTCATCGCGCCCGACAGAATGAACGGGGTGATGATGCAGGCCTGATTGTTCCGGGCATAGACTTCGGCCGCGCCGAGCATCGTATTGTCCCAGACCATCGGCGAATTGGCGTTGATGAGGCTGGTGATGACAGTGTTGTTCTGGATAAATTCCTCGCCGAACAGGATTTTCGAGAGGTTCACCGAATCCTGCGCCCGATCCGGATGGGTAACGGAGCCCATATAGGCTTTGTCGGAATAGCGCATGTGCGCATAAACCATCTCCAAGTGGCGCTTGTTGACGGGAAGATCGACGGGCTCGCAGACCGTGCCGCCCGAATGGTGCATTGACGGACTCATATAAGCGAGCTTCACGAAATTCTGGAAATCCTCGATCGTGCCGTAGCGGCGGCCCTTGTCGAGATCATGGACGAAGGGGGAGCCGTAGACAGGCGCGAACACGGTTGATTTGCCGCCGATATGGACGTTTCGCTCGCTATTGCGGGCGTGCTGGATATATTCGGACGGCACCGTCGAGATCAGCTTTTTGGCAAGACCTCGTGGAAAATGGACGCGTTCGCCCTTAATATCGCACCCGGCGTCTTTGAGGCGTTTCAACGCGCTGGGGTAATCGCGGAACTCGATACCGATCTCTTCGAGCAAGATTTCGGCATTGCGTTCGATAATGGCGAGACCTTCCTCGTTGAGGAATTCTACCAGCGGGCTGTTGCGGGTAATGTAGGGAATGGAGACTCCACTACGCTGGGCGCGGGCTGCCCTGCGAGCCTCGCGGCCGCGGCGATCATGTTTTGCTTCGTGAGCGACGTCGTCCATGGGAGCCTCCCGGCCGGTTCGAACCCTGTTCAATCTTAATTTGTTTAGCCCTCGATAGTCCGTGGCACTGCTCCAATCACGTCATTTTTTGCCGGTAGGCGTCGTCTGCGATGAACTCACTTCATTTGACACATGAATCAATCGATGAGTTGATCTCGCAGCCAGTCTTGACGCCATCGGAACAACGGGAGTCGAAAAGCCGTTAGCAAAGCGACCTCCGATCAACCAACGTAGCGATAAAGATCGTCACATCGTAGTGGTGTTGGCGCGGATGCAGTCGGACACAGCGGGAGCGCAAGATATGAGAACCACGGCACGGGTCGTCGTCATTGGCGGAGGCGTTGTTGGCGTCTCGACGCTTTATCATCTGGCCAAAAAGGGCTGGAGCGATGTTGTGCTGTTGGAGCGCAAGGAACTGACCTCGGGTTCGACATGGCACGCCGCGGGACTGCTGCCACTGTTCAATATGAGTTACTCGGTCGGGCAGATCCACAAATATTCGGTGGCGCTCTACAAGACGCTGGAAGCGGAGACGGGCCAGTCGGTCGGGTTCAAGCAGGTATCGAATATCCGACTTGCCCGGACGAAGGATCGCTGGGACGAGTTCATGTATTATGCCGGAGTAGCGGAGACGATCGGCATCAAGGTGAACCAGCTGACGCCGGCGCAAGTGAAAGAAATCTGGCCTTTATGCGAAACTGACGGGCTGATCGGCGCAATCCAGCATCCCGATGACGGATATATACAGCCTGCCGACCTTACACAGGCACTGGCCAAGGGCGCAAGGAACCGCGGCGCGGAGATCTACCGGAACACGACCGTGACCGGCATCGAGCGGACGTCTTCCGGCGAGTGGCTCGTCAAAACGGACAAGGGCGACATTGTTTGTGAGCATATCGTCTCGGCATCCGGCAATTTTGCGCGGAAGACAGGCGAGATGCTGGGGCTTGATATTCCAGTGATCCCGGTGGAGCATCAATATATCGTGACGGAGCCGCATCCGGCGGTGCAGGAGCGGCATGCCAAGGGCTTGCCGGAAATGGGCGTGCTCAGAGAAGCGGATTCATCGTGGTATCTCCGCGAGGAAGCAGGCGGGTTCATTCTCGGACCTTACGAGAAGGGCGCACCCGCCTGTTATGTCGACGGACCGGACAAGGAGTCGGAATACGAACTGTTTCAGGAAGATCTGAACCGCTTGGCCCCCCATATTGAGGCAGCGATTGCGCGAGTTCCTGCCTTCGGCGAGGTCGGCGTCAAGAAGGTTTATAACGGCGCGATTGCCTACACGCCTGATGGTAGCCCGATCATCGGGCCGGCGTGGAACCTGCCGAATGTCTGGCTAAATGAAGGCCATAGCTTCGGCGTGACGGCAGCAGGCGGCGCGGGCTGGCAATTGGCGGAATGGATCGTCGACGGGGAATCGACCATCGACATGATGGGCGTCGATCCGCGGCGGTTCGGGCCTTATGCGGGACGTGGCTATCTCAGGGAGAAGAACGAGGAAGCCTATGCGAACGTCTTCACGCCGCATTATCCCGATGAAGAACGCTTTGCGACGCGGCCTTTGAAAACAACACCCTGCTATGACCGGATGAAGGCGCTGGGCGCTGTGTTCGGCTCTGTCTATGGATGGGAGCGTCCGAACTGGTTCGCACCTCCGGGCTATGAAGTGCCAAAGGAAGAACTGAACTCGGATGATGTGCTTCTGAACGAAAACCATGCGCCGCCAGCCGAGGACGGCAAGATTAAGGAAAAGTGGAGTTTCCGTCGGTCGAACTACTTTCCGTTTGTCGGCGAGGAGTGCAAGGCGGTAACGACTGGCGTCGGCCTTCAGGATATGTCGGCCTTCGCGAAGGTGATTGTTTCAGGCCCGGGCGCGCGAGCATGGCTTGACTCCATTTTCGCCAACCGCATTCCGAAAAAGGCCGGACGGATCGCGTTGTGCCATTTGCTCTCGAAGAATGGCGGCACGCGCGCGGAATTCACGCTGTATGAGAGCGCGCCGGGCGTTTTCTATCTTGTTTCGGCGGGTGCGCTGGAACGTCATGACCATGACACGCTGAAAAAGCTGCTGCCAAGCGATGATAGCGTACGCCTGACGCCGGTGACATCGGCGTATGGTGTGCTTGTTCTGGCGGGACCGAAGTCGCGCGAGGTGCTGCAATCGCTGACCGATTCGGATATCTCGAACGAGGCGTTTCCGTGGCTCTCCGGTCAGAAAATTTCGGTGGGTGCGGTGCATTGCGATGTGTTGCGGGTGAATTTCGTCGGCGAACTGGGGTATGAATTCCATCATCCGATCGAGATGCAGAACCATTTGTTCGATCTTCTGATGAAGGCAGGGGCACAATTCGGCATCAGGCCATTCGGTATTCGGGCCATGATGTCGATGGCATTGGAGAAATCCTATCGGCTCGTCGGGCGGGAAATGTCGATCGAATATTCGGCGTTTGAAAGCGGTCTGCAGCGCTTCGTGCATCCAAACAAAGGGCAGTTTTTGGGGCGTGACGCGCTGGTGGCCTGGCAGCAAAAGGGCTTCAAGAATAGTTTCGTGACGATGGAAGTGCATGGCATTACCGATGTCGATGCGCGCGGATCGGAAGCGATTTATCTCGGCGATCAGGTGGTCGGGCGGTGCACATCGGGCGGGTTTGGCTGGCGGACAGGCAAATCGCTGGCTCTGGCGATGGTTTCGCCGGATCATTCGGCCGTCGGAACGAAGCTCGAAATCGTCATCCTCGGCAAGCGTTACAAGGCAACGATTATTCCGGAATCGCCATTTGATGCCGAAAATGACCGATTGAGAGGCTGAACAAAGACGCTCAAAAAGGTCTGTTCCGTCGGTTACGGGTTAGCGGGCGTCCAAATTCCGACAATTCTCTCGACGGAACAGTCTAATTTGGTTAGAGCACACTGAGGTTTGGTCTTCGAAGGATAGTAGCGCATGTCGGACGGTGGTGATTTCGATCTAAATTCGTTGAGCGATGATGAACTCGTCGAACAGATGCACGATGATCTCTATGATGGTCTCGGCGAAGAGATTGTCGACTCAGTCAATATTCTCCTGAAGCGTAATTGGACGCCGTATGACATTCTGACCAAGGCACTGGTCGAAGGCATGCGGATTGTCGGTGTCGACTTCCGCGACGGAATTCTGTTCGTACCGGAAGTGCTGATGTCGGCAAATGCGATGAAAGCTGGCATGGTTCTGCTCCGTCCATTGCTCGCAGAGACAGGTGCTCCAAAGGTCGGCAAGATGGTGATCGGCACCGTTAAGGGCGACATTCATGATATCGGCAAGAACCTCGTCTGCATGATGATGGAAGGTGCCGGTTTCGAGGTGATCGATCTCGGAATCAATAATGCGGTCGAGAAATATCTCGAGGCGATCGAAGAGCACAAACCGGACATTCTGGGTATGTCGGCGCTGCTGACCACCACGATGCCGTATATGAAGGTCGTGATCGACACGCTCAAGGAAAAGGGCATGCGGAACGATTATCTCGTGCTCGTGGGCGGCGCGCCGCTTAATGAAGCCTTTGCGGAAGCGGTCGGGGCCGACGCCTATTGCCGAGATGCTGCGGTTGCAGTTGAAACGGCTAAGGCTTTGCTGTCGCAACGCACGATCCGCGCCTGATCCCCAATCCCGGGACTTCAATCCGAACTTAAGGGGGACGCCGATGAACAGCACCGTTCAAGCGCCTCCCAAAACGTTGGTGATCGCGTGTGGCGCGCTCGCCCGCGAACTTTTGGACGCAATCCGGCTCAACCATTGGACGCATATGGATGTGACGTGTCTTCCCGCGATCTGGCACAACCGACCCGAGAAGATACCGGAGGGCGTGCGTGCCAAGATTCGCAAGAACCGGGCAAATTACGATCATATTCTGTGCCTCTATGGCGATTGCGGCACGGGTGGCCTTTTGGATCGTGTACTGGAGGAAGAAGGCGTCGAGCGCATTGATGGCCCGCATTGCTACGCGTTCTACATGGGCGAGCCCCAGTTTGATGCTGCAATGGACGAGGAAATTGGTACGTTTTTTCTCACCGACTATCTGGTGAGGCATTTCGACCGGCTGATCATCCAAGGGCTCGGGCTCGACAGGTATCCGCAGCTGATCGGCGACTATTTCGGCCATTACAAACGGATCGTTTATCTGGCGCAGACCCATGATGCGGTACTCGAGCGGAAGGCTGCGAAGGCTGCGGAACGGCTCGGACTTTCGCTCGTGATACGTCAAACCGGCATTTCAGGCATTGAGACATTTCTCGCGGCGCATTCCGACGCGGGCGCAGATTTATCTTCAGGGGGAAGAACGCATGGCTAATCTGATTAT
>Ga0209358_10000148_pt1 | contig 63811 bp, 56 predicted proteins | sample LauGreFa1BDMLBSN_2_FD_187574 | JGI IMG/M metagenome (GOLD analysis project Ga0209358, IMG submission 187574) | Freshwater lake microbial communities from Lake Michigan, USA - Fa13.BD.MLB.SN (SPAdes) (version 2) | ecosystem: Environmental > Aquatic > Freshwater > Lake | place: Lake Michigan, USA... | reverse complement strand
TGGCCGAGGTTTGTCCGCCGTGAAGTTCCTGGTTCTTGGCCTCCTGTACATCTGGCTCGCGGCCATCGTTCTCACCACTACGGGTCTCGTGTCTCTGCTCGAGGTATGAGCGTGTCGACGGCATGAACGCCTCGCGCAGCATCCTGCACGTAGACATGGATGCGTTCTACGCGTCCGTCGAGCAGCGCGACAATCCGGAGCTGCGGGGAAAACCCTTGATCGTTGGCGGTACAGGCGGCCGCGGTGTTGTCGCAGCCGCCAGTTACGAGGTGCGCAAGTTCGGTGTGCGCTCGGCCATGCCCATTCGACGTGCCCTGGCGCTTTGTCCACAAGCGGTTTGCGTGCGTCCGCGAATGAGGCGCTACGCCGAAGTCTCCGCGCAGGTGTTTGCGATCTTCAACGATTACACGCCGTTGGTCGAAGGCCTATCGCTCGATGAGGCCTATCTCGATGTGACCGCCAGCATCAGCCTGAAAGGCGATCCAGTGAGCATCGCCCGCGACATCAAGCAGCGCATCGCGAACAAAACAGCGTTGACCGCATCGGTCGGCGTTGCCAGTAACAAGCTCGTGGCCAAGATTGCTTCGGATCTCGATAAGCCCGACGGCCTGACGGTGGTTACTGCAGAACGAGTGCATGCGGTGCTCGATCCGCTGCCGGTGCAACGCCTGCCGGGACTCGGGCGCAAGAAGGGCGAAGAAGTCCGAGCGGCAGGGCTGCTCACACTCGGCGAACTGCGCCGCGCCGACGAACAACGCTTGCGGCCGCTGTTCGGCAACGATTGGGCCCGCTGGCGCGAACGCGCGGCGGGAAATGACGAACGGCCGGTGGTGGCCGACCGGGAAGAAAAGTCGGTCAGCAACGAGCGTACATTTTCCACCGACCTCGCTGAACACCCCGCCATGCACGCCGAACTTGCGGCGCTCGCCGATCAGGTGGCTGCGCGACTGCGCGCCAAGGACCTGCGCGCGGCCTGTATCGGCATCAAGATCCGTCGACACGACTTTCGTACGGTGACGCGTCAACTCACGCTCGCACCCGCGACGCAGGACAGCGTCACCATCGGCCGTGCGGCACGACAACTGCTCGATGAGTGGCTCTCGCACGAGCCTTCGGCGCGATTGCGACTGCTCGGCGTGTCGGCCAGTTCGCTCGACGATGAAGTGCAGCCTGATCTGTTCGCGAGTGCAGAGGCGGCACCGCAGCGCAAGCTCGATGCGACGCTCGATGCGATCCGCGATCGCTTCGGTGCAGGCTCGGTCGCGCGGGCGAGCGTCCTTAACCGCCGCCGGCAGAGCTGATCCGCCGAGCGGCAATCGACGCGAGCGCCGCAAGCACGCCGCCGGCTGCGCCATACAGATGGGCGGCTGTGATCACGGGCGGCGACCCGGGCGTCCAGCCGAGAGGGCCCTGCCACTGCTCGTAGAGCAACTTGCCGGCACCGAGTAGTCCAAGCGTCCACGGCCACCCGCCGCCCCGCGCGCTGATCGTCTGCACGATGCCGGCTGCGGCGAGCGCATGCAGCACGCCCGAGGCGCCCACGTACCACTGCAACTCGGTCCCGAACCAGAGCCCGGCATTCACGGTGACGAAGCCTGCGAGCACGGCCCAGACGCCAAGGCGTGAGGACAGAGGCTCGCGAAACACCGTCCACACGATTACGGCACCGAACGCATTAAGGAGCGCATGGCCAGCGCCGAGATGCACCAGATGTCCCGTGATCAGTCGCCAGTACTCACCGGCCGCGATGTGCTCACGTGACCAGCGCAGCCACTCGAGCGCATCCACGCTCACGCCGCGGCCGCGCCGTTCAGCCAGTAACAATCGACCTGCGTGATTTGCGGCGCGTGGGCGCAGGCGGCATGGGCAGGCCACGGCAACTCGATTGAACTGATTCGAAACGGTCGGGACGGATGCCGCGGATGACTCAGGACGCCGGACGCCTCGTCCACCTCAGCGCCGTCCACCGCGGCGCCGTTCACCTCAGCGCCGATCCCGCTGCGAACCCCTACGTGCAGACTCGCGGCACCCAGCGTGAATCCATCGCCGAGCGCCTTCAACGCCGCTTCCTTCCGCGTCCAGCACTCGAGGAAAACCGCGTCCCGCTGCGCGGGCGATACCGCCAGAGCCTCGGCAAGTGCTGCACGCTCCGCCGCAGAGAACACGCGCTCGGCGAGCCGAGCCGCATTCGGCACTTCGCGCGGCAACTCCAGATCGACGCCCAACGGATCAACCGCAGTAACGGCCAGCAACCAGCCGGAGCGGCTGTGACTGAGGTTGAACTGCAACGGCACCTCGGCATCGGCTGCTGTCAGCACGCGCGGCTTGCCATGCGCGAGGAGCTCGAACCGAAGCGCCGCCGGCGCACCGCCCAAGTACCGGGCGAGGATCTGGCGCAGCAGAGATCGCGAGCGGCCAAAGCGCTCTCGCGCCCGTACATCCACCATGCCTGCGAGTCGGGTGCGCTCAGCCTCATCGAGGTGGGTCTCGCCAAGGCGCGCCCATGCCACGTCATCCAGATCGGCACACCACAGGTGCAAGACATGGCCTTGGGGCAGACCTAGGGCGTCGGAACCTTGAGGTGGCGCAAGCACGCAAGAGTGCCACTGGATCCGAGAAATCCGCACGATGCGGGGGACTATGCCGCGCCCGCCCCCGGCCGTGCAATACTTCGGTCATCTGGGGGAAACTGCGGCTCACCGCTCGACCATGTCCTTCATTCTCGATGCGCTGAAAAAGTCGGAGAACTCGCGACTGCGCCAGGATCATCCAGCGATCTTCGACGCGCAGGCTGCGGCCGTCCGTCGCCAAGGCCTGCCGCGCTGGGGCATCGCGTTGATGGTGCTGCTTGGCCTCAATCTGCTGATCCTCGCCTACGCGCTGTGGCGGCCGAGCGAACCGCCTGCCGCCGTACCGACCGTGCAGCCTGAGTCGACCACTGCGAGCGCAGCCGCGCAGACAGCCGCTGCGCCGGCCCAGCCCAGACCGGCACTGGCCGCACCTGCACCGACCGCACCTGCACCGACCGCACCGGCACTGGCCGCGCCGCCATCGGCCACGTCGACTCGCCCGATGGCAGCACCGCCGTCGGTTGCACGGCGCTCGACGCCCCCAGCGTTTCCCGTGTCATCCGAAGAAAGCCCGACGCTGCCGAGCCGCGATGATCTACTGGCGGCAGGGGCTGCGATCCCCGAAGCCAACCTCAACATGCACGTGTACGACGCCAGCCCACCGCTGCGTTTCGTGCTGCTCAACGGTCAACGACTGCGCGAGGGCGAGGTGAGTCGCGAAGGCTTGCGAGTCGAGCAGATCCTGCCCAGTGGCGTGCTGCTGAGTGCGGGCGGCACTTCGTTCATGCTGTCGATCAACTGACGTGATGCACATCGGCTGATGAACTCATCCACCACACCTGTTGCCGAACTCGATGGTCTCGTCCTCGCCGACGTGCTGCGTGCGGGCATCTATCGGTTGTTCGAAAAAACCGATCACATCAACAAGATCAACGTGTTTCCCGTCCCCGATGGCGATACCGGGACCAACATGTCGATGACGCTGTCGGCAGTGTTGGGCGCCCTCGATCGTCAGCCGGAACCGCACGCGGGCAGTCTGCTGGTACGCGCGGCCGATGCGGCGCTCGATGGCGCGCGCGGCAATTCGGGGGCGATCCTCGCGCAGTTCCTGCTCGGACTCGGCGATGGCGCCGGTCATCTCGCCCGCGTGGGCGTGAACGAATTCGTCACGGCCGTCACCAACGGCGCCAACTATGCACGCGATGCGATGTCGCAGCCGCGCGAGGGCACTTTACTGACGGTGCTGCGTGAATTTGCGCTGGCCGCGCAGGCCCAGCAGTCTGTCGCCGTGGATTTTCGCAGCCTGTTCGTCGGCTCACTCGGTCGGGTGCGCACGGCGCTCGAACAGACACGCGGTCAACTCGAGGAATTGCGCGCCGCCAACGTGGTCGATGCGGGCGCGCTCGGTTTTGTGGAAGTGCTCGAGGGGATGACGCGCTTTCTCGACACCGGCGAGATGGCGACGACCGTTGCCCCGGTTCATGCGGGCGAGGAAGTGATGATCGGCAGCGCTGCGCCGTCAGCCGATCAGGATTTTCGCTTCTGCACCGAGTGTCTGGTGACCGCTCCGGCCGAACAAAGCATCGATCTGCGGCAATTGCGGGAAACCCTGGCACCGCTCGGCGCGAGTCTCGTGGTCAGCGGCAGCACGCGCAAGGCGCGCATCCACGTGCATGTCGACGAACCGGACGATGTGTTTCGCATCGCCGGCAGCTTCGGCACGGTCTCCGCGCAGAAGGCCGACGACATGCGCATGCAACAAAGTGCAGCGCACCATCAGGCGACGCGTCGGATCGCAGTGACAACCGACTCAGGCGCGGATCTGCCGGAAGAAATCATCGAGCGTCTGGGTATCCACGTCGTGCCCGCGCGCATCCACTTCGGCAATCGCTCTTACCTCGACAAGGTGAGCATGACTCCGGCCGAGTTTTACCGCGAGTTGCTGGTCAATCCCGAGCATCCGAAAACCTCGCAACCGCCGCCCGGAGACTTCCGACGCACGTTCGAATTTCTCGCCTCGCACTATCAAGGCATCGTCTCGATCAACCTGACTTCACGGCACAGCGGCACTTACAACGCCGCGGTAACGGCAGGACAACGCGTCTCGAGCGAGGGCAAGCCCGTCACCGTGATCGATAGTCTCAATGCCTCGACCGGCGAGGGGTTGATCGTGCTCGCCGCGGCGGAGGCCGCTGCGCGCGGTGCCGACATGGCGACCGTTGAGCAGGTGGCGCGTGAGGCCGCGAAACGAACACGAACCTTCGCGCTACTCAGGGACGTGCGCTTCGGCGTACGGGGCGGTCGTGTCCCGGCCATCGTCGGGAAAATTGCACGCTGGTTACGCCTGACCGTGATCCTGCGTACTTACCCCGACGGTCGGGTGGCGGCAGGCGGTGGACTGTTTGGTCCGCATCGCCTGCGCGAGCGCTTCGCCAAATTCATCGTCAAAAATATGTCCTTCGATGCCGACAGCGAGCGGCTGCGCGTCCTAATTGGCTGTGGTCTTACTCCGGCCGATGGACACTTCGTTGCCGCCGAGCTCGAACGGCGGCTGCCGGCAGGCAGCATCGAGTCGATCGTATTCACCGAGATGGGCCCTGCGATTGGCGTGCACGGGGGACCCGAGACGATTCTCGTCGCATTGCAACCGATCGCGCGCAGATAGCGCTCACGCGCCGAGCGCGGCGATCACCTCGGGCGGTGCCTGCACGAGTTCGACGAGTACGCCCTCACCGCCGATCGGAAATTCCTCGTTGCCCTTCGGGTGCAGGAAACAGATGTCGTATCCGGCCGCGCCTTTGCGAATACCGCCGGGCGCGAACCGCACACCCTGCGCCGTGAGCCACTCGACTGCGGCAGGCAGATCGTCGATCCAAAGCCCCACGTGATTGAGCGGCGTCGCATGCACGGCCGGCTTCTTCGTGAGGTCGAGCGGCTGCATCAGATCGACTTCCACACGCATCGCGCCGCGCCCCATCGCGCAGATGTCTTCATCGACGTTCTCACGCTCGCTGACGAAGTTGCCGGTGACTTCGAGTCCGAGCATGTCCACCCACAAGCGTCGCAGACGCTGCTTGTCTTCGCCGCCGATGGCGATCTGCTGAATGCCCAGAATCCGGAACGGTCGTGCTGCAGACATGCTCGTCACTCACTGAAAGCGGATGATCACCTGATCGACGGCGAGGCTGTCACCCTTCTTGGCGAGCACCTCACCCACCACGCAATCCTGCGTGGCGAAGAGGATGTTTTCCATTTTCATCGCCTCGATCGCTGCGAGCCGCTCACCGGCGCGCACGGTCTGACCTGGCTGTACCGCGACGTCGACCAACAGGCCCGGCATCGGCGAGATCAGCACCTTCGACAGATCAGGCGGCGCCTTGAAGGGCATCAGCGCCTCGAGCTCGGCGGCACGCGGATTGTAGACACGCGCAACCAACGAAGAGCCATTGTGCGAGATGCGGTAGCCGAGCCCGATACGCTCGATCTGCGCGCAGAACGCCTCGCCGTCGAATTGACCATGAACAGCGATGTCACGCAGGTTGTCTTCGAAGGCTACCTCGTGCGTCTTGCCGGCTAGCGTCACGTGGAACATCGAGCCGATCGGTCGCACCGCCACCGGGATCTGATCGCGCTTCCCTCTTTCGTCGGTCAGCACGATCACGAAGTCTTCGCGGATCCGCACTTCGCGATGCCGACGCTGGCCGGTGAGTGTCGCGGCTCGCTCGCGTGAGCGACGGTGCGACACCGCAGCGAGTGACAACAGGAAGCCCGGCTCATCGTGCGGCACTGCCGAACTCGAGAAGCCCTTCGGATATTGCTCCGCGATGAAGCCGGTATTAAAGTCGCCGGCCACGAACCGCGGGTGGGCGAGCAGAGCCGCCTGGAACGGAATGTTGCTCGAGATGCCACGGATCACGAAGCCGTTGAGCGCCTCGCGCATGCGACTGATCGCCTCGCTGCGATCCTTGCCGTGCACGATGAGCTTGGCGATCATCGAATCGTAGAACATCGGAATTTCGCCACCCTCGTACACTCCCGTGTCGACCCGGACGCCACCATCGGGCGGCACCGGCTGCGAGGCCTCCATGTTCTGGTTCGGCGGGCGGTACTTCACCAGCCGTCCCGTCGAGGGCAGGAAGTTGCGGAACGGATCCTCCGCATTGATACGGCACTCGATCGCCCAGCCGTTGCGGGCGATGTCCTGCTGACGGAACCCGAGCTTTTCGCCCGCGGCCACGCGGATCATCTGTTCGACCAGATCGAGCCCGGTGATGCACTCGGTCACCGGATGCTCCACCTGCAAGCGAGTATTCATCTCGAGGAAATAGAAACCCTTGTCCTTGCCGACCACGAACTCGACGGTGCCGGCGCTCTGGTAGTCCACCGCACGCGCCAGCGCAACGGCCTGCTCGCCCATGGCCTTGCGGGTCTTCTCGTCGAGAAATGGGCTTGGCGCCTCTTCGATCACCTTTTGGTGTCGACGCTGAATCGAGCACTCGCGCTCCCAGAGATAGACGCAGTTGCCGTGGCCGTCGCCGAGCACCTGGATCTCGATATGACGCGGTTCCTCGACGAACTTTTCGATGAACACGCGATCGTCACCGAAGCTGTTGCGCGCTTCGTTGCGACACGAGGTGAAGCCCTCGAGCGCCTCCTTGTCGTTCCACGCTACACGCAGGCCCTTGCCGCCGCCGCCTGCACTCGCCTTGATCATCACCGGGTAACCGATGTCGCGTGCAATGCCAACGGCCTGTTCGGCCGATTCGATCGGGTTGTTGTAACCCGGGATGGTGTTGACGTTCGCCTTGGCAGCTAACTCCTTGGAGGCGATCTTGTCGCCCATCGCGGCGATCGAGTGGTGCTTGGGACCAATGAAGACGATGCCTTCCTCCTCGACCCGCTTGGCAAAAGCAGCGTTCTCGGAAAGGAAGCCGTAGCCGGGGTGGATCGCCTCGGCGCCGGTCTGCTTGCACGCCGCGATGAGCTTGTCGGCGACCAGATACGACTCGCGCGACGGCGCGGGTCCTAGCAGCACGGCCTCGTCGGCCAGCTCCACGTGACGCGCGTCGCGATCGGCCTCGGAATAGACGGCAACGGTCTTGATGCCCAGGCGTCGTGCAGTCTTGATGACGCGACAGGCGATTTCACCGCGATTGGCAATGAGGATCTTCTTGAACATTTGGGTGTGCTCCGCGGTGCCGCTCACAGGGGGATGTTGCCATGCTTGCGCCATGGCTCTTCGATCTTCTTGTCGCGCAATACCGTCAGCGCACGACAAACGCGCCGACGCGTGCCGTGCGGCATGATCACATCGTCGATGTAGCCGCGCGCACCGGCGATGAACGGGTTGGCGAACTTCTCGCGATACTCAGCCTCGCGCGCGGCGAGCTTCGCCGGGTCACTCTTCTCCTCGCGGAAGATGATCTCCACCGCGCCCTTGGCGCCCATGACGGCAATTTCAGCATTCGGCCAGGCGAAGTTGACGTCACCCCGCAGGTGCTTGGAGGCCATCACGTCGTACGCGCCGCCGTACGCTTTGCGCGTGATCACGGTGATCTTCGGCACCGTGCACTCGGCGTAGGCATAGAGCAACTTCGCACCGTGCTTGATGATGCCGCCGTATTCCTGCGACGTACCCGGCATGAAACCGGGTACGTCGACGAAGGTCACGACCGGGATGCCGAAGGCATCGCAGAAGCGCACGAAGCGTGCCGCCTTGATGCTGCTCTTGATGTCGAGGCAACCGGCGAGCACCAGCGGCTGGTTGGCGACGATGCCGACCACCTGTCCATCCATACGCGCGAAGCCGATGAGAATGTTCTTCGCGTAGTCGGACTGCAACTCGAAAAACTCGCCGTCATCGACGATCTTCGAAATCAGCTCCTTCATGTCGTAGGGCTTGTTCGGATTATCCGGCACCAGCGTGTCGAGCGAGTAATCGTCCCGATCCGGCGGATCACCTGCTTCGCGTATTGGCGGTTTCTCGCGATTATTGGCCGGCAGGTAATTGAAGAAGCGACGCACCATCAGGATCGCTTCGACGTCGTTCTCGAAAGCAAGATCCGCCACGCCGCTGCGGCTCGTATGCGTGATCGCACCACCGAGATCCTCGGCGGTGACCTCCTCGTGAGTCACGGTCTTGACCACGTCGGGACCGGTGACGAACATGTACGAGCTGTCCTTCACCATGAAGATGAAATCGGTAAGTGCAGGGCTGTAGACCGCACCACCCGCACAAGGCCCCATGATCAGGCTGATCTGCGGCACGACGCCGCTCGCCGTGACGTTGCGCTGGAACACCTCGGCGTAGCCACCGAGCGAGGCGACACCCTCTTGGATGCGTGCGCCGCCCGAATCGTTGATGCCGATCACCGGCGCACCGACCTTCATGGCCGTATCCATGATCTTGCAGATCTTCTGCGCATGCGCTTCCGAGAGCGACCCGCCGAATACGGTGAAGTCCTGACTGAACACGAACACCAGGCGACCGTTGATGAAACCGCAGCCGGTGACGACACCGTCGCCCGGAACCTTCTGCTCCTGCATGCCGAAGTCGCTGCAGCGATGTTCGACGAACATGTCCCATTCCTCGAACGATCCCTCGTCGAGCAGCAGTTCGACCCGCTCGCGTGCAGTCAGCTTGCCCTTGGCGTGCTGCGCCGCAACACGCTTGGCACCGCCGCCCTGACGGGCTTGCGCGCGCTTCTTCTCGAGCTGGTGGATGATGTCGTGCATGGACTGGTTCCTTCTATCTGAACTGATCGTTTATACGGGCTGATCGGTCGGGTGTTCGAACAGATCGAGCAGGCGGCGTGCTGCGGAGGACGGAGCGACACGCGAGCTCGTGACATCCTGCAGCGCCTGCGGCAGTGCGCGACGCACGGCCTCGCTGGCCTTGAAATCGGCGACGAGACGCGCGTGCACCTCATCCCACATCCACTTCAACGACTGCTGGCGGCGGCGCTCCGCCCACTCGCCCGAGCGCTCGCGCAGTCGACGAAATTCGCCGACACAGTCCCAGAAATGGTCGAGACCGCTGCCGCGCAACGCGCTGCCGCGGATCACGCGGGTCTGCCACCGATCCTCATCGCGGGTTCCTGGCGCACCGGTGAAGCGCAAGACACGCAGTGCTCCGGTGATCTGCGCCTCGGCGCGCAGCGCCGCGTCCTCATCGAGGTCGGCCTTGTTGATGACCACGAGATCGGCGAGTTCCATGATGCCTTTCTTCATGGCCTGCAGATCGTCACCGGCGTTTGGCAACTGCAGCAGTACGAACATGTCGGTCATGCCCGCCACGGTGGTCTCCGACTGTCCGACACCGACGGTTTCGACGATGACGACGTCGTAGCCTGCCGCCTCGCAGACGAGCATCGCCTCGCGGGTCTTCTCCGCCACGCCGCCGAGCGTCCCCGAAGACGGGCTCGGACGGATGTACGCGTGCTCCTGCACCGAGAGGCGCTCCATGCGCGTCTTGTCGCCGAGAATGGATCCCCCGGAAACGCCGGACGACGGATCCACCGCAAGCACGGCGACCTTGTGGCCGCGCGCGAGCAGGAACATGCCGAGGGCTTCGATGAACGTGGATTTGCCGACGCCCGGCACGCCCGAGATGCCAAGCCGCAGCGCGGCGCCGGCGTACGGCAACAAGGCATCGAGCACGCCGTCGGCGCGACGACGATGTTCGGCACGCGTCGACTCGAGCAGGGTGATGGCCTTGGCCAGTGCCCGCCGATCCCCGGCGCGCACTCCGGCAATCAATGCTTGGTCGTCTTCAGGCAGCGGCACTGGCGCGTTTGATCTGGTTGAGCACGTCGCGTGCACTGTCGGGGATCGGCGTCCCCGGACCGTAAATGCCCTTCACGCCGGCCTCATAGAGGAAGGCATAGTCCTGCTGCGGGACCACGCCGCCGACGAATACGATGATGTCGTTCGCACCTTGCTCCCGCAGAGCGCGGACGATGGCGGGCACCAAGGTCTTGTGCCCTGCAGCAAGCGTACTCACACCCACCGCATGCACGTCGTTTTCGATGGCTTGCCGGGCACACTCCTCGGGCGTCTGGAACAGCGGCCCGACGTCGACGTCGAAGCCGAGATCGGCAAACGCACTGGCCACCACCTTGGCACCGCGGTCGTGGCCGTCCTGGCCGAGCTTGGCAATCATCACTCGCGGCCGACGGCCGTATTCAGTAGCGAAGGCCGCAATGTCGGACTGCAACGCCGCCCAACTCTCCTGCGATTCGTAGGCTCCTGCGTACACGCCACTGACCTCCTGCGAATTCGCACGGTGCCGTCCCCAGACCTGCTCGAGGGCATCACTGACCTCGCCGACCGTGGCTCGCGCACGCATGGCCTCGACGGACAGGGCGAGCAGATTGCCCGAGCCGTTCTTCGCGGCTTCCGTCAGCGCGGCGAGTGCAGCTTGCACGCGCGCCGAGTCGCGCGCTGCTCGCACGGTACGCAGTCGCGCGATCTGGTTATCGCGCACAGCGACGTTGTCGATCTCGAGGATCTCGACGGGATCTTCCTTGGCGAGCTTGAATTTGTTGACGCCGACGATGACGTCGCGCCCCGAATCGATGCGCGCCTGCTTCTCGGCGGCACTGGCCTCGATGCGCAGTTTCGCCCAGCCGCTCTCGACTGCGCGGGTCATGCCCCCCATCGCATCGACTTCCTCGATGATCTTCCACGCGGCATCGGCCATGTCCTGCGTCAGCTTCTCCATCATGTAGCTGCCGGCCCAGGGATCGACCACGCTCGTGATATGGGTTTCTTCCTGCAGGATCAACTGGGTGTTACGGGCGATGCGTGCGCTGAACTCCGTCGGCAGTGCAATCGCTTCGTCGAACGAGTTGGTGTGCAGGCTCTGCGTGCCGCCGAATACCGCCGCCATCGCCTCGATGGTGGTACGCACCACGTTGTTGTACGGGTCCTGCTCGGTGAGGCTCCAGCCCGAAGTCTGGCAATGCGTGCGCAGCATCAGGCTCTTGGGCTTCTTCGCGCCGAAACCCTGCATGATCTTCCACCACAGCAGACGCGCGGCGCGCATCTTGGCGATCTCGAGGTAGAAGTTCATGCCGATCGCCCAGAAGAAGCTCAGTCGCCCGGCGAACTCGTCGACGTCGAGCCCCTTCGCCAGTGCCGTCTTCACGTACTCCTTGCCGTCGGCCAGCGTGAAGGCGAGCTCGAGAGCCTGGTTCGCACCCGCTTCCTGCATGTGATAGCCGGAGATGGAGATCGAGTTGAACTTCGGCATCTGCCGTGCCGTGTACTCGATAATGTCGCCGACGATGCGCATCGACGGCTCTGGCGGATAGATGTAGGTGTTGCGCACCATGAATTCTTTGAGGATGTCGTTCTGGATCGTACCCGAGAGCTGATCCTGCGCGACGCCCTGCTCCTCGGCGGCCACCACGTAGGCTGCAAGCACCGGCAACACCGCGCCGTTCATCGTCATCGAGACGCTGACCTTATCGAGCGGAATACCGTCGAACAGGATCTTCATGTCCTCGACCGAGTCGATCGCGACGCCGGCCTTGCCGACGTCACCGGTCACGCGCGGATGATCGCTGTCGTAGCCTCGATGGGTGGCCAGATCGAACGCGACCGAGACCCCCTGACCGCCGGCGGCCAGCGACTTGCGGTAGAACGCGTTGGACGCTTCTGCTGTCGAGAACCCGGCGTACTGGCGGATGGTCCACGGCCGAACGGCATACATGGTGGGCTGGGGCCCGCGCAGAAAGGGGGCGAACCCCGGCAGGGTGTCGGTGTAGGCCAGCCCCTGCAGATCGGCCGCCGTGTACAGCGGCTTGACCTCGAGGCCTTCCGGCGTACGCCAGGTGAGCCGGCTCAGATCCCCATCGGGTGCAGACTTGGCGGCCGCCTTCTGCCACGCAGGCAGTGCACTCGAGTCGAGAATGTCGTCGTTGGCCATGTGCGTTCCCCAGCCACTGCGGGACACGCCCACCCTTCGGGCGTTCCCTGCCAAAACCGGCAGTCTAGCAAGGGGAGGCGCTTCCCGCCCGGGGGGCGCCGGGGCCAACCGCCGGACGGGCCTTCAGAGCTCGAGAACGATCTTGCCCACGTGGCTTTTGGCGAGAAATGCCTGCTGTGCCGCCACGATCTGGGAGAGGGGGAGCCGCAGCGCCACACAGGGCCCGATCTCCGCACACTCGATGTAGCCCACGAGTGCGGCAAATACCCCGGGCGCCGGGATCGTGCAGCCCGCGAAGCTCAAATCCTTTAGGTAGAGGGTCCGCAAATCCAGCTCGACGATCGGCCCGCCGATCGCTCCGGCCACCGCGTAACGCCCGCCCGGTCGCAGCACCCGCAGCAACGACGGAAACTGTGGACCACCGACGCTGTCGATCACCACATCCACGCTGGACTCGCCAAGCACACGCGGCAGGTCGGCATCCCGTGGCCACACCTGCGCAGCACCGAGCGCAACTAACGCTGCAGCCTTCGCGGTGGCAGCGAGGGCGATGACGCGCGCGCCACGTCGTCGTGCGAGCTGAATCGCCGCCGTGCCCACCCCGCCCGATGCGCCGCTGACCAGCACGGTATCGGCTGCGCCGACGCCCGCCCGCTCCAGCATGTTCTCCGCGGCGAGATAGGAACAGGGGAAGCTCGCGAGTTCGGCATCCGACCACTCGCTCTGCACGGGCACGGCGTTCGCGGCAGGTACGACAACATACTCGGCAAAGCAGCCGTCGCGATCGGTGCCGAGGTACTCGTATGTCGTGCCGCCGGCGTGAGTGCGACGGATGATCGGATCGAGCAGCACCCGTCGTCCGAGCAACGTCGCATCGACTCTGGCACCGAGCGCGACCACATCGCCGCAACCATCTGCGCCTTGGATCAGCGGTAAGCGCACGGCCTCACCGCCCCAGCCTGCATCAGTCGAACGCTCGGCCGGATCGTCCGCGGTCGATTTCGAATACCAGCCGCTGCGCAAGTTGAGATCGGTGTTGTTGACCGCCGCCGCGCGGACCCGGACGAGCACTTCGCCCTCGCCTGCCCGCGGCACCGGCAAATCACTGATATGACGCAAGCATTCGAAGCCTCCGTGACCAGTGAGCTGCACTGCACTCATGGTGTCGGGCAGAGCCGAACGGTCGAACGTCTGCGGCATCAGCCTTTGCCCCCCGCAGCCATGCGCTGCAGCGCCTCGGCCATGCAGCGCTGCACGGCCTGCATCGCCTTGAGTGGCCGCACCATCACTTTGAAATCGACGATGCGTCCGGCGTCGTCCCAGCGGATCAAGTCGATGCCGTTGACCTCGACGCCATCGAGTTCGGTGACGAACTCGAGTAGTGCATCGTGCGAACCGACGATCTCGCGGACGTACCGAAACGTCGGATTGGCGATGACGGTCGCCGCGGCCGTCAGATAAGCGACGACCAGCGTTCTGCCGACCTGCGGGGTGTGTACTACCGGCGAGTGGAAGACGGCCTGCTCGTGGAGCAGGGTATGCAGGTCCGCAAGATCGCGCTCACGCAGTATGCGATGCCAGCGGGCAACCGGATGATCGTCATTCAGGCTCATGGCCCGCAAGCCTAGCGCATCGATTCCGCAACTGCCCGCAGCAACGGATCGTGCCTGCGACGGATGATGCCCACGACGGGTGATGCCCACAGCGGATGGTGCTAACGTGCGCGGACAGCAGAACCCCAACACGGAGACACGGCGATGCTCGCCCGCCTGATCTTGTGCCTCATCGGCAGCCTCGGCCTGGCGGCCACGGTCGCCGCGCAGCCCGTTATCGATCCGAATGCGCCGCGCCCAGGCTATCTACTCGTGATGGGCACACCGACGGATCCTGCCGCCATGGGTCGCTACGCGCGCACCCTCCCCCCCATCTACGCCAAGCTCGGTGGCTACTACCTCGCGCTCGGCGGCATCGGTCGTGGCATCACCGTGCTCGAGGGTTCATTCAAGTCGCAGTCGGTGGTGCTCGCGAAGTTTCCGCGTCTTGAGGGCCCGAATGAATTCTGGTGGAGCCCCGAATACCGCAGCAGCGTCGAAATCCGTCGCGGTGCGGGCAGCTTCAACGTCGTGAAACTCAAAGGCATGTCGGGCGATCTCGACAAACCTGCCGGCAAACCCGCATACCTACTCTCAATCGGCGCCATCAAGGATCGCGAGAAGCTCAAGCCTTACGCCGATGCCGCGCGACCGCTGGTGCGCGCCGCCGGCGCGACGTTCGTCGCGGTCGGCAGTCGCAAGGACATCGAACTGCTCGAGGGCGAGTTCGGCAATCTCGATGTGACGCTGCTGCGCTTTCCGTCGATGCAAGCCCTCGAGACCTTCTACCGCGATCCGGCATACCAGCGGGCGATACCGTTACGGCACAGTGCGGGCGACTACACGCTGCTCGCCATCGATGGTGTCGCACAACCGTAACCGCAGACCTGCGCAGTACGAATTCGAATCGGAGATCGAGCATGAACAAAAAATATCTAGGCCTGACGATTCTCGGCGTCGGGGTGCTCGCAGGCGTGCTGTGGTTCGCAAGCCTCGATAAGGAGACGCGGGGACTGCTCGGCGCCTTGCCCACCGATCGCGACGTACTCAGCTGGAAACAAGAGCAACGTGACGCGGCCTTCCGAGCCATGGACCGCATTCCCTTATTGGCCAAGGCATCCACAATGACTCCTTCGCCCACGCCACTCGCGTTGCCCGCCGGTCCGCCGCTTGAGATTCCCGGTATCGACGTCTACATGGCCGAGCAGAACACCGCGGGTCTCGTGATTCTTCAAGATGGCAAGGTACGCTTCGAGCGTTATGGCCTCGGCTTCGATGCCGCTGGTCGCTGGACGAGTTTCTCCGTGGCGAAGTCGTTCACCTCGACTCTCGTCGGCACCGCCATCCAGGACGGCTACATCGGCAGTCTCGAGGACAAGGTCAGTCAGTACATCCCGGATCTGCGCGGCTCAGCTTACGACGAGGTCACGATTCGCCAACTGCTGACCATGAGCTCAGGGGTGAAATGGAACGAGGACTACGAGGACCCGACAGCCGACGTCGCGAAGTTCAACAACGCGACGCCCGATGAAGGCGTGGATGCGACGGTGAGCTATATGCGCAAGCTGCCGCGTGCACATCCACCCGGCGAGGTATGGCACTACAACACCGGGGAGACCAACTTGATCGGCGTGCTCGTCTCCTCGGCGACGAAGCAGCCACTCGCGCAGTACTTGCAGGCGAAGATCTGGCATCCCGCGGGCATGGAAGCCACCGGCACGTGGCTGCAGGGCAAGACAGGCCACGAGATCGCAGGCTGCTGCATTCAGGCCGCGACACGCGATTACGCTCGCTTCGGATTGTTCGTGCTGGCCAATGGCAACGTCGGCGGCCAACAGATCGTGCCCGCCGACTGGTTCGCCTCGGCGATCGTCACGCAGCAGGATATCGGCTCACCCGGTCGTGGCTACGGCTTCCAGTGGTGGACGTATGACGATGGCGCAGTCGCCGCGCAGGGAATCTTTGGCCAGGGCATCTTCATCGATCCGCAGCGACGGCTGGTGATTGCCAGCAATTCGAATTGGACCCGTGCCTCGCTTGGCCCCGAGCCCAAGGCTCGTGAAGCGTTCTATCGGCAGGTGCGTGCGCTGATCGACGCCGAGGCGGCAGCGGCCGCAACAGTCGCGCCCTAACGCAAGGAGAGCCGATCGAGTGCGATACGCCCGTCGCTGAGCACCAGCAGCGGTTCGAACAACGTGGTCGGGTCGACGCGCGGATCGCGATCGACGATCAGCAGGTCGGCTTCGAGACCTACCGCAATCGAGCCGGTGCGTGATTCGATCCCGAGGACGCGCGCCGAATTGTAGGTTGCTGCCGTTATGGCCTCGAGGGCGGAGTAGCCGCAACCGATGAGCTCCATGATCTCGTGACCCGGACGCACCCGTCCGTAGTCGTCACCATCACCGTAGGAGCTGTCGGTGCCCACGGCCACCGTGATGCCGAGCGCCCGCGCCTTGCGCACCGCATCGCGCAAGGGCCGCATCATGTGCAGGGTGCGCAATTGCAGTGCCACTGCATCAGCGTTGTCACCGCGAGGATCACCGAGCGGACTCATGATGGCGAGCGTGGGCACGAAGAAAGTGCCTTGCTTGCGCATCAGAACCAGTGTCTCCTCGTCGACGTAGGTGCCATGCTCGATGCTGCGCACGCCCGCTCGCACCGCCGCATTCGCGCCATAGCGATCGTGCGCATGGGCTGCAACGAAGCGACCGCTCCGCGCTGCCTCGAGCACCGCCGCGCGCAACTCCTCGTACGACAGTTCCTGCCGCCGCGGATCGGTGCGCGCTAGTCCCGCACGTTCACTCGCCCCGACCTTGACGACGTCCGCACCGCGCGCGATCACCGCGCGCACCACCTCCGCCACCTGCTCGGATCCCTGCAGCGGCGCAGCAAGGTAGCGCCCGAACTGCGGAAAACTCAGGATGAAGGCCTCGCCCAACTGCGGTCGCACGTGTCCGCCCGACACCAGCATCTGCGGTCCGGGGACATATCCGTCACGCACGAGATCACGCGTCGCTAGTCCCTTCAGGAACGCATCACCCAAAACGCGAGTGGTCGTGACTCCGGAGTGCAGCGCTCGACGCGCCGAGGCAGGATCCTCGATGTGCGTGTGCGCATCGATGAACCCGGGCAGCACATAGGCGCCGCGCAGATCAAGCGCACCGGGGCGGCTCTGCGCAGACGTAATCTCCGCGATGCGGCCATCCGTGATGCGCAGATTGACCTTGCGCACCGTGGAGCCGGGCAGGCCGTCGTAGAGATGGGCGTTGCTCAGCCACTGATCGGCCGCAGCCGCGGGCGCTGCAAGGCATGCAATGGCGAGCCACTGCAGCAACGATTTACGCATTGCGGCGTAGCGATGCCTCACGGCGCAGCGGTGACTTTCGACCACGCCGGATAATCGCCCTCGAGGTGCTTGAGGTTCGTGTAGCCCGCCGCACGCAGCGCCTCGATCGCCATGGACGCGCGCCGGCCGCTGCCACAGTAGAGAATGATTTCCGCATCCTTGCCGGCAGCCACTGCCGTGGCAGGGTTCGCCAGCACGTCGGTATGGGCAATGTTGAGCGCGCCATCGACATGGCCTGCGGCGTATTCATCGGCACGCCGCACATCGAGCACGACCGGCTTGGCTGCGCTCGAGGAGAGCCGAGTTTTCAGGTCCGCGGCAGTAACCGCTGGAACGCTCGCGAGGATTTCGGTCACGCGTTCGGCCGAGGGCATCGGCGGTGCCGCCGGCGCGGGCGTCGTCGCACCCACGGGCGGTGTCGCTGCAGGTCGCTGCGGGACCTTCACGAGTTTGCTCATGTCGTAGCCCATGTCAGCGACCTTCTTCACGAGCGCCGCATAGCGCGCATCGTCGATGGTGGGCGTGCGCGCCATGATCCAGACGTAGTCTCGCGCGCTACGCGCGATGATGGTTTCGGTGTAATCCGCATCGACATGCGAGATGACGTATTCCGCCTTCACCGGCCAGATGAATTGCATGCCCCAGATCGCGTTGTTGGTGCCCGGAATCACGAAGCCCTTCGGCTCCATCCGTTTGGCCGGACCATCGAAGGCGCCCTTGTTGAAGGTGAACGTGGTCTTGATCGTGCCGTCAGTGGCGAGCTCGTAGGACTCGATGGCGTTGTAGATGTCCTTCTCGATGAAGGTCGGGATCACGCCGATGACATACCACGGCCCCATGAAACGGTTGAGATCGACCTTTTCGACCACAGGTACCGTGACTTTCTGCGGCGACACGCCACAGGCAGCGAGCAGCAATACGGCGGTGGCAACGAGAGCGTGCCGACCCGTGCGAATCAGAGACATGTTCATGCCAAGACCTCCACTGTCATTTTTGGACTGTCATTTCCCGACTGTCATTCGCCGATGTACCAGCGCCCATCGATGCGCTCGAGTACGAACCTGTCATACGGCAGACCTTGCGCCGACACGTCGTACACGGCGCGATTGCCGCCCGCTTCATAAGCAGGGGCGGTGCGCCGCACGATGCGTAGCGCCGCCACCAGCAATTCACGGTTGCCCATGCTGCGAGTGCAGGCACTGATCAGCGTATCCACCGTCCGCGCTCCGAGCGTACGCCGCAATTCGGGCGAGAGATGTTCGCGATAGTACGTATCGCAACGCCCGTCCACGAGGGATTGCTCGGCTGCATCGAGCAGCGCCAGCATCTGCGGCGTATTGCGCTCGGTGCGCGCCGGGGCCGACCCCGCGCCGGATGCAGCGCCCGATGATGGCGCACCACCGCCGCCCGCGCTGGACACCGCGCTGCGATCGTCCGCCGTACGCCGACCCGCGAGCAAATCCTCGAGTTGTGCCGCGAGCTCAAGTGGCAGGGCTGCCTTCCACTCCTTGCCGTACGCCAGCAAGGACACCACTTCGACGACCTCGGTCTTGCCTAGACCGCGCGGCTGTCGTCCACGCACCAGCACATGCACGAGGTTGCCATCGCGTACGGCCACGAGGCCACTGATCTCTTCGTAGGGGCGAACCTGCCACTGCAAACGTCGTGCAAGCGCACGAAAGAAGTTGATGCTCGTGAGCCGTTCGATATCGGCGAGCGGCTGTGCTTCACCGAAGAGTCGAGCGCGCAGTGCGGTAACACCTCGCGCCTGCTCATCGCGCAGTTGTTGCAGCACGCTGGAGCGAATGCGCTCGAGCTCCGCCGGATGCAGTGCGAATGCCAGCGCCTGCGCGTCCCCCGCTGCCGCAGCAGCGAGAAACTCACCGGCAGCGCGGCGCTGGGCAGAGCTCACATCGTCGGCGGCTGCCGTACTCGAGAGCGTGGCGCTGCCGAGTGCGAGAACGAGGCCAACCGCGACGAGGCGAGCGAGTCTAGGCATCCGCCGTGGCCCGCGAGTACCCGACACGCCAGCCAAACAATCGGGCGGAACCGAAAAGCACGATGTACACCGCCATCGACACGAGCAGACCCCACAGACCCGAGGCGATCCAAGCCGGCGTGAAGCCGTACGCGGCCACCACGCCAATGAAAAACGCCGCCACGGCCAGCGGGTTCCAGGCGGGTAATCGATCGAGCAGGGTCGTGTCGTAGCGTCGTCCATGGAACACGTAGTAATCGACGATGATCGGGCCGATCAGCGGCGGCACGAGGTTGGCGATCTGGTTGATCCAGTCCATGAAGTACTGATAGATGCCCAGACCCAATATCGTGCCAATGGTTCCGCAAATGACGATCGTCACGCGCTTCGGCAGGCGGAATACGCTGGCCGTCTGGATCGAGGGCAGGTAAAGATTGGTGTCTCCGGTCGTCCACAAGGCGAGGCTCATGGAAATGAGACCGATGATTGCGATGATCGGACCAGCCGTGCGCAGGTAAGCGCTGAAATCGAAGTTGCCCGACACGATGCCACCCATGGCGCCGATGACCTGCAGGAACAACTGCGTCGCCACCAGCACGATGAACGGGATGGCAATCGCGACCCAGGCCTTGCGCGCGAAGCGGGTGTACTCCGCCATCACCACGCCACCGACGATCCACGAGCCGATCACGAGGTTGATCGCCTGCGTATCCGTCAACGGCTGCGCTGCGGCGGCACTCGCCGACATATTGAGAAACGCATCCCAGCCGCCCGCCTTGTCGACGTTGAACCAGCCGGCATAGAGGCCAACGAGCGCGAGCACCACGGTCGAGGGCACGGCGACGCGCTCAAGGCCCTTCACGCCCTTGTAGGTGGTGTAGGTGTAGAGCACTCCGGCGAACAGCGCGACCGGCACGAAATACGGGCTGTCGAAGCTGCCCGTCCACGTCAGCCCGAAAGCACCCACCACGATGCCCTGCCAGCCGATCGTCAGTGCCGCCAAAAACAACACCGGCAGGTAGGCACCGACGTTCCCGTAGGTCAGCCGATACAACAGGCCGCTGTTGCAGGCGGTCTGGTACCCCATGTAACCGACCAGCGCCCCGACTACGAAGTTGACGAGGTTGCCCCACATCGCGTTGCGCACCAGATCGGGGAAATACAATCCCGCGCCGAGCGAACTGCCGACGAGCAGGCCAGTGACAAGAAAACCCCAGCCGAAGGCGAGCGTCAGCAGCGGCAAGGCGTCGCGCCGCTGATCGGCCTCCAGCGGTGCATGCGGGTTGTCGGCGCTCGCCGCTTCCTCACGCTCATCGAGTCGAAACCACTTGGACAATGCAGACATGGTCCCCTCCCCTGTTGGCCGCTGTTACGGCTCGTCGTGTTTTTTGTCTTCGCTCCCGCGGTCATAGCGGCGGCCCAGCATCCAGCCGTTGGCAGCCCACAAGGCCGCGATGCCCGCACCGACGATCGCCGCCCCGGCGGGAGTCGCACCCACGGCATCGAGGGCGCTCTTTGCCTGCGCACCGACGTAGTCCGCGGCGCGATAAACGGGCACGTCGATGAAACTCTTGGCCTTGTATTTGGATTCCTTGTCGAGCGATCCCCACAGCATCTCGCGGCCTGGCCGGATGAAGGCGTACTCACCCCAGCGCCGCAAGACCAGCAGCAGCGCGATCATGCCGAAGACGTTGAACACCGACAGCAGCATGAACCCGCCAATCATGATGAGCGGCACGAAGGTGAGCAGGGTTCGCACGCCAAGGCGTGACGCAATGCGCCCGGTGAGGAATAACTGCGAAAAAATTGTCAGCGACTGCACCACGAAGTCGATGGTGGCGAACATCTCGGTGCGCGCCGTGGTGTCGGCGAAGGTTTCGCTGACGATGCGCAACTGCTCAAAATACAGAAAGGTGTTCACTGCCGAGAGCAACACGACGAAAGAAGCGATGCCGAGCAGATACGGCGAGCGCAGCACAATCATGATGCCGGCGACCGGATTGCCGCCGAGGCCTTCGTCGTTGCGTGCCTGCAAAACGGCGGTAGACGCGTCGCCCCCGGAGGCACTGGCCGACGGCGCGTTGTTCCAGATGCTCATGAGCACGCGCTGGCAGACGATGGCGCAGAGGAAGCCCGCCGTGCCGAGATACAGCACACCAGCGTTGCCGATGTGCTCAACGGTCAATCGTGCCGTCAACGGCCCGACCAATGCACCGAACGTACCGCCCGCCGCGATGAAGCCGAACAGGCGCTTGGTCTGCTCGCGATCGAACATCTCGAGCAGAAAGCTCCAGAACACCGACACGAGCATCAGGTTGAGGACGCTGATCCACACGTAGAAGAACGTGCCGACCTGCAGGTTGCCTTCATCGACCTGGATATACGAACCGATGATCGCGAGGATCAGCGCCACGCCTCCATAAATGCACGGTAGCAGCAGACTGCGCCGCACCCGGGCGACGAGCCAGCCGTAGAGCGGCACGATGGCGATGGAGAAGAGCGCGGTGTAGAGCCACAGATCGGCGACTCGCTCGCGACCCAGCAACGTCGCCACGGTCTCACGCACTGGCCGTACGGCGAAGTAGCTGCCTAGAACAAAGAAAAAGAGACAGAACGCGGCAACGACCGCCGCCACCTCGCCCGGTTCTACCCGCGCGAAGCGCGCGAGCACCCTCTGCAGGGCTGTGCTCTCAGCGCGCATCGGCCTTCAGAGCGGCAAACAGACCGTTCCAGTCGACGCTGCCGCCCTCGGCACCCGAGATGATTTCGAAAGTCTTGCCTGCCGCGCTCCGATTGCCCAGCGACTTGAGGCAGACGGCAGCCACATCGGCGCGCGGGATGCGCCCGTTGTTTTTCAAATCATCGCCCTGAAAGGTACGAATGCCCGCCTTGCCGCCCGGCGTGTCGAGCAAACCACCTGGGCGCACGATGGTGTAGGGCACGCCCGAAGCCCGCACCGCCTCCTCGCCCTTGCGCTTCCAGACGAGGATGTTGCCAAACATTTTATTGAGCGGATGGTCGTCGTGCGTCACACCCATGGAGGAGACCAGCACGAAATGCTTGACCTTGGCGCTCGCCGCAGCGTTGACGAGATCGCGCACGCCACCGTAGTCGACACGCTCGGGCGTGTTGGTCGGATCGTTGCGGACGTTGGAACCGAGTGCCGAGACGACGTAGTCGACGCCGCGCACCGCCGCATCGACCCCGGCGCCCGTGCGCACGTCACCGACCACGAGTTCCACATCGCTGCCCAATTGGCCGCGCGCCTTGTCGGCATCACGCACCAGAGCACGCACCCGGTAACCGGCCTCGCGCGCCTGCCGCACCACCTCCTTGCCCGTGCCACCCGTGGCACCGACGACGAGAATACTGGGCGCCGACTTGGCCGCGGCGGCAGCGAAAGCAGAGGGCACAGCGCCCGCAACCCATGCGGTGGTCAGTACGACAGACAGCGCAGCAAAGATTCGGCGGTTCATGAAGATCGCACTCCTTTTTCAGTCAAGGTCGCCAGGTCGAGGACAAAACCGGGTTCCGGAATCCACGCTCGCCCTCCGCGGGCCTCGAGCCTCGCCCGCAGGGCTTGCGCCTGCGGCAGCTCACCATGCACAAGGCACACCGGCGGTCGGGTGGTGAAATTGCCGTACCACCGTAGCAAATCTTCCTGGTCGCCGTGGGCGGAAAGTCCGCCGAGCGTATGCACGGTGGCCGAGACGTGGACAAGCTCGCCGTGGATACGTACGGCGGGTAAGCGATCGACCAGCGCCCGGCCGAGCGTGCCCGGAGCCTGGAAGCCGGTGATCACGACGTGACACTCCGCCCGCGGCAGATTGTGCTTGAGATGGTGCAGCACACGGCCGCCGTTGCACATGCCGCTACCGGCGATGATGATCGCGTGGTCGCGCACCCGATTGATGGCACGGGATTCATCGGCCGTGCGGCACAAGCTGAGGTTCGGCAGTTGTGGCATCGACGTGAAGTCGGCACGCAAGCGCAGCGCCTCCGGATCGTAGCGATCGACGTGTTTCCAATACACCTCGCTCGCCTCGATGGCCATGGGACTATCGAGGAACACCTGCCAGTCGCACAGCTGCCACGCGTCATAGTGCAGGCCGAGCAAGTACAACACCTCCTGACTGCGGCCGATAGCGAAAGCCGGAATGATCAGGTTGCCCCGACTGGCATCGGCTGCGGCGATGATTTCGCCGAATTCCGCCAGCGTTGCCTCGCGATCGCGGTGTAGCCGATCGCCGTAGGTGCTCTCCATGATCACGAGATCGGCCTGCTCAAACGGGTAAGGATCGAGCAGGATCGGCGAATCGTACTGGCCGAGATCACCGCTGAAGACGATTGTGCGCTGCACTCCCACGTCGCTGCACTCAAGCAGCACGCTCGATGAGCCGAGGATGTGGCCGGCATCGCGCAAGATCAGCGATACACCGGGCAAGGGTTCGTACTTCGTGTCGTAGCGCAAGGCCCGCACCAACTTCAGCGCGCGCTCCACATCGTCGAGCTCGTAGAGCGGCGTGACCACGGGATCGTCGGGCTCGCGGCGGCGATTGATACGCTCGACCTCGCGCAGACCGAGATCAGCCGTGTCGCGCCACAGGATCGGCAGCAGATCGCCACACGCGGCGTTGGTGTAAATCGGACCGCGGAATCCCCGCTTCACAAGCAGTGGTAAACGACCGCTGTGGTCGATGTGCGCGTGGCTCAACACCACGGCATCGATGTCCGCCGGAACGAACGGAAACTCGCGCCGATTGCGCTCGGTCGCATCGCGACCGCCCTGGATCATGCCGCAGTCGAGCAGGATTCGCTTCCCGCGCACGGTCAGGATGTGACACGACCCGGTGACCTCACCCGCCGCGCCGTAAAACTCGATCTGCACGCCTGCGCTCTCCTGCACTCGAACTTGGGTATATTCTGGCCCCACCCGACCACGGATGCTAACCGGGAGAGACCACGTGATCAGTTTGACAGTCAACGGCGAGCGGCACGACATCGATGCAGACCCGGAGATGCCCTTGCTTTGGGCTCTGCGTGATCTCATCAAGCTGACCGGCACCAAGTACGGGTGCGGGATTGCCCAGTGCGGCGCCTGCACGATTCACATCAACGGTCAGCCCGCGCGGGCCTGTGTCACGCCGGTGTCGGCCGCAGTCGGTACCGAGATCCGCACGATCGAAGGTCTCTCGCCGGATGCCACGCATCCGGTGCAGCAGGCCTGGATCGAACTCGACGTGGTGCAATGTGGCTACTGCCAGTCGGGACAGGTGATGGCGGCTGCCGCCCTGCTCGAACAGAACCCCTCGCCCACCGACGCCGACATCGACGCTGCCATGAACGGCAACATCTGCCGTTGCGGCACCTATCCGCGCATCCGTGCCGCCGTCAAGCGCGCCGCCGAGCTCAAGCGTGGAGGTCAGCCCGCATGAGCGCAGCCGAGACGGGTGGACCAGGCTCCAAGCCGAACAGCGGACGCCGTCACTTCCTGATCGGCATCGGCGTGATCGCCGGTGGCGTCGCCGCCGGGCAGTTGCTGCGCCCCTACCTCGTGGGCGGGAGCGAGGCGGCACCGAAGGAATTCAAACCGCATGCCTTCGTGCGCATCGGTGCCGACGATCGCGTCACCGTGATCATCGGCAAGAGCGAAATGGGTCAAGGCGTCTACATCGGACTGCCGATGATCCTCGCCGAAGAGCTCGACGTGAATCCGCAGCGTCTGGCGGTGGAAATCGCCGGCATCGACCCGGCCTTCAACCATCCGTTCATGCCCGCGCAGTTCACCGGCGGCAGCATGAGCGTGATGACCACCTACGAGGCCCTGCGCCGCGTCGGCGCCACGGCACGACGCATGATCGTGCAGGCCGCAGCGACCGAGTGGGGCGTACCGGCCGCGGAGCTGCGCACCGAAGATGGCGTGGTGTTCGCGCCCGATGGTCGCAGCGCCACCTATGGCAAGTTCGTCGAGGCGGCCTCCGCCCTGCCGGTTCCGGCCAAAGAAAGCGTGGCACTGAAAAACCGTGCCGACTTCCGCTACATCGGCAAGCCGCAACGACGTCTCGACAGCCGAATCAAGGTCAACGGGGCTGCGCAATTCGGCATCGACGTCGATCTGCCGAACATGCTCGTGGCCGTCGTGGCGAGACCCCCGCAATTCGGCGCGACCGTACGCTCCTTTGACGCCTCGCAGGCCAAAGCCGTGCGTGGTGTCGTCGACGTCAAGCAAGTGCCAAGCGGTGTGGCGGTGATCGCCGAACACACCTGGGCTGCCATCAAGGGCCGCGAAGCCTTGCGCGTCGAGTGGCAGGACGGCCCGGGCGCGACGCTCTCCACGGAGAGTCTGCGCACCGAGCGCCGCGCACTGCTCGCTCGCACGGGCTTGCTCGCCAAAAATCAAGGTGATGCCATCGCCGCGCTCGGCGAGGCGCGTCGCAAGATCGACGTCGAATACGAACTGCCCTACCTCGCACACGCCTGCATGGAACCGCTCAATGCCGTGGCCTGGGTGAAGAACGAGCGCTGCGAGATGTGGATGGGAACCCAAGGTCAGTCGCAGGACGCGCAGCTCGTGGCCGCGGCCCTCGGCATTCCGCCCGCCAACGTGCAGATCAACACCACATTCCTGGGCGGTGGCTTCGGCCGTCGCGCGAGCGGCGCCTCGGATTTCGCGGTCGAAGCGGCGCACGTCGCCAAAGGTCTCAATCGCCCAGTCAAAGTGGTGTGGACGCGCGAGGACGATACACGCGGCGGGTACTACCGGCCGTTCGGCCTCAACAGGGTTCAGGCCGCCATCGGTGCCGATGGATTGCCAATCGCCTACTTCCACCGCAACGTGAGCAAGCCCGTGCTCGCCAACACGGCGCTCGGCAGCCAGATGATCCCGAAGGACGGTCTGGATCCGTCGACGATGGAAGGATCCGTCGACATGCCGTACGCGATCCCAAACCTGCGGGCCGAAGTGCACAACACCAAAGAAACCGTGCCGTCGCTGTGGTGGCGATCGGTGGGTCACTCGGGCAACGGCTTCGTGGTCAACTCGGTCATCGACGAACTAGCGAATCTCGCTGGTCAAGACCCGTACCGCTACCGCCGCGCGCTGCTGGCCGGCAAGCCACGCCATCTGGCCGTGCTCGACAAGGCCGCCGGTGCCGCCAGCTGGGGCAAGCTCCTGCCCAAGGGTCATTTCCATGGCATCGCGTTGCAGGAAAGTTTCAACAGCATCGTCGCGCAGGTCGCCGAGGTGTCGGTGAGCGGCAAGCAAGTTCGCGTGCATCGGGTCACCTGCGCGATCGATTGCGGGCTCGCGGTCAACCCGGATCAGGTGGTCGCGCAGATGCAAAGCGGCATCGTCTACGGCCTGTCGGCGGCACTAACCGGCGAGATCACCATCGAAGCGGGCGCTGCCGTGCAAAGCAACTTCGACACCTATCCGGTGCTGCGGCTTGCCGAAACACCCGCCATTGACGTGCACATCGTCGACAGCGACGGCCCACTCGGTGGCGTCGGTGAGCCGGGCACACCGCCGATCGCACCGGCCGTGTGCAACGCGATCCACGCCGCCACCGGCCAAAGAATACGGCGGTTACCGATCTCCGCGTCGCTCGCCTGAGAGATAGTCGACGGCGAGCGCTGCGAAGCTGCGTGACGCAAGCGGCAGCGCCGCCTCGTCGAGGTAGAACAGTGGCGAGTGGTTCGATGCTGCCGTTACGGGGTTCTGTTCGCGCGGCGTCACGCCCACGAAGTAGAAGAAACTCGGCACGCGCTCAGCGAAGAACGCGAAGTCCTCGGCACCGGTGACGAGCGGCACGGCGCGCACATTGGCACCTCCCGCGATGCGCTGCAGGCTCGGTAGCACTCGCGTGGTCAGCTCCGGATCGTTGCGCACGACGGGGTTGCTGCCCGGATCGATCTCGAAGGTCGCTGTGGCGCCGCTTGCGGCCGCGGTGTTTTCCACCAGACGTCGAATGTTGTCGATGATTTCGCGGCGCTGCTGCGGATCGAAGGTGCGAATGGTGCCGATCATCTCCACGTCATCGGGGACGATGTTGTTGCGAATGCCGCCCTTGATTGCACCCACCGTCACTACCGCGGGATTGGCGGTGATGTCGGTCATGCGACTGACCACGGTCTGCAGGCCACCCACGATTTGCGCCGAGACCACTACCGGGTCGACGCCGCCCCAGGGTCTCGCGCCATGGGTTTGCCGGCCCTTGACGACAATGCGGTAGGAATCGGAACCCGCCATCAACGGGCCGCCGCGATAACCGATCATGCCGGTCGGCATATTGGAAAACACGTGCAGACCGAACACGGCCTCAGGTCGGTACTTCTCGAGCACGCCTTCTTTGATCATCAGACTCGCGCCACCTTCCTCACCTGCAGGCGCACCTTCCTCCGCGGGCTGGAAGAAGAACACCACCGTGCCCGGCAATTCGTTCTTCACCGACACGAGCGCCTCGGCAAGACCCATCAGGATCGCCGTGTGCGCGTCGTGCCCGCAGGCGTGCATCACGCCGACGGTTTCGTTGCGGTAGGTCGAAGTCACCTTAGATCGGAACGGCAGGTCAGTCTGTTCGACCACCGGCAAGCCGTCCATGTCGGCACGCAAGGCGATCGTGGGTCCGGGGCGTCCGCCCTTCAGTACGCCGACCACCGCCGTCTTGGCGATGCCGGTGTCGACCTGTAGACCAAGCTTGCGCAGATGCTCGGCGACGATCTTCGAAGTACGGAACTCGCGGTTGGACAACTCTGGATTCTGGTGAAAATCGCGACGCCACTCGATGATGCGCGGCTGCACCTTGGCGATGGCGGCATCGACGCGCGCGGCCAGATCCTCAGCGCCCTGTGCGGGCAGACTGCTGCACAGCAGCACGGACAACAGCCATGGACGAGTGCGTAACGACATCGCGAGCTCCCGAGGACAGCGAGGTGGAGCCCCGACGGTAGCGCGGTGCCGACGGCACCGCAATCTAGACGAGACGCACGAGCTCGAAAATGGTGAGTCGGCCGCTACGCTCGCCGACGGCGATGAATCGACCATCCGGGGACCAGCGCAGCACCGTCGGTTCAGCGTCGGTCAGGTGAGCATCGAGCGCCCGCGGGGCCTTGCCCGGCAACCACAGCGAAATGCGCCAATCGAGACCGATGGTCGCGAGGTAGCCACCTCGAGGCTGGAACGCGACGCCGACTACTCGCTCGGTATGACCGAGTAATTGCACGGGTCGCGATCCTTCCGGGCCCTTGCCGCGAAAATCCCAGACCACGATCTGGTCGTGCGCCACGGTGGCCAGATACTTTCCATCGCCGTCCCACTCGGTGTGTGCGACACGGCTCGGGTACCCGCGCATCTGCGAGTCGCGCCCCGTCGCGAGGTACCAGAAATGAACCGAGCCGTCCTGCGTGCCCGTAGCGACCACCTTGCCGTTCGGGCTGAACGCCACCGTCGTGCACGGTGCAGCCCACTTCAGACGCCGCACCTCGACCACATCGCCGTCGAGGCGATGCAGCACGAGTCCACCGTTGATCGCAGCAGCCAGGTCGCGCCCCGGTTTGTCCCAGGCGATCGCCGCGACCACGGCATCGAGCGAACTCAGCGTGCGTTCACTCTCGAGCGCCGCGGACCACACGACGATCTCACGTCCCGCCGCAGTGGCTAGCCGATCGCCGTTCGGTGACCAGGCGAGGGCGGTCGTCCACTGTTTCGACGGCCGCCGCTGCACACGTCGCTCACCCGAATCGCCATCGTAGAGATTGACGCAGGAGTCTTGTCCGCTGCTGACGAAAACCTTACCACCCGGCTGCCATGCCACAGCGATGGCACCGAGCCCGTGCTCCGCCACTTGCCGCGCGCGCAGCGACTCACCATCGCGATGCAGCAGGAACACCTTACCCTCACCGCCCGCGACCGCGAGTCGAGTGCCATCGTGGGACCAACCGAGATCAGCCACGTAGTCGTCGAGCGCGATGCTGCCGCGCGGTTCGAGGATGGCTGCAGTCTGCTTCATGCGGAAAACCCTGCCTCAGGCGAGACAGGAGTGAAAGCCAGCTTCCAACTCCTGTCGATCGAGCTTGCGACCGATGAACACCAGCGTGTTGCTACGCGGCTTGCCCGCCGGCCACGGTCGCTCGAGCTGCCCGTCGTACATCATGTGTACGCCGTGGAATACGTACCGGCGATCCTCGCCTTGCAGCGACACCACGCCCTTCATGCGAAAGATATCTTCACCACGACTCTTCAGCAGGTAGGACATCCAGTCGTTGAATTTCTGGGGATCAAGCGGTCGCGGATCACTGATGCCGATTGAAGAAATCTCGCCATCGTGGTGGTGCGAGGCAAAACGTCGCTCCGCCGCCGGCTTCGCACCCTCGAGGCGCAAGTTGAATTCGCTGGGTGCATGCTCGAAGAACAAGGCATACGCACCGGCCTGCGGCACTTGCAGATGGAACTGTCCGCCCTCGTGCGCGGCATCGATACGGAACAACTGCGGGCCGGGTGACAGCGCTCCGCCGCAAGCGACCGCCGTCGAGTCTTCGGCGAAGGCGCGCACCGCGGTTTCGATGGAGGCAGTCAAGCCGTCGGCCGTTGCAGCCGCTACCGGCAGCAGCACGACGCCCAAGCCATCGCCATGATCATGCCCATGATCGTGATCATGGCCGTGATCGTGCACGTGCTCGGCGTGATGATCGTGCGCACAGTCGGGACCGTGCTCGTGATGATGATCGTGATCATGGCCATGATGGTCGTGCGCAGCATGCGACTCGGCGCCCGAGCGCAACATGTGCTCACCCGCCGAAAGCGCGTACACGCCCGCCCACTCGAACGGATACTGCGGCTCGAGGAAACTGCCATCCACCGCAAGCGCGCGCTGCAGATCAAAGGCACCGACATCAAGAACCTGTGCAATGGGCACTTCGGCGTTACGGGTGCGGAAAATCCGCGCTGTGCCATTCATCGCACGGATGCGCCGCTCGATCCGCTCGAGATCAGCTTCACTGACTAGATCAGTTTTGTTGAGCAGGACGACGTCGGCGAAAGCCACTTGCTCTGCCGGCTCATTCATCTGCTCGAGATGACCCTCGATATGACGGGCATCGACGAGGGTGACGATGGCATCAAGCACGAACTGCGTCTTGAACTCATCGTCCAGGAAAAAAGTTTGCGCTACCGGGCCGGGATCGGCCATGCCCGTCGTCTCGACGATGATGTAGTCGAACTTGTCGCGACGCTTGAGCAACTGCCCAAGGATGCGCAGCAAGTCGCCGCGTACCGTGCAGCAGATGCAGCCGTTGTTGGTCTCGAAGATTTCTTCTTCGGCGCCGATGACGAGTTGGTGGTCGACGCCAACCTCACCGAACTCGTTTTCGATGACGGCGATGCGCTTGCCGTGCTGCTCCGACAAGATGCGATTCAGCAGAGTGGTCTTTCCAGACCCCAGAAAGCCCGTCAGTACGGTGACGGGGACCCGATCCGTGGTAGCCATAAGCCGCGCATGATAACGTAAAGCATGGTTGCAACCCCGCACTCTCACGCGCCTGCACACGATCACACGGCCTGCATCGATCAGGCGGTAAGCACGGCCGCGCAGTTGTGCGAACGCAAGGGATTGAACCTCACTCCCATCCGGCGCCGCATCCTAGAGATCGTCTGGCGGGCACACGACCCGATCGGTGCCTATGAAATCCTCGCCGAGCTGGCCAAGGAGCGCGAGAAAGCCGCACCGCCCACCGTCTACCGCGCACTCGAATTCCTCATGGATGCGGGGCTCGTACACCGCATCGACTCACTGAACGCGTTTCTGGGCTGCACCGAACCGGGTCACGCGCACGTGGCGCAGTTCCTCGTCTGCCGTCAGTGTCAGCGCGTGGCGGAGATCGACGATCCGGCGATCAATCGGGTGCTTGCCGAACAATCACGCGTCAAGGGTTTTCGCATCGAGCCTACCTCGCTCGAGATCAAGGGGCTCTGCAGCGACTGCAGCAGCGGGCGGGTCTAGCGCGCAGTCCGTCTTGCCGCGCGATCCGTTTACCGCGCGATCAGATAGATCGCGATGACGAGCAGCAACACTCCGAATAAGCGCGACGCCGTCACCGCCTGCTCGCGAAAGCCAAGCAAACCATAGTGATCGACGATGATTGAGGCGACCAGCTGCCCGGCCACCGTCAGGGCAAGCAACAGCAAGGCGCCGAGTCGCGGACCCGCGAAGGTCGCCGTGGCTACGTACAAGGCACCGAACAGGCCACCGAACCAAGCCCAGGCCGGTACGCTTTCCCACTGAGTGCGATCCGGCCACGGCTGGCGCAGCACGAACAGAAACAGCAGCAAGGCGACAGTGCCGACCAGAAAGTTCACGAGTGCGGCAGCCGGTGCGCTGCCAAAGCTGCGCGCCAAGGCCATATTCAAGCCGACCTGCACGACGAGGCCCGCGCCTACCAGCAAGGCCAGCACGATCGACACGGTTTGCATCAGCGATCCCCTCGATTGATAAGCGCGGCGAGCCAGCGACGACCCGCAGCGCTTTTCAGTATCCACAACATCACTCGCCACAGCACACGCTTTCGCCATGGTACGGGCCGCGGCGGAATGACGGCACGGATGGCCGCGCCCACGTCCTCGTGCCGCGGCAGGCTCTTCGGGTTGCGGGACTCGGGCGGCTGCATCGGTTGCCAGAATAGCGGTCGCGCCCCGCCACGCGCTAGGCTTGTGCCATGCATGCGATCCCGCAACACACGCGGCATCTGCTCGAGCGGCTGCTTGAGGCCTACTGCGCGCGAATCTGTCCACCGACTGCTCGCAACACGGTGCTAATCGGCTATCGCATCGAGGAAGATCGCGTCTGGATCGACGAACTACGGCGGATCTGCGGAGTTCCGGGTACCCGCCGCAGCGTCCCCGTGGCGCGCTTTCGCTACCGGGCCAGCGACGGCTGCTGGCTACTCGACCAACGAGACGAGGCAGGGCGATGGCGTCGTCACCGCGCGCTGGCCCCTACGCGCAGTTTTCTCGAGTTGCTGCGCGAGGTCGATGCCGACCCGGATGGTACGTTCTGGGGCCGCATCGACGGCAAGAGCCTGCGCTGGTGCAGTTCGAAGGGTCGCTGCACCGCCTGCGATCTGCGCTACGGCGAAGTACTCGGCATCGCGGTCAGCGTTCCTGCAACACCACGTCGAGCGTGAGCGGCTGACCATCGCGGCGCAGTTGGGTGCGTACGCGTGCGCCAACCGGATAGGCCTTCAAGGCGTCGGCAAAAGCCGCCAAACCGTTCACCGGTTTCCCATCGAGCGACAGCAACACATCCCCTGCACGCACACCTGCGCGTACCGCCGGTGAGTCTGGAACGACGGATTCGGCTTTCACGCCCTCGCCCTGATGCGCGTAGTCCGGCACCAGTCCAAACGACACCTTGCGCGGCGCGGTCGATACGGCGGCGGGCGCAGCCACATTGGCGATGGTTGCGGTCAGGGGCGTCGGCCGTTGCGCCAGATACTCGAGCGCCTCGCGCGCCACGGTCGCGACTTTCACGAGGCCATCGAGATCGATGCGATCGGCCGTGTCGCTCGGGCGGTGATAGTCGAGGTGTGCCCCGGTGAACAACTGCACCGCTGGAATCCCCTTCTCGATGAAACTTTGCTGGTCCGAGGACTGCCCCGCGCCCGGGATGTTGCGCACGGCGATACCCGTCGAGAAGCCGATACCGCGAAACACATGTTGCCACTCGCTCGCAGTGTCGGTGGCGAGCGCCGACAACTCGCCATCGCGCAGACGACCGACGGTGTCGAGATTGAGCACTGAACGGATGCCGCTCACCGGCACCGGAACCGCATTGGCGACGAAGTGCTTCGATCCCTGCAAGCCGGACTCCTCTCCAGAGAACGCCACGAACACCACGGTCCGCGGGAACCCCGTACCGGCTGCGGCTCGCGCGAGTTCGAGCATCACCGCCACGCCGCTCGCATTGTCGTCGGCACCCGGATGCACACGCCCGACTTCAGACATGCGCACACCGGGCCCGCTGCGACCGAGATGATCGTAGTGAGCCGTCACCAGCACGGCCTCGCCGGCGAAGCGCGGATCCGTTCCGGGCAATACGCCAATGATGTTGCGCAATTCGATGGGTACGCGCGCACCCGGTGGCGTGAATGCGAAAGGCTGGACGTACCCCGCCGCGCCTGCACTGGCGCTCGCAGCGGCGCCTGCGCCCATGCCCGTACCCGCACCCGCACCCGTTGCCACAGGCTCGACGACGGGCTTGAGTTTCGCCTGCTTGAACGCCTCGGCGACGTAATCGGCAGCGGCCGCCAACCCGGCCGTGCCTGGACCGCGACCCTCGCGCGCAGGATCCGCCAGCCACTCGATGTTGCGCTGCATGCTTTGCGCATCGAACACGGCAGGCAATCGCGCCAAGGTTGCGCGTCGGCCATAGCCGCCTGTCGGCAAGGCATCGCCGCGTTCGGCGATGGGTCGCAGGTCCACGCGCAGCGGTGAGTCGCCCGTCGACCACTCGCCCTTGTCGGTATTGGTCGGTTCCGTGCCCGAGAACCCGAGCCAGGAGTACTTGCCATAGTGCGGCAACTTGCGCGCAAGGCCATCGGCGGCGGCGAGCGACTCGAGTGTAATCCAGCCCATCGCTTTCAATTCGTTGAGCGGATGACGACGGACCACCACGAGCGAGCGATCCGCGAAAGCGAGGCGGGCGGTACCGAGCATCAGGGCCTCGGACTCGCGGCGAAAGCCCGGCGCCGCATCGGCACCGTAACTGCGCTCCGCCCAAGCGTTGCCGCGACCGAACAGCCAGACGGGACGATCGGCAGGCAATTGCTTCACCTGTCGATCGGTGACGATTTCGAACTGCTGCGCGCCGCCACCGCCCCAAAACTCGAGCATCTTGCGGTAGGCGGTCAGCTCCGCGGCAGGTGCCGTGGCCGGCAACACGGCAAGCACCTGCGGCTCACCGAACATCTGCCCGAGCGATGGCGCCGTCTCCCGGGCGTGCAACAAACGAAAGAGATCGAACTGCGGGTCGGCTTCGAGTGCGAGCGCCGGTGCTTTCGGAGTGAATTCGAAACTCGTCGAGCCCGCGACGCTCTGCACGGTGAACGATTCAAGGCCCTGCGTGGTACGCACCACCATAGGCACGTCCAACGCGAACGGCGCCCCCGACTGAACTTGCTTCAGCTCACCCACCACGCGGCCGTCCGGCATGCGCTGCACGTTGCGCAGCCGCAGCTCCGGTGCACCTTCACGCGTCGTCCACTGGCGCATGAAGGCGTCTAGATCGACCGCGGCCGCCGCACCGTGCGCCCGAGCGAGGTCGGTGAAACTCGCACGCTTGCCACGCTGCTCACGGTAGAAACGCTGTAAGCCGCGCACGTACGCGGCATCGCCCACTCGCTGACGCAGCATGTGAAAGGTCATCAACGCCTTGCCGTAGCCCACGGCCTCGGTGGCCGGGCTGTGACGGGAGCGGAACTCGGTCAACGGAAAATCATGTGCCTCGCGCACGAAGTCCCGATACTTTTTCAATGTGTCGCGCCGGTACTCGGCACCGCTCCCCGATTGCTCCTTGTAGAGATGATCGGCGAGATAGGCCGTGAGCCCCTCGCACCAGTTGCCGCTCGCGTAATCAACGAACACTCCGTTGCCCCACCAGTTGTGCAACACCTCGTGGGGATAGGACGAAGCCAGGATGAACGGAAAGCGAATGATCTGCGGGCCGAGCAGGGTGAAGCTCGGCATGCCGTAACCCGTCTCCCAGAAGTTCTCGACGAGCGCGAACTTGTCGTACGGGTAGGGGCCGATCAGTGTGCGATACATCTCGAGGTTGCGCGCCGTAGCCTCGAGGTACTTCGCGGCCAGTGCCGGATCGTCCTTGCGCAGATACACCTCGGCCGTCACGGCTCCCGCTTGCCGCGTGCGTCGATGTAGTGGACCACCGACGATGTGTAACTCATCGACCGGCGTGCTCACCCGCCACTGCGCACGACCGCTCGTGTCGCCGGCGCTGCCGGTACCCGGACTGATGAGTTGCCAGCCTGCGGGTGCGTCGACCGACAGGTCGAAGGTGAACAGCACTTCACCCAGATACGGGTACCACAGCGTACTGCCGGCGAGGTACACGCCGTCGTTGCGGATCACGCCTGCGGTTTCGCTGAAGCCGCGGGCGTATTCCTGCCCCGGGGTCTCGAAACCAAAATCGAGTTTGCCTCGATAGCTCAGCGTGAGCGGCGAGCCGTCGGCAGGGACCACCATGCGGTATCGCTGTGCACGTCCGCGCTCAAGCATGGCGGCCGCCGATCCGTTGATGCCCTGGAAACCCTGAGCGGGCGCGCCCGTCTGCTTCACGAGTTCGACGGAAGCTGACGTGATCTGCAGCGGCGCCGCGAGCAAAAACTCGACCGGCTTACCCGCTTGCTCACGCGGCCACTGCACCTGCACGGTCGCCGTCAGCTCGCCCGCTACAGGCTCGAGAGCCGCGCGTATCGAATAGTGTGCAACTTCGGCAACGCTTGCGATGGGCAGCAAAGCGAGTGCCCAGACCCATATCGACCGCGCGCGCCGACTCACCGGGCATCCTGTGTTGTGCGTCGAAATACCAGCGGCAGCGTCATCGGCACGCCGGCGCGCTCGATCTCGAGTCGTGCGGCATCGCCCCAATCGTACTCACCCACTTTGCGCTGCAAGGCGGCCGTGCCATCGATCACCGTGCCATCGAGTGAGCGCAGTACGTCACCGACGCGCACCCCGGCCGCGGCCGCACTCGAACCCGTCTCGACCTGAATGACCGCCGAGGGCTGCTGACCTAATCGACCCATCAAAGATACGCCGAGCACGGGCAAAGTCGGCTGAGCCGTGCGGGGAATGCCCCAAACGAACTGGGCGTAGGCCGCGTTGATGCGCTTCGGTACGGTCACCGGAATAAGCGAGGCAATGCCTCCCTTGAAGCCCGAGGCCAACTGCCGCGCGGCACCGAGATCATAGGCGACATGGCCGGCACCGATCAGCACGACGACGATTTCGCGCAGGTCGGCAGGGTCAGTGAGGGTCTGTCCGGCCTGCCAACCCATTGCCGCATCCCAGGTGACCTGCGCGCGATAGATGCCTTCAAGCGCTTCGTCACTCATCTTCGCGTGCAAGGGATCATCGTCATCGAAGTAAGCGCGTACCAAGGTGCGATGTTCGGTATTCGACAGATCGATGTTCGGCGGAAAGCGACCACGCGTCTCCGGCGGTAAGGCCTCGAATCCCTTGCTGCGCACGGTGCGCACTACATCGCGCGGCGCGTTCAGGCCGACGAGCTTCAGCCGCTGGTCGCGCGCGTAGCGGAAGATGTCGCGGTAGTGACCGTAGTGATGCGACCACACGTCATACCAGCGCGACTCGTCGAGAAAACGCGCCTCGTCAAGCTCTCCGCGTGACCAGCGATCAAGGGCCGGCTGCGGACCCCACGGGAACATCTCGAGGCCGATGATCGGCTTGCGCCCCGCCGCACGCAGAGCCTCGATGACATTCAACTGGACGCGGTGGAACTCGCCGTTGGTGTGCTCCTCGCCGATGAAGAGCACGCGAACGTCCTTGAGCCGCCGGGCCAACTCCACGGTATCGATGAGTTCGCCGGTACGGGTGTCGGTAACCCCGTCGAGCACGACGTCGACGCTGCGCTCGCGTCGCGCCGAATCACCCAGCCGCAACTGCTCGACATCGCTCGCCGCATCCGCCGGCCACGCGAGCACGCCGGCCATCAGGCCGGCGAGCAGCGCGCGAGTCAGCCGTCGCAACAACCCCTACCCGATGTGTAACGGGTTAGAAGTTGTAGCGCAGCGTGACGCCGTAGGTCGTCCGCCGCGGATGCGAGACACTGTAACGGAACGGGAAGAACGTTCCGCCGGTGTTCACGCCGGTCGGCAGCGAGTTGCTGAAGTACACGTCACGGAACGCGCCGGTCGGTGCATCCTCATCGGTCAGATTGCGACCCCACAGTTCGAGCGACCAGTCGTCCGTGCGCACGCCGAGGGCAGCGTTGACGTTGGTCGAGCTCGGCACGATCGTCTGGTTGGAGGCGTCGGCAAACTGCTTGCCGCGATGAGCCACGTCACCGCGCAGGAAGAACTCGCGATCGCCGGCCAGATCGCGCCGGATTTGGAAGCCCGCATTGCCCTGCACCTTAGAGGTACGCAGGATCTGGTTGCCCGACACGTCACCGGTCGGTGCATAGGTCGGGAAATCGATGAAGCTGTCGACACGTGCACGCTCATACTTCGGATCGGCGTAGGACACGCCGAGGTTGAAGTCGAGCCAATTGGTCGGCCGAGCGGTGAGCGAGAATTCCACGCCCTTGATCGTCGCGTCACCGGCGTTCACGTTCACGCCGGTTGGCGTGACGATGTCCTGGCCGTTGATGTTCGACACCACTTGCGGGATGACGATGTCCTTCCAGTCGAGGTAGTAAAGATCGAGCTCTACACCCACGCGGCGATCGAATAGTTCGGCCTTGACGCCGAGTTCGTAGCTCATCAGCTCTTCGGCATCAAAAGCCCCCGGCAAGGTCACATCGACCGTCGGTGCACTCACGAGCCGCACGGTGGTCGGATCGAAGTCACCGGATTTCTCCGAGTGCGCAACGCCAGCGAAGAAGGTCACGCGCTCGGCAGGCTTGTAACGCAACGTGCCGCGCCAGCTGAAGAGCTTCCAGGTGTCGTTACCCGAAGATCCCGTACGCTTGTCGAGGTACGAGCGCCGCTCGTTGGTGTAGCGGGCGTCGACGCTGCCGGTGAGACCGCTCGTGAAGTCGTACTCGAGGGCGCCGAACACCGAAGGCGCCGATGCCTTGTCGACGAAGACTTCACTGAAGTTGGCACCGCCCACCGGATCATTGAACCAGGGCAGGAAAGCCGCATTGCCGGCGCCCGGAGCAAAATCCACGACCGTGGTTGGACCGAGCGGCGTGCAGGCGAGGCAGAACGAGTAGAAGTCGGCCGGCAGTTTCTGCGTGGCAATTACACCGTCCACACCACTCGTCGACTTGCTTTCATAGTAATAGCTTCCCACCGAGTAGCGCAGCCGCTGCTCGCGATCGCTTGCAACGCGAAGCTCCTGGCTGATTTCCTGAGAGCGATCCGTGGGGCCGATCTGCAGCAGGCCGGTGGTAAAAGTCTTGCGAGGGCCCGTGGTGATGCCGAGTCCCGGTACCGCGCGCGTCGGCAGCGGCTGGTAGGTGAAGATCGCCGTCTCGCCGGAGTTGCGGCTGCCATCGACGAAGAAACGCTGCGCAAGCTTCGAGTATCCAGTGATGGCCTCGAGCGTGGCACCGCCTTGAATGTCCCAGCTCAACTTCAGGTGCGTGCGGGTCAGCTGACGCTTTTCGCCTGACGCACCCGGTACGGCCGTGAGCGAGGTCTCGGTCACCGAGGGCAGCTCGCCGCAATAGTTGAGCAGACGGCTAGAACGCGGCGAGGCCACGCCGAGATTCTGGTCGCGAACTCGACGGTCCTCGCAGTTGGCCGCCACGGCGGTCGTCGCTGAGTTATCGACGTTGTCGCTGGAGAGGTAAAGACCGAACTCCGCAGCGAAGGCATCGCTGGCGTCCCACAGCAGCGTGCCGTTGAAGGTGTTGAACTCGTAACCGCCGATGGTTTCTTTGCGGCCGGTGCCGGCGTACTGGTTTTCGTAGGAGCCATCCCACTCGTCATGCAGCAACGTCGCGCGACCCTTCAGGCCGTTTTCGCCGATCGGACCGCTCGCCGTGTATTGCACGAGCTTCTTGCCATCGTTGCCAAGCGTAACCGTCGCCTTGGACTTGAATTCGTTGGTGGGCTTGGCCGACACATAGTTGATCGCGCCGCTGAACGCATTACGACCGTAGAGTGCCGCCTGCGGGCCTTTGACGACCTCGATGCGCTCGAGATCGAGCTGGTTGAAGTTGATGCCTTCACGACCGGCAACATAGACGCCATCAAAGAAAATTGCGGTGTTGAGTTCGCCAAAGATATCAATAGGCGCCACGCCGCGAATCACGGGTGCGGGCAAGAAATCACCGATCACGTTGGAGAACGTCAGACCCGGCGTGAAGGCTGCCACATCGTCCAAGTTGCTGATGCCGCGCGCCTCAATGGCCTCGGCGGTGAATGCGGTGATCGCCAGTGGCACGTTGATGAGCTGTTCGCTCTGCTTACGCGCCGTGACCACCACTTCCTCGAGTCCGGCACTGTCATCCGACTGTGCCCAGGTCGGCGACGCGGTGCCTCCTGCGATGATCAAAGAAACGGCCGCGGCTGCGGCAACCCGACTGCTGGTATGAATGCCCATTGAGTGACCCCTGTGTCTGCCCGCTATTGTTTTTTGGCGGTTCGTGTGCGAAACGTACACTCAATGCGCACCGGGACGGAAGGGTCTCGCGCGCATGTCCACATAACAAACAGTTTGTTTTGACCGCGTATCGGGGGTCATCGAATGAGAATAAATCGCATCAGCATGGTGCTGGGGACGGCGTTAGCCGTCGGTTTCATAGTCGCTGGCTGTCAAAGTGGCAGCTCTACCCGCAATGCGGTCGCCCGTGACGGCCTCGCCCGCCCGCTTGCGCCCGTGACGTTCCCCGCCGGCGTCGAGACCTCGACGCGGCCACAGGAAATGCCCTCCTGGAAAATCCCGAACATCGGCGAGGCCGCGGAGGCCTACTACGGCCCGGACTCCACGCATCTCATCGCACAAGTCAAAAGTCCGCTGGCAGCGAAAAGCCCGCGCGGTCTTTCCGGATTTCTCACCAAAACCTTCACCGACTCTGGCACCGACGAAGTGCAGATCAATGATCGTGGGTGGGACGGCTGCTCGTATTTCTTCCCGGACAACGAGCGGCTCGTGTGGACCTCGATCCGCGATCACATGAACCTGCCGCTCGGCAACTGGTCGGACTGGCGCAACTATCCGCAGGGCGCGGAACTCTACGTGTCCGACCGCAAAGGCAAGATCCTGCAGCGACTCACCAACAACACCCAATATGAAGCGGAGGTCACCGTCTCGCCCGACGGTCGCTGGATCGTCTTTGGACGCATGACTAACGGCAACATGGATCTTTGGATCATGAACTCCGACGGGACAGGCGAGAAGCAGATCACCTTTACCGAGGATGATCAGGAAGGTGCGCCCTACTTTCTGCCGGACAACGAAACGATCCTGTTCCGCGCGTGGAAGGCCTCGGAGTACGACCAAAAACCGACACCGATGACCATCTATACGATCAAGCGCGATGGCAGCGGTCTTATGCCGCGCACCTTCACGCACGATATGAACTGGGCACCCTATCCCACGCCGGACGGCAAGCACTTCCTCTTCGTGCGCGCAGAGACGCCGCGCAACTGGGAGGTGTACCTCGGCTATCTCGATGGCAAGACGCCACCGAAGCGCATCACTTTTGATGATGGCTTCGACGGCTTTCCGGCGGTCTCACCCGATGGCCGGAAGATGGTGTGGACGAGCTCGCGCAGCGCGGGCCCGGGCGCAGGCTTCATGTCTGGCCTGCAACTGCACGTGATGGACGTCACCAGCCTCAACCTCGGACCCCTCGCCACCGCCGGCACGCGCCGGTAACGACACGGAGACCCTTGCACCCATGGCCAAGAAGACCACGAAACTCGACCGTCGATCCCTGCTCACCGGCGCCGCAGCCGCAAGCCTTGCCGCTGCAGCAGGCAGCCTGCAGAGCGAGAGCGCCGCTGCGCAAAACGCAGGCGCGGCGGGTAGCGCGCCCGGCGGCAAGGTATCGGTGTCACAGCGCGGCGTCTACGAAAAGGTTCCGCTCAAGCAGGACGTCATCAATGTCGCGGCAATCCAATCGCAGCTGTACTCGATCGATCTGCGTGATCGCGCGAACACGCTCAAGCGCAACCTCAACCGAATTCTGAGGCTCATCGATCTGGCGCAGAACTCGCCCGAGGAATGGGGCGGCGAGCGGCGCTGGGGCTCGAAGGTCGATCTGATCGCCATGCACGAATTCCCGATCCAGGGCTTCCAGCCGTGGAATCGCAAAGAACTGAACCAGATCGCGTTCGATCTGCCGGGCCCGGAGTCCGAGGCAATCGGCGAGCGTGCCAAGCGCTACGGTTGCTACATCTCCTGGGGCTGCTATGCAAAAGAAAAAGACTGGCCGGATCACGTGATCAATATGTCGGTGCTGACCGGACCCGACGGCAAGATCGTCAGCAAGCAATGGAAGGCTCGCAACATCCTCGGCCTGTTTGGCGATGGTGCACTGATCGGCACGACTGTCTACGACGTGCTCGATCGCTATGTCGAGATGTATGGTTGGGATGCGGTCATGCCCGTGGCGCGCACCGATATCGGCAACATCGCCATCACTGCAGTCGGCGCGGAGCCCTTGCTCTACACCTGCTTGGGGCTCAAGGGTGCCGAAGTGCTGGTGCTGTCGGTGACCGGCGGCAGCAACGCCGAATCGGCGATCGCTACCGCGCGTGCTGGACGGTTGTACACGATGGGTGTCGGTAACGCCGTCTCGCCGAACAACATCGGCTTCCCGGAAGGGTCGGGCACACGCGACGAGGGCACGGTGATCGTCGACCCGCGCGGCACGGTGCTGGCTAAGACCGACAACCACCACGAAGAGATCATCACAGCGCGCATCCCGATTGCCGAATATCGCCGCAGTCGCCGCGTACAGGAACTGCCCATGGCCATACTACTGCCCATCCTTCAGCAGTATGATCCGGTCTTCCGCCCGAATGCCTTCCTCGAGAAGCTGCCTGCGACCTACCAGGAAGCTGGCGAACTCGTACGTAAGCGCATGGGCATGAAGTAACGGAGCCGCGCCACACGCCATGACCGATACCGCGATCGCTACCGCACTCGCCGCCCTCCAGGCCAAGGTTGGTCAGCAAGTCCACCTCAGCGAGTGGATGACCATCACCCAGGAGCGCGTCAACGCGTTCGCCGATGCCACGCTCGATCGGCAGTGGATACACGTCGATGTCGAACGTGCCCACCGCGAATCCCCGTTCGGTGCACCGATTGCACATGGCTTTCTGACGCTCTCGCTGATGGTGCCGCTGCGCGGGCTCGTCGAAGCTGACAAACCGATCGCACCGGGCGTGCGCAACGTAGTCAACTACGGACTCAATAAGTTGCGCTTCGCCAACCCGGTGCGGGTCGGCGCGCGCATCCGTGGCCGATTCGTGCTGGTGGCCGTGGAACAGGTTGCGCCCTCAGTGCTGCAAATCACGGAGCAATACACGGCGGAGATCGACGGCGAGACAAAGCCCGCATGCATCGCCGAGAGCTTGATGCGGCTCGTGTTCTGAGCGGCGCAGCAGCCTCTATCGCGCCGCAGTAGCCCCGACCGCCGCACCAGCCCGGACCCTCGTACATGAGCGCAGTGTTTCTCGACTTCTCGACGCTAAGCGTCGGTGATCTGGACGTCAGCGGCCTGCAAGCGGCGGCGCCCGGCCTACGCCTCCTCGAGATGACGACCCAGGATGAGGTCGCTGCGATGATCGCCGGCTGCCAGATCGTCATGCTCAACAAGCTGCAGATACCGCGCGAGGCGATCGCCGGTGCGCATGAGCTCAAGCTTATAGTGCTGTCCGCAACCGGCACGAACAACGTGGATCTCGGTGCTGCGCGCGATCACGGGGTCGCCGTCTGCAATATCACCGACTACTGCACCGCCTCGGTGGTGCAGCACGTGCTCGGCGTAATGCTCAGCCTGACGCAGAAACTGCCGCAATACTCGCGCGATGCCGTCGATGGCACCTGGGCGAAAAGCCCGCACTTCACCTGCCTCGTTCATCCGATCCGCGAACTGCGCGGTTGCACCCTCGGCATCGTCGGCTACGGCGTGCTCGGCAAAGCCGTAGCCGAAGCCTGTCGAAGCGCACTCGGCATGCAGGTCATCGTGGCCGAGCGCGCAGGGACGGCAGCACCGATCGGATCAAACACGACGCGTGCAGCAGATGGAGCACAGACGCCCCTCGAGGAGCGCGTACCGCTCGATGAGTTGCTCGCACGCGCCGACGTCGTTTCGCTGCACTGCCCGCTGACCCCCACCACTACGGGACTGATCGATGCACGTCGACTGCGATTGATGAAATCGGACGCTCTCCTCATCAATACTGCGCGAGGCGGGCTCGTCGATGTCGAAGCACTCGCGCACTCACTGCGTACGGGACAACTTGGCGGCGCCGCCATCGACGTGCTGCCGCGCGAACCTCCCGTCGACGGCTCACCGCTGTTCGCACCGGACCTGCCAAATCTCATCGTCACGCCACACACAGCCTGGGCGGCCCGCGAGTCACGACAACGCGCACTCGATCAGATGGCGGCCAACATCGAGGCGTGGCGACGGGGCGAGCGACTGCGCCGCGTCGTCTGATCGTGACGAGCGTCGGCACACGGCATCGGTTGGCGCTGCTGGCAGCCGCGCTTATCGGCTTGCCCGGCACGGCGAGCGATACCCGAGCTGCCGGCCCCGACGAGCTCGTACCGGTGAACGTCAAGGGCATCGACAGCATGCGACGTCGCGCCGACGTAAACTGGGCCACCTACGACGCTGTGCTCGTTGCGGCGGTGACGGTGTCGTTCAGCAAGCTATGGGATCCGCGGGACTACGGACGCTTTGGTCTGCGGCCGCGCGACGTGGAGCGGATTCGCAGCAAGGTGGCAACGCTTGCCCAAGCCACCTTCGTCAAAGTGCTGGCCGAGGGCGGATACCGCATCGTCGATCGTGTCGACGCCGGCGTGTTGCAGGTGGAGCCCAATATCATTGATCTCTACGTCAATGCGCCCGACCTGCCGGACGAGAACCGTCATCAGAGCTATGTGCTGGAAGCCGGCGAGATGACGCTCGCGCTCGAACTGCGCGATGCGGTGACGGGTACCCTGCTGGCCGAGGCTCGTGATCGACAGCGGGGCATCGATCGGGGTCGATTCACGGTGGCCAACAGCGTGACCAACCGCGCCGAGGCAGAACGGGTGCTGCGCGGCTGGGCCACGCGCCTACGCGACAGTCTGGACGCCGCTCGCCAGACTCGCTGACCGCCCTCGTCAACGACGCTGACGGCCTCGCCAAGGCCGGTGACCACTACGCGCAGCCCCTCAGACCGGCCCGCACGGGTTGGAAGCCTTTCGGCTAAAATGCGCCTCCCCTGTATCGGGGCGTCTTTTTTTTGGTACGACCCTAGATGAGCATCCTTTCTCAATGGCGGGCGCCGCTGTTAGCGTGCGCCGCACTGTCGCTACTTGCCGCCTGCTCGGCGCAGCCCGAGAGCAACGCCGCGCGTACGGGTGATCGGCCCATGGGGCCCGGTGGCAATCGCGCCGCCAACGTGCTGACCGTCAATCCCGAGCAACGGCCGTTCGGACCGACGCTCGAAGCCGTGGGCACGGCGCTGGCGCGCGAATCGGTGGACGTCACCTCAAAGTCTTCGAACACGATCACGGCAATCCGCTTCGCCGAGGGGCAACGGGTCGCCTCCGGTAGCGTGCTCGTCGAACTCGACCGGGCGCAGACGGCCGCCGCGCTCGCCGAAGCCAAGGCGACCCTGGCCGAGGCGCGCAACCAGTTCAACCGCGGGCGCGACCTGTCAGTGACCCAGGCCCTGTCGAAAGCCCAGCTCGACCAACTCGAGACTGCCGTCAAAACCGCCGAGTCCCGGGTGGCCGCTGCCCAATCGCGTCTTGACGACACCGTCATCCGTGCGCCCTTCGCCGGACGGGTGGGTCTGCGCCGCGTCAGCCTCGGCGGCCTCGTGACGCCGGGCACTGTCATCACCACCCTGGACGATCTGTCGGTGATCAAACTCGAGTTCACCGTGCCGCAATCGTTCCTCGGTGAGTTGTCGTCCGGCCTGCCCGTCGAGGCGCGAGCCGAAGGACTTGGCGATCGCGTCTTCCGCGGCAAGATCACGGCCATCGACTCGCGCATCGACCCGGTCTCGCGCTCCTTGACCGTGCGAGCGGAGCTGCCCAACGCGGAAGGTGTGCTGCGCCCGGGCCTGTTCATGAGCGTGCGCCTTGCGGGCAAGACCGTACCGACGCTCATGTTGCCCGAAGAGGCACTGGTGCCGGAACAAGGCAAGGTCTACGTGTTCCTCGTCGTCGACGGCAAAGCGCAGCGGCGTGAAGTACGCACGGGCGGCCGTGAACGTGGCTGGGTCGCGATCGTACAGGGCCTTGCAGGCGGTGAGGACGTCATCGTCGAAGGCACGCAGCGCATCCGCGAGGGCGGCGCGGTCACCGCCAAGGCGCGCACGTGAACATCTCTGAGTTTTGCATCCGGCGGCCGGTCTTCGCGACCGTGCTCAGCCTGATGCTGGTGATCTTCGGCCTCATCGCGCTCGAGCGATTGCCGCTGCGCGAGTATCCGGATATCAACCGACCGGTTGTCTCCATCAGCACCATATACCGCGGTGCCTCGGCGAACGTCGTCGAAAACAAGGTTACGCAGGTCATCGAGGATCGCATCGCCGGCATCGAGGGCGTGCTGAAGCTCGAATCCGACAGCGAAGACGAGCGCTCGAATATCCGTATCGAGTTCGACGTCGAGCGCGATATCGATGCCGCCGCCAACGACGTGCGCGATCGCATCTCACGCGTGCTGTCGCAGCTGCCACCGGAGGCCGACGCACCGCAAATCGCCAAGTCGGACTCCACCGCCGAGTCGGTGATGTTCCTCAGCTTCAACTCCGACGTGATGACCCAACTCGAGGTCACCGATTACGCCGAGCGCTACATCGTCGATCGGCTCTCGACGATTCCGGGTGTCGCGCGCGCGGCACTCTCGGGCGCACGACGCGCCGCAATGCGCATCTGGATCGACCGACAGGCGCTCGCCGCAAGGCAACTGACGGTTGGCGACATCGAAACGTCGCTGCGCCGCGAAAACGTGCAGTTGCCGGCAGGTCGGCTCGAGTCGCAGTCAAGGGAGTTCTCGCTGCGCACCGAGGTGGGGCTCGATTCGCCAGAGGACTTCCGCAATCTCGTGATCGGGCGTGGCCCGGACGGGCACTTGGTTCGTCTTGGCGAAGTGGCCGACGTACAGCTCGCCGCCGAAACCGAACGCACCATGATGCGCACCAACGGCCGCGCGGGCGTCGGCGTCGGCATCGAGGCACAGTCGAAAGCGAATGTGCTCGACGTCGTTCGCGGCGTGCGCGCTGAGGTCGCCACGCTGCAAGCGACTTTGCCCAAGGGAGCAAGCCTCGTCGTCAACGTCGATAACGGCATCGCTATCGAAGCGGCACTGCGCGAAGTGCTGATCGCGGTGATCTTCGCTTTCCTCTCCGTGCTGCTCGTCATCTACGCTTTCCTAGGCACGCCGAGGGCTACCATCATCCCGGCGGTGACCATCCCGGTATCCGTGATCGCAGCATTCATGGCGCTTCAGGCGCTTGGTTATTCACTCAACGTGCTGACGCTGCTAGGCATCGTGCTGGCGATCGGACTCGTGGTCGACGATTCGATTGTCGTGCTCGAGAACATCCACCGCCGTGCAGAACTCAACGAGTCTCCGATGGTGGCAGCCGTGCGCGGCAGCAAGGAAATCGGCTTCGCGGTCGTCGCCACGACGCTGACGCTCGTGGCAGTCTTCGTACCGATCTCGTTCCTGCCCGGTGATACCGGCCGACTCTTCCGCGAATTCGGCTTGACACTCGCGGCCGCGGTGCTGTTTTCGGCTCTCGTGGCGCTCACCCTCACGCCGATGATGGCCTCGCGCCTGCCTCCCGAAAGCGAAATGAAACACAGCCGATTCGGCATGATGGTCGAACGGCTGATGAAGCAACTTACGTCACTGTACGAGCGACGGCTGCGCAGCATCATGCGTCGCCCGCTGCTCACGGTCGGCGGCGTGCTTGCGCTATCACTGATCGGCGCGCTGACGTTCAAGGCGCTGCCCGAGGAGTTCGCCCCCGCCGCTGACGGCGGTCGACTGTTCATCGTCGCGCAAGCCCCTGAAGGTGCGAGTTTCGAGTACACGGCCGAGTACGGACGCAAGCTCGAAGAAATCGTCGAATCAGAAACGGCCAAGGGTGACATCGTGCGCGTGACGCTGCGCGTGCCAGGCGGCATGGACGGCGGCGCCGGCGCAGTCAACTCGGCGCGCGTGATCCTGACCCTCGTGCCGTGGAGCCAACGCGATCGCAGTGCGCAGGACATCGCAGCCTCGATCAGCCGTAAGCTGTCGAGCCTGCCGGGCGTACGCGCCAACACCATGGTGCCGGGCAGTTTGCGCGGCGGCTGGGGCAAACCGGTGCAGGCGGTGATCGGCGGACCTGACTTCGAGCAGCTCGGCGAATGGTCGGAAAAGCTCGTCAAACTAGCCGAGGACAATCCGGGACTCGTCGCCGTCGACAACAGCTACAAGCCGCGCAAGCCGCAGATCCGCGTCGCCATCGACCGTGACCGTGCCGCTGATCTCGGCGTCTCGCTGCAGACGGTGGGACGTACGCTCGAAACCATGCTCGGCTCGCGCATCGTCACCACCTTCATCGACCGAGGTCGCGAATACAATGTGATCCTGCAGGGCCGCGCAGATGAGCGCTCGACCACCACCGATCTCACCAACCTGCAGGTACGCTCGGACCGCACCGGCGAACTCGTGCCGCTTGCGAGCGTGGTTCGTCTGACCGAGGCGGCTGGCGCCACGGAGCTCAGCCGCTTCAACCGCTTGCGATCGGTCGAAATCAGCGCCAACCTCGCCGAAGGCTACTCGATGGGCGAAGCGGTCCGCTGGTTCGAAGACACCGTCAAGCGTGAACTGCCGCCGAGCGCGACGCTGATGTGGGATGGCGACTCGGGCGATTACGTGCGCAGCGGCGGGCAGTTGTGGATCACCCTGGTGTTCGCGGTGATCATCGTCTTCCTCGTTCTCGCTGCGCAGTTCGAGAGCTTCGTGCATCCGGCCATCATCATGGTCACGGTGCCGACGGCGCTGCTCGGGGCGGTGTTCGGGCTCAAGCTGCACGGCATGAGCATCAATATCTTCAGCCAGATCGCGGTGGTAATGCTGATCGGCATCGCCGCAAAGAACGGCGTGCTGATCGTCGAGTTTGCCAACCAGTTGCGCGATCGTGGAGTCGAGTTCAGCGAGGCGGTCATCACCGCAGCCACCACGCGCCTTCGGCCGGTGCTGATGACCAGCCTGTGCACCGCGTTCGGTGCAATCCCGTTTCTCTTCGCAACCGGCGCTGGCGCGGAGCAGCGCGAACCGATTGGTGTCGTGGTGTTCTACGGCACGCTGGTATCAGTGCTGCTCACCCTGCTCGTGGTGCCAGCCGTCTATTCGTTGGTGGCCCGCAAGACCCGCTCGAGTGCGCACACGACGCGTCTGGTCGATCGGCTGCTGGGTGCAGCGGGCAAGGACGTCGCCGCGAACTGAACCCGACCGCTTGCGCGGGCTCAGAGTGTCGGATTCGGCAGCGCGTGGAACGCGTGGCGCAGGCTATCGCTCCAGGCCGAACGAATCATCCGAAAATACTCGTCATCCACCGTGACGTTGCGATGCAGCAGTACGCGCAACGCGTCGCGGCGGAAGCACAACAGATCGAGCGGCGGTCCCACCGAGAGATTGGAGCGGATCGTCGAATCCATCGAGATGAGCGCGCACTTGGCGGCTTCGGCAAGACTCGAGGAGCGCGTGATCACCCGATCGAGGATCGGCTTGCCGTACTTGGACTCGCCGATCTGAAAGTACGGCGTATCGTCCGTCGCTTCGATGAAGTTTCCTGCGGCGTAAATGTTGAAGAGCCGCGGAGCCTCGCCACGGATCTGCCCGCCGAGGATGAACGAGGCGTTGAACTCGATACCGTGCTCCTTGAACGCCTCGGCATCACGCCGATGCACCGTACGCACGGCATCGCCCACAAGCACGGCGGCATCGAAGAGCGTCGAGGCGGTATACACGCTGTCGCGCTCAGGGCGGACCGCTTCCTCGTGCAGTACATGCACCACCGCCTGTGAGACGGCGAGATTACCTGCCGTCATCAACACGAGCACTCGATCTCCCGCTCGCTCGAAGACGTGCATCTTGCGAAAAGTGTTGATGTGATCGACGCCCGCGTTCGTTCGCGAGTCGGAGAGGAACACCATGCCGGTGTCGAGCAAGGTCGCAACGCAGTAGGTCATGACTGATTCTACTGCTGTGCCTGACGTTGCTGCAGCAAGCGCGGTCGCGAGGCTGCCATGCGGGGCTCGGCCGCCCCCGCCGATACGGCCACCGTAGCGGTCATGGTTTCCTGGCCGCCGCCACGGCGTACACCGCGCACGGGGCAGGCGTCGAGGTAGTCACGCCCCACAGCCAACCGGCAATGGTGCGGACCACCCGGGGCATGATGAGTCACATCGATGGCGAACCAGCGATTGTCCTGCTCCAGCCAGACGTCCACCCACGCATGACTGGCGATGTGTTCGTCCTGCTGCGTGAGCAGATAGCCGCTGACATAGCGCGCCGGCACCTTGAGCACGCGGCAGCAAGCGAGCATGACGTGAGCATGGTCCTGACACACGCCGCGGCGCAGCGAGAACGCATGCGCCGCCGTGTCATACACCTCGGTCGCACCCGGCACGTATTCGAGCGTCGATCGCACTGCACCGGCCAGCTGCATCGCGCCCTCACGATCGAGGCGCGGACGGCCGTGTTCGCGCGCAAATTGCTCGAGGTGGGCATCGGCGCAGGTCAGCGGAGTTTCCGCCACGTAGACGAGTGGCGAAAGCGCGCCGCGAGCCGACGGCGAAGAATCGGGAACGTCCTCGGTCTCCACCGTGCCCGAAACCTGGATGTGGATCTCGCTGTGCGGCTCGTCGATGCTGAGCAGATGCATGACGTTGCCAAAGGCGTCGAGTTGCTGCGAGCGACGGCCGGGGGCCTGCAACTCCCAGGCGAGCACCCGCTGCCCGGCCTCGGTGCGCGGAGTCAGCCGCAGACTCTGCACGCTACGATTGGCCGGGCGGTCGTAGCGATACACCGTTTCGTGACGAATGTGCAGCAGCATGTTTAGGCCGTCGCCTCCGAAACGAGAAAGTCGCGCGCGATACGTGCGCCCAGATCGCTGGTGCGCTCGAGAAAGCCGCTGAGATAGTTCCGCAGGCCCTCCTCCAGCGCATCCTCAATGCGACCGTACTGCAGCGTCGCATGGATCTCACCGGCACGGCGCTGCGTCTCGGCCGAGTGCAAGTTGGCGACCCGGACGAGTGTCTGCTGCACGCGGCTCATGCAGTGACGCAGCGAGCGCGGCATCGCCTCACGCAGAATCAGCAGCTCCGCCACACGCCGCGGCGTGATGAGATCGCGGTAGACCTTGCGATAGATCTCGAAGGCCGACACCGAGCGCAGCAACGCACTCCACTCGTAGTAATCGCCGGCATCGTCCGACTTGGCCGCCTCGGGCGCCAGAAACTCGAAACGCGCATCGAGGATTCGCGCCGTGTTGTCGGCGCGCTCAAGGTAGGTACCGAGCAGCGTGAACTCGAGCGCATCGTCCTGCAGCATCGTCCCCTGGATCACACCGCGCGCCAGATGCGAGCGGAACTTCACCCACTCGAAGAAATCGCCCGGCGCCTGACTCGACACCGTATCGCGCCGGAAGCGGCGGATCTCGAGCCAGGTCGCGTTCAGTGTTTCCCAAGTTTCCGAAGTCAGCGTACCGCGCACGGCATGCGCGTTGTCGCGCGCCCGATCGAGACACTGGTCGATGCTGCCCGGGTTGCTGCGCTCGAAGGAGATCCAGTCGATGGCAGAGGCCTGCGTCACCACCCCATGCGCCGCGAGGAAGGGTTCGAGCTGCCCAACCGTAGCGAGGGTCGACGTCCAGCGCCGCCGTACGACGTCTTCCTCCTGACGGAGCAGCGTCATGCGACAGTTCACATCGAGCATGCGCGCGAGGTTCTCGGCGCGCTCGGTGTAGCGCGACATCCAATACAAGTGATCGGCGGTGCGGCTCAGCATGCGAGCACCCAGGTGTCTTTCGTGCCGCCGCCCTGCGAGGAGTTCACCACGAGTGACCCGTCGCGCAGCGCAACCCGCGTCAGCCCGCCCGGCACCATGACGATGTCCCGACCTGACAACACGAACGGCCGCAAATCGACGTGACGTGGCGCGAGTCCGCTCTCGACGAACGTCGGGCAGGCCGACAAGGCGAGCGTGGGCTGGGCGATATAGCGCGCGGGGTCGGCGATGATGCGCTCGCGGAACGCCTCGATTTCGGCGCGCGAGGCACGCGGGCCGATCAACATGCCGTAGCCGCCGGCGCCGTGAACTTCCTTGACGACGAGTTCATCGAGATGCGCGAGAACGTGGGCGAGATCCTCGGGCCTGCGCAGGATCCAGGTCGGCACGTTGGCGAGAATCGGCTCCTCGCCCAGATAAAAACGGATCATCTCCGGGACGTAAGGGTACGTGGACTTGTCGTCGGCAATACCGGTGCCGACGGCATTGGAAATCGCCACCCGCCCGGCACGATACGCCGCGAGCAGGCCCGGTACGCCGAGCATGGAGTCGGGACGGAAGGCGAGTGGATCGAGAAAGTCGTCGTCGATGCGCCGATAGATGACATCGACGCGCTGCGGCCCTTGCGTGGTGCGCATGTAGACCACTTCATCATCGACGAAGAGATCCTGCCCCTCCACGAGCTCGATGCCCATCTGCTGCGCGAGAAAGGCGTGTTCGAAATAGGCGCTGTTGTGCGCTCCGGGCGTCAGCAGCACGACCGTGGGATCGCGAACGCCGCCCGGTGCCACGGCACGCAAGGTTTCGAGCAGCAGATCCGGGTAGTGCTCGACGGGCGCCACGCTGTACCGCGCGAACAACTCGGGGAACAGGCGCATCATCGCCTTGCGATCCTCGAGCATGTACGAAACACCTGAAGGCACGCGCAGGTTGTCCTCGAGTACGTAGTACTCGCCGGCACCGGCGCGCACGAGGTCGATGCCGGCAATGTGCGCGTACACGTCCATCGGCAGGTTGAGTCCCTGCATTTCCGGGCGATACTGCACATTGCATAGCACTTGCTCAGGCGGAATCAGTCCCGCCTTCAGAATCTCCTGATCGTGATAGACGTCGTGCAGGAAGGCATTGAGCGCGGTCACGCGCTGTCGCAAGCCGCGCTGCAAGCCGCTCCACTCGCCCGCCGGAATGATCCGCGGCACGATATCGAACGGGATGAGCCGCTCGGTACCGGTTTCGTCACCGTAAACGGCAAAGGTGATGCCCGCGCGCCGGAAGAGCGTATCGGCCTCAGCGCGCTTCTCGAGGATGCGATCGCCGGGTGTCTCGGCCAGCCACTCGGCGTACGGGCTGTAATGCGGACGCACGGTGGCGTCGTCCGCATACATCTCGTTGAGTATCTGCGCCGTGGCCAAGCGAGCTACCAGATCTTGCCGCCGATGTAGCGCCCGGCAGCCGGCAGATGCGGAAAGTACTCGATCGAGGCGAAGACGCCGTGACGAACGTACGGATCGTTCTCGATGATTTCCTTCGCGCGGGCGAGGCTCGGCGTGTGCAGGCAATAGAGACTGCCCACCGGCTGATCGCGCCCCTCGTCGTAGAGCGGCCCGGCCACATTCAGCTCATCCATCACGGTTTCGATATAGGCCAGGTGGGCGGCATTCTGGGCGGCGCGGACCAGCGCACCGTTCGGCCCATCCCGACACACGACGACGTAAGCGGGCTTCTCATAGCGTGACGACATGGCGGGACTCCTCTGGCGCGGGTCATCGGCGGGCCAAAGACCCGCGGGCGAGTTGCAGAATATCAGCGCCAGCGCGAGTCGTCTTGACTCGCCAGCTTGGTCGCTCGACAACTTGATCGCTCGACAGTTCGGTCGATTGATGTGATGATTCCGATAGATTCTGTATATGGTTGACATCAAACTCAAGGACTTGCGCTACCTCGTGGCCGTGGCCGACACCGGCCACTTCGGCAAGGCTGCGGCACGCTGTTTCGTCAGCCAGCCCACACTCTCGGCGCAGCTGAAGAAACTCGAGGACTACCTCGGTGTACCGCTGATCGAACGGCAGCCGCGTCACGCCCTGCTCACGCCCGCCGGCGCAGACATCGTCCGCCGCGCGCGGCTGATCGTGGAGGCCACCGACGAAGTCGTCGACATCGCACGGGCCCATCGCGACCCGCTCGCCGGTCGTTTGCGGGTGGCGTTCCTGCCAACGATCGCACCCTATCTACTGCCGACGATTGCCCCGCTACTGCGCAAGGCACTGCCGCGACTCGACCTGCTGCTCTACGAACACCAGACCGAACCCATGCTGCAACGACTGCGCGCCGGCGACATCGACATGGGCGTCCTCGCGCTGCCCGTGGAGATGGAGGGACTCGCGTCGGCGGCGCTGTACGACGAGCCATTCGTCGTCGCGACTCCGATTCGCCATCCGCTCGCCGCAAAAAAGCAGTTGCGCGTGGAAGATCTGCGCGGCGCAACCTTGCTGCTACTCGAGGATGGGCACTGCTTGCGCGATCAAGCGCTCGATGTGTGCAACCGCATCGACGTCGAGGAGAAGCAGGATTTCCGCGCCACGAGCATCGAAACGCTGCGACAAATGGTGGCCTCGGGAGCAGGTGTGACGCTGTTGCCCGAGCTCGCCACGCGCGGCATCCATGCGCACACGCGCGGTGTGGCCGTACGGCCGTTCGCAAAACCCACCCCGACGCGCACGATCGGCGCCATCTGGCGCAAGAGCAGCCCACGACACCTCGCCATCGAACAGGTGGCGCAAGTCATCCGGGAGCACGGACTATGACGACTACGCTGCTCTGGCTTCGTCAGGATCTGCGACTCGCCGATCAGCCAGCGCTGCAGGCCGCTATCGAGCGCGGCGGTTCAATCATTCCGGTGTTCATCTGGTCGCCCGAAGAAGAAGGCGAGTGGCAACCCGGCGCCGCGTCGCGCTGGTGGCTGCATCAGTCCCTAGGCAAGCTCAGCGCCGCGATCGAGAAGCGTGGCTCGAAGCTCATACTGCGCCGCGCCACCGACAGTCTTGCCTGTCTACGCGAACTACTCGCCGAGACCGGTGCCACCGCCGTGTATTGGGGTCGTCGCTACGAGCCGCTGATCATCGCCCGCGATGCGCACATCAAGAACGAACTGCGCGAGGCCGGCATCGAGGCGCGCAGCTTCAACACCGCACTGCTGATCGAGCCGTGGGACGTGCAAAATCTCAGCGGCAAGCCCTTCCAGGTGTTCACGCCTTTCTGGCGCAAAGCCTGCACTGCAATCGATCCACCGAAGCCCGCAGCCGCACCGACGCGCATTGCAGCACCCGCGACGTGGCCGCGTACGACCACGATCGAAGACCTCGGTCTGATGCCGCGCATCGGCTGGTACCACGGCATGGCAGAGGCGTGGCGCCCGGGCGAAGTCGGTGCCCAGGCGCTGCTCGAGCAGTTCCTCGAAGGCCCAGTCAAAAATTACGCCGAGACTCGCAACCTGCCCGCCGTGGCGGGGACCTCGCGACTGTCGCCGCACCTGCATTTCGGCGAAATATCGCCGCGGCAAATCTGGCACGCGGCGCCCGAGTGGCGCAGCACACAGTTCGTCACCGAGATCGGCTGGCGCGAGTTCGCGCACCATCTGCTGTACCACTTTCCGCGCACCACCAACGAGCCGCTACGCGCCGACTTCGCGCGGTTTCCCTGGCGCGAGAATGCCGATGATCTGCTCGCCTGGCAGCAGGGGCGCACCGGCATACCGCTCGTCGATGCCGGCATGCGCGAACTGTGGGTAACCGGCTGGATGCACAATCGCGTGCGCATGGTTGTGGCTTCCTTCCTCGTGAAGAACCTGCGCATGCACTGGTTGCATGGCGCGCGCTGGTTCTGGGACACGCTGGTCGATGCTGACCTCGCCAGCAACACGCTCGGCTGGCAATGGGCCGCCGGATGCGGCGCCGACGCGGCGCCTTACTTTCGGGTCTTCAACCCAGAAAGCCAGGCCGAAAAATTCGACCCGCAAGGCGAGTACCAGCAGCGCTGGCTCGGTAGCGGACCGAGATCTGCACCCATCGTCGATTTGAAAGCGTCGCGGCTGGAGGCCCTCGCGGCCTTCCAAACGCTGCGCACGTCAGGCAAGTGAAGGAGTAAACATGGTCAAGCACATCGTGATGTGGCGGCTCAAGAACGAATCGGCAAAGACCGCCGATGCGATGCGGATCAAATCATTGCTTGAGGGACTCGCCGGCCAGATCCCCGGAATGACACACATCGAGGTGGGCAGCAACTTCCTCACCGATACCAACAGTTCCGACGTGGTGCTGTACAGCGAATTCGTCGATCGGGATGCGCTTGATGGCTATCAGCAGCATCCGCTGCACCTGTCTGTGGTGCTGCAGGTCAAGGAGCTGGTCAGTGAGCGTCGCGTAGTCGACTACCAGTGCTGAGCGCGCGCCGATAAAACGGGCACCTACGTGCCCGATCGCTTATCCCGCCTGCTGCACCGTCGCAGCGATGGTGCGACGCAGCTCGGCATCGGGCAGCGGACCACGCCCGGCCGCCAGATTGTCCTGAAGGTTCGTGACCTTCCCGGTAGCCGGGATGACGCAGGTCACTGCCGGATGCGAGATCACGTATTTGAGCAGTACCTGAGCCCAGCTGCTGCAACCGATGTCCGCCGCCCATCCGGGCAGCGCCTTACCGCGCAGCTGCGCGAAAATCTTGCCGTCGTCGAAGGCGCGGTTGACGATGGTCGCCACGCCCCGATCCGCACACAGCGGCAACAGCGTGTTCTCCGCTGCCGTCGTCGTGGCTGAATAATTGAACTGCACGAAATCGATGGGCTCGCGGCGGATAATCTCGGCCAGCGTCTCCTGCGAGGCCACGGTGTAGTGCGTGATGCCGATGTAGCGGATGCGGCCCTCGGCCTTCCAGCGACGCAGCGTGCGCAGATGTACATCGAGGTCGAGCAAGTTGTGAACCTGCATCAGGTCGATCTTGCGACGGCGCAACAATTCGCGCGAGCGAGTCATCTGGCGCACGCCATCCTGCTCGCCACGGGTCCACACCTTGGTAGCGATGAACGCACGCTCCTGCATGGCGGGCGTCAGCAAATCGCCGAGTACGGCCTCAGCCGTCGAGTACATGGGCGAGGTGTCGATGAACGTCCCGCCACCTGCGAAGAACGCTTCGAGCACAGCACTGAGCGGGGCCCGCTGCTCGGCAGCGAAGCCGACTTCGAAAGGACCCGACGTGCCGAGCCCGATCACCGGGATCTTCTCGCCGCTCGAGGGAATAATCCGCTGCAGCAGCGGCGTCGCAGCCGAGCCCTCTGCACTCGCAACCAGCGAGCCCGCCAGCGCCCCTGCGAACGCGCCCGTCGTCACGCCGATGAACTCGCGACGCTGCATCAGAGTGCCACGACCTCGGTCTCGAGCACGCTCGCCGCGCCATGGCGCACCGTGTGCAGCAATGCCGCGGCCTGCGGCAACACGTGGTGCACGTAGAAACGCGCCGAAGCGATCTTGCCCTGCAGAAAATCGCGATCCGCATCGCCACGGGCCAGACGCTGCGCAGCAATCGCCGCCGAACGCGTCAGCAACCAGGCGCCGAGCACGATGCCGGTCAGACGCAGCAGCGGCACCGAAATCGCGAGCGCGCGCTCGGGCCCCTGGGCAAAAGCCGGCGGAATGTGTCCGGCAGCATCACGCAGGCCATCGACCGCAGCCAAAGTCAGCTCGCAGGCCTCGCGCACCCCGGCATGATCGGTGCCGAGGTCGCTGAGTTCGCGGCGCACATCGGCGATGAGTGCAGTCACGGCAGCGCCCTGATCGCGGGCGATCTTGCGGCCGACGAAGTCGTTCGACTGGATCGCCGTAGTGCCCTCGTAAATCGTCGTGATACGCACATCGCGATACGGCTGAGCAGCACCCGTCTCTTCGATGAAGCCCATGCCGCCGTGCACCTGGATACCGAGCGAGGTGAGCTCGATGCCAACCTCGGTGCTGCAGCCCTTGACCACCGGAATCAGCAAATCACCGCGGGCCTGCGCCGCGCGTCGAACAGCCTCATCGCCGTGACGCGCGCCGAGATCGAGTTGATACGCCGCATAAAGCGCCAACGCACGCATCGCTTCGATCTGCGATTTCATGGTGAGCAACATGCGCTTGACGTCCGGGTGATGCGCAATTGGCGCGGGCCCGGCGAGCGCGGCGCCCGGCGGCTTGCCCTGCACGCGGGTGCGCGCCCATTCGGCGGCCTGCTGATACGCGCGTTCGGCGACCGAGTAGCCCTCGAGACCGACCGACAAGCGCGCCGCATTCATCATCACGAACATGTATTCGAGGCCGCGATTGGCCTCACCGACGAGGTAACCGACCGCACCGTCTTTCTGGCCATAGGCCATGACACAGGTGGGGCTGCCGTGGATGCCGAGCTTGTGCTCGATCGAGATGCACTGCAGATCGTTGCGAAGCCCGAGCGAACCGTCGGCATTGACGAGCACCTTCGGCACGATGAAGAGGGAAATGCCCTTCACGCCCGGCGGCGCGCCGTCGATGCGCGCCAGCACCATGTGGATGGTGTTCGCGGTGAAATCGTGATCGCCGTAGGTGATGAAAATCTTCTGGCCGAACAGGCGGTAGTGATCGCCCGCCGGCTGCGCGCGCGTGCGGATCGCGGCTAAATCCGAGCCCGCCTGCGGCTCGGTAAGATTCATGGTGCCGGTCCACTCACCGCTCACCATTTTCGGCAGAAACTGCGCCTTCTGCGCGGCCGTGCCGTAATGATCGAGCGCCTCGATGGCGCCCTGCGTGAGCATGGGACAGAGCTTGAAGGCGAGATTCGACGACGACCACAATTCCTCGACGGCCGTGCCGAGCACCGTGGGCACACCTTGCCCGCCGAATTCGGTGGGGGCGCGCAGACTCGCCCAGCCGCCCTCGGCGTATTGCTGATAGGCCTCCTTGAACCCGGGCGCACCGATGACACCATCCGGCGTCCAGCGCGCACCCTGCCGATCGCCCGATTTGTAGAGCGGATCGAGCACGTTCTCGGCGAACTTGCCCGCTTCCTCGAGCACCGCATCGGCGATGTCGAGCGAATAGTCGGCGTAGCTGGGGCAGGCCTGCAAACCGGCTTCACCGATCAGCTCGTGCAGGACAAAACGCAAATCCTTGAGGGGCGCGCGATACATGGGTGTCTTCCGAAGCGGGGAACGCCGAGATTTTACCCTGCCAGCGCCGGGACGATGTGTGCGGCGAGAAAATCCACCAACGATTTCACACGCGGATCCTCCGCAAGGCGGGCGGGGTAAACGGCGCAGAGCGGCGGCTGCGGCGGCAAGTCCCACTCGGCCAGGATGCGCTTGAGCTTCTGGGCGGCAAGGCCCTGGCGACAGAGGAACTCGGGCAACAGCCCGACGCCGAGGCCCGCGGCCACAGCCGAATGCCGCAACGCCGGGTCGTTCACGGCCAACTTCGGGCGTAGGGTCACCTCCTCGCGCCGCGACCCCTGCGACAGTCGCAGCACGAAACTGGATCCCGCGGCCTCCGGCGTCAGCACGTCGAGCGCAGCCAGTTGCTGCGGGTTCTGCGGCAAGGTCACCTTGCCGAGATAGACCGGTGAGGCACACAGGATGGAGGGCGGCGCGCCCAGGACCCGCGTCACCCACGCCCCGATATCGGCGCTGCCCGATTGCCACTCGCCGGAGTGCAGGATGACGTCGTGTTCGATCGCGTCGGAGGCCCCGACGTCACCCAGATCCACCTCGAGGGGGATGTCCGGGAACCGCTCCATGAAGCGCGGCACGAGCGGGGCCAGCAGCACCCGGCCATAGGTGCTGTCGGCGAGCACGCGCAGGGGGCCGGCGCGTGATTCGGCGAGCTCCGCCGCCCGCTCGCGGACGGTGTCAGCGGCGGCGAGGATAGCTCGGCAATGGGGCAGCAACTGCTCGCCCGCAGGGGTCAGCGAGAGGCGCCGGGTCGTCCGCCGCATCAACTGCAGGCCGAGTTCCGCCTCGAGTTCGGCGATCGCCCGACTGACCGCGGCCTTGGGCACTCCGAGCGCCCGGGCGGCGGCGGAAAAGCCATTGAGATCGATGACCTTGGCGAACACCGCCATGTGCGAGGGCGACCAGATTAGCGACATGGGCGAGACTCTGCGGCTCTAAAAGGGCCTCAGTGTCTCACAGGCGAGTCAAAAATGGGAGGCGCTGCTCGACCCTAGACCCTACGTGAACTTGAGCACGGCAAGCAAAAATGAGGTCGCTGTGACGTACAAGAGGCCCATTCGAGTCGTGATGTCGAACGTCAGGGCCTTCATCTCGCTGCGTAAGGTAGCGATCTCAGTACGGACCGTAGCGATATCGGCCCGAATCGTATTGATTCGGGTAAGCGCGTCATAGAGCGATGTGGCAAGTGACATGGGTCCTCCGGGGGAATCCCGGCAACGCTAGCGGCAGACTTCCAACAAGCCACCCCGCAAATCTCGCAGGTTTAGGGAATTACCCAAACCCTACCGACGGCGAAATCACGATGCATCATGCATATCCGGTCGTTTCGTAGCGATTTGCTCACGCATACGGCGACTGCTAACACGTGCCTTAGCCCCGGGCTTGAGAGACTAATCGCCCAGCCACCAGAATGGATCGGGACATGACAATCCATAAAACACCCCCGAGCGAGACTCGCATCCTGTTTGTCTGCATGGGGAACATCTGTCGCTCACCGTCGGCAGAAGCCGTGCTACGCGAACTGGCGCGGCGCGAGTTCCCGCAGCTGCGGCTTGCCATCGATTCGGCCGGCACCCACGGCTATCACATCGGTGAGCCGCCAGACCCGCGCTCGATCGAGGCCGGGCGGGCTCGCGGCTATGACCTGGCGCCACTACGGGCTCGGCAAGTCGCGCGAGAGGATTTCACGCGGTTCGATTGGTTGCTCGCCATGGACGAGGCCAACCTCTCGCGATTGCATCATCTGGCACCGCGCGAATCGGTCAATCGGGCCAGGCTTTTTCTCGAGTTCGCGGGCGAGAGCGTACGCGCCGATGTGCCGGACCCGTACGACGGAGGGCCCGAAGATTTCGAGCTCGTGCTCGATCTACTTGAGAGTGCGTCGCGGCGTCTGCTGCTGCGGCTCGCGGCGAGCACGAAATCGGATGACGACATTCGCCTTCGTTTTTCGAACTAACAATCCACTAATCCGCCGTATTTCTGGCTTTTCGGATAGTGATCGGTGTAACTTTTGGGGTTACGCTAATTCGATGATCCGAAATTTCCGCCATCGAGGTCTGGAGCAGTTTTACTTAACTGGGTCGAAAGCAGGCATTCGGCCTGATCACGCGGGCAGACTCAGACTAGTCCTTGGTTGGCGTCGATTACGAGGACTATCACTGATATGAAGATGCGAATGCACAATCCTCCTCACCCCGGGGAGACGCTACGACAGTTGTGTCTCGATCCGCTGCATTTGTCTGTGACGACCGCGGCGGAAGCTTTGGGAGTGAGTCGGAAGACTCTCTCGACCATCTTGAACGGGAGAGCCGGAATTAGCCCGGAGATGGCGATCCGGTTGTCTATCGCGTTCGGTACGTCAGCCGAGAGTTGGCTCAATCAGCAATTGCAGTACGACCTCTGGATTGCCGAAAAGAGGCGGAAGTCCCTAACGGTCACGCGGCTTACCCAATTTTCTCGAGCCGCTCAGCCAACCAAACTTTGATGATCGATTGACGCGTAACGCCCAACCGACTGGCCTCACGATCAAGCGACTCGATCATCCAGACGGGAAAGTCGACGTTGACGCGCCTCTGTTCCTGATTCGGCCGTCGCGCCTTGGAGAGGTCGAGTGCGCTTATCGGCGTTTTTCCGTTATCGAAATCTGCATCAAATTTCTTCGCTCGCATACAACTTGACCTCCTCAGGGCGCGATCGACGGACGGAAATCAGGCGAATCCTGTCGCCTCTATGAGTGACGACAGCCGACCAATGTCGACCATCGATTAGACCGATCACTAGGAAACGCGCTTCATCTACGGTTCTTGCGGGTATCTCAAGGACGTTGGGGTCGTTCCACAGCTGCTGCGCCGTGACGAAATCAACGCCGTGCTTCATGTCGTTGAGTCGGCTTTTGGCTTCATCAAACTCGAACATAGAGTAATTTAAATACCTTTTCTATACAATTACGCCGCTGCGCGCCCCCGCCCCAGTCAGAGTAAAGACGAACTGCGAAGCCAGCGGACCGTAAACGTCCTCACGTTGCAGTGCATCAAGCGAAACCGAACGTTTCTCGAGAATTCGGGGCAGCCGGCGGCGCCTTGCGCGCTATCGCCCCTCAATTCCGCCGCGGCAGCAATTGCAGTTCGCGACGTCGGTAGTCGAGGATGAAGGTGTCGAGCACGCCGATGACGTCCATGCCGATCAGGATCGCGGGCTCATCGAGCATGCGCCAGTGCTCAAATATATGCAGGTCGACGAAGTTGACCCGCGCATTGCTCACCTGCACGTTGCCGAGCCGAATGGTGGGCACACCGGCACTCTGACCTTCCTGCACATCGCCGGTCACACCGATCACCCCCTCGTTGCGCAACTCCATGGCCCGCCGCCGCGCCGCCGCCAGCGCCGCACGCAGCGCGAGATTGCCGAGGGTCTGCTGCGCTCCGGTGTCGATGACCGCCTTGACCTTCACCGGGCCGATCCACGCATCGACCCAGGGGACCTGACGGCTCGCGAACTTCACGGGTATCGTGGTGAAGCCCAAGGGTGCGGGCTGCCCGCGAGAGCGGGTGATTTCGATGCGATCCTTGCGGAACTCGACGAAGATCCGTCGATCGCTCAGCAGCCGCGTAGCCAATACGCCATCAGCGCCACCGAACGCATCGTCCACCAGAATGACGCGCTGGTTCTCGACCAGAAAATCACCGATCTCGATTCGGTCCACCGTGATCTGCGGCACGAGCGAGGAGCCTGTGGTACCGCGCAACCGCACTTGTCGTGCGCGATCAAGGCGCAGACCGAGCAGCGTTGCTGCATCACGCGACAACGCCACCGTCGTCGCACCGGTGTCCAACACGAACCGAAACGGACCTTGCCCGTCGATGAACACGGGTGCCCAGATGCGACCGATCCGATCGCGCAGAGTCGGCGCGACATACCGGGGCTCGGGCGCCGTCACGACAACTTCGGCCACAGGCGGCGCAGCAGTCTGCGCCGAAGCAACAGCCGAGGCTAATGGCAGCAGAGCTGCAGCGAGCAGTGCGGCTCGCAGCGTCGATCTCACGCGAGCGCGACGATCTGGATCTCTACTTTGTAGTCGGGCGTGGCGAGTCGTGCTTCGACGGTGGCGCGGGCGGGCTTCGCCTCGGGGTGGACCCACTCATCCCAGACACTATTCATCGCCGCGAAATCCGCCATGTCGGCGAGATACACGTTGGCACTCAGAATATTCGCCTTGCTACTGCCGGCGAGCCCGAGCAGTCGATCGATCTCACCGAGCACCTGACGAGTCTGCTCCTGCACACTGCGTGAGGGGTCGGTCGCGACCTGGCCCGCGAGGAACACAAAGCCATTGGCCACCACGGCCTGTGACATGCGTTTGCCGGGTTCGATGCGGGTGATCATGCGGGTCTCCTGAGGTGGGCGTTGTGGTGTGGCCGGCAAGGTTACCAGCGGCGGCCGCTTCAGCTAGGGGATGTTTTCGCTCGAGGGCGCGTGACCGCCGGAGACACGGTATGACAACCCCGTTACTGCTGAGAACGAGTAACGGGGTGTTGATCAGCTAGCGGCAGCTGCTGAGGCTCCGCGCGCAGCGCTGGCGCGGGTCTAGCGGACGGCGGAGCGCTCGAACACCAGCACTTCACGGGCGAGTTGGTCGCCGTCGCTGAAGTACCGGGCGGTGAGCTTCAGCGTCTTCTGGTCGGCAGACACGGAGCGCTTGAAGATCGCGACCTTACGACCCTCGGCTTTGATGGTGGAGACGACCTCGTCATCCTCGCGCACCTCGATGGCGATCGTGTCGGCGGCAGGCAAGCCGGCGATCGGGTAGTCCTGACCATCGAGCCGAGCACGGAAACGCACATCCGACTCGAAACTGAGCTCCCCGCCCTGCAGGCGCAGCGCACCCTCCGCGGTTTTCGGGGCAACCCCGGTCGAGGCGAGGATGACCCCGGCGTTGGCCGGCGACACCCCCACGCAGTGCTGGCAGGCCGAAACGGCACCGGCAAGCACGGATTTGTCTTTGTTGAGCACCCAACCGGCGGTTTCGCCGGCGGTGAGCGATGTGGCCGACAGCGCGACCAGGGCCGCTAGCCCGGCCTGACGAATGTGTTGTCCCTTCATGACTTAACCCTCCGTTGAGCGGAATGTTGTCCAGCGTTTAAGCCCGAAACTACGCCTGACAATCCAAATGTCAACGTTTTGTAACAATTCTGTGGTATTCGACCCAGCCCGCAGGGGCACGCCGGCCCG
>Ga0209358_10000147_pt1 | contig 63992 bp, 56 predicted proteins | sample LauGreFa1BDMLBSN_2_FD_187574 | JGI IMG/M metagenome (GOLD analysis project Ga0209358, IMG submission 187574) | Freshwater lake microbial communities from Lake Michigan, USA - Fa13.BD.MLB.SN (SPAdes) (version 2) | ecosystem: Environmental > Aquatic > Freshwater > Lake | place: Lake Michigan, USA... | reverse complement strand
GCAGAAGAAAAAGCAAGAAAAGAAGCAGAAGAAAAAGCAAGAAAAGAAGCAGAAGAAAAAGCAAGAAAAGAAGCAGAAGAAAAAGCAAGAAAAGAAGCAGAAGAAAAAGCAAGAAAAGAAGCAGAATTACCACCCCCACGAATAAGAGAAACAATTGATACTAAAATTGAATTAAAAAAAGAAATATCAAAACTTCAAGAAAAATATACACAAAATGATGTTATTGATTACGACGATAATGTTAGTTCTGATATTTCAAATATAAAAATTTTAATTGATGGTAGTTTTAAAACTGTAGAACAAATTATTACTGAAATTAAAGATAATTATATAACTAAAGTATTGGGAATTTACCATGATTATCAACAGCAACCATTAGATTTACAAAAAGCTATTAAATTAATAGTGCTAGCATTAAATACATATTTGAATGAAAAGCTTAGTAAAATTTTAGAATCTCATGATAATAATAATATTGATATTAAACAAATAATTTTGTATTATTATTGTTATTATTGGTTTATAGTATTTCAAATATATTATTTATATTTACAAGATAAATTAATAGCTTATACATTTTTTAAACAAATTATACAATCTTTTAATAATTTTTGTAAAATATTGGTTTTATTTGATTTAGATACAATTAATGCAAATAATATATATTTAATTAAACATATATTAATGTATGTTATATTATATATTCCAGAAATAATTGATTATAATAATGATAATGATAATGATAATGAAGACGTAAAATCATTATTACAGTTGTTTCACCTCAATACAACTAAACAATACATATTAACAGAAATGAAATATAAATTAACTAATTTTTTATCATCAGAATCGATAAATGAACAAATAATAATTAATTATTTATATTCAAATATAATTAATTATTTAGATTATATACATTATAATCTAACTGACAACGACCTAGCTAAAATTTATGAGTTTATGCAAAGTATTAAAAGCTTAGAATTACCCAATAACTTATTTTTTAGTATTAATTTTTTAATGTTTATTATTGAGATTTTACAAAATAGAGATAATATTAATCAGCTTATTAGTATTTTAATTAGTTTTAATAATAATTATTTAATATATTTAGAAAATTTAGGTTTTCAAGAATTAACAGGAATAAATATTAAACAATATACGATATTTACATATTTATTAACATTCCTTTTTGACTATTTTGGATATATATTATACAATTATATTAATGAAAATTCTTCTGTTTTAGAAGAATTAATTATAAAATATTTAAATTTATACTATATAATTAATTATTATATAGATAAACTACAATTATATTTTAAAACTAATGATGATATTCAAATAGAAATTCAAGTAATATTTGCAAGAATATTATTAAAAAATTTTAAACTGCTATCAAATTTAATATTATTTCTAAATTATTTATCAAATATAAATACCCGAACATATTATTTATTTGATATTATTCGCGAAATATTAATAAAATTAGAAAATATAAATTTAATAATTTTATTAAATAGATTATTAACAACTGAAAATGAAGATATTAAAGAGATTGTATCTAATATATTATTTGAATATGTTAGATTCTATAATTTATTAGTAACTATTATAACTCGTAAAAAAGAAGAAATAAAGTCACAAATAAAATCAGAAGAACCACGTAGTAATCATCCTATTTTTTTAAAAGACGTCACAGAAGATATTTTTGCAAAAATTCCCTCAAATATTACTTTTGATATTTTTATAATAGAAGATAATCAATTAAAATTAAAAGCTGATTATTTAGGAATATTAAGAGATTTTATAATTGATATTGTTAGAAAATTCACAGAATCAAATATTAGTATTAGTAGTAGTAATGATAGGTCGGGTCAGATATTTGAACCAAAAACAAAACATATAGCAAGTTTTTTTATAGATACTGACAATCCTGAACAAACCAAACTACAAGGAGGAAATAAACAATTGGCATCATTAGAAATTAAAGATATATATGAATATTATTATAAGATTGGTGATAATAATGATATTAAGAATGAATTATTAGAAATTTTTGATAATGATAGTTCATGTGTTGTTTATTTATTATATTTGATTATTTATAATATAAAACAAGATAATAATAAAAATTTTAAGAGGTTTTTTAATGATTTGCAGGAATTATTAGATATATTATATGATAGTGATGTATTATTGTTGAATTATTATGATACGGATGAAATAATTTTCTACATATTTATGATTTATATTTATAATAATTTTAGAGAATTGGCGAATAAATCTTCTATTAATATTAAAATAACGATAGTTAACGATAGTTTAAAATTGAATATAACTGAAAATTATGCGAATATTTATAATAAACTGGAACATTTCTTTTTACATCAAAACAAAAATAAATTTATAGCTTTTTTGAAAAAGAACTTAAATCTCGAAAAGATAGATGCAATACCTAAAAATAAAAAGAAAAACGAATATATATTATCGTTTATTTATAATTATTCACAATCCGATAATAATTATATAGAAGGTTATGATAATTTCTTAACTTTTTCTTACATAAATATTTTAAATAAACTTACAAAAACATTCATAATAAACGGTAATAAATATGACAATACTTTGCCAACATTAGATATTTATTCTTTTACCGATTTGACTAATATCAAAATGCGAATGACAAGAAAACAAGAAAAGACATCAATAAAACTTTTAAAAAACCATCGAGACTTATTAAAAATACTACAAGAACGATATAAACCGCGTAATATAACAGAACTAAACACCAAATTCATTTTAAACAAATCTATTTTGGATTATGTCAATTCAATTAATAACACTAAATTTTTATCAACATTACCTATTATAGATTTTAATAGCTATTTGTGTGATAATGATAATGATAATGGTAATGATAATGGTAATGACAATGACAATATAGAAGAAAATATATTTTATTTTGCATCAAAAGAAAATGAGAAATCTATAAATGTTTATGTAAAATTGGTTAAATATTATTTATTAGGACTTCAGAATAGAATAAATAAAAAGATATTAGACTTTGCATTTTTCATAATTTGTAGAATTAATAATTATTTAGATAAGAAGAAAATTGAAGACAAATTAGTTAAAGAATTGTCTAAAGCAAATATTGAAATTGATTTAAGGAAAATTAAAGAATTCATAAATCCGCGATGCGAAAAAATATTAGACAATCCTTCAATATTAGATTTATTATATGATTATTATGACAAATTGACATTTGAAACTACGATTAGATATTTAACGAGTTTATATGAATATGACCATAAAAACAAATTACAAAATAGAATTCAGGATTTGATAGATACGAATAAAATTATTTATGGCGGTGGCGAAGAAACTACAACAACTCCAGCTTCACAACCAACGACAATAACATCTTCGATAGATGAAATTGAAAAACAATCATTAGAAATATTATCAAACGAAAAAATAACAGATTTGGAAGATAAATTTAAAAAAATAGATTTTATATTAAAGAACGACTCATTAAATATAGAAAAAATCAATGAAGAATATAAAACAAATATAGCATTCAATTTTTATACATTAATACCGGTATATATTGCTGATATGGAAAAAATAAAAGGTGACTATGACAAAAAGATAGAAATTAATAAAGGTAAAATTGATAAATTAACTAAAGGAATTGATAGACTAAATGCTGATTTTCAAAAAGAAAAAAATCCGGACTTAAACACACAAATGCGTCCCTTATCAAATAATAAATCTGAACTAGAAAAAGAAAATGATAAATATAGCTCAATTGTTTTAGAAATTGAAAATAACATTAATAGTTTAAAGGATATTTCTAATTCTGAAAAAGGATTTGTAACATATGATGATTATCAAAATGCAGATAAATATTCAGATATAACATCTTTAATTATTGCGGTCAAAGCTGCAAATAACGAATCAATAAAAGCTAAGTTAAAAAATAAATTAGAAGAACAACAACGAAAAATATCGAATTTTAAAAACATAATAACAACTAAAGAAATTAAAAAAATAGATACAATAATAAAGACTGCAGAAGATTTCTATAAACCTATAGGAAATGTATTAGAAAGTATTTCTAACAATAAAATAGTTCAATCTGCGCCAATAATTAGTGATAGATTAAAAAAATATTATGACAAAAACATATTAGGAGAATATAAAGATAATCCTACTGAAAATATAAAGAAATATTTTGAATCTTATAAAGAAGTTTTAAATATGTTTGTAACTGAATTAGATGATATATTAGATAAATATAAAAAGTCTCTAGACATTAATTCAACAATAAAACGAGGTGGTGGTTATAATAACAAAAAATTTAAAGGTGGTGGTAAAATAGATGATGAAATTAAAAAAATGGTTGAAAAAAAGGCAGCTATTCTAGACGATTTAAATAATATTTCAGCAAATTTAAAAAAAATAAAGGCAAATCGAGAACTAAATAGCAATAGCGAAAAGAAAATGGCAACACAAGGTTTTATTGATGCTAAAGGAATGAATGTTTTTGAGAATTTGCTATCATCATACGAAGACAATATCAAAAATAAGAAAATGCCATATGAAATGGCCCAGAATTTATTTTATAAGAAGGCACAAAATTTAAATTTAGACCCAGAGGAGGAATTAGCATTAACAACAAATGATAAAGTTATATTTTGTGTGGTTGTTTATGTCATACGTTTGTGTAGTTTATATGTTTGTTATTTTCTTATCAAAACTAATACAATAAGAGATATAACGACTGCTATTAAATATTATATAACTTGGTATATATTTATATTATTAATTGTAATAGGATTAATAAATATCGATGCATTCAAAATGCGAATATTATTCAATTATCTAAATATGCATAATAACTCGTTTGCAATATTAATTCACGTTGTATTGATGTTATTATTTGGATATTTGATGTATCTAATGACTATAAATATTTTAGGAAAAGAACCTCCAGCAATAGAATTGGGAGAAAATGAAAAAATAAAACTACAATACAAACTCGAATTGTTATCAATAATAATATTTATATTTATTTGTATATTGGTATCACTTATTATTTAGGAAAATATTTAAAAATAAGTGACATCTGAAATTTATAATTAAAAACCTTGCTATTAATAAAATCTTCTAATTTTAAATTATTTTTGTTTATTGTAATAATATTATTACTATCAATTTTATTAATAACATTATCATATGAAATATTGTTTTTTAAAATTATTTTAATTTTGTCTTTGATTTCAAATAAAGCAATATTTGTAACTTTGATATTAAATTCATTAGTAGAAGAAATTTCAAGAACTTCAATGATATCTGTATAAAAATCATTAAAATTTAAGAGATGATTTGAAAAATCATAAATATTTATATTCCAATTTGAGTTTAATATTCCTACACTAGTATAATTATCATTAACAGGTTTCCAAATGTCCCAAACATCATTTTTAATATCCGGAATAAATGTATAACTTATATTACTTATATTATCATTTATTAATAATATGATATAAGGCGTGTATTTTTTGACAACAGCAGGAACACACAAATAAGCCGGATAAATATTATGATTTAAATATTTATTATTCACTGCTATCTCATTTTTAATAGTATTTATTATAAATGATTTTCCATTAGCATTACCATTAGCATTACCATTACCATTACCATTAACATTACCATTAGCATTAACATTACCATTAACATTACCATTAGCATTAGCATTAGCATTACCATTACCATTCAATTGAATAGGATTAAGAATGAAATCATTGTAATTATTGAGAGTAGTATTATTATTGATATCGGCGGAAGAATTATTAATCATATTGGCACGTATATTACGTAATTCGGTTATTTTATTATTGATGTCGTTATCTTCTTCTGGTAATGTGACTTGAGGTTCTTTGGCTGGTTGAGGCAGAGGAGGATTTTTAAAACTTTCGTCGATATTTTTTAGAATAAGTTTATTAATTTCATTAGTTGAAAGATTATTGTTGTTGGTTGAATTAAAATGTTGATAAATTGAATTGAATGTATCAATAGAAAAAGAATTAATATTATATTTATCTTTAATCATTTTGAGTGAAATAAGATAAAGTTTATTTTGATTGTCTTCTATCATTGAGTTTTTAAAACGGTTCTTATATTAGGACGATAAAATTTATTTCTTAACATAATCATAACATCATCGTTAAATTGTTTATAATTAACAATATCGGCAAAACTAGTTTGGACATCAGTATCTCGTAATGATATTAACCATCTTGTTTGGAATGCTATTGAAAAAACACCACATTCAGTATTGCTTTTTTGATGGGCTACATTATTAACCATGATATTAAATTTTTTGTTAGGATATATACGTTGCATTTGTTTTTGAATATCAAGAAATACCGGTTTCAGTAATTTTGGAATAGGTCGTTTAACACTATCATAATAATAAGCACCATAATTATTTTTAGTGGGGTCTAGAATAAAAAAACTGGATGTCCAATGAGTGCCAGGTTCATCATATTTGCATAAATTCGTAATGAACCCAAAATATTTTTTTCCAGAATTAATAACATTTTTCATATTGATATCACACTCACTATAATATTTACAAGTGCCATCTTTATTTTTTAGCCCGAAGTCAATAGTAAATACACCAAGAAATTTATAATTAAAAGTTTTATCTTTTTCATATTGACCAAGAACATTTTGAATATCATAATTAGATAACCATTCGGTTTTATTATTTATCCATTCGCTGGGTTGAGCTGGTTTAAGTTCTGTATCTTCTATTTCTTTCATTGCTCTAGAAATTTTATAATTTTGATTACGATTTAAATATCTGATAATATCTAACCAAGCCCAATGACTACTATAAGTTATTTTTAAGAATTTGTCTAATTTTTCTTTAATATTATGATATAATTCATTATTATCATCACTTAGAGTAATTTTATCACTGGGTTTCATATGATTATAAGCAACCGCAATCAATCTCAGTGACCGATTTGAATAACATATTTTTTTATCAAATGCGCCTGGACTACAAAATGACATTCTACTATAAAAAATTAAAATAAAAAAAATGACAATAATTATAATTTAAAAATATAATTAAATATTAATATAATTATGGCTCATCAAGAGAAGTTTAAAAGCTTTATTTCTAAACATAAAGTTGAAAAAGGAAAGCAATATACAAATACGAGTATAGGTAATCCTAAAGTCGCTTTATATATTGCCAATGATGAATACACAGAATTTTTAAATTTATATTCATTAGCCATTGCAAATGGTACTTCATTGCATTATACAGAAAAACCTGTTGAACCAAGTCCATTGCGAGTTGATTTAGATTTCAGATTTTCTATGCCTATTAATGAAAATGGAGAACCATTTATTCAACGATTATATACAGATGATAATGTCTATAAGATTATAGACAATTATTTTAAAATAATCAATACATATTTAGATATTGATGAAAAAAGCAATGTCGCATATGTAATGGAAAAACCATATCCGACAGAATTTAGAAATAAAATCAAAGACGGTATTCATATTATTTTTCCGCATGTGATTATAGATAATAATACACAATTTTTTATTAGAAAGAAAATTTTAGATATTGCTTCTCAAATCTTCAAAGATTTATATTTATGTAATGAATATGAAGATATTATTGACAAAGCAATTATAAATGCTAATTGTTGGCAGATGTATGGGAGTAAAAAACCAGAATCAGAAGCCTACAGAGTGACCAAGATTTATAATTACAAGGAAGAAACAATTATGCATGATTATGTTCCGTCAGCAGAACTTGAGATATCATATATTAAATTGTTTTCGATGAGAAATATCACAACTGAACCAACTAAAATTAATGAAAGTTATACATCAGAAATCGAAGAATATATCAGACATATATTGCCGATTGTAGATAAAAAATTAAAAGAAAAACTAGAAAATAACATCTTATTAAAAAAAGAAATCAATGTTATTAAGAATTATACAAATGACGATGATTATGTATTGGCCAGAGAATTAATAACTGAATGCTTATCACAAACGAGAGCAGAACGTTATAATGATTGGATTAATCTTGGATGGGTATTGCGAAATATCGATTATAGATTATTGGCACAATGGACAGAATTTTCAAAAATTGGTAGTAATTACATTGAAGGCGAATGCCAGAATTTATGGGATAAAATGCGTAAAGACCATTTAGGAATGGGAACTCTACGCTGGTGGGCCAAAACTGATAATCCTCAGCGATATAAAGAAATTATTGATAATTCGGTAATTCCTTTGATTGATATTTCGATAGGTTCAGAAGGTGCTCATTATGATGTTGCGAAATTAGTTCAAGTTATTTATAAAGGTGAATACAAAGCAGTTAATAAGGATACTTGGTATAAATATGACCGTGATTCACATTGTTGGATTAAAACAAGAGAAGGTTTGAATTTGCGTCGTTCATTGAGTGAAGAAATCTGTCGTAAATTCCTAGACCGAGCAATGCATTATAATACATTAAGTTCTAATAATGCATATGACAAAGCTCAGCAATCGATGTATAGCAAACGAGGGTCAGAAGCCATGAAAATCGCTTCCAATCTTAAAAAGACTTCTTATAAAGACAGTGTAATGAAGGAATGCAAATGCTTGTTTATTGATGAAAATTTCGAAGAATTATTAGATTGTCGTCCGCATTTAATAGGATTTAAGAATGGTGTTTATGATATGAAGATGCATATTTTCCGTGAAGGTATGCCTGATGATTATATTTCATTATCAACAAAAAGAAATTATATTCCATATTCAATTGAATATCCAGAAATCGTAGAAATCAATGATTTTTTCGAAAAGGTATTTACGAATGTAAATGTTCGTAATTATGTATTAGATATTCTAGCTTGTATTATTGATGGTTCGATAGCCCAAGAACGATTTTATATATTCACAGGTCAAGGAAGTAATGGCAAAAGTAGATTGTTAGACTTGATTCAAAAATCAGTCGGCGATTATTATGCAACATTGCCTATTGCATTATTAACACAAAAACGAGCGGCTTCTAATTCGGCTCAAGGTGAAATTGAGAGAATGAAAGGACGTCGATTTGCAGTAATGCAAGAACCGAATGAAAACGATAAAATTAATGTAGGTTATATGAAAGAATTGTCAGGTAATGACCGAATTTTAACAAGAGGTTTATATAAAGAACCGTATGAATTTAAACCACAATTTAAGATGATATTAGCTTGTAATGAATTGCCTGAAATTCCGTCTCAAGATGGTGGCGTTTGGCGTCGTTTGAGAGTTGTTGAATTTGCTTCAAAATTCTGTGAAAATCCAGACCCATCAAAACCAAATGAATTTATGATGGATTTAGAATTATCAGATAAATTTGATAGATATGCAGACCATTTCGTTTCGATGTTGATTGAAAGACACAAAAATATTAATCCTAATAAGATTACTGAACCTAGAGAAGTAATCAATGCAACCCAGAAATACAAAGATAATAATGACGTCATCGGACAATATGTTAATGACAGAATTATTAAGGATGAGAGTGCTAAAGAAAAGATTGGAATTATGGAAGTATATGCCGATTTCAAGAGTTGGGGAGTTGAGAATGTTGCCAAAGGTAAGAAACAACCAGATAGACAACAACTACGTTCATATATTGATAAAATCTATGGTATTTATATTAAAGATGGATGGAAAGGCTTTAGACTTAAAAATGATTAATTTTATTCGTTCTGTCATTAAGTTTGTTTAAGGTTTCGGCGATATTGACAGTCCAATATATTTCGTTATTATCTATAGAAAATTTAATATAGAACCAGAGATTATTATTGATAAAAATAATAGAATCGTCAGTTACAGTTGTATAATTATTAAATGTATTTTTTAGAATATTCATATATTCGCTACCAAATCTATAATATTCATATATATCACCTCTAAAATAATTACAAACAGATAATTCAGCAGTTGTATATTCCGTTTTTGAGATAAAATTAATGATAGAATCTAATGACATATTTTTGTTTATTAATAGTTATATCATATAACAACAAAAAATCATTTTTTTTATAAATAAAAAATGATATATAAACAGATAGAAATAATATTTTTATAAAATGGAAATCGATAGGGCTATTGAAAATTTAAAATCAATGTTATCAGAGTTGCGAGGAGAAAATATTGACGAATTCGAGGAACATGAAGTTGATATTAACAGACAAGAATTTTATAATGAAAGTAGTATTATCCAATTTCAAACGAGTGATACAACAATAATATTCGCATTGACTAAAAAAATGCGTCAAGACATTATAGACCAATTAAAACGGGCATCAAAGAATAATATAGATACATTCGTAAATGAATATAATGGTAAATATAACATAATTCTAATATTTGGAAATGATATATTAACAACTCCTACAATAACTCAATTAAATCTTATTGATAAGATTTTACAGAAAAAGAAAGGAATGTTACAGTTTTTTCAACTGAACGAATTACAATTCAACCCAACTAAACATCAATTAGTGCCACCACATCGTAAATTATCTACAGATGAAACCACCGAAATTATGAATAAATATTTGGTTAAAAGTAAATTACAAATGCCAATTATTTTAAAAACAGACGTTATTGCAAAATGGCTTGGTCTAAAACAAGGTGATATCGTAGAAATAATTAGATACAACGAAAACAGCGGTAAATCCTATTATTATAGATGTTGCATATAAAATAATAATTGTTATTATTAAAACAATGCCACCTAGAAAAAAGAAGAATGATTTATTGAAAGACTACAGTAAAGAAGAAATGAAATTTTATGATAAATTAACTATCAAAGAAAAAGAAGATATTATTCAAATTGAAGAAGAATTGCAAAATGGCGATAAAAATAAACCTTTAGTTATTACTCCATTGAGATTTAAGTTATTGTTAGCCAATACTTCAATTACAAATAAACGAGCAATTATGAATAGGTTTAATGAACTTGAAGTTATGTGCGCATATACAGGAGAATATGCAAAATTATACAATTTGGTAAATACAATATCTCAAATTCCTTTTGGTATTTATTATAAGATTGAATATAATTCTATTAGCGAATATTTGCCAACTGTTCTCGCAGAACTTAATAAGAAGATTTACGGACATAACGAAACGAAACAACAGATAATGAGAATACTGGCGCAATTTATGGTAAATCCAACAGCGAAAGGTTATGCAATAGGTATTCAAGGTTCGATGGGTGTAGGTAAAACGAAATTAATAAAAGATGGCGTAGCGAGTGTTTTAAAATATCCGTTTGCATTCATATCATTAGGTGGTATATCTGATTCGAGTTATTTGAAAGGTCATTTATATACATACGAAGGTTCGAAATATGGTAAAATCTTAGAAGAGATAATAAAAGCCAAAGTAATGAACCCTATTTTTTTCTTTGATGAATTAGATAAAGTTGCTACTAATAAACAAGGTGAAGAAATAACGAATACTTTAATTCATTTAACGGACACAACACAAAATGACAGTTTCACAGACAAATACATAGAAGAAATTAAATTAGATTTGTCGAAGTCGCTAATGTTCTTTACATTCAATGATATAGAAAAAATAAATCCTATATTACGAGACCGAATGATAATTATAAAAGTTGATAAATACAAACTAGCAGATAAAATAGAATTGAGTAAGAATTATTTAATAAAAGATATTTGTAAATCTTATAATATCTCTGATAATGATATCATAATAAAAGACAAAGAAATAGAATATATAATCAACAACACAACGGAAGAAGACGGAGTAAGAAACTTACAACGAAATATAAATAATATTTATTCTCATATAAATATGCATAGGTTTATAAAAATGCCAGATGATAAAACAATCGAATTTCCTTTTACAATAACTAAAGAAATTATAGACAAGTATATTATTATGAAGCGTGAAAATAACTTGAATAATTTTTCATTATATTTATAATATAACAGATATGCATTTGTTTTGGTATATTATAATAGCAATTATATCAATTATAGTAACAGCAATATTATTAGCAATAATAATGTTTATGGTATTATTATATGTATATAGGTATATTAAAAAACATTATACTATTACCAAGAATAAAAACATGAAAGAATTTGACTTTGAAGATGAAGAGGATGATGATGACGATGAAGAAGACGACGATGAAGAAGACGAGGATGAAGAAGAAACAAAAAAAGAAGCGTAAAAAGTAAATGAATAATAATTATTATAATTATTAAACCATGCATATATTATGGTATATCATAATACCAATAATAATAATAGTAATATCAATATTATTATTATTAGTATTAATATATTGGTATTTAGAGATATATTATTTTATAACTGAAAAAAAGGAAAATAGAAATAAGTTATTAGAAAATTATACAGATGAAGATATGAAATATTATAAAAAATTATCAAAAAAAGAAAAGAAAAATATATTAAAACTTGAAGAAGAATTGCAAAACAGTGATAACTCTGAAATAGTTCCATTAAGATTTAAATTTTTGTTGTCAAACAATTCAATAAGAAATAAACGAATAATAATGAATAAACTCAATCAACTGGATGAGATGGAAGAATCAACGAGCGAATATGATAAAATAAATACTTGGATAAATGTAATATCTAAAATTCCTTTTGGTGTTTATTATAAAATTGAACAAAAGTCTATTGACGAATATTTGCCAATTGTTCTCGAAGAACTTAATAAGAAAATTTACGGACATATGGAGACAAAACAACATATAATGAGAATACTGGCGCAATTTATGGTAAATCCAAATGCGAAAGGTTATGCAATAGGTATTCAGGGTTCGATGGGTGTAGGTAAAACGAAATTAATAAAAGATGGCGTAGCGAGTGTTTTAAAATATCCATTTTCATTTATTTCATTAGCTGGTATATCTGATGCGAGTTATTTGAAAGGTTTTTCATATACATATGCAGGTTCTAGATATGGTAAAGTAATTGATGAGATAATACAAGCCAAAGTAATGAACCCTATTTTTTTTTTTGATGAATTAGACAAAGTTTCAGATAATAACGAAGGACATGATATTATAAATACATTAATTAATATGACAGACACCACACAAAATGATAGTTTCACAGATAAATATATAGATGACATTAGTTTCGATATATCAAAGTCATTAATGTTTTTTACATTCAACGATGCAAACAAGATAAATCCTATATTACGAGACCGAATGATAATTATAAACGTCGATAAATACAAATTATCAGATAAAATAGAATTGAGTAAGAATTATTTAATAAAAGATATTTGTAAAGCTTATAATATCTCTGAGAATGATATTATAATAAGTGACAAAGAAATAGAATATATAATTAGCAAAACAGCACAAGAAGATGGAGTGAGAAACCTACAACGAAATATAAATAATATATATTCTCATATAAATATGCATAGGTTTATAAAAATGCCTGATAATAAAACAATTGAATTTCCTTTTACCATAACTAGAGAAATTATCGACAAGTTTATATTGAAGCAAGAAGATAATCTAAATAATTTATCATTATATTTATAGTGGTCCCAATGATTAAATTTAGATATATTGCATTAACTATCGTGTTTATATCAATAATTGTTTTAATTATGATAGTTGCTTTTAGTGGAAATAAAGAGAAATTTACGGATATAGATAATATTTATATGACAGCGGAGGAAACAATAAATTTCATAAGAAACGACACAGACAGATATATAACTAATTTGACAGAATACGATTTAACAGCTAGAGATTCAAAAAGTCCGAGTGAATATATAAATAAAGTTATAAATGAATGTTATAATTTCACAGAAGAACATAAAAAACGGTTGAATGTTTGTTCAATAATTGCTAAAAAATATTTTGATAATGGTTATAATTGGAAATTTGCATTAATAGGCGATATTTATGAAGAAGGTTTTCCACATACAAGAGCCGACATAATATTTTTATCACCTAAAATCGTTAATTACGACGATGACGCATTGATAACGGTTCTTATTCATGAAAGTATTCATATTTACCAAAGATATAACAAAGACATAAATAAATATTTAAAAGAAAATGGTTATACGATTTCAAGAAGACGTGATAGCGAATTATTGATAAGAGCTAATCCTGATTTAGATGAATATATATATAAAGACCGAAATGGAAATGAATTATTTTATAAATATAAATCTACGATGCCGACAGGTATAAATGATATAATACCGGCAATAAACGAACATCCGTTTGAGATAATGGCTTATAAGATATCTGAGGATTATGGGAAATTAAAATTATCTAAATATAAAAATATATAGAAATGGATACATTAATAAAACAAGCTCCTGCAAATATGACTATAGAAGAAATAGAAATTATTTATAACAAAAACAATAAAGACCAAGTAAAGACTTTATTAGAATTATGGGATGTTCAGGAGAAGGCTGAGGCGATAATCAGTGAAGAAACACAAAAATGGAATGATATCCGTGATACATGTGATTTATATGACATAGAAATGCAAAAAATAATATCTAAAAAAAAGTAGATGAGCAGCTACGATTATTCACAGTTAAATAAAATTATTGAAATGCAATATAAAAGAAAAAAAGATAATAGTAATAATTGGTTTTTAGAAGAAACATTAAAATTAGGTAAAGGTTATATAAAACCCAGTAATTATTTAAATAATATCGTTAATAAAATTAGTGAAACGTCAAAAACTTTAAATGAAGCCGACATTGATGAGCCTTTGTATTTACATATATAAAGGTTTTTTAATTTTAGTTATGTAAATGGAAAATTACATTCTAGAAATAAAAACAATACAAGCATCGACGATAAAATCGGTGATTGATGCAATGAAAGAAATTTTGATGGATGTCAATTTGGAATTCGATGAAAATGGCATGAAGATAGTTGCATTAGATAATACTCATATTGTTCTGATACATTTAAAATTGCATGCAGATAAATTCGAAAGTTATTATTGTATGAAAAAGATTTATGTAGGAATAAACATGCTTAAATTTCATATGTTAATAAAAACCATTCAAAATGGAGATATATTATCATTGTTTATTCATAAAAACGACCCGAATATTTTGGGTATAACAATAGAAAATAATGAAAAGAATGTTAAGACTACATATAAATTATCGATGTTAGATATTGATGTCGTCAGTGTCGATATACCGCCTGCTGATTTTAATACAATAATAACAATGCCTTCAGCATATCTACAGAAAATAATAAGAGATATGCACAATCTGGCAGAATATATCGAAATTAAAAACATCGGTAATAAACTTATTTTGAGTTGTCAGGGAGAATTCTGTTGTCAAGAGACTATCTTAGCAACGGAAACACAAAATATACAAATCAAGAATAATGACAATCAAGAGATAATTCAAGGTGTTTTCAGTTTGAAATATTTAAGTATTTTTACAAAATGCACAAATTTATGTTCGACCGTAGAAATTTATTTAAAAAATTCTTATCCTATAATTTTACAATATGGAATTGCTTCGATGGGAAGTGTTAAGTTATGTTTAGCTCAAAAGAGTGAAGATTAATTCTGCTCATATTTTTTTTGAATATCTCATTTTTAACATATGAGGTATATCCATTTTCAATAAACATCAATAATATAGACAACATGATTTTATCAAATTCGTTAATAGAACTTTCATCATATTTTTTATCGATAGAAGTTTCAACTGTTATTTTATTGTTAGTATTAATAAGATTGACACTATAATAAATATCTTCGATGAATTTATAATTAGATAATTGTGTTTTTATAGAACCATAATAATTTACTTTATTGGGATTGATAAAAGTCTCAGTTAAATGAATTTCGATATTATTATTTGATAAGAGGTCTTCGACGAATGATAATAAGGCAGCTGGGAAATTAATACATTGTAAATCATATATTTTATATGTAGTTCGTTTAAAAACACGTTGAATATCATTTTCGAGAATTAAATCAAATTTAAATTCATCAAATAAGGCTTTAAAATAATCTTCACTTTTAATGAGATTTTCGAAAGTAGTAGTAATAGACATATTTTTATAATAAATATTATATTTATATTGATTTTTTTATAATTCATTGTGTGGTTTATACATAATAACCGAATAAGGATGTATAGTTAAATTAAACAAACTTCTATTTATTCTTTCATTGTTTTTGAGCCATATTCTAATAATATGATAATTCTTTTTTGGACTAATTGAAAACCCATTGATACAAGTAGAAGTCATATCAGTTTTTCCCATAGTTTCGCCTAAGATTAATGCACCAACTTCAAATAATTTTTCGTTAAAATCTTGTTTATTAACTTTAAATGACAGACAACCACCATTTTTATTATGTTCATCTTCCCATCGTGGCATAATATGTTCTCTCATTATGAAAAACATGCCTCTTTGCCATAAATCCTCGAATGCCTTATAGATATTAATATAATCTTCGACACTACTTATAGTAGTGATGAATTTATAACTGCTATTATCCCAATTCATGTCATATGGGTCATGAAAATATAATGACCATACGTCATTAATATAATTGGAAGACGTCATATATATCTTTTTAATACATATTTTTAAATTGATTTAAGTCTTTGTATTAAAAATTGAAATAATGATATCTAGAATTAAAACTAACTGGTTATTTATTTCGCTGCCTATTATTTCGACAGCTATTTTTCAAACTTATGAGACATTTGCTTTTAGTTCTGTTTTTATACCGTTATATATAATAGGTTCATTTTCATTAAAAAAACTAGAGACATATTCAATAAATCAGAAGGAATTAAATAAAATTAAATTAATTTCTTATATAAATGATAATATTGAAAATACAGAAATTATATTACCCAAACTGAAAGAACTTAAATCTTATTATAATAATTATAACATCGAACTAAAGATAAAAACAGATTTAAGTAATGATTATTCTAATCGACAGCATTTGAAGATGTTAAATAACATAAAACAAAATTATAAACAATCTAATTCAATAATAAAGAGTGAATTGAATAAAAATGATGAAATAATAGCTAATTATAGGAATTATATTGACAAATTGATTAATATAGAACCTGAAGTGAGAGTTATTATTAATCAATAGTGAATAGTTCCTCATAACTCGGATGTTTTTTATTGAGTATATTTCTTTTGAGCTTAAGTTTGCTAGTTGGTGTTATAGGTTCATCTTTTATTTTTGTTATATTATAGACGATAACTTTATTATCTGTTAATTCAAATACTTGGTCGCCTACGATTTGTAAATTAGTATTAATTTTATTTTTATTTTGAAGGTCATTAAATAAACTTACATTATCTATTATTAATAATATACAACAGAAACACATAATCATATAATGTTGTTCTATAGGCATAATAAACGCTGCTAGAGGTATTAAATATGATGTATAGAAATAACTTGTCAAACCAATACTTAACAATAAAAATATTTCTATTATCATATTATTTATAATGATTATTTCTTTGATGAATAGTAATAAATATTAGGATTGGTAAAAGTAGTAGTTGATATAATCTTACCTATAGGAGTTTTAGAAAATAATATTCCATTTTCTGATAATTTAACGAACCATTCATATTCAGTCATAGAACCTGGATTATTAGGCATGAAATATTTAGAATTCGATTGAGGTTTTTTATAAGATTTATAATAAATATGTTCAGCTATTTGTTCTTGTAATTTTAAAATAGATTTTGGAATATTATAATCATCGGGTAAATATCCGAATTTATCATCATGAACTGTGTAATATTTAAAGAAATCGGATTTTTCTATTTCTTTGTCACGTTTTCTAGGACCTAAATTAAAACGGATATAATCATCAATCCATGTTGGATTACTTAATTTTTCTAATGGTTGTGAATTGCCATAATCCCAAATTATCCAAGATATTCCTAAATTTTCAATATAATAATTTATACCATTGATATTATAACAAAAACAACCACCTGGCGCAATTTTGCGATATAAGAAATTTTTTGTATGTGTATCTCCATGAAATTCCTTAAATACACTATGATAAAAGAAAATGGACATCATAATTTGTTCATAAATATTTTTCCAGATGTTTTCATTTAAGGTATTTTTCATTAAGAAACTAAATAAATCTCCATCAACTAATTCATATAAAATCATTGTATATATTTTATTGGTTTTTTTTGCTTTCGCTAAAATAGAAGGATATTTATCATCAATAATAAGATTATTACAAGTAATGATTTTATAAATTTGTGGAATTAAAGGAATAGTAGGCTGTTTTTCCAATAATTTAATTATCTTTTCTAAAATTCTATATTCATTTAAAAATTGTTTGCTCTTCAATTGAATTTTCGTAACAAAGTCAGGAATATCTTTATAATGCTTGTTAATATTCATACTTTTGTAAATAACCCCAAAAAGACTATCACTGCCAATTTGTTCATATAATAAAATATCATCAGTCAATAAATACTGATTTTTATTTTTAGTCAATTTAATACATTCCTTATTATTAATTTTAGATAAATATTTCCTAATTTCTTTAGGTTCTTTAGGTTTTTCTTTCAGTTCTTTGGGTTCTTTGGGTTCTTTTGGTTTTTCTTTGGATAAATCATAATCTTTTAATACAGATTTGCAGAATTGCATTAATTTATTATAATATTCTTTATCTTTAGAATTTATAAATTCGGTTAGTTTTTTATTTTGGTCACAGAAATTTTTAATGTTTTGTTTGACAGTTGTTTTTTATTTGACAAGCTTTAAGAAATTGTTTATAAATAGTGCCATTTTCTGATATTTTCCTTTTTGTAATAGGATTTATTGTTTTATTTTTTTGCCATTCAGCACAATATTCTGAATATAACATATTTTTTAATCTATTAGTAATTTAGATAATAATGACTTCATGTAGTAATGTAATTACAATACCACAATATAGAGGAACATGTTGGTTTAATTCTATTTTGATGTCTATTTTTTATAGTCAGCATTCAAGAAAGTTATTATATCATCATTTCGAAGGAAAGAAAGACAAGTTTTCAAAAATAATGAACAATATAATAAAACATATTTATATTAAAAAAGAAAAAACTATTGAATATTTTAAATTTATGAAACCAGAAAACATCCTTAAATATATAAATGGAAATACAACAGAATTATATAAAGAATTTAGAATTAGTAAAACTTATAGTTATGAAATAGAAGCATTTTTACCTTTTTTTTTAAAAAATTTAAATAAAAACGTTTTAGATATAATTTTGCATAATGATAAATATTATGCAAATTTTTATTCAATTCTTCCAGAGTTTTTTACAAATATCTATAAATCAGATGGAACAACATTAAATATTGATATATCTAAATTCGATATTAAAAGTAAAGATATAATAACTCCTGATTATATCTTAGTTAATAAGATACAATCTATTGATAAAATAAAAAAAAGTATGTCACGATATAAATTATTATTTTTAAAAGCATTTCATATTATAAAAAAACCATTAAATTTAGAAACTCATATTGATGGTTTAAGTGATTTAGCAAATGAAATAACTTATAATGATAATACATATGTGTTAGATTCAATTTTATTAAATAATTATAATTATGATAATATTAAAAAAAGTCATGTTATTTCAGGTATAACTTGCAATAACGAACGATATGTTTATAATGGTTGGATAAGAATAACTAGAGACCCTGGTATGTCTAAAAATAATGGTAATCGAATATTACCATGTGAATTAATGAGATATCAATGGGATATTAAAAACCCAAATGAATTTTGTTTAAATCCTAATTTATGTAAATTAGATGATAAAGCACGAGAAAGAGAATTATGTTTTTCATTTAATCAAATTGAAAACGCAACATTAATTTATGTTAAAGTTGATAGAACAACATCACAAGAAGAAGTTATTTATTCTTCAAGCTCTTTAACACTTCCTTCATTGAAATCGTCAGATTTTTCAGAAGTAGATAGTGGTTTAATTGATGATGATTATAAAAAAGCAAGAAAACAACGCAAAATAAACCAAGAAGAATATAAACGATTATATATAACAAAAATAAATTTAGAATTAATAAAATTTAACTCAAACTATTATATAACAATCGATGAATATTTAAATAAAGAAAATTTATTATCAATAAAAAATCCTAATCAAATTATAATAGATAATTTAGAAACCGATGCATTAGGATTGGGAGATATTAAACAACTTGAATATGTATTAAATATTAATAATTATAGTGCTGATATACAATTAAGAGAAAATAAACCAAATCTTATTTATAATGGTAATAATTACGATTTACTTGAATCGACTAATGGAATAAACATATATGAATTAGTTGATGAAAGTAGAAAAATATATTTTAAAACGCCTATAAAATTAAAACCTGTTCGTAAAATTTTTTCTGATACAGAAAAAGAATTATCCAATTTTAAAGAAAAGTCTGATAATATAGCTTATTTACAAGAATTAGAAACTTTTTTAGATATTACAAAAGATGAAATAGAAGTTAAAACAGAACGTACATGTGTTGTTTCTGGAGGAGGTTATAATAATACTTATATTGATTGTATTTTGGCTGTTTTTTTTAGTAAGAAGAATTTGACAATTGAAGAATTGTTTTTTAAGAAGAAGAAACCATTAAAAAACGAAAATGCGATAATAATAAGAAATGAGTTTAAATCATATTATGAAACTAAAAAATACGACAAATCAAAATTAATGAAGGCTATTCAAAATTATTATAATGATTATATAAATAGTCCTAAAATTCAATGGTCTAGAGGTAAATATTATTTTACAGATTTAATAATCTTATTACAAAAGATATTTAATTTTAATAAAACCAAGATAAGAATAGTATTATCTTATAACGAGAAGTTTAAGATAATAGAAAAACAAGAAACAACCATAAAAACAATAACAATAACTAAAAATCCAGATATTAAACCTAAAATAAAAGCAATAATAACAAGAATAAAAGATAAATATAAATATTTTGATAATATCAATGATTATCTAAAAGAAAAATCTAAAATTGTTAGCTGTGTATATTATTAGAAGATTATTAATGTTTTCTTGTGATAAAGTTATTACAATACCACAATATAAAGAAACGTGTTGGTTTAATGCCATTTTGATGGCTCTTTTTTATAGTCAGCATTCAAGAAAGTTATTTTATCATCATTTCGAAGGAAAGAAAGATAAGTTTTCTAGAATAATGAACAATATAATGAAACAAAATTATATCAAAACAGAACAAACAATTGAATATTTTAAATTTATGAAACCTGAAAATATATTGAGATATATAAATATTGAAAATAAAAAAGATTTTTATAAAATTTTCAAAGAAAAAAAGAGTTATGGATATAAATTCATAAATAGTTTTTTACCATATTTTCTAAAAAGTTTAGATAAAAATATTTTAGATATTATTATTTACAAGAATAATTTTTATGCAAATTATTATTCTATGACGGCGCCATTAATAATGGATTATAAACCACCTGAAATTAATAGATGGATTGGAATATCTAAGAACCCTGAATATATAATAGTTAATAAAATAACAGGTTCAGATGATAATCTTTATAAACAATTATTTACATTAGATTATGAAGCTTATCCATTCATAGAACAAATATTAAATTTAAAAAATCATAATATTGATATCAAAGGTTTGTTGAATTTAAATGATGAAATATATTATAATGGTAATAAATATGTATTAGATTCAATTATATTAATTAATTACAATAATTTAAAAATAGGTCATGCAATTTCAGGAATAACTTGTAAAAATAAGCGTTATGTTTATAATGGATGGATGAGAACGACTAATGATGCCGCATTAACTAAAAATATTAGCAATAGAACATTACCTTGTGAATTAATGGAATTTAATTGGAATATAAAAAAAGATCATAAATTTTGTTTAAATCCTAATTTATGTAAATTAGACCCAATAAATTTAGATGAACATTGTTTTTCATTTAAAAATATTAATAAAGCAACTTTAATTTATGTTAGGGCTAATACAGCAATTAAATCAATTGATACAAATATAAGTACCACAAGTTCAATAACATTACCCTCGCTAAAATCTAATAGTAGTAATTTTTCAGAAGTAAATTTACACCATGATTTAAGTATCAAAAAGATTATGTATATTTACGATAGAACAAAACGCAGAGATACACAAAATGAATATAAAAAGACACTTAAGGAACTTAAAGGACTTAAGGGACCCAAAAAAGAATGTAATAAATTTACATATGACACATCTTATATTGATTGTATTTTAGTTGCTTTTTTTAATAATAAGAATTTGACAATTGAAGAATTGTTTTTTAATAATAAATCAATAAAAAATAAACATGTTATTTCAATTATCAATGAATTTAAATCTTTTTATGAAAACAAAACATTTAATAAGAAAAAATTAATAAAAGCTATTCAAATGTATTACAATGATTTTATCAAGCAAAATCCGGAATATCCTAAAATCATCTGGTCAAGAGGTGTATATAATTTTACTGATATTATAATCTTATTGCAACAGATATTTAATTTCAAGAAAAAATTAATAGAAATACTATTAGCTTATAATGAAAAATTTAAAATAATATCAAAACAAGAAACGACAATAAAAACAATAAAAATAACTAAACTTAAATTAAATCCTGAAATGATATCAGCATCGGCTATTATAGCTAGGTCAGATAATAAATATAAATGTTTTTATAAATGTTATAATGAATGGTATGACAACGATAAAATAATTAAAGATATTTATAATCACATAAAATCGCATAAATATAAAATTGTTAGCTGTGTATATTATTAGAAGATTAATTAATGTTTTCTTGTGATAATGTTATTACAATACCACAATACACAGGCACATGTTGGTTTAATTCTATTTTGATGGCTATTTTTTATAGTCAGCATTCGAGAAAGTTATTTTATCATCATTTCGAAGGAAAGAAAGATAAGTTTTCGAAAATAATGAACCATATAATAAAACATAATTATATTAGAGATGAAGAAGCCAATAAATATTTTGAATTTATGCGTCCAGAAAATATTTTAAGATATACAAATTTAGATAAAAAAGAATTGTTTGAACATTTCAAAGGAAAAAAAACATATGGATTTGACGTTGAGACGTTTTTGCCGGATTTCTTAAAAAGTTTAAATAAGAATGTTATGGATGTTATTATTTATGAAAAGAAATGTTATGCTAATTATTATTCGGTCCTTCCAAAGTTTGCAATAAATGCTAAAAAAAGACATAACTATAAATTTTTATCAAAATGGAGTGGTATAAATACTAAAGATATTTCAGACCCAGATTATATAATCGTTCATAAAATAAAAAAATATAATTTTTATAATTATTATACTAGGTTATTTATACATGATTATAATACTTATCCAGATTTACAAAAATTAAATTTAAAGAAATATAATATTAATATCAAAGGTCTGATTACTCTTGAAAACGAAATCTTTCATAATGGCAATAAATATATTCTTGATTCGATTTTATTAAATAATTCTAATGAAGAAAAATTAAAAATTGGCCATCTTGTAGCAGGTATAACTTGCAAAAACAATCGATATGTTTATAATGGATGGTTTAGAGTAACAAAAGACCCTAATATAAATGAAGATTTTGGACCTAAAAAAATACCTTGTGAATTAATGAAATTCGATTGGAACGTTAAAAAAGATTATAAATTCTGTTTAAATCGTAAGTTATGTAAGCTTGATAAATATGAAAAAAAAGAAAAAGAACGTTTATGTTTTTCATTTAATGATATCGATAATGCAACTTTGATTTATGTAAAAGATATATCAATAAAATCTATCGATTCTAATTTACCGCCTAGTTCTAGTTCTTTAACATTACCTTCGTTAAAAAGCAACAGTTTATCGGAAATAATTATGCAAGACAAAAAGAAATATCTATTAGAAAAGAAAACTCGCAAAAAACAACAAGATATTTATAAAAAACTATTTAAGGAACGACTTAAAGGACTTAAGGAACCTAAAGAACTTAAAAATGATTATATAGACTGTCTATTGGTTGCATTTTTTAATAATAAGAATTTAGCAATTGAAGAATTGTTTTTTAATAGCATTTTAACGAATAAATATGCAATAATAATAAGAAACGAATTTAGGTCTTATTATAAATATAAAACAATCGATAAAATCAAATTATTAAAAGCTATTCAAATGTATTACAATGATTTTATTAAACAAAATTCTGAATTTCCCAAAATTGTATGGTCTAGGGGTAAATATTATTTACCTGATTTATTAATTTTATTACAGAAAATATTTAAATTCGATAAATTCTTATTACAAATATTACTATCTTATGATGAAAAATTTAAGATGATAGAAAAACAAGAAATGACAATAAAAACAATAAAAATAACTAAACTCAAATCCCATCCAAAATCCGAATTAAATTCATTATTATTAACTGCTATCATAACCAGACAAAAAGATAAATACAAATGTTTCTATAAATATAAAACGAAATGGTATGATGATAATAATAAAATAATCGAAAATATTGATAATTATATAAAATCAGAAAAATATAAAATTGTTAGTTATCTTTATTATTAAAATATAAATAATAAATAGAAAGATGTTTTCTTGTGATAATGTTATAACTATACCACAATACAAAGATACAAGTTGGTTCAATGCTATTTTGATGTCTATTTTTTATAGTCAGCATTCTAGAAAAATGTTATACAATCATTTTGAAGGAAAGACAGACAAGTTCTCGAGAATAATGAATGACATAATAAAACATAATTATATAAAATCAGAACAATCAAATGAATATTTTAAATTTATGCGTCCAGAAAATATTTTAAAATATATGAATTCAAACACTCAGAATTTATTTAACATTTTTAGAGACCAAGGTAGTTATTATTATGATAATAAATTGTTTTTACCTTTTTTTCTTAAAAGTTTAAATAAAAATGTATTAGATGTTATCATTTTTGAAGATAATTGTTATGGAAATTTTTATTCTGCACTTGAAGCATTCAGTATAAATTACGAAGCTATAGATTTATCAAAATTGAAGGTTGATGATAATAGCGATGACTTAAAAAACCCTGATTATATAATTGTTCATAAAATACCAGATGATGATGGAACTGGAGAATCCGATTTAGAAAATGTAGACTTATATCTAAAAATATTTTTTAATATATTTTTATCATCACAAGATGAAGAAAACGAACATTTGCAGGGGTTTGACGAAAAATTAAATTTAGAAAATTATGATATCAAAATAAAAGGTTTGCGTGAATTTAAAAATAAAATTGTTTTAAATGATAATACTTATGTTTTAGATTCAGTTATATTAAATAATGAAATATCTGGTATAACTTGCAAGAATGAACATTTTGTTTATAGTAGTCAATTAAGAAAAACGACTGATAAAGATGGAGTTTTACCATGTGAATTAGTAAAATTCAATTGGGATGTTAATCGAGATAATAAATTCTGTTTAAATTCAAAAAAATGTAAATTAGATGCTCCAAAAAAAAAAGATGTATGTTATTCATTTAATGATATTAAATATGCAACATTGATTTATGTTAAAGAAAATGCTGATGTTATGAAATCAGTTGATAAAAATCTGAGTTTAACTAGTTCTTTAACATTACCATCTTTAAAATCAAATAGTCATGAATTTTTATTAGACTTTCAAAACGATGAAGAGAAAATAGAACGCAAACAAAAACAAAAAGAATTTAAAAAACGTTTTAATGTTGCATTAAAACAAGAAGGACATGAAGAACAAGTAGCAAAAGTAGCAGCAGCAGAAGAGAAATTAGTTTCATGTCAAGATATTATAACAATACCACAAACTAAAGGCACATGTTGGTTTAATGCTATTTTGATGTCTATTTTTTATAGTCAGAATTCAAGAAAGTTATTATATCATAATTTTGAAGGAAAGACAGACAAATTTTCAAGAATAATGAATGACATAATAAAACATAATTATATTAAATCGAAGGATACTATGGACTATTTTAAATTTATGAAACCTGAGAATATATTGAAATATATTAATGTTAATAATAAAGAACAATTATTTAAACAATTTAAAGCAAATAAAAGTTATGGGTTTTCCATGAATACATTTTTACCCCGTTTCTTAAAAAGTTTAAATAAAAATGTTTTAGATGTTATTATTTATAAAAATCAATGTTATGCTAATTTTTATTCACTTTTTGATAAATTCATAACGGAAAGTGAAGTTATTGCTAATACTCCTGCTGATATTTCTAAATGGTCTGGAATAGAAAGTGAAGATATAACTAATCCTGATTATTTAATAGTACATAAAACATCAGATAGTGATAAAGACCCGTATAGGTCGTATTTTAGAATTAAAACAGAATTTTTTGAAGAAGAAGGCGTAGAAGAAACAATAAATTTAGAAAATTATGGTATCAAAATAAAAGATATATCGAAATTAAATGATAAAATTGAATATAATGGTAATGTATATATATTAGATTCAATTTTATTAGATAATTATAATAGAGCTGATATTGGTCTAGGTCATGCTATTGCGGGTATTACGTGTAAAAATAAACGATTTGTTTATAATGGCTGGATGAGAACCATACCCGATGGTGAAAGCATACCAAGAACTTATGGTAATAAATTATTACCTTGCGAATTATTTGAATTTGATTGGAACATAAAGAAGGGAGCATCATTTTGTTTAAATACTAAATTATGTATGACAGAGAAAGCAGATAAGAAAAAGTTATGTTTTTCATTTAAACAATTAGACAAAATAACTTTAGTTTATGTTAAACAAATAGCTCAACCATCTGTAGATAGAAATTTAAGTATAACTAGTAGTTTAACATTGCCTTCTCTAAAAGATGAAAAAAGCGATTATTCAGAAATAGACGACAGAGACATGAACAAAATGCGAGAATATATCGCTGAACGAAGAGAACGAAAGGGCAAACAAGAAGCATATAAAAAACGGTTATTTCAAAGAAAATAACAATTATAAATAGAGACATATGTTTTCCTGTGATAATGTTATAACTATACCACAATACAGAAATACATGTTGGTTTAATGCGATTTTGATGGCTATTTTTTATAGTCAGCATTCGAGAAAGTTATTGTTTCATTATTTCGAAGAAAAGAAAGATAAGTTTTCGAGAATAATGAACCATATAATAAAACATAATTATATTAGAGATGAAGAAGCTAATAAATATTTTGAATTTATGGGCCCCGAGAATATATTAAAATACATAAATGGAGATAAAACCGAACTATTTAAGAGATTTAGAAAAAATAAAAATTACGGTTATTATAGTGATACATTCTTACCTTTTTTTTTGAGAAGTTTGAATAAAAAGTTTTTGGATATTATTATTTATGAAGATAATTGTTATGCAAACTTTTATTCAACTCTTCCACCATTCTTCACAAATATTTATAAAGAAGATGGCAAAACATTAAATATCGATTTTGAAAAATGGTCTGATATCGATAGCGAAACAACAACCGATTATATTATAATAAACAAATTATCACCATCTGATGATACATCTTTGAGTTTATATCGAGAAATGTTTTTAGAGGAATATTATAACAGCGAACGATTAGAAGATATAAACTTGAAACATTTTGATATTGATATAAATATCGATGTTCATCATTTTAATAATGAAATTTATTATAATGGTGTCCGATATGTATTAGATTCCGTATTATTGACTAATAATAACAGTTTTGAAATTGATAGTGGTCATGAAATCGCAGGTATTACTTGCAAAAATAACCGATATGTTTATAATGGTTGGTTTAGAACTACTAATGATGCAGGTATGCCCGCAAATTTTGGTTCATTATTATTACCTTGCGAATTGATGAAGTTTGATTGGGATGTTAATAATGATGTAAAATTTTGTTTAGATAAAAAACGTTGTAAATTAGGAAATATTCATGATAAAACCCAAATGTGTTTTTCATTTAATGATAATAATTATACGACTTTAATTTATGTTAAAGATACTTCTTTTTCTTCATTAGAAGATGTTAATTTGCCTCAATTAAGTTCTTTGACATTACCTTCATTAAAATCAAATACTAGTGATTTTTCAGAATTAGAAGATGAAGGCAATGATGAATATATAATCAATAGAAAACGACGTAAGCAAAAGCAAGAAGAATATAAAAAAACTGCTAAAAAGTCTAATAAACTATCTTTTATCAAATTTAAATCAAATTATTATTTGAATAAAGATGATTTATTGACTATTGTCAATCCTAATCAAATAACAATTTATGATATGAAATTCGATTATTTAGGTATTAGTCATATTAAAGAACTTGAATATTTATTAAATATTAATAGTTATAATAACATAAAATTGAATGTTAATGATGATAATAATACTCTCGAATATAATGATTATGTCTATAAATTATCAATTGAAGAACAAGAAGATGGAATGCGTTTATATGAATTAATAGATAAAACTTGCGAAATAAAAATACAACCACAGCCAACATTAAAAAAAGTAAAAGAAGGATGTTCAATTCAAACAAAAGACGAATTCTTAAAATTCAAAAGTTTAGGAATAGCTTCTGCTTCATATTTACAAGATATTATGAAGATATTGAATATTAGAAGCGAAGATTATTATAATGAAGACGATAGAAGAATAGCTGAGGGTATGCAATCAATAACAGGAGAAAATAATACATCTTATATTGATTGTATGTTATTGGCATTTTTCAATAATAAGAATTCAACAATAGAAGAATTATTTTTCAAGAAACAATTAAAAAATAAATATGAAATAGCTATTCAAAATGAATTCAAATCTTATTATAAATATAAACATTATGATAAAATCAATTTATTAAAAGCCATTCAAGAATATTATAATGATTTCATCAGCCAAAATCCAGAATTTCCCAAAATTCAATGGGCAAGAGGTAAATATAATTTTACAGATTTAATAATCTTATTACAGATGATATTCAATTTTAACAAAAACAAAATAAAAATATCATTATCTTATAACGAAAAATATAAGATAATTGCAAAAAAAGAATTAACAATAAAAGCTATCAAAATAACTAAACTTAAGTCATCATCATCATTACCATTATCATTACCATTGAAAGCCATAATAGTAAGACAAAAAGATAAATATGAATGTATTCATACCAATAATTATAAAAAAATTAATAATAAGATTTTTAATATTGTTGGGTATATCCATTATGAATAAAAAAATGAATGATAATATTTATTTTTATAAATAATTAATAATAATGATAATAGAAGTTTCTATTATCTTATTTATTATGGTTCAATCAATTATGAATATGATGAATAAACGAACATTTGTCAATAAAAATAATTATGAAAAATATAATTTGATTGATAAAATCAATTATGATATTGACGACGAAAATATAAATGATGATATTATTAAACTACTTTCTTATTATAATTACGAAGGACATATATTATTAACTCATGTTAAGAATGATTTAATACGAAATAAACAATTAAGACTTAATAAACATTTATTTGACAAAATAAGATGTATGTCTGATAGAACTACCATTAAAATGGAAATAACAGCTATTAACAACAGAATGCATATTTACAAATACAAACTCAATAATATATTCAATCGTTTGAAACCTGAAATTAATGGTAATGTTAATTAAATAAAAAAAATGAAAAATATTATTTTTTTATTAATTTTATATGATTACGACTGAACAATCAGTATCAAATAAACTATATATTATTCTAAAACTTAACAGACTATTATTTCTTATTTGCTTATTTTCAATTATGCTAATAATAACATCTTTGATATACATTGTATTCAAAGTAATATTTATAAAAAAATTGGATTTCAATAAAGTTAATAATAATAATGAAGAATGTTCTATTTGTTTAGAACCTATGGATAAAAATACTATAGTTATTACTTATTGTAATCATACATTTCATGATGATTGTATTAAAAAAATGCTTGATTATAATAATAAATGTCCTTTGTGTAGAAGGATTTTATAAAAATAAAAGGAATGGTCTTTTTGTTTTTTTAGGTTGCGGCAACGGCGGCAGCTGCTGCGGCATTCTTAGCACTTAGAGATGGGAAATGATGAGAAATTAGACGTTGGAGGATGAAGAAAGTGACTTCCTCTTCATTATTAATCTTGAGAATTTTCTTGAGCTTCTCATCAGGAAGAATTACACGACGATTAGTTGGCTTATTTAGATTATGTTCTTTTACATAAGCATTAATATAACGGGTTATATCAGTTCGTGATTTCTCAGTTCCATGAGGAACTCCAATAAAATCACAGAGTTCATCAGAAATTTTATTTGGCTTAGCAAAACCTGATGGAGATTTGCGAGCATTCTCTCGTTTCTTTTGGATACGCTCAACTACTTTTCGGAGCTTGTCGTGTTCCTTAAGAACTGGTTTTAGAGAACTTTGAATATCTTTTAGAAGTGCAGCAAGAGCACCGATTTTATCTGCTAGAACTTGAACCGCATTTTCGGTGGCTGATGGTGTTTCAGCACCTTCTTCGGTAGAAGTAGCAGCAACTGGAACAGCCGGTTCTGTTGCTTCAGTTTTAGCAGCTGCAGTAGTGGCTTTTGTGACACGAGGCTTTTTTGCAGCAACAGGTTCAGCGGCTTTAGCAGGTTGAACTACCGGTTCTTTTAGCACTTCTTTTACCAATTCTTTTACTGGTTCTTCTGGAACTTTAGTTTTCGCATCATTAGCGGGGGCAACGGTTTGTTTTTTTGGAGCAGCTGGCATTTTTTATATTTGTATATAAATAATAAAGCTTTATATAAATTTCAATTTGTCAAAAATTCTAATAATTGTTTTTTTATCATCATCAGAAATTTTATTCCAGTCTTTTTTGTCAATTGGGACATAAATAAAATTACATATAAAATTACCTTTATTAATTCCCAAACCTTCCACAATAAATTTATTAGAAAATGGTTCAATTTTTATAATCAAAATTTCTTTATTTAAATATACATGTTCTCGGATGTTTCCAGTTAAATATTCAGCTGTTGTTATAATCATATCATGAATAATATCTATACTATTATCATTATTAGTATTATGATAATAATAACAGTTATTAGAGGCTGTCAAACTTAGATTGAAAATAATCTCATGTTCGATGTCATTATCGTCAATATGACTAATAACAGCTTTAGGGAATTTTTTACAATCTAAATCAATAAAAATCGGGTCAATAACATCTTTTAAAAATATTCTAATTTTCTTTTTGTTTTTACTAAAATAATCATTATAAGTAATTTCTAAATTGAATGTATGAATTATTGGTTTATTCGATGGTTTCATCAATACATTCACAAAATCCTTAAATAACTTACTATTAATAATATAATCAAATGTCTGTTCCCAATTATCATAATTGAGTTCTTCGTAGTCATTATTAAGAAGTTGGTTATAAGCATTGGTTGCATCAGTAAATTCTTTAACTTTTATTTTCTTTTCTTCTGGGTCATTGATATTATTTAATTTATCTGGATGACATTTTAACGCAATCTTTCTATAAGCTTTTTTAATTTCATCTATAGTGGCATTATTACTGACGTTCAATATTTCATGTGGATTTGAAAACATTTTATATTTAAAACAATAATATTTTTTAAATATAAAATGAATAATTTAAATGATTATATAGATATTTGTATTGGGTCTAATGGTTCTCATTACGATGTCTCAAAAGTTATTTACGAATTAATTAAAGATAAATTCAATTATTGCGGAAAAAATGTATGGAAATATATTGAAAATGGCGAAAACACCATCGATGACAAACAACTTAAACTTAAGAATGTTTTAAAATCGACCGTTATCAATACATTTATAATAAGAAGCAATTATTGGGACGATAAAGCAATCGTCCAAAATGATATAAATATCGCGTTAGATTATCAAATCAAATCATCAACCTTATTACAAATCGCCAATAAACTAAAAGACGATAAATATTTAAATTGTATTATCAAAGAATTAAAACAATTTTTTAATAATATAATAGATGATTGAGACAATTAAACATGAAATGAGCGAGTATATCGGCGATTGGTTCATTACCTATCTACGGTCATTAAACAAAATCATTAAATACACCAAAGGCAACATTAATTTTTATGTCTTGGTAAATGGCAATGATGACAATAAAGAAATAATTATTAAAAATCTGAATAGAATTCATAAATTTTCAAATAATGCTAAGATTGATGTTTATATTAGTTTGTCGCCATATAAAAAAGAATTTGATAAAACTCCTAAATTACCTTTATCGAGGTTTAATATCAATAGTGGTTTTACATTTAAAAATATTAATAGACTTATTCCTATAGATAAAAAAATATACATATTAAGAAAAGAAGAATTCGGAAAAGTTATATTTCATGAATATATTCATCATATTTCAAAAATTGATAATTCTTTTAGCAGTATGAACATTAAGAGATTACAACAACATTTTAATATAAAATCTGACATAGACCCGAATGAGACAATTGTTGAATTTTGGGCCACAATAATGTTTTTACAACAGATAAGCGAAGAAACAAATAAAGATTTTTATGAATTATTCAAAGAAGAATTGAAATATTCGTTATATAAATCATATCAATTATTTGAATTACAGAAAAAAAATAATGGTGTATGGTTTGATAATACAAATGCCTATTGTTATATAATTTTCAAAACTATCATAATGTATAATTTACAAGAATTTCAAAAAATATATACGTTTCCTTATGACGATACAAAAATAACAGATTTTTTAATAAAATATTCTAATTCATTACCTCAAGTAAAATCAAATCCTACTAAAAGACGTCCCGACAATTCATTGTGTTTTATGGTAAATAGTGATAACTAATTTAAATTTAATAAATAAATTGATTGGTCTATATTAGCCAACATTTCGTCAATTATGTTCTGTAATTCGGAAGCTTTATTGACACCTGTTCTTATTTTTTTAATATTATCGTGTTGTGCTTGGAGATATTCGATAATATTTTGACAATTGCTAGTAGCCGTTGTATTGATTGTAAAAACTGGTATAGGTTGTAATTTATATTTACCGATATAGGCTTCTATGAATTTGTCAATATTGTCGGATAAAGCTGAATGTAATTTATCTAAAGCTACATGGGCCGAATAAGTCTTAACAGACCAATGAAACAATTTGATTTGTGTCAATAATCCTAAAAAATATTCACTATAAACATGCATGTTTTATATTAATATAAAATATAATTATTAAAGATAAATAATGTCAATAGAAGATATAAATTATTTGCGTGAAAATAGTATCAAACAAACTATAGTTATTCTTATTGATAGTAAAAACAGAGATTTCGAATTATATCCTGACCCCAGTAATTATGTCGTTAATTTCAATGTTCCTTTTAAAAATGTTATAGGTTTTGATATTATTGACACTAGTATTCCTAGAACAATGTATTCAATCGATAAATATAATAACACTCTTTATTATTATATTCATACAGATACGACAACAACTTTAGATGATTTTATAAATAATGAAATTGATGTCGATGCTGTCAATTATGACCCTACTTATAACGGTAAGTTCAAGGTTTTTAATATGTCTTATGCGGATTATTCATTGCCGACATTTGTAATTCATTTTAATGACGAAATTAAAAATTCTATAAATGACAGTAATGTAGAATTAAAAGCTGCTGGATTAACTGACCCTACTGAATTAACAGATACCATTCAATTTACATGTACTCACCCATTCGTTTTTAATATGTATGATAGCACATTGGCGGAAACTTTAGGTTTCAATATGCTAATAAAAAAAGAAGACCATAATGTTAAATATTCTTATTACAATAAATTAACAGTTAAAAAACCGATTGATACGAATGATGCTAATGAAATTAAATATAGCAATATAATGCAATCTATGCGATTGTATGCGAGTTTTTATGACGATAATTATTATACTCCAAAAATGCGAAATAGAATTATTGGACCTGGTATGGTTTGTTTTACAGGTGAAAAATATATAATTATGAGGTCGCCCGAAATAGAAGAACACGCTTTCGGGTCTATGGCTTATACTAATAATAATTTAGGTATAGCTAAATTTCGTACAAATAGTTTAGGTTTTAATGATGAAAAATTATATATCACAAAAATTCCAATTAGAGAATTTCATCCTATTGGGAAATTATCTAAATTAACATTAAAATTTGAAACGGCTGATAAAAATTTATATGATTTTAAAGGAGTAAATCATAATATAACATTGGCTATTTATTATTATGAACCCAAATTCAAACATCTAAATTTCAATTCAATATTAAATCCTAATTATACCAATAATTTTAATAATTATAAATATACAAATGATGAACAGGAAATAATTAATGAAAATGATGAAGATGAAGACGACTTAGTCGATAATTTAAATGAAAATTTTTCAAGAGATAATATTGATATCTATAGAAAAATGGAACAAAAATATAATTATGGACTTTAAACCATATTCTTCTTTAATTCTTGAATGTATTTAAGAATATTATCTAAATTTTCTCGCGTGAAAGTTCCATCATCTATCATTTTTTGCATATCAGCGTCTGTTAATTTACCTTCGTTCAATTGTGTTAATATCTTTGCATCAAAAGCTTTTAAAGATTTGACTGTTCCTTTTGTTTTTTCTGCATCTTCATCTGCTGTTGTAGTAGTTGCTGGTGTGGTAGTTGCTGGCGTTGTTGCTGGAGTTGTTGTAGCTGCTGCTTCTGGAGTTGTCGTTGTTGTATCGGCATCAGTGAATTTTTCTACATATCTATATTTATGAAATTGACATCCGAATAAAATAATGAATAATATAGATAATGCTAATACTAAAGATATTAAATTTAATATATTATCATAATAGCCCATTTAAAAGTTCTCTTTCTGTATTTATTATAAGATTTTAAAAAAAATATTAATTCTTTATTATAGATATATACAAATGACTGAATTAAATATAGCTTATTCATTTAATGGCGGAAACAGTGATTTAGATGATAATTCTGCTATGGATTATCATTCCGAACAACCGTCACAACAACAACAGCAGCAACAACAACCGCCACCACCTCCACCACAACCTCCCCAACTTCAACCACCTCAGCAAGCACCAATTTATTATCAACAACAAGCACCGCCTCCGATTAGAAAACCGCCTCAACAATATCAGACAGTTCCTCAATATTCGTTTTGGGATAGAATGATGTTATCTCGAAATGATGTATTTAAATTAATATTATTAGCATTTGTAGTTGTATTAGGTATATCAATTGAAAAATTAGGCAGTCATTATATAAATACTTATTTGACAGATAATATTCTATCACCAATACAAGAATTTATCGTTCGTTTAAGTTATCCATTACTAATATTTATATTTTTATGGATAATTAAATCTTTATAAAATAGATATTATTAAATGAATTTAAAAGCATTATACGAGTATATTAAACCACTTGTTGATATTTATTTTTATAAATATTTTGGTGAAAAACGTGATTTTGTTCTTAATATGATACATCTTCTAGATATAAAAGCAACTCCCGACAATCAGGAAACCCCCGATAATTGCGAATTAATTAATAAAATCTATTATTATGTATTGCTTACTGTATTTTTATTATTAATAATATGGATTTTATATGATACATTCCAAAAAAATTATAAAACTTTGGCATATAAAATCGGTCTATTAGTTAAAGACCAAATACGACTAAGAGACGTTCTAGAATTCAAACAAATCGAAAATATTATTTATTTCACCGAAAATTTTTCTTTAAATATAGATTTGATTATGTATTTATTATTCATCGTAATAATATTATATATTGCCTATAGATTTCAGTATAAATTAGAAATTGATGATGTATATAAGGAATTTAATTTATTATTGCCTGTTTTATTGGTAATGTTGGTTTTGGGTATTGTTTATTTTATTTATAATTATACGTTCTTGAATTTATTATCACGGAGAACTCATAATTTAAAAGATGTCATTTATAAGAACATCAATAAAGAATTCATAAATAAAAATAAAATATGCAATTATAGCGAAAAGAAGAATAAATTCGATGATTACTTTCAAGAAGGTAAATGTAATGATATAAAATATAATTTCAATCATAACAAATTATTTATATATATATCTAGTGTTATTAATGAAGCTTATAATACGGACAATGCTATTACATTAGAAAAATTTAAGACAATGAAAGATAAGAACGGTGTTTTGTATAAAGATAAATTGAGTTCTGCTTTTTATACCTTCATTTTAATTCGATATTATGTTGATAATAATTTATTGGATGATGCTAAAGACCTATTTTCAACATATAACTTAGGTTCATATATTAGCCGTATAAATCCAATATTATCATTAAATTACGATTCACTTATTTTCAATTCTGTTAATACCCTAAATTATGAAATGCCCAAAATGAAAAAAGCATTCAATAACAATAAAGACATCTATAATTACGTCTATAATGATTTTTATAATAATAATTCTATTATACAAGAATTGATTGTCGATATATATAACATCTGTAAATATAAAATGATATCATTATATGATTATTACTTATTAAACGGTATAATAATTTTGTGTGTCATAATTTACTATTTCTTTAAATATTATTTTAAAAAATAAATATTTACAAATTAAAGAAGATAGAATAATAACAATGAACCGATTATTTGGACGTAAAAAACCACATAAAGAACAAGCAGTAGCTAATACTGGACAATCAGAGCCAGTAGCAGCTGACGAAGAAGCACCATCAGCACAATCACCTAAAAAAGGGCGCTTTGGTAAATGGTTTACACGTAATAAAAAACCAGCAGCTCAGCCAGAAGGACAATCAGAGCCAGTAGCAAATGAAGCATCAGACGACGAAGTAAGCGCTGATGGACAACCTAATAAACCTTCTTATTATGAACGTTTTACAAGAGCTGCAGCAAATTTAGCTAGTCATGCAACACAACCATTTAAAGAAGCTAAAAAAAAAGGAGAAAGTTTAAGAGATGAAGGTGAAACATCTCAATTACCACAACTACTTGAAAAACCTGTTATTAAAAATAAAGAACTTTCACAAATAGTAGAAGAATTTAAATCTATTATTAGTGCTAAAAAAAAAGGATATGCAATAAATACTGAACAACAAAAAAAATATGATAATATCGAAGATACATTAGAAACATTCTATTCTGTTAATGTTGATCCTAAAGACCAAACTGAGACATTAGGCCAAGAAATAAAAGAAGCACATGATTATATAGAAACTTTAAAAAGCCAAGCGAATGAGCAAATTTTATCTAAAACCGATGAACCAAATACTATCATAAACACTAAAAAGACTGTTATTGAATTTAAACGAATTGCTGATATATGTAAAATGCTAATTATGATATTAGTTGTTATTTGTATATTTTTAACATTAATAACATTGATTATATCTTTTATTAATGTTATCAATTTATGTATAAAATTATTATCAAGTATTGTTGCATTATTTTATAATTCAGTAATAACTAATAATCAAAGTATTAGCTATTCGGCAAAAGAAATAATCAAATGCACCAAAAACAATTTTAAATATGATATATTTAATATTCTAAATGAACAACTCACATCATTGAGTGTTTTTAATACGACTATTTATATTATTTATATTTTGTTGTTTTATGTCATATTATTTATTTTAGCAATGATTTTTGTTAATATTTATCAATATACACACGTATTAAATGGCGGATTGAAAGATATTGACCCCAAATTTCAATTATTGACAATTGTAGGTATGGTTTTTGGCTGTAGTTTAATACATCTTCTGATATATAAATTTTTATTCAGAAATCTTTCTTTCAATAAATTCAAAGATATTAATAATTATGAAGTCAATATTGATAATGTAATCGCTTTAAATCTATCACCAATAAATAAAGAATATGATAATGATTTCTTTGACCTTATGGCAGATAGCACAAAACGAGCAGAAATTGATAATATGTTCAGTAAAATGGTACTAGACATTGAACAACCTTCTACTAATTTGTCTAAATATCTGTTGATGTATGATTTATATATGTATTTTGATGAGTATGTATATATGAATGATGTTGTAAAAGAGGAATTGAGAAAATATTTTAAATTGTCCGAAGAAAAATCAGATAAAACTCTTATTTCGTTTTTAGATTCGAATGAAAGAAAATTGATTAAATTATATCACGAAGCCTTGCCATTTTATAGCCAAATACCCGCAGATAAATTGGGAGCCTTCCAAAAAGTAAATGAAAAAGTCGCTCAAATTATTGGCAATGTCAATAAATCAATAATTAAATATACAGGCACCTTTTTCCCATTCTTAATATGTTGTATTTATATTATCGGAATATTCATTTTTAATGCTTTCTGCACTTATATGATTATGATGTTTATAGAATCAACAAGAGAGGATAAGATGTTCCCAGGTTTTATATATAACCTATCATCAAGATATATATCTGTCATAACATATTTTTATAATATTTTTAAAATATAAAAAGATGTTGTTATTAAGTTTATATTTGGTAACTTTACTTTTAATATTTACAATTATAATATGGCTAATAAAAATTTTATATGATATAGACTATTTTTATCAATTAGAAAGAGGTTGTAAAAAATTATCGTAAAAAATTATTTTTTTTTTATAATTTAGAATGCAAGAACATTATAAATCACGATTTAATATATCAGGGTTTTTCACAAATTATTTTGATGATTTTTATAATAATTATTTGATTATTATTATGCCTCTTTTATATATAATACCAATACTATTATTCGTATTCTTATTTATATTGAGTTATAAAATTATGAATGTTACCATTATAATATGTGTATTTTTATATATAGGTTTGTTAATCGTTAGCTATCGATTAATAAAATCCTTAAAAATAATTCAAATACATCCGTTAATTACTAATTATATTAATTTCTATAAAACCGCTAATTTAATTTTTAAAGAAAATTTTTTTAATTCTGATTATGTAAATATATTATTCAAAGAACAATTATTATCGTCTATTAATAATGCCAGTAATTTATACGGAGATGATGCTCTATTTTTGTTGAATACATCATACGACTTGTTGTTATTTCTAGAAATAAATCCAGATACCAATAATTATATTACGAAATTATATATAGACGATTTTAAACAATTTAAATTTTTAAATAAATCTATGCAATTCATTTCTCAAACTTCTGAAGGTTTTATAATCGATTTAAAATTATTAAGTGAAAAATTTCCTATAGAACATCAACAACTCCTTAAATATTTTAATGATAAATATTATACCAAATTGAAATCTTTATATCAGCCATTAGCATTTACAGCAAATTATCAAAATAGATTTGATAGAATAATTAAAAACTTCAAAAATATTATTTTTAATTATTTATGGATTTTATTTATTTTTATAATAATCTTATTACAGGCCATATTATTAAACTTAAATTCAACCATTACATATATTTATTCGGGTGTTATAATAAGTCTAATATTATTAATGTATATTTATAATAATATATAAAAATGGGCGGAGGAAGTTCAAGAATTGAAAATAGGTCTTTTGAATGTAGCAATCCTAAATATAATAAAATACGCAAAACCCCTTTAACATTCAATCGTTTAAACCATGTTAGATGTATATTTTTTACTCAAGAAAGTTATGACGCTAATTATCATATTCCCAAATCGACATTATCAGAAACTTTCGTTTCGACGTTAAACAATTTAGAAAATGATATTGAAATTAAAATTCAAGAAGTTTATAATAAAGTTAGTAGTATTGCTCCTGCTAAAATTCTAAATCCTATTTATGTTGCATTTGCCCGAACTTTAGAATATAATGGTAGTATTTTTGATGACCCCAATTTAAAGAAAATAGAAGTTAATTTTCCTAATAATAATTATTCACTAGCCATTAAAGATTTTATGAATTCTTATTTGGATAAAATGAAAAATCCTGATTTGAATAAGAAATATATGAAGATGCCTATGAATTCTTATACATTCGTAAATAATCGTCTCAAAGTTATTATTTATTTTCCTTTTATGACGGCTGATTATAAATATATAACTAATTTTAAAGATATTATCAATAGTTCATCGTTTTTCACTAAAGTTTTATTAGATACCGAATTTAATGGCTTACCTGATGTCAATACCTTTAACGAAGCAAAAGAAAGAGCTAAATTGCAAAAAAGTAAATCTTTAACTCCTGAAGTCATTGATTATGCTATGAATAAAATGAAAGAAGCCGATAATACAAATTTTAGATATAGTGACGATTTGTTATATTTATGTAATGAAGGTGGTTGTTTAAGTGAATCAGGTGGTGAAGACTTCAACACACTTCTTCCTTCTCTAGCAAGTAATGATGCCGATAATGATAATGTAGCTATAAAAATGTCTCCATTCCTTCCTAATAAATGTTTAGCCCAGACTTTCAGATATAAATGCGGTGTTTTAGGAACTGATAATAATAATAAGAGTTTGCCGGATTTAATGAAAGCTGAAGAAATCATTAAATATTTAACTACGAGTTTAAGGAAATATATAATTAATGAAAAATGTACTCTAGAAAAAACTGATAAAATTCGAGATTTTTGTGATAGAGAGGCCGATAAAGAAATTAAAATACAACAAACACCAGTTGATATCATCAATTATACCTTTTCTTATCAATTACGAAAACAATTTGACAGCGATTTGAATAAAGGCAATGTAAATCATTATAGTAAAGATTATAGTATCAATATTATTAAAGAATTGATGTTCCTGAGAAATAAATATCCAGGCATTCAAGAAATCGTATTTCCTTTATATGTATATGATAGTACTAATAATAATCTAACTATCGACCCACCTTGGGGTTCGTTATTTATAACATCAGACCATGTTTTCAGTTATAATGAAAATATCGTATCAACCAAATTTTCTTTCAATAATAAATATTATCTTAAAATGAATAGCAGAGGTCAAATTACTGTTAATTATACAAGTAATAAACAAATTTATTATTATTTGAATGTTATCGAATATAATAGCCCTTTATCAATGTCTTTTTCTTCGAATATATCAATTATTCATAAGAATGCAAAGAATGGAAACCATGAGACAAAACAAATAACAAAAATAAATCTTGTAATCAAAGATGAAAAACACAGAGAACCATATGATTTTTATATTAATGACGAAGGTAAAATAAGAGTATTTGCCAATGGTTTTATTGATGCCACTGATAAAGCATTCATTAATTTCATCGATAAAAAAATAATAGAACAAGAAACATATGGTTCTGAATATAGTTCTGGGTTTTTTAATTCATATAACGAAATAGACAAAACAAAAATAAATTCAGAAGATGCTATTTATTATGATGATGAAAATAATAAACAATTATTTAATTATTCAAGCAAATAATTCAGGATTATTAATATTTCTCATAATATTATCAAATGTATATTTCTCATCACAATTACGAAACCCTAAATAGAATTTCAATTCTTTAGCTTTTTCCCAGGCGTTCTTATTTGCTTGTTTTTCACTGTCTTCTTTAGACGTATAAACATCCAGATAACTCTTCAAACCAATGTAATTATTAATAATTTTTAAATTATGAATAATTTGTTCTTCAGTCATATCTTTAATAAAATTGTTGAATGTATTAAATTTGGCATGCAACGTTTTTTTATGAAGTCTAGGCTGATGGCAACTATTAGTCTTATCATTTGTTGAAATTCCATTCTTCAAAATCTTGTCTTTGATAATTGTTTTTATGATTTTAATGTTCCGCCTCGAAGGAAAGTCAGGAACATTGAAAGGCGCATGATTATTAATTTTAGTGAATAAATCAATGATATATTCATCATCTTCTTCAATACTATTAATTTTATATACAACGATATATACATATCTTTCTTCAGTAAAATCAATATCAGTAACCATAAGTTTCTTAATTGCTTCATATCTGTGCTGACCGTCAATTAAATATAACTGACTTTGATTATTTTCCTTAACAGCTGTTAATACCCAGACAATATGATTAGTATTATCTTTAATATTTCCATATAAATTATCAACAACTGAAGGAATAATCTCTCGATTATAACCCCAAGTCGCAACACTCTGATTTAATGTTCTGAAATCCATCTTGATTACCATCGAATTTTCATTTTCAGACAAAGTCATATAATTTTCAGCAAAATGATATTCAGTTGTTTCTGTCATTTTTATAATATAAATTTTTAAATATTTAAAATCATTTTTTTTATATCCAATTATTATAAATGAACGACTGGAAAATAATAGATTTGTATTTTAAAAATCATAAATATCCATTTACAAATCATCATTTAGATAGTTTCAGAGAATTGATAAAAAATTATATTCCAAAAACTATCAAATCCTATAATCCTATTACTATGATTAAATATGATGATACTGATAAGACTAAAAAAATAATGCAAGCTGATGTTTATATTGGCGGTGAAAGGACTGACGAAATTTTTATTGACCATCCTATTATTACTGACTATACGAGCGAAGGTAAAATTAATAAAATATTAACTCCCAATGATGCCAGATTAAAAAATTTAACATACGAAACTCATCTTTACGCAAATGTTTTAATTAAAGTTACTAATAGCGATAATGAAGTTTTTAAAACTACTTTAAAAAATGTAGCGATTGGAAGTATTCCTATTATGCTTCATTCTGATATTTGTGTTCTCAATGGAAATGGCAATAAGGTTTTACAAGTCTTAGGAGAATGTATTTATGATTGTGGAGGATATTTTATTATTGATGGTAAAGAAAAAGTTATCGTAGCACAAGAAAGCCTAACGACCAATTGTTTATTTACAAATAAATTAAAAGATGATGATAATTTCAGTTATAAAGGTTTTATAAGATGTAGTGCAGATGATGGCGAATCATTATTAAAACCTAAAAGTGTCGAATTTTATTTAGTAAAAAATAATGATGATGTAACTGAAAAACATTCACACCAAAAAGGATGTATATTAGTTAGTTTGCCGTCAGTTGAAGGTAAAATACCTTTATTTGTTGTTTTTAGAGCCTTAGGTTTAGAAAGTGATAAAGAGATTTATGAAGCAATATTCGGAATTAATAATTCAAAAACTGAAGAAACTTATTTTAATAATTTTATTTTGCCTTCTATTTGTGATAATTATTATATGTATGATAATGAAAAAAGATATATATACACACAAGAAGATGCATTGAATTATATTAAATTTCGTGTCAAATACAAAACAACCGACCACGTCAAATACATATTATCAGCCGATGTATTACCTAATATTAAGTTATTTGAAAATAAGAGTAAATATTTAGGTTATTTAACAAAAGAATTCATTAATGTTTGTCTTAAAATTAAATTAGAAAGTGACAGAGATAATTATTTTTATAAAAGAATTAATATTAGTGGTTTTTTGCTTGCTGAACTTTTTCAAGAAGCGTATGGCAGATTACGAAAAGATATTCGAGACACTATGGACCAGTTTTATTATTATGGTGCATGGAAAAATACAAATAATTATAATAATTTTATCAACAAAGATAATATCTATCGGCTTATTCGTAATGTTCTCATTGCTGAAACCTTCGCCAAATCTCTTAAAGGCCGTTGGGGATTAGCTAGCGATGAAGACCCCGAATTAGGACGAGTTCAAGATTTATCAAGAATTAGTTATATTGGATATCTATCACATTTAAGACGTGTTAATATGCCAATTGATAGAAGTCTTAAAATAACTAGTCCTCATAAATTACATTCACAACAATGGGGAATTATGTGTCCGTTTGAAACTCCTGATGGTGCTTCAGTAGGCTATTTAAAGAATTTGGCGTTTTTATCAAAGGTAGCAGCAGGAACAGACCCAGAATATATTAAAACCTGTCTTAATGATATTGGAGTAATTCCAATCGAATTTTATAATTTACCATTAGATAAAAATATAACTAAGGTTTTTATAAATAATACATGGTTCGGTATTACTGAAGACCCTATAAATATTATTCGTATTCTTAAAGCCTACAGAAGAAACGCATTCATAAATATCTTAACGTCTATTTCTTGGCATATTCGATATAATGAAATTAGAATTTTCACAGAAACAGGAAGAGCCGTAAGACCTTTAATCATTGTTAAAAATGGAGAAGTAAAAGTTTTTAATAATAAATATAAAAAATGGTTTGATATGATTATAGGCAAGTATTATCCATATGACGACAAAGACGAACAAATTTATTATAAAAATTATTATATCAATCCCCAAGGACTAGATATTTTTGCTGATAAGACCATTATGGAAATTACACAAATCTTAGAAAAAGATGAAGCAGTAATTGAATATATTGATGCTCAAGAATCAGACGTCTCTATTATTGCTATGAAATCAGATGATATTAATGAATTTCATACTCATCTCGAAATTCATCCATCTACAATTGTTAGTGTTGTTACTGGTAATATTCCTATGTGCAATCATAATGCAGCAGCTCGTAATGTTTTCCATGCAGCCCAAACAAAACAAGCCATTGGAATTTATGCTACTAATTTTACAAAACGATTTGATACTTTTGGATTTATTCAACATTATCCACAGAGACCAATTATAAATACTCGACATGCTCAATATACTGGCAGTGATTATATGGCTAATGGCGTAAATTTAATAGTAGCTATTATGACATATTCAGGTTATAACCAAGAAGACAGTTTAATTATAAATAGAAATTCAATTCATAGAGGTTTATTTCATTTGTCTTATTTTAAGTCTATTACTGCAACAGCTAAGAAGGTATCCGATTATGAAAGAATTAGATTTGGCAATCCTTTAAATTATTATGCTGAAGATGATATTAATAAGAAAAATAAAATTAAAGTTCAGGGTATCAAACGTGCAAATTATGATTTATTAGATGAAAAAGGCATAGTCAAAAAAGGTTCATATATTCCCAGAGGACAGAAAGCTGTTGTTATAGGTATGATTTTAGAAAAAGAAACTTATAAAGAAGTTAAGAACGGTGTATTCGTAGAACAAGTTAAAGAAACTACTTATACAGATGTTTCTATAACTAGTGATGATAGTCATTATGGATATATTAATGATATTTATTATGATACAAAAACAGGTAATGATGTTGATAATATGATTTGTAAAGTTAAATTTTTAAAAATAAAAATTCCAGAATTTGGAGATAAACATTCATCAAGACACGGTCAAAAAGGAGTAATAGGTATGATTTTATCTGAAGAAAATATGCCTTTCACTAAAGACGGTATCAAACCTGATTTAATCGTTAATCCTCATGCCATTCCATCTCGTATGACTATTGGCCATTTAGTTGAATGTGTTTATGCAAAATTATGTTGTTTAGAAGGTTATTTAGGAGATGGAACAATTTATATAGATATAGACCATAAAGCCATTTATAATAAACTTGAAGAACATAATTTTCATAAACATGGAAATGAGATTTTATATAATGGTCAAACTGGCCGACAAATGAACACGGAAATATTTATTGGTCCAACATACTATTTTAGATTGAAACATATGGTTGCAGAAAAAATTAATGCTCGTGGTAAAGGTCCTATGACACAATTAACAAGACAACCAACCGGCGGAAGAAGAAATGAAGGCGGATTACGTATAGGTGAAATGGAAAGGGATAGTTTGATTAGTCACGGAATAGCAGGATTTATTCAAGAAAGTATGATGGAACGTTCTGATAAATATCGCTGGCAAATATGTAAAAGATGTGGTATAATTCCTAAATATTCCAAAAAAATTAATTCTTGTGTTTGTCCAAATTGTGAAAATAATGAAAGTAGTATTATTGAAACTCCTTATTGTATGAAATTATTGAGTCAGGAATTAGAAGCCATGAACATTCAAATGCGGTTTAATTGTGACCATATAGAATTACCAGATAATATCATAGAAACTATCGAAAATGACAATGACGAATCAATTTATATAGAAGAAGAAACAGTATTAACAACAACTGAAAAAGAACCTGTCAAAAAGAAACCAACTATTATAACCAAGAAAACAAGAAAAACAACCGTTGATAAGAAACCAGTTGCTACCAAAAAGAAACCCGTAGAACCTGATGAACCTATCGAGAGTTCTTCTTCATCTGATGAAAGTTCATTATCATCTTCAGAAGAAGAAGCAGAACCTCCAAAGAAACCAATTGAACCTGTTGAGAGTTCGTCGTCTGATGATGAAAGTTCTTTATCATCATCAGAAGAAGAAATTATTGTTAAAAAAGTAGCTACAAAACCAGCACCTAAAAAGAAACCAGTAGAACCTGTCGAGAGTTCTTCGTCATCTGATGAAAGTTCATTATCATCTTTAGAAGAAGAAGTTGTTGTCGTTAAACCTACACCAGAACCTAAAAAGAAACCAGGAAGACCTAAAAAAGTTATTGTAGAAGAACCTGTTAAAAAACCAGCTACAAAACCAGCTACAAAACCTACAACACCAGCTAAAAAAGTAATTGAAAAACCTGCAGAAGAACCTGTTAAAAAAGTAGTAACAAAACCTACAACACCAGCTAAAAAAGCAGCTGAGAAACCTGCAGAAGAACCTGTTAAAAAACCAGTTACAAAACCTACAGCAGCAGCTAAAAAAGTAATTGAAAAACCTGCAGAAGAACCTGTTAAAAAACCAGCTACAAAACCTACAGCAGCAGCTAAAAAAGCAGCTGAAAAACCTGCAGAAGAACCTGTTAAAAAAGTATCTGCAAAACCTACAACACCAGCTAAAAAAGCAGCTGAGAAACCTGCAGCAGAACCTGTTAAAAAAGTAGTAGCAAAACCTGCAGCAGAACCTAAAAAAGTAATTGAAAAACCAGCAGAAGAACCTGTTAAAAAACCAGCTACAAAACCTACAACACCAGCTAAAAAAGCAGCTGAGAAACCAGCAGAAGAACCTGTTAAAAAACCAGCTACAAAACCTACAACACCAGCTAAGAAAGCAGCTGAGAAACCAACAGAAGAACCTGTTAAAAAAGTAGTAGCAAAACCTGCAGCAGAACCTAAAAAGAAACCTGTTGCAGAACCTAAAAAGAAAGGCGGAGAAGAAAGTTCAGATATTAAAATAATAAATATATAATTAAATGTTAGAATAAAATGAATGATTTATTTATAATATTTCTTGTTGTATTTATTTTAATAATTCTAATTGGATTATTTGTAGTTATATATTATATGAATGATAGATATATAACATATACAAAAGAGGTTAAAGACAATTTAACAAAATCAGAACAAGTTATGAATGATACTTCTAAAGCTTTCAATAAATTACAAGATAATGTTATAAATAAAATAGCTTCTGTCGATGATAATCAGGACAAAATATTTAACACAAGTCATACTTCCGTTCGTCGCTTAAGTAGTAATTTAACTAATGTTTTCGATTTTGTCAATGATGGTAATATTATTAATGATATATCTCGTAGTAATATTAACGTATCTAAGACATATAATTTAAATGTCAAACCTGATATAACAACTTATAAGAATGTAACTTCTCTAACTGACAGTTCTCGATTTATTAATATTTGTGATGCTAACACTGATATAACTAAAAGAAAATGTATAAATGTTAATATCGATAACGATGGAACATTTAATATTTATACTAAAAATAAAGTAAATACCGCTTCTAATATTACTGCAGTGGCCATACGTGATACGAACGATAATGTTATGGCATATTTTGATGGTATAAATAAAAATATTTCATTAGGTTCAAATATATCTCCTGCTATTAGTATAACTAGTAATATTTATACTCCTGATATTATTGTTTGCACTTATAATTATACCAGAGCTGCATCCGCTGGTGCCACCACTACTCCAGCAAAAATTACATTAAACTTTATATCAAATTTTGATATAAAACCTAATTCATTTATAAATTTCTTTATTCCAGAAGGATATATATCTACTGTAGAAAATGTAACAGGATATACTTCTGTTAAATATGCTGGTTCTGTTTTAAAACTACAACCGGCATCATTAATTTCAAAGAATGCTATTAATAATGTTATAATGAATGTCACGTTTGTCAATAATCCTACATCAGTTACTGAAAACACTAAATTTAATACGAATGGATTTATAACTTTATCTTAATTAGAAGTAGTATATAATGAATTACATAATAATTATTATTATAGTATTGATAATTATTATTATTTATACTTTAGTTGATAGTTATTTATATTTAAATTATAATACAACAATTAATAATATTATTTTTAATTATAATACTAAAACGGCTAATGATGATATAAGACCGCCTATAATAATGACCAACGACAATTTTAATAAAAACGACAATAAACAAAAAGAAGAAGAATTATTAATAAAATATTCTTCAATAAAAAATAAATTGGATACACCAGACGATTATTTAGGATTTTATAATTATATTAATGATATCAAAAAATCAATTTATGTAAGTATCATAGATAATATCATTTATGATGAAACTCAAATTATAGAAATTATAACAAACGATATTCAAAAAACAAAATTAAAATATAATTTTAAGAAATTGAAAAATATCTTTGTTATTTATAAATTAAAAGATGCATTTAATAAAATCATAATTTTCTATGATGGACTAATATACAACGAACAAAAATTCAGATTTGTCGAAAATGATTTCAGTGGTAATACAATCGTCTATAAATTAAATTTGCGCAATAAAATGATTAATCATTATCTTCAATAAATAAATTCTTTTTAGTGGTCTTATTATTGTTTTTAAGTTCGTTTTGATACAAATCCCAATAATTAATAATATTATCTTTAATTTTATCGTTCCATAATTTATCATCAAATTTAACTCGCTGAACATTGATTATATCTAGTGTCCAATAAATACAATTTTCATATTTTTCCATTTCAGCAATATTGAGATTATAATCCTGGTCAAATGTTGAATATATATAATTACCAAATCCTAAATCTGCTATTATTCCGTGTTTGTATGTTTCTAGTTTTTCTACCTTCTCAATATATTCTGTTTTATGCAATGCTACGAATTTACATTCGATATAATCACATATATCTAATTCACATACTGCCATTTGTCCTTGCATTTGATAATAATATTTATCAGGTATAACATTATCTTTAATTTCACGCGAATAAGGGCATTTAATTTCAATCATTATTCCTTCGTCTGTAATACCATCAGGAGATGCTCCAAATCTTTCTATTTTTTCATTAGTCAATAAACCAAACTCATTAATCTTAGTTTGGTTTATATGACCATAAATATTAATTGCTACTGGTTCAAACATACAACCCCATTTTAAAGCAGGGATTGAATAAGAATTAAATGAAGCATTTTTTATTTTCTTTTTTATCAATGATGCCGGATGATAAATAGCATCATATAAATCACTAGCAGTTAAGATATTCTGCCGCAAACTAAACCATTCATCCGTTCGCTGTTTGATGAATGGTTTTTCTTTTAATTTGTTTAAGATGAGTTTGCGGTCTTCATATTCCATTTTCTTCTTGTTGTTTCTTAATATATTTAGAAGAAGCTTTATATTTCTTTTCAGCTGCGACATTTATTCTATTTAATGTGGTTGAGATATCAAACGGTAATTTATCGGGATTAATCACTTTTTTATTTTCTCGTTTTTTTGCAGCTGCTATTGCTATTATTTCTTCTCTTTTATCATCTAAAATTTTATTAAAATTATGCATCAATTCCTCCATTTCCTTCTTTTAATTTATATATATTAAAGTCTTTATAATTCTTAAAATCATTTTTTAAGTCAATTATAAATAAAAAATGATATATTCTTTTATAAAAATAATATAAACAAAGACATGTATATTAAAACCGATTTGACAACAATAGGTGTGGATGAGGTCGGAAGAGGAACTCTATTTGGTAATGTAGTAGCTGCAGCTGTTATTATGCCCGATAATTTAGATGACGATGAATTATATAAACAAATTAAAGATTCTAAAAAATTGAGTTTCAAAAAACGAACGATTTTAGCCAATTATATCAAAGAGAAAGCAATAACATATGGTATTGGTATTGCTACACCAAAAGAAATAGACGAAATTAATATTCTTCATGCCGCCATTAAAGCTATGCATCGAGCATTATTTCAAGCATATAAAAAACATAAATTTACGAATATTATTGTCGATGGTAATTATTTTAAACCAATCATTTGTTCCGAAGATGAAACCATTGATTATGAATGTATTCCACAAGGTGATACTAAATATATAAATATTGCTGCGGCGTCTATTATTGCAAAAGATTTTCACGATAATGAAATTATTGAACTTGTCAAAGAAAATCCAGATTTAAATAAATATGATTTACTCAAAAATATGGGATATGCAACTTTAAATCATAGAGTTGCAATTAAAAAACATGGCATTGATAATAACTATCATAGAAAAACGTTCTCAACTTGTGCTGTTGTCATAAAAGATAATGATATTTAACGTTCCATATATTCTTTAATCGTATCTTTCTTAGTTATGATTGTTTTTAAATCGGCGTCTAGTATTTTTAATTGTTTATTTATTCTGTTTCGTTCTTTTTCACTTTCAGTATTTCCACTAACAGCAGAAATATAAATTAAATTATAAAATCCTTTTATAAAATTAACATAAATATAATTAAGACCTTTTTTGATTATTTCACCAAATATATCATGAATTACATATAAAATATATAAAATTAATATTACCATCAATATTTGGACGAAAACAATAAAAATATTTCTTAAATTAGGTATTTTGAAGTCGCTGTCATCGTCTTCTGTTTTGATTTCGGTCTTTATGGGTTTTCTTGGTGCTAATTGACACTGATTATCAGTTGTATTATAAACATAACCAGGAGGACATGTTGGAGTTTCTAATTCCTCCATCGAAAATAAATAATGACAGTAATTATTATTTTCATCAAAATAATTACCTATATGTTTTTTAGTAGTAGCAGGAACAGTATCATCAATTACTTTTTTATAATTATCATATAATTTTTTAATTTCAGTGTCTTTATAATATGTATGTTCAATATTATTAATATCAAAACTCAATAATGTTTCATATGTTTGTTCTATACTAGGAATAGTACTCATAGGTATTAGAATATTAGCACTATTAACATCTGGAAGATTAAAAATTATATTATTTGATGAATTATAAAAAAAATTATTTTTGATAATATTTATTAAATTACCGTTTTGTAAAGCTTTTTTAGTGCGTGATATTAAATTGACACTAAAATTTGTTTTGTTGTTATAACAATTATTTATAGCTTTGAAAAATATATTTTTTAATCTTATTGCAATATGTTTGCTATTATTTGCTTCATTTTTAATTTTATCTTCTATTCCTTTAAACATTTCACCAGATTTAAATCGTTCTAAGAATTCTGGATGTGCCTTAGTGAATTCACTATTATAAATATTATACAATTTTTTATAAATATATTCGTTTTGGAATTGTTCTATTTTTGTTTTTTGTTCTGGTTCTGTAGCTCCAAATTGTGAATTTGTATATCCAAATACTTTTTCGATATTCAATGGCTGAAATATTTGGGCTAACATCCATGTATGTATTAAAATAGGGTCAGTCAATAGTCCGTTTGCTTCCATTCCTGTAAAACTATACATATCAGGCTCATTTTCATTAAATTTATAATTGGCATATGTAAATTCATTTATAATATTATAATCTTTGTTTTTACTTCCATCAAAATTTTTTAATATATGTTCATTAACTGTATTATACAATTCTCTATAAATTCCATCATATTCAGGTTTAATCTTATCAAAAGATTTATCACGACTTGTTGAGTCAGATTTTAATGTCATCAAATTGGCAATATTGCTTTCAGCAGTGTAAATATTATTATCAACTTTTGTTTCAATATTATGTTCATATATCAAACGATGTAATATATATAATAAATTAGTATTGAATTTTTTCTTGTCGTCATCAGAACATGCTAAATTTCCGATTAAATTAATCAAACCTAATGAATTATACATATATTTTTTATTGAATATGCCATTTCCAAAAAATTTTTTAGGAATACATTTCATATCGCCATTTTCTTTAGTATATGGCAAATAATCTCCTGGACAAGGACTATAACATTTATAAACGTCCAATTCCGTATAATGTGAATTATCTTTATAATATGTATTACCTAAATAATAATTAGGTATTGTTATCCAGTCATACCATCTATTTTCACAATATGATTTATTTATATTACTATAATAAGCACAAAAACCTTTTTTTGATTTACTGTTTAAAACAGGTGTTATAACCGTCCTATCTTTGACTTTATTTATAGCGATTCTTGTTTCGTCATATTCTATATTATTGACAACGTCACATGTTTTACGATTTTGACTTGATGAAAACCATGGGACACTTGTTTGAATAGCACAATTCATAAAAAAATTATTATCTAAATTCGTTGTTAGGTAAGTCTTACCTTCTTCATTTTCAGAATTTAAATCTGTCTGTATTTCATTACCATAAGTAGTTTTAAAATCTTGGCTAAACGGATTATTGATATCTGTTGTAGATTTATAGATATTAGAAGTTGCAATATCTCCTTTTTTTGTGGCATAATCATAAATAAAATCTAAACTTTTTTTAGTTAAATCTTTTAATTCGATATTAATATCATTATTAGCACAACTCATATTTTATTCTATTATTCTATAATTATTTAATAAATTCGTCATAAGTAATTATAGGAATATTGAATTCTCTCGCTTTTTTAACTTTCGTAGTTTCATCATCTGCATTTTTTATTATTAATAATGTTGTTTTACGTGTGATTGTTGAACCAATTGTTCCACCGCTCGCAATAATAATTTTCTCTAAATCTTTATCTCTAATTCCTGTGAATACATAAATATTATCTTTATATGTATTATTAGTAATTTTAGGAACTTTAACAATAACTTCAGGGATAATATTCAAAGAATTATAAAATTTATAAAATTCTTTCAAATTTGTTATAAATAATAATGCTGATTTCTCTCCCATTCCATTTATTTTTTTAATGTCTTCTAACGTAATATTAGAAGCCTTTTCTTGATTATTACAAATATACGGATATTTATCTATAATTAAATTTAATTTCTTTTCTCCCATACCTCTTCCGAATATGTTTGAAGCCGTCATCAATTCAACACAATTCTTACTCTTGATTTCTTCCAATGCCTTTAAGAGATTTGTTGCACTTTTGTCCTTAAATCCATCGATTTTTAATAATTGTGTTTTAGTTATATTAATAATTTTAATCAATGTGTCATATGAATTATCATATAATTTTGTTATTACTCCTTCGCCTATTCCTTTGATATTCAAAGATTTCATAAAATGTGTATAAGTTTTAATATCTTGTTCTCTGTTTTTATTATCATCGTCTAAAATTATATCTTTACCATTCCAAATGAAAGGAACATCAGGTAATAACGGTTTCTTATTGGTCGAAGGTGTTAGAACTTCTTTAATATGCGGTATGACATCACCTGAACGTATTATTATTATTTTTGAACCAACACCAATATTATTTTTAGATATATATTCTGCATTAAAACCAGTGGCTTGTTTAATTTTAACTCCGTTTAATTTTATTTCGTCAAATTTAACTATAGGTTTTAAATATTTATCTTTACTTACATTCCATTCAACATCCTTGACTATTACTCGAACTTCCTCGTGCATAGCTAAGGATTTAAAGGCGAATGAATATTTGGGATTTTCACCAGATTTTAATTTATATAAATCATTATGAGTAACGACTAAACCATCTATTTCATATTTACTTTCATTTTTCCATTCTTTATACAATTCATATAATTCTGAAATAGTCAAATTATTTATTTTTATATGTTTGACTACATTAAATTTATGTTTTTTAGCAAATATTAAGCCATCTTCGAGTTTTGTTCTAGGTTCTATCACATCATAAACAATGAATTCAATATAATCAGCTATTTCTTTATCTGCTTTCTTGGAATTTACAAATCCAGCTACAACATTCCGAGCCGTTGTTCCTTTGTGAGCTATTTTTTGCCAATTTGCCTTGCTGATTATTAACTCTCCTCTAACGGCTATTTTTGATGTTGTCTTAAGAAGTTTAGGTAAATCTTTTATTTTATATTTGAGATGTGATATATCTTGTCCGTATTTACCATCACCACGAGTATAAATTTTGATATTATCATTATTATAAACAATTAAACATGAAATACCATCTAATTTTTCACTGATAATATAAGAAGCTGGATTATTATATTTTTTAACCCATTTTTCAAGAGTTTTGACATCATCTTTAATTTTATCTTGAGACCCTAAAAAATATGGCAATTTAACTTTGTCTTTACCAATAATTTCTGCACCGACATGTTTAAAATATTCATTATTTTTATCAATCTTGCGCAAATAGTCTTTGACTTCATCATATTCAACATCCGAAAACATCGGTTCGCCCAAATTATGATATTGGTTGTCCGATTGTTTTAATAATGCAACCAATTCATCTTTATTCAACTTCTTATAATCAATCATATAACAGTTCTCTATTAATAATAATATTCATATTTTTTTATAATATATAAAAAATGATTTTGATATTATAAATACATAAATAATTATGATAAAGACCTTAATCGGAAATGAGAATGTCAATGTCATCGAATTTTATTTAGTTCAAAAACCTTTTGATAATAAAGATGAAATAATTGATATTTATATTAATGACGATTTATTAAACAAAATTAAAAATAATTTTAAAAAAACTAAGGAATATAGATGTGTTACATATTCAAGAAATAATTATAATTATGTTTATGATTTATCAAACGACAGTCAATATGTTTATATTCGAAAATTAGAAAATACAACTATTATAAATAAATCGAATGTTAAATTTTATGTTCTGAGTTTCAATGAAATCAAATTACCAACTCATAGTTTTGCATGTAGTAATGATATCGATAATAAAGAAACATCCGATATTATCGAATTCAAAATTAATAATAGAATTACATTAATAATAAAAAATAATAATTGTCTTATTAATTATAAACATAACAAGGATGTAGATATAGATAAAGTCAATTCAATTATTAGTGGCATTATCACAAAAATAAACTTGGTATAAAAAAAATGATATATTATTTATATATAACAAAATATCATAAATACAATGATTTCAAATTTTACTTATTTTCTTTATACCAATGAATTAAATGATTATCTTAATTGTTATTCAACCTTCCTAATGACACGTAAAGATTTAAAAACAAATATTTTAAATCATCGAATGAATTTTCTTATTAATTATTATATTAGTCAAGAAAAACTCGAAAATATCCAAAAATATAAACTTATTCAATATTATATCTCCGGCTATAAAGATGATTATATTAAAGAAGATAATGATAATGGTAATGATAATGGTAATGATAATGACCAAGCTATTATCAAAGAAGAAGAAGACGAAGAAGAAATTGATGACCATTATAAATACATGTTTGTAAATACAAAACCTAAGAACGAGATTGATTATGATGAACTAGACAAAAAATATGCTCTTAAACTAGAATTAGAAGAAGAGGAAAAAATAAGAGAAAAAGAAATCAAAATGGAAAATGAAGATATTTATGAAGATGATACTTATGATATCGTCGAAGAATATTCAGACGATGAACTGTTCTTCGATGATGATGAATATTATTAATGATACTAATGCTTAGGTCTTTTACTTTCTTTTCGTGTAAATTTTAAAGGTGGTGGTTTAGGAGAAGAATTATTTTTTTCATCTACTTTGACATGTTTAGCGAACCATTCTTCGCCGACTATAACAGAAGCTTTATCTGATGTCAATTCATCGTTTATTATTTTTGTTCGCATATTTAAAAAATAATTTAAATAGTCCCAATTGAAAGGCTCGTCATTTCTAGTGGCAATATCAAATAAAATCGGATATCGTGTATAGAAAAAATCATGTTCTGTTTTTAGTTTTTCTATAATCTCGTCATTACAACCTTTATCTACTACTTCACGTATTTTTCGTATTATTTCGATTATATTATCGTTGTCTAATCCATCTTTAAGAAAATCTTTTTGTGTTTTTGTATCAGCCATATTTATATATATAAATTATTTTTATTTCTTTATATTATAATAAAGATGAATACAACTATGAATAAATTAAACGCCGGATTGTATTCTGGTGATGTTAATTTTTCAAAAAAACCTTGGGGTAACGATTATAGCATCGGTCGCATTGAACCTGATGCTCTCGAATATGCTAAATTCTTTTATGCCAAAAATCATATACCAGGCATTCAAAATCGACCAGGCAATAATACATATTCTTCTGTCGAAGTTTATAAGAAATTTTTAGATAATTATAACTTACAATGCTATAATTAAAAAAGAAAAATAAAAAAAAAGATAGGAGTGCAGGGAATTGAACCCTGGTCTCAGCTTCATAAGAGCTGTGTTCTAACCATTGAACTACACTCCCATTATTTATTAATATAAAACTTATCCTTATATATATTTTTATAAGTTCAAGTTCTTTTTATAAATAGCAATGAAATAAACAGTAACATTATAATTACCAAAATTAATATTTCTTTTTCTTTGTTGTCTTTGGTTTTGTCCTCAAACGTTTCAATATCTGGCGAACATAACGTAAGCCTGCATTTATTATCAACTTCAATTTCACCTGCATCAAATTGCAATTTGACGTCATTACGATTTACAATAACTGATTCAGAAGCTCCCATTATCTATTTATTCTATTAATTTAATATTATCTTTAATAGCTAATAAATCTATTTTATCAGAAAATTCTTTATGTAATTTAACCATCTCTATATCGTTAGTTCTGCTATCGTGATTTTTACTTCTAATTTTATAATCTTCATATCGTGTTATGAATAACTTGAATTTTCTCACATAATCTAAATAATTAATTTTCATATTTATTTTATAATCCTCATTTTCTTTTTTATATTTATCATGCAATTTTATTAATATCTCATTTAATATATCTTCCTTTTTTACCGATTTTATAACATTATTATTATTGTCTTCTTTATAAATAATCTTATCATTCTTCATAATTTTAATCGTATATTTAATACCTTCCAATTTCTTGTCGTTTATTATCCTAATTTCACCCGTTAATATCATATCACCACTCTCTTTTGGTTCTTCCTTCGGTTCCTTCTTTTCTTTTGGTTCCTTCTTTTCTTTTGGTTCCTTTGGTTTCTTCTCTGCAACAACAACAGGTTCCTTCTCTTCTTTCTTTTTTCTTGATTTCTTCGGCTCTTTTAATTTATAAATGAATTCATCAAATAATAATTCCTGAACTTTCATCAATTTCAAATTATCTAATCTATTCTTTCTTCTTATCGAATCTTGATACATTGGCTTCGTTTTTAATTCGTCTTCTACCTTCTCCCAATAATCATGAGATTCTTTATAATCATTCAATTCTGTCAAACATAACGCATATAACTGTAATACAGGTTTCATTATTTGATTTGTAATATAATGCAAATAATCAGGTTCTAAACCATTTTCTTTTATGAATTCTGGTGTTTCTATTTTGTCTCCTTGCAATTTTGCTGCAGGTGCCTTAATATAAATATAAGCTATTCTATCATTTGACGCCGGTTTGTTTCCTGCATCTCTTAAACCTATCCTATCCGCTAAAACTTTATGAGCTATCTTTTCAGGGTCTTTATATGATGACTTTAATGTTTTTGATATTATCAAATCTTTCATATCAGTCTTACCATTTATTAAATCGTTCAATTCTTCTCTTAAAAATTTTATTGATTCGTCTATATCCTGTTTATTCAAAATTATATCAATAATGCCTCCATATATCTTTTTGACTATATTCGCATTATCTCTTCGTTTCAATACAATACCCATCGATTTTTGTTTGAATTTCTTATCGTCCATTTCATATAAATTACCTACATACCTCTTTTTGCTAAATAATATAAATGGATACAAACACTTCTCATAATTAAGTTTCTGAGGTGCTGGCATTATACTCGCTATATTCTTCTCAACCGATTTACCAACTTTTATTGCTACGGGTAAAGAAGATTTACCGAATATTAATTCACCTTCCTCGTCTTTCAATGGAAACTTACAGAAAATTGAATCAGTGTTCTTTAATATCAAATGTCCTATTCCTCCATGAAATACTCCTACTTCTGTTTCAATGTCATAAACATAACCATTATATGCATCATATAATATTTCTTTTTTAATTATTCCTGTTTCCTTAACTTCTCTTCTCGTATATTTTAATATGTAATAATCAGAGTTATAATCTATTGTTACGTTATAACCCATTTGTTCCAATATTATCATATATTCTTGAGCTTTTACTTGTGTTTCAATATTACTCATCTTACCTTGAATTAAATCTATATCTTCTTCCAATATTTCAGTCATCTCATAATTACTAATTTCTGGCTTTGAATGTAATAATAACTGTCCTAATTTACATTTACTAGGCTTTATTATCTTCTCGTTGTTATCCAATAAAGAATGGTCTTCTGTAACATCAATTAAACCTGTTGCTGTTAAAATTCTATAAATTTTTTTTACTGTTTTGTGTCTTATTATTCTCATTACTTTCGCCCAACCCTTATTTGTCCAAACCTTCATATTATTGTGTGGTATGTATTGTTCTTTGTTATAACGATATTCATCGCCTAATTTAAATTCTCTATAATCAATCCAATTATCATTTTCTCCTATTTGACTAAAAGTTGTTATTTTAATTTCATCATCAATATTATAAGTTAATGGCGTATATGGCATTACACTATCGCCATAAATTACATCAGCATTATAATTCGTCTCAACATACTCCTTAGCCATCATTATCATTTCACGTCCTGTTGCAGTTGTGCAAGCAGCAATAGATTTCAAATAAATAGGCGATGTCTTAGCACCTATTTGACCGTATAAAGAATTAGCTGTGATTTTATATGCTGATTGTAATGCGTCGAATATGTCTTTTTCAAATTTATTATAAGTATCCTTAATTTCTTTAATTTCACTTCTCTTAATTTTATGTTTATGCGAAACTGTTATTTCTGTTTCATTCTCATCATTGATTATTCCTATTATCTCACTACCGTCAGTTTTGATAATAGTTGAATGTTCGATTTTACTTCTTGTTTTTTTGCGTTCGTCTAATAACATCGTTAAAATTTCTGGAATAATTCCTTTCTTATTATCTTTGTATTTAGCAAATTTACATTCTTTTACACCTACTTTTCTCTTTTTATCTCCTAAACCTTCGTATAAATCATAATAAACAGATATGAATTCTACATTAGGGTCGTCGATTTCTAAATATTTCTCATCTAATATATATGTATCATGCGATAAATTACGTGAAATCATTGAAGACGGATATAAAGAACCATAATCAAATACAACTATAGGTTCGTCTAGATAAATGCCTTCTTTTGGTTCTAAAACTATCGCTCCCTCATATCCATCGATATCGATATCATTAATATTATATTTCTTCGTTGGAATTAAAAATTCTCTCTTCATACATTCATTCGCAATTAATGAATAAATCTTAATACCTTGTCCTCGTTTGAATAGATAATTCAAAGGCACTAAACATACATTACCCATACCACTGTTATTTTCGACTATTTTCAATTTATGTAATAGTTTATTTACCAATACACAATCTTGAATACAATATTTAGCTATTATACATCTGTCGGCAGAACTTCCTTTAAATTTTTCGAAAATTTCTTTTGGCTTCAAATCATCTTTCTTTGAACCTATAAATAATGCCGCAACATTATCTAATTTATAACTGTCTAATTTGTGGTCTCTTTGCATTACTTTTAATAAATCTATTGTTACTATGCCATCAATATCAAACATTTTTAAGATGTTATCACCTAATGCTGATGATGAAAGACGCTGTTCTATTAATTTAATATCTCGGTCTAGCGTTTTGCCAAAACCTCGTGAAAATTTCTTTTCTATGTCATTTTCAATTGCTCTGTTCCATATATACTCCATGTCAAAACCCCAGATATTATAACCAATTATGATATCTGGATTAATTTTTATTATTTCATTCTTCCATTTTAATAATAAATCTTTTTCTGTTTTACATGAAATAATTGTAACTCCATCAATATCATCGCATTCATTCAATGATACTAAACTCTTATAGGTGATTTCATCATTTCCATAAATATGAACAGTTGTTCCAATTTGTATAATCTTATCTCCTTCCAATTCTGGCAATATCTCACATAATCGACCATTTAAAGCTTCTTCAATTTCATTCACTTCTTTTACTGACATCTTTACTTTTTTTTCGTCTTCTTCTTCCTCTTCATCGTCGTCTCCGACTGTTTCAATGGATTTAAATCTATCTAAAATAAATCTAATATCCATTTCACGTTCATATAATCTCGTTATTTGCTGTTTTGTTAATGGTGTTTTCGAATATAACCTATTTATACTATAAATAGGAGTTATTACAACTTCTTCTTCGAATGCTTTTATTATATTTGGAATAAGATTTTTGTCATCTAAATTCTTTTTTGCTAACATACATAAATCTTGGGCTAGTTTTTTATAATTCTTAATTGCTATGGGGAAATCTCCATGCGAACTCGAACATTCAATATCAAATGAAACTATCGTAAAAGGTGCAATATTGTTATTTTCTATAGGTTCGATATCATACCAATTAGCCGTTATATTATATTCACTTCTAGTATCTGCTGCATTTTCTAGAGAAAAATTATTAACTTTTATCCAACTACAAGGTTTAATTTTTTGAATATGAATAAATTTTAAAAATGGTTCGATATTACTTTCGTATAATACAAATCCATCTTTATTATCTTGAAAATAATATCTGAGTTCATTGAATAATTTCAGAGATTTTACGACAATTTTTATATATCTAAATTCTTTGTTGTTCGTAAATCCCCAGAAATCTTTTTTGCGTTCAATTTCCAATTTACATAAATGATTTTTATAATTCTTTGATATTATTTGCTTCTTCGAAACCTTGTTTTTAAATCTTGCATCATAACTTTCTTCCAATAATTTGATATTCAAACTCTGAACTCGTTTCTTAAATTCATTATCTGTCAAATCTTCCCAAGTTTCAGGAGGTTTGATATAAAAATATGGATTAAATCCAATAACTTTTGTACATATACTTATACCATCCTTATTTTTACCATAAATATTTATTGTATATTCTTTTGGGTCGTCTTCATATTGGCTTTTATCATTTTCTGGTATATACCAATCAACAATCTGATATATAACTTCTTCTATCATATAATTATTTTTTATAATAATTATTTTTATATTAATAATGTCATTTTTTATATAGAAAGAATGGATTTAAATAATGCAGCAGTCATAATTTTATTTATTGTTCTCGGTTTTTTGATTTATCAATATAAATATTATAGCAGTATTGAAACAATCGTTTCTAAAGTTGATAATAGAGATTATGATGTTCAAATTAAAGACGATTCACAAGAAGCCGCCGATTTAATCGCAAATATTCGCAAAAAATTAATATTATTAGTTGAACATATGTATAAAACTTATCCTGACCATTCAAAAGTTGTGAGATTAAAAAAAAATTTTAATCCAAATTCGTTAAAAGAAGGCATTGATAATCCAAGTTATACCAGTTACACAGTTAATAAAGGCGAAGAAATCGTTTTATGTCTTCGCACCGATAATAAACTAGTCGATATTAATATACTTACATTTGTATGTATTCATGAATTAAGTCATATAGGAAATGAGACAGTCGGACACGATGCCGCATTTTGGGAATTTTTTAAAGAACTATTAATCGAAGCCATTAATATCGGTGTTTATATTAAATATGATTATAAATCAAGTCCTGTAAAATATTGTGGTATGATGATTACAGATAGTCCTTTAGATATTTAATTTAATTTTATTTAAAAGTTTCATGAAATTATTATTATAAATATAAATGTCTGCGGATGAATGCTTTAGTAATATAGATATTACTGAAAAAGCTTATATTTGTGGCTTGTTTTATAAATATAAACTTAGCACTAATTTTATGAATATTAGAACTTACAAACTTATTCAAAGTATTTATCCGATTTCTTCATATTTTAATACAACTTCTGTTTATGATATCAATTTTGAACAAAATAATATGTATACTGATATTATCAATAATACTATTTTAGACTTTCCCAATTTTCCGGAAGATGTTAAATTAATGTTAATCAGAGGTATTTATGAAGCAAACAATAATCAACTAATTCAAATAACTGATAATATCAGACCTATTATTGATAGCATTAAAAATAATTATATCATTAATTATGAAATGGTAACCGACGATATTATTTTCATCAAAAATAAATATAAATTCAATGAAAAGATTTATTCTTCAAATAATGATTTATCTTGTTTAGCTGAACCTTTTCAAAAAATAAATATTTATAATAAAAAACCAACACTCAAAATATTTAAAACAACTCAAGAAGCTGTTATTCCCTCTAAAGCCTTCGAAGAAGATGCCGGATATGATTTAACTATTATTAGCAAAATTAAAGATTTCAATTCAAAAACTAGTTTATATGATACTGGTATTAAAATCGAAATTGAAGACGGTTACTATACCGAGATTGTTCCGAGAAGTTCTCTTAGTAAATCCGGATATATGCTTGCCAATAGTATTGGTATTATTGATAATAATTATCGAGGAAATTTGATGATTGCATTAACAAAAATATGTGATGAATCACCTGATTTTGAATTGCCTTTTAAGTGTTGTCAGTTAATTATTCGAAAACAAGTCTCGGCTAATTTAATTGAAGTTACTACAGATGATTTAAGTAATACAATAAGAAACGATGGCGGATTTGGTTCAACTTCGTCTTAAATAAATCTTTCGCGCATTGTCAATATTTGTTTTGAATTCATTTATTTTTGTTTGATAGTAATTTTTGAAAATTAAATCAGATTTTTCAACATCCAATTTATTTTTTTTTAATTCTAATGATTTGATGTTAATATCATACATTAGAATTTCAACGTATTGATTTAATACGTCTTCAAAGTTTTTATTATCCATTTTTAACGATAAATATTAAATATTATTATCATTTTTTTATTATCTATGAAAAACGCCTATCCAAATATTTTAATACTATCATTAAAATTAATCATTCCTCGCATTCTTATTTAACCCTCCTTAAATATGTCTTTGACCATTTTCGAAAACAAATCAATTATATCAAAACAATTCATGCCGAATATAATAAAAAATCCTATTACAATGAACTCATAGATGTTTTTAATGATAATGTTAATGATAATGTTAATGATAATGTTAATGATAATGTTAATGATAATGTTAATGATAATGTTAATGATAATGTTAATGATAATGTTA
>Ga0209358_10000146_pt1 | contig 64112 bp, 62 predicted proteins | sample LauGreFa1BDMLBSN_2_FD_187574 | JGI IMG/M metagenome (GOLD analysis project Ga0209358, IMG submission 187574) | Freshwater lake microbial communities from Lake Michigan, USA - Fa13.BD.MLB.SN (SPAdes) (version 2) | ecosystem: Environmental > Aquatic > Freshwater > Lake | place: Lake Michigan, USA... | reverse complement strand
CAAGGCTAGGTACATGGCGTCTGTTCCATGAGCTCCAGGCCAGAGTTGAACATCAGCGTTATCGGGTAAGTCCATCTCCTTGGGGAAGAAATCTTTGGCGTTAACACTTGCCATCTCTGGAAAATTAGTCAGAACCCAGTCACGATTATCAATTGTCTCCCGGGTTAACGGAGAACATGTGACATAACCAAGGATCGCCCCAGGGGCGAGTAGCGCAATTGCAGATTGCAAGAGATTTCGCTGGAGAGCTACTAGCCCTGGAATTTCACTTGATTTCTTTCGTAACCTTGCATCTGGACGGCGACGTAACGCTCCGAGGCCAGAGCAGGGGGCATCCAAGAGCACAAGAGCAGCACTCTCCCGGGCTAAGGGTGGTTTTCTGCCATCGGAGACGACAATCGCATCGGTAACGCGTCTCATCAAAGCCGCCCGATGCTCGGAAATTTCTAATCCCAGAAAAGTTCGTCCCTGCTCTTTCGCCCACCGATCCAATAGCGCTGCCTTACCACCAGGTCCGGCACACATATCAATCCAAACTCCTGGCGTTGATTTGCACCCAGCAAATGCCCCTAAAAGCGCCTGCGCTACAAGATAAGAGCCTTGATCCTGGATGCCGGCGGTGCCAGCTTTAATCTCAACTAAAGCCTCGGGATTCCCATGAAGTAGGCGAGCTTCTGGCACCCACTGTGACATCTCACTCTCGGCCAAACTCTCTTGCGACCAAGCTTCCCCTGGATAAATAACAGCAGAAACTCGCGGATTCCGGTTATTTGCTTCTAGCTCAGATTTCACCAATTCTAAATTGCCCAGTCTCAGGAAATACTCCTCTACTATCCAGAGCGGATGAGCAAATCGGATTGCCAAACTTTCGAGTTCACTAGCGCCGACCGTTAGTTCTGAAATCCATTGCTCAATGCTCTTTTCGCTTATCCGGCGAGAAACGGCATTAATAAAGCCAGAGGCGGAACCGGCCTTATTCCTAACCGTTAAACGAACCGCGCTATCAACCGGTGCATGTGCGGAAATCTGTAACGATAATAATTGATGCGCAGTGAGTCGGAGAATATTAAGTGGAATCGAATCAATTTTTCGAATGGCTCGTTTGGCCGCTTTCTCTATGATGGCATCATAAAGTAATTGCATTCTCAGAGTTCCATACACTAATTCCGTTACGAAATTCCGATCACGGGCCTCGAAGGCGCTATCTCGCAAAGATGCAGGAACGACCAGATTTGCATATGACTGGTTTTGCTCTATTTCCAGAATTAATCGAAGGGCAAGATTTCGAGTCGCGAAACCGGCATCAGAGCGTTCGATATTCTGGTCACTTCTAGACAAATTTCTCGCCCTCATGCAACGTGATTCCGCGCGCCCAATCTTCTCCGGTCATCACTCGTTTACCTGCTGGTTGAATAGCGGCAATTTTTAGAGCGCCAGAACCTGTTCTGACGACGACAGAGTTGCTGATAATTGAAATTGATCCGGCTATTTCGGGCGCGCCTGAGGCGCCTGTGGAACCTGAATAGAGTCCCGCCTCGTAAATTAAGATTCGTTCGCCTCGAAAAGTGCTCCATGCGGTAGGAGCGGGATTAAAAGCCAATATTTCTTGGACAATATCCTTTGATGATTTGTGCCAATCAATACGGGACTCCACAGTAGAAATTTTTGGCGCGATTAACACCTTGCCTTGATTGGAGTATTCACTTTGTGGTCGAGGTCTGTAACCAGAAGTAATTTTGAGAAGTTCCTCGCGGATAAATTTTCGCGCTTGATCGATAAGAAGAGCCCACACCTTGCCTGTGGTGAGGTTTTCAATAGAGAGAGGTGGGCTGTGAAAATAGATTGGTCCGGTATCCATACCTTTCTCTAATTTGAAAAGCGTAAAACCGATCTCTTTCGCACCGGCAGCTATCAAACGTTGTACAGGGGCTGCTCCGCGAGCATCCGGCAGATGGGAGAAATGCAGATTCACCCAACCAAATTTTGGAAGATTGAGATATTTTTCTGGAATTAGTTGACCATAGGCGACTATGAGTACTAAATCGCAATCGCGAAGTTCACTTTCATAATCTTCAATTTTTCCCGAATCAAACACCGGCAACCCATTCTCTTTCGCCCAGATAGCTACCGGAGATGGAGTAAGGGCGCTACTTCTTCCTCGAGCTTTCGGTGGATTGGTGATAACTCCGGATACTTCAAATTCTTTAGAGAGGATTTCATCAAAAAGCGGAAGGACCATCGCAGGAGTTCCTGCGAGCAATATTCGCACTAGTTTCCAAACCCACGGGTGCTATGCGGTGAGATGCGAATTTCGGGAGACTTGAGACCAAACCACTCACTCTCCTTGATGTCATGAAGAGCCTGTTTGCGTATCTCCTTATCTAGGCGATCAACAAAAAGTATTCCATTTAGGTGATCAGTTTCGTGTTGGAAGATTCGAGCCAGCAATTCTTCGCCAACTATTCGAACTGGCTCGCCGTGCATAGTGAAACCATCAGCAACTACTCGAAGGGCTCTCTTGCAGTTATAGGCCAAACCAGGAATAGAGAGGCATCCTTCATCGCCATCCTGCTCTTCCTCACCCAAGGAGAGCACCGGGTTAATCAAATGTCCGACTTCATCCTCAATAGACCATGTGAAAACTCGAAGCGATACCCCAATTTGTGGTGCAGCCAAGCCGGCCCCGGGGGCATCAAGCATTGTGTCAGTTAGATCGGTGACAAGCTGGCGAATCTCTTTATCAAAGCCATCGACGGCAATTGCAGGAGTGGCGAGGATCGGATCGCCAAAAAGTCGTATTGGTTGAATTGCCATACCGTGAGTCTACAATCTCAAAAAGAAATTGGATCAACCTTCACGCGAGCCACATGCGATCCCCTTGATGATTGCGCCCTGACTCTATTGAAAATCTCCTCCAAAACAAGGCGGTTGTCAGCGATCGAGAAACGCAACAGAGCAACCGTCTCGCCGTTTTCGGCCAGTTTTGGCGCTGAAACTAGGACCTTGCCGGGAAGAGCTCTAATCAATTCTCCTACGGAGTTATGCTCTCCTCGAATTTCAACCGCTTTCGCATGAGGTGGAAGGAGAAGATTTTCGCGCTCTTGCAACTCTCTCCAACTAGCACCTAATCCATCCCATCGCATCAGCGCCTGCAGATTTCGATTTGTATATTCACAATCAATAAATAATTCACTGCCAGGACGTAAAAGCGTAGCGAAAGCGAACCAACGTCTTCGAGAATCTTCCTCTGCGTTTAGCGTTGCTCGCTCTAATGAAATTCGTGAATCGATAATCACGCCCGCTTCGTAACCATCCAAAGCAATGGGTTCGCATCCTGGCGTTGCGACAACTATTGCTGCCTGGTTCGAAACTCTCTCCACTCGATGTTCTGCATTGGAGGATATGATTAATTGATTAGGGAAAGCTCTGCCAAGTTCTTCAACAAGACGTTCGTCTCCTATCTGTGAATTTCGCAATTCTCGATATGAACAATAGGGACAGCTCCAATTATGATAATTGGTCCCACACAAATAACACTCTGGAATTCGAATGTGCTCTTTTGTGATCAATTTTCCGCCACATTTGCAAAGTGCCCCATTGAAACACCTACTACAGGAGAGCGCTTGTATGTAGCCACGAAGTTGGGCTTGCACGATAACCGGACCCCTTGTTAAACCTCGGCGAAGCGTCTGCCAGGCAATTGTTGGGAATCTTCCACTTTGATTTGGCGCGCTGCGATTTGTTATTGCCTCAATCGTTACCGCTTGCTTCTTGATGAAATCACTCAATGGTGAGAGATGAGTTAAGTATCCGCGATGTAGGTATTGCGCTGCAGTCAGTGAAGGTGCGAATCCCCCAATTACCAGATGTGTTTTATCAATCCGAGAACGCATAATCGCCACCTCTCGAGCATGAAAGTACGGCGCTCTTTGCTCTGAATAAGAACTATTACCTTCATCCCACAGCGCTATAAGATGCAAATTTTCCATGGGCAGCAGTAGCGCTCCGCGTACTCCAATCACGATTCTGGTCTTATGGTTGAGAGCTCTGACGAAAGTTTCTTCACGTTCGCGACGTGTTAATCCTGAATGCCAAATCGAGACCTCTGCCATGTCAAAACGAGCAGACGTTTTCAATCGAGCAAACATTCTCTCTACATCATTCTGATCTGGCAGTAACAGAATTACCCCGCCTAGGGTGGTGCTCAGAAGCGAATCCAAGAAGCCAAAGGGATCCATCGCAGGAGGTGGTGACCAATAGGCACGCACTTGAGGACTATCTTTAGGGCTGCTAGTAAGTGCTTGCCAGAAACCTTCGGGGTAGATCTCATCTCCTGCTCTGGAAATAGTTGGCGCTGCCTTTAACTCTCGCTCCGTAGGTGTACTCACTTCCGCGCTTGTTTTGGAGAATTGCGGTAGGGCAAATCGGAGCGCATCCCATCGCGTTCCTCCGTAGTAACGTTTTATCTCGCCGGTTAAATCAAGTATTGATGATGAGAGCACTGGATAAGGTCTGATGACCTCCGATAGAAATCGAAGGCGTCCGGTGAATTGACTCTCCTCTTTGCGTGAGAGCACCACTCCTTGCCTTCGTTTACCCCCAAAGAAAATAGATACGAGCACTCCTGGCGCTACTAGTGAGGAGAATTCTTCTGGAACAAGGAAATCGAATGCATCATCGATATGGAGTAATCCCGTATCAACGAGAACGCTCGCAACCGGAAAGCGCTGAGCTTGTACAGGCGGCGCTTTTGGAGAATGAAAGATTTCCCGCTTCATACGCAATGGGGCTATTTTCTTACCTTCGCTCGCCTCATTGCTCATTGTGCGTTCATCCCTCCCCCAATTTTCGAGAGCGTTGACGCTAGAAGCCGGTTGCGCTCCGCAATTGCTCCACTCTATCGCGTCGCTCCCACGTAAATTCGGGTAGCTCCCGACCAAAATGGCCGTAGTTACTGGTTTTACGATAGATCGGTTGCAACAACTGTAAATCCCTGATGATGGCAGCTGGTCGCAAATCAAATACCTCTGTTACAGCTTCTTGGATTCGCTCAACTGGAAGCTGCTCTGTACCAAAAGTTTCCACGAATAGACCAACAGGTTGTGCTTTACCAATGGCGTAAGCCACTTGGACTTCACAGCGCTTAGCTAAGCCCGCAGCAACGATGTTCTTGGCTACCCAACGCATCGCATAGGCGGCTGAGCGATCTACTTTTGAAGGATCTTTTCCACTAAATGCTCCACCACCATGGCGCGCCATTCCGCCATAGGAATCGACGATTATTTTCCGTCCCGTTAATCCAGCGTCACCCATGGGTCCGCCTAAGACAAAACGCCCAGTTGGGTTAACCAAAATTCGCATTCCCTCTGTAGAGAGTTCATATCGAGAGAGAACCGAATCAATGACATGCTTCTTGAGATCCGATGGAAGCGTTTTCTCTAAATCTACATCGGGATCGTGTTGGGTTGAAATAACCAAAGTATCCAAACGCTGAGCGACATTTCCTTGGTATTCAACCGTAACTTGAGTTTTGGCATCTGGTCGTAAATAGTTGAGAACACCTGCTTTTCGAACTTTCATTAGTTCAAGAGAGAGCGCATGGGCGATTGCTATTGGCAAAGGCATTAACTCAGGAGTTTCATCAGTTGCGTAACCGAACATCAAACCTTGATCTCCGGCTCCTTGCCTATCGAGTGGATCACTGGACTCTGCTCTTCTCTCCTCTATGGCAACATCGACGCCCTGCGCGATATCTGGTGACTGTTTACCCAAAGAGAGGCTGATGCCACAGGAATTTCCATCGAAGCCCCGCTCGCTGCTGTTGTAGCCGATATCTAGAATTACTGACCGAATCAAAGACATTAAATCTGGGTTAGCAGTGGTGGTTACTTCACCCGCAACATGGACTTGTCCCGTTGTTAGCAGAGTTTCAACAGCAACTCTGCTCTTGGAATCTTCCTGTAAAAACGCATCAAGTATTGAATCGGAAATTTGATCGGCCATCTTGTCTGGATGGCCCTCTGTTACTGATTCTGAGGTAAATAGTCGTTTTGACACGGGGCTAACCTAGCGCCTTTACGACCACGTCCAAGAGCGCATCGCTAAGCGTGTCTTTGCTTTGATATTCAAAGGAGTGGGTTTTTCCATTCGAGGCAAGCAAGGTACCTCCGTTGGAGGCGGCATTAAAAACTAATTGATTTGAGATGTCATTCACAAAGAGATAATCGACTCCTTTGCGGGCCAGCTTCTCAGATGCCTGTCCAAGATCCGATGAGCTTTCTGCGGCAAATCCGATAATGATTCCGCCACGTCTTCCATTATGTTCGGTCTGCTTACGATAACTTAAGGCGAAATTAGCGAGAACATCTGGATTCTCGACCAATTCAAGTGCAAGGCTTTGACCTGACTTTTTAATCTTCGACGCACTTTCTTGCGCAACGCGGTAATCGGAGACCGCGGCTGCCATGAAGAGCAAGTCAAATGCTGAGATGGATGCTAACTCTCTCGCAAGATCTGCCGTTGAAGTGACTTCAATAATGGAAATGGATTTATCCCTTGGTAAAAGTGCAGCCGAAATATTGGCGGCGATAAGTGTGACCTGTGCCCCGCGTGCTGCTGCTGCGCGAGCAAGGGCAATCCCCTGCTTTCCGGATGATAAGTTCCCGATGAAACGAACGGGATCAATCATCTCTCGAGTGCCACCGGCAGTAACGACCACCGTTTTACCGATTAAGTCGCTGCGTAGGAGATTGTTCTTACCGAGGAAATCAAAGATCTCAAAGATTTCTGGAAATCGACCAACGCCAACATCACCATTATTCAGTGGCCCATCAGAGGGCTCCATGATCAGAAATCCGCGCTCACGCAAAGTCGCTACATTTTGCTGCGTTGCAGCATTGCGCCACATTTGATGATGCATCGCAGGGATAATGACTATTGGTGACTGAACAGTAAGCGCTGTTGCGCTCAGTAGGTCATCACTTCGTCCCTGAGCAAGGCGTGCTAGAAAATCTGCCGTTGCCGGAGCAATGAGGAGCAACTCGGTGGACCGCGCTAATTCAATATGAGCACCGGAAGCAACATCTTCCCATAATGAAGAACGAACGCGTTTTCCAGAGAGGGCTTCCCACGTTGCCGTTCCAACAAAACGAAGGGCGCTTTCTGTGGGTACTACCTCAACGTCGACGCCCCGATCGAGCAAGCGCCGCAACAGTTCGCAGGATTTATATGCCGCAATACCGCCGGTGACGCCCAACGTGACTTTCCTGGGGAACATGAAGAAAATTGCAGAAGTGGCCGAGTTAAGCTTTCTCGGACGCCACAACGCTCTCTTGATTCTCTAGTGATTCGAGAGTTAACAGACCGCCATTTATTTCACGAAGAGCGATCGAGAGTGGTTTTTCGTGGACATGCGTTTCCACCAAGGGTCCGACATATTCAAGCAAGCCTTCGCTCAACTGCGAGTAATAAGCATTTATCTGTCGTGCTCGTTTTGCAGAGAAGAGGACAAGGCTGTACTTGGAACCACTTTTAGCAAGCAGGTCATCGATTGGCGGGTTGGTAATACCGTCGCTGTGGATCATTGCTCTGCCTCCAGAAATAGCGCCTATCTTGCTCTCGGGTGGAGCTAGCGCGCTTGAGAGGCCAAGGTTATCAGTCGGGCGGCTACCTCTTCGACTGAGGTATTGACCAGAATCTCATCAAACCAGTGGCTCTCCGCCAGCTCTTCCTGGGCCAACTCCAGGCGTTCTGCGGCTCGCTCTGGCGTCTCCGTCCCTCGGCCAAGCAGACGTCGCTCGAGTTCAGCGATCGAAGGGGGCGCCAGAAAGACCAGATACGCCACCTGGCTGGCAGCACGAACTTGTCGCGCTCCCGATATCTCGATTTCCAAGAGGACAGATTTCCCAGCCGCTATCTGTTCGGTCATCGCGGCTTTGGGAGTGCCGTAATAGTTGCCAGCAAAATGCGCCCATTCGAGGAAATCCCCTCGCTCTATGCGCGCCTTAAACTCTGATTCGGTCTGAAAGAAATAATCCACTCCATCAACTTCACCGGAGCGCGGGCTTCTTGTGGTCGCAGAGACGCTTACCCAAATGTCAGGACAATTTCGCCGCAGATACTCAGATACTGTCGACTTTCCCACGCCGCCGGGGCCAGAGAGCACAATCAAATCCACGCTCTTAGCGTAGTTGGAACTCCGCCAATAAATCACGTGTTTGATGAATTCCTAACCCTTTAATTCGCCGGCTTGCGGCAATCCCTACCTTCTCCATTACAGCCAGTGCACGTACTTTGCCAACCCCAGGTAGCGATTCGATTAGCGCGCTTACTTTCATTTTGCCGATGAAATCATCGCTCTTTCCAAGGTTGATCACTTCTTCAAGGCTCCGTTTACCGCTTTTTAATTCCGCCTTAATTTCAGCGCGTACTTTTCTCGCTTGGGCTGCTCGCTCAAGAGCAGCGGCACGCTCACTATCGGTTAAACGCGGCAATTCCATATCTACAAGTTAGCCGCAATTTGCCTCTCTGGCATCTTCAAAATGACGCTGCAATGCGGGCTGCATTCTCTGTGATTTCATCGAGAGTTGCCCCTGAGGTAATTGGGCGTCCGATGACAACAAAGTTCGCTCCCCAGGCGATCGCTTCTTCAGGAGTAGCCACTCTGGCCTGATCGCCTTTCTCAGAACCACTTGGCCGAACTCCTGGCGTAATCAGAATAATTTCTGGAGGCAAATTCTTCCGCAAACTTCCCACTTCATGCGGAGAAGCGACAATTGCTTGCGCCCCTGCACTTACAGCAGCCAGAGCCCATCTCTTCACGATCTCAGGAGGAGTGCCGGAAATTCCTAAATCACTTACGTCAAGTTCCGCTAGTGAGGTCAGCAATGTGACTGCAGTGACTTTTCCTTCTGGAAGTTCGGTAACGGCCGCTGAAATCATTCGAGATCCACCTGATGCATGAACCGTTAAGTAATCTGGTCGAATTTGAGATATTGCTCTAGTGGCACCCGCCACTGTGTTAGGTATGTCATGTAATTTCAAATCGAGAAAGAGTTCTAAGTCAGGTGCGCCATCTCGGACATATGCAACCCCTGCCTGTCCATGCGCGAGAAAAAATTCTAAACCTAATTTGATAACACTTATTGATTCCCGAGTTGCCTCTACCCAAGCACGTGCACGATCAACATCAGTTGTATCTACTGCTAAAACAATTGGCGCTCTCATGCATCACCTCGATGAGCAAATCCAACAGCTTCAGAGAATTTTTGGAACCCTCTTGCCACCAAAAGCTCCTCTAATTCCCTTTTGATTCGAACTGGAGCTGATGGATCATGGAAAGAGGCTGTTCCTACCGAAATTGCAGAAGCGCCCGCGAGAACTAATTCAAAGGCATCATTGCCGGTGATGACACCGCCCATTCCCACAATAGGCACATTCGGTAGCGCTCGATGAACTTGGTAAATTGCTCGCACTGCAACTGGACGAATAGCAGGGCCAGAGAGGCCACCAGTTTTATTCGCTAACTTAGGTCGCATAGTTTCAGTATCAATCACCATTCCTAATAGCGTGTTGATCATGGCAAGGCCATCGGCGCCCGCCTGCACTACCTCTTCAGCTATCGAAACAATATCTGTTACATCGGGAGAAAGTTTGGCGATGATCGGAATGGTATTTCCTACACTTCGTTTTACCGCCTCGATGACTTCTCGAGCAGAGCTCCGATCGCATGCAAAAACCAAGCCTCGATTCTCAACATTGGGGCATGAAATATTGACTTCAATCGCGCTCACCCCGGGGGCGCTTCGAACTTTTCTCGCTAACGAGGAGAATTCCTCAACACTCTCACCTGCGATAGAAACAACTGTTCGCGCCCCATTGTCCAGAAGCCAAGGCAAATCTTCTTTCAAAAATGGCTCTATTCCCGGCCCTTGTAAACCGATGGCGTTAAGCATTCCGCTGGGTGTTTCAGCCATCCGTGGGGTTGCTCTTCCAGAACGAGGCTGACTCATTACAGACTTTGTGACAACCGCACCGATTTCATTGAGAGGAAAGAAAGCAGAGAGTTCCCGTCCGTTTGCCGCACAGCCGCTGGCAGTGAAAATTGGATTAGGGAATTTTGCTTGGGCAAGCGTGGTTGCAAAATCAAATTCGCTCATCGATGGGCTCCATAAGTTCCTGGAGGTATGGTGCCGATACCGTCCCACTGCACAGCTACTCCATCGAATATTGGTCCTTCGATGCAGGAACGAAGCATTTTTATGGTTCCATCGTTATCCCGAACCGGCAAGACGCAGGTCATGCACAGTCCAACACCGCAGGCCATGGATTCTTCAACGGCACATTGCACAAGGACTCCCGTTTTTGCTCCAATTTCTGTCAGTGCTTTAAGCATTGCCATAGGACCACATGCATATACGATGTCAATGGACGAAAGTGAATTATCAAAAAGATCAGTAACTCGTCCCTTGCTCCCGAGAGAACCATCTTCAGTAGCAATCATTAATGAATGTACCGAGCGCTTACCTTCAACGGGCGCAAATATTCGATCGGCAGTGCTAGCACCGATTGCCATTTCTACGCGAGAGTTTTTCTGACGGAGCGTCTCTGCGAGCGAGAAAAGTGGCGCCGAGCCATAGCCGCCACCCACCAGGAGTGCACGTACTGGATCTTTGGGAATTTTAAAGGCGTTCCCAAGCGGACCAACTACATCCAGTTTCTCATGTGGTTGGCGTTCGGAAATCCAAGTGCTTCCTGGACCGTGGGGCGCCACGATGATTTCAAGCGTTCCTCCAAAAGGTCCACGTGGAACCGTTTGATAAATCGCAAAGGATCGTCGAAGGAGCATAGAACTGCGTACATCTCCGACGCTGATAGCAACGAAATTTCCTGGCTTAGCGTGTTCAGCTATAGCTGGTGCAGCCAACGTGATGTGGTGGTAAGCACCGATTTTCTTATTAGAGATCACTTCACAGAGGTTCTGACTAACTCCCGGATTAATACCGCCCATAGGGCTCACGTTTGCCATGCCACTCACTTCAACCATTCTTGCAAAGAGGTGACAGTGAAACCACCTTGGCGTTGTGCAACCATCGCCTCGGCGGCAGCATTGAGCCCTGAAATAGTCGTGATAATGGGTATACCGCGAGCAACTGCCGAAGTTCTAATTCGCCAACCATCTTCGCGAGGTCCAGAACCAAAAGGTGTATTAACAACTAGAGAAACTATTCCCGATTCAATGAGATCAAGTGCAGTTTTCTCGCCTTGTGGGCCCTTACCTTCAGAGAATTTTCGAACGTTTTGTACCTCTATCCCTTTTTCAGCTAGCGCCCTTGCGGTTCCCGATGTTGCATAAAGTTCATAACCTACTTCCGCCAATTTTTTTGCTCCCAAAATTCCCTGAACTTTATCTCGATCAGCAAATGAAACAAATATCGAACCGGAATTAGGCAACGCCCCCGATGCTGCGCTCTGACTCTTTGAGAATGCCCTTCCGAAAGTTGTGTCTCTGCCCATCACTTCACCAGTTGAGCGCATTTCCGGACCCAATAGAGCATCAACACCACTACCATCCCGTTTTCTAAAACGATTCCACGGTAGCACTGCCTCCTTCACGCTTATCCCACGTGCAACGCCATCGCCTTGAGTCGGCAGAACACCTTCAGTTCGCAACTGCGATATTTTTTTGCCCAGTGATATTTGCGCGGCTGCTTTAGCAAGTGGAACACCAATTGCTTTACTGACAAATGGCACAGTCCGAGAGGCTCGCGGGTTCGCTTCAAGTACAAATAGAGTGCCCGCTTCAACTGCAAATTGAATATTTACCAATCCCAAGACCCCGATTCCTCGAGCAATTTTCTCTGTTGCCAAGCGAATCTCGGATAGTGCACTCGCTGAAAGATCGACTGGGGGCAAGACGCACGCTGAATCCCCTGAATGAATTCCAGCTTCTTCTATATGTTCCATAACTCCAGCAAGGAACAATTCTTCACCGTCGAAGAGGGCATCTACATCGAGCTCGGTTGCATGATCGAGAAATCTATCCACGAGCACCGGATGATCCGGACTAATCTCAGTTGCTCGAGAGATATAACTTTCTAGAGCCTGATTATCGTAAACAATCTCCATGCCCCGACCACCAAGTACATATGAAGGGCGGACCAATACTGGGTATCCAACGCGTTCAGCAATGCCAACGGCATCAGCATAGGAATATGCGAGACCAAATTCTGGCGCTCTGAGATTTGCTCGCTCCAACAACGCCCCGAATTCGCCTCGATCTTCGGCAATATCTATAGATTCTGGGCTGGTGCCCACAATTGGCACTCCAGCATCTTGTAAAGCTTTTGCTAACCCGAGCGGTGTTTGTCCACCAAGTTGAACAATGACGCCTGCAACTGGGCCAACGGCCAATTCAGCGCGATATATTTCCATAACATCCTCAAATGTCAGCGGCTCAAAGTAGAGGCGATCTGAGGTGTCATAATCAGTAGAAACAGTCTCTGGATTGCAGTTCACCATAATGGTTTCGAAATCCATCTCTTTAAGTGCGAACGCTGCGTGCACGCATGAATAATCAAACTCCACACCCTGACCGATTCGATTTGGTCCACTACCCAAAATCAATACTGCAGGTTTTGTTCTTGGTTCTACCTCGGTCTCTTCTTCATAACTTGAATAATGGTAGGGAGTAAGCGCTTTAAATTCTGCGGCACAAGTATCAACCGTCTTGAAAACAGGATGTATGTTAAAGCTCTCTCGTTTACGCCGAATATCACTTTCAAGCATGCCAACTATCTCTGCGATCTGCTTATCACTAAACCCCAGGCGCTTAGCTTGTCGCAAAGCATCTGGCGTTAATTCGCCGGGCTTAGCCAATTCGTGGGCCATCTCATTAATTTGAGCTATTTGATCCAAGAACCACGGATCGATCTTTGAGACTTCGTGGACCTGCGTAATCGATGCTCCCAAAAAGAGAGCACGTTGAACATGGTGAATTCGCATCTCTGTTGCCACGGCAGCGCCCTGAATTTCTCGTTCAACATCACCGGCGGAATCGAAAGAGAACGAATAACCTTTTTTCTCCAATGATCGCATCGCCTTTTGAAGCGCTTCGGGAAAACTTCTTCCTATTGCCATGGCTTCCCCGACACTTTTCATCGTGGTAGTTAAACGTGGATCGGCAGCAGGGAACTTTTCAAAATTAAATCTCGGAATTTTGACAATTATGTAATCTAGGGTCGGCTCAAAGGATGCAGGCGTCTCTTTCGTTATATCGTTTTGAATTTCATCGAGTGAATAACCAATTGCTAATTTCGCTGCAATCTTCGCAATCGGAAAGCCCGTTGCCTTAGATGCTAGGGCGCTGGACCGCGAAACACGAGGATTCATTTCGATAACCACGATTCGTCCATTTGCAGGATTGACTGCAAATTGAATATTACATCCACCCGTGTCGACTCCAACGGCGCGAATTATGTTGATTGAGAGGTTACGAAGTTTTTGATATTCAACATCTGTCAGCGTCAAGGCGGGAGCAACTGTAATGGAATCTCCAGTATGAACTCCCATTGGATCGAAGTTCTCAATTGAACAGATAACCACAACGTTGTCTTTGTGATCTCGCATCATTTCGAGTTCAAATTCTTTCCAGCCAAGAATTGATTCTTCAATCAAGACCTCTGTAGTTGGGCTATATCGAAGTCCAGCTCCAGCGATCTCCCGCAACTCCGCTTCGTCTTTGGCGATTCCAGAACCAAGACCTCCCATAGTGAATGAAGGCCTTACTACTACTGGATAATGAAATACATTTGCAGCCGCCAAGCATTCTTCTATGGTGTGACAGATTTGTGATCGAGCGGATTCTCCGCCAATACTTTTAACGATCTCCTTGAATATTTCTCGATTTTCACCTCTATTGATGGCCTCGACATTGGCACCAATTAGCTGAACACCGAATTTCTCAAGCACCCCCGCCTCGTGAAGCTTGATTGCAGTGTTAAGCGCGGTTTGCCCACCTAGCGTTGCTAGTAGAGCATCTGGTCTCTCTTTTTCAATAACTTTGGTGACAAATTCCGTAGTGATTGGTTCGATATAGGTTGCATCGGCAAATTCAGGATCAGTCATAATCGTGGCTGGATTCGAATTAATAAGAATTACTCGAAGCCCTTCAGCACGTAGAACTCGGCAAGCTTGAGTTCCCGAATAATCAAATTCACATGCTTGACCAATAACAATTGGCCCCGAGCCAATTACCAAAACGCTTTTGATATCACTTCGTTTCGGCATCAGCGCTTTCCTTTCGACTCTAACATCAAATTCAAAAATCGATCAAAAAGATAACTTGCATCATGCGGACCAGCTGCCGCTTCGGGATGATATTGGACGCTAAATCCTGGTCGATCTAATAACTCGAGTCCTTCAACCACGTTATCATTCAAGTTGATATGGGAAACACGTCCACGTCCAAATACCGTATCAAAGATACCTTCAAGCGGAGCTTTCACTGCAAAACCATGGTTATGAGCGGTGATCTCGACTTTGCCACTTGTCTTATCGAGTACAGGTTGATTTATTCCCCGATGACCAAACCTTAATTTATATGTTTCAAAACCTAAGGCTTGACCAAATATTTGATGACCAAAACAGATTCCAAAAACCGGAATGCCACGGTGTAATATCTCGCGAACTAATTCAACCGTTGATCTCATCGTCGACGGATCCCCTGGTCCATTAGAGAGGAAAATTCCATCTGGATGATGCTCCAAAAGCTCATCTAAGGATGCATCAAACGGATAAATATGTACTTCGATGCCGCGCTCTGACATCAATCTGGGCGTGGCGCCTTTAATACCTAGGTCTAGGGCGGCCACAACAGCCTTCTTGGTTCCTTGCGCTGAGATGGAATATTTCTTTGGAATGGAGACATCGGCAACCAAGTTAGATCCAGCCATTTGGGGAGATTGCCGCACCCTACGCACCATCTCTTCGCGGGTTAACTCCTCACCAGAGAAAATTCCTACGCGCATAGCCCCACAGTCACGCAGATGCCGAGTTAGCGCTCGAGTATCGACGCCGGATATTCCTACAACATCGTTCGCAATGAGTTCACTCTCTAGGTCGCGCTCTGATCTCCAATTACTTGACACTCGTGAAGGATCTCGCACAACGAAGCCTGAAACCCAAATTTTTCTGGATTCTTCATCCACCGCATTCATCCCAGTATTTCCAATATGTGGCGCAGTCATCACTACCACTTGTTGAAAGTACGATGGATCGGTCAGCGTTTCTTGATAGCCAGTCATGCCAGTTGAGAAGACTGCCTCGCCGAAAGTTTGGCCCTCTTTCGCCCAGGCTCGACCTTCAAAGATGCGGCCATCATCTAATACTAAAAAAGCGCGCTCTCTTTGGTTCATAACGCTTTCACCAATTCTCCATTTGCGACAATCATCTCGCCGCGCAAAAAGGTGAACATAACCTGTCCAGGTAGCTCTCGCTCTATATAGGGATTATTACCACTCTTGCTTACGCTTTTGATTTCGCGCACCTTTCGACGAATTTTCGTATCAACTAAAATGAGGTTGGCCAGAGCGCCCACTTTTATCTCCTGACCGTGGCCAGCGCTTGGGTTGGTTCGACCAATCCGAGCGGGCGCATAAGACATCCGTTCAGAGATGGTGCTCCAATTTGAAAGTCCACTTTCAATCATGCTTTCTTGGATAACAGAGAGCGCATTCTCTAATCCCAACATTCCATTAGCCGCCTCGCTCCATTCGCATTCTTTCGCTTCACGTGGATGTGGCGCATGATCTGTGGCGACGATATCTATGGTGCCATCGGCGAGGGCAACCCTTAGCGCTTGCACATCTGCAGCTGTCCTCAAAGGAGGATTTACTTTATAGATTGGATCGTACGTTTCAGCGAGCTCATCAGTGAGAAGTAAATGATGTGGCGTCACTTCCGCGGTGACATTTATGCCGCGAGCCTTTGCTCTTCGGATAATTTCAACGCTACCAGCAGTTGATACATGACAAATATGTAATCTCGCTCCTACGTGTTCGGCGAGCAGAACATCCCGGGCAATAATCGCTTCCTCTGCTACAGCTGGCCAACCCGCTAAACCTAATTTGGCCGAAATAACACCTTCGTTCATCTGGGCCATTTCTGTTAGGCGAGGATCCTGTGCATGTTGGGCAATCACGCCATCAAATTGCTTCACATATTCCAAAGCCCTTCGCATGACAAGGGAGTCTGAGACACATTTTCCATCATCGCTAAAAACTCGTACCTGCGCCATGGAATGCGCCATGGCGCCCAACTCTGCAAGTTCGGAACCATTTAAACCTTGAGTAACTGCGCCCACGGCAAATACATCGCAATATCCAGCCTCACGCCCCAGGCGAACGACTTGCTCAACTACTCCCGCGGTATCAGCAACTGGGTCTGTATTGGCCATCGCATGGACAGCGGTAAAGCCGCCCAAGGCAGCCGCTGCACTTCCAGTACGAACTGTTTCTGCATCTTCACGCCCAGGCTCACGAAGGTGGGTGTGTAAATCCACCAAGCCTGGTAAAAGTTGCAGCTGTGCACCTTCAATAATCTCGGATTCATTCGGATTGAGTGATTGAGCTGGTGCAATATCGCTTATTACCCCAGAAGTTATCCGCACATCCACTAACTCTTGATTCGGAGTGCGCACTGATCGAATGAGGTAGCTTGATTTTCCATTCATTGATTTATCTGGACTCGTCAAATTAATCAGCTCCCCCTAAGAGTAGGTACAAAACTGCCATCCTTACACTTACGCCATTCTTGACTTGTTCCAAAATAAGTGAGTCCACGTTATCTGCACATTCTGAAGAAATCTCTAAACCTCTATTAATCGGTCCGGGATGCAAGATGAGTGGAGAGTTCTCTCCTTTAGCAAGACGCTCACTATCGAGACCAAATAATCGAGAATACTCACGCGCACTGGGGAAAAATGCGCTTTTCATTCGCTCCAACTGCAACCGGAGCATCATCACCACATCGGTATTGCGAATCGCACTATCAAAGTCATAAGAGATATCTACTGGCCAATCGGAGACGCCTACTGGCAAGAGAGTAGGTGGAGCTACCAAGGTAACTTTCGCACCGAGAAGCGAGAGGAGCAAGACATTACTCCGTGCAACTCGCGAGTGGAGAATATCCCCGACGATTGCAACCTTAACTCCAGATAAATCCAAACCTAGGCCCGCGTTATTCTCACTAGAAGCCTTTAAATGTTTCCTAATCGTGAAGGCATCAAGGAGCGCCTGCGTGGGGTGCTCGTGTGTGCCGTCACCTGCATTGATCACAGAGCCTTCAGTCCATTCAGCAAGTCGCCGTGCAGCTCCTGATGCGCTATGTCGCAAGATCACCGCATCAGCCCCCATTGACTGGAGGGTCAACGCGGTGTCTTTGAGGCTCTCCCCTTTAGAGACGCTCGATCCCTTGGCTGAGAAATTGATGACATCCGCTGAGAGTCGCTTTGCTGCTGCTTCAAATGAAATTCGAGTCCTCGTTGAGTCTTCATAGAAAAGATTGACTACGGTTCGCCCTCGAAGAGTAGGCAATTTTTTTATTGGCGCATCAGAAACTCTGGAAAGTTCATCGGCAGTATCGAGAATGAGAATCGCCTGCTCCCGAGATAGGTCGTTGATTGACAATAAATGGCGAGATAACACTGGAGCCTTAGCTTCACTCATGAGAAGCTGCTATCTGAACTAAATCTTCTCCATCAACCTCAGTAATGCTTACTTTCACGATCTCTTCGTGCGAGGTTGGTAAATTCTTGCCCACGTAATCGGCTCGAATTGGCAATTCTCGATGACCTCGATCAATTAGCACCGCTAACTGGACCATTGCTGGACGGCCTATTTCACCTAAGGCGTCGAGAGCGGCACGGATGGTCCGCCCGGAATAGAGCACATCGTCAACTAAAACAATTCGTTTTCCATTGATACCACTTGGTGGAATTTTTGTGGGCGTGAGAGCGCGCGGCGGTTTCGAACGGAGATCGTCTCGATGAAGGGTGATATCGAGGGTTCCCACCGGAATTGAACTCGAAGCTATTCGACTCATTTCGAGCCCGATGCGCTCCGCCAAATGGATGCCACGGGTAGGTATTCCCAATAAAAGAATATCTTCGCTACCGCGATTTTTTTCGATGATTTCGTGAGAGATGCGCGTTAATGCGCGTGATATATCCGCGCTGCTTAAAACAGCCTTCATGGCCACCGTTCCTTCCTCGCCTCTCTGGACGAGTCTTAAAGGATCGAGGGTGAGCATATAGGAGATTCCGTGGATATCTCTAACCGAGGTTCCTCGCGCGCGCCTACCCTGCTGCCATGGAATTTGACCGACTGGAAGCCCTCCGCGTGGGGCAAGAGTTAAAGAAAATTAGAAAGCAACGGGGCCTATCTCTAGCCGAGGTTGAGGCCCTATCGGCTGGGCGCTGGAAAGCCGTAGTTGTTGGCTCCTACGAGAGAGCCGACCGGGCTATTACTGTCGGGCGCCTTAGTTCTTTAATGGCGCTCTATCAGGCTCCAATTAGCGCCATTTTTCCCTCTGGCGCCAATAGTTCTCATGCAAGTGCTGCTAATTCGGCTAGCTCCAACGCAGCTGAGCCCGCCACCCCATGGACAATCAATCTCGGAAAACGCCAAGAGATCAGTTCTGTGAGTTACCCGCTCGCTCAATTCGTTACCCACATCATCAACGCTCGTGGTGATTGGAATGGTCACGTACTCACGCTTCGCCACAATGATCTCGAACTAATTGCGATCTGTGATGGAGTTGATCTTGCTCAATTTATTTCGAAACTTCGAGCCCACCGTTTTCTCGCGCTATTGCGCTGAGAATGCCATGTATATATTGAGGAGATTCATCGGTTGACAACATTTTCGCCAATTCAATTGCTTCGTCAATAGCAACTGAAACAGGCACAGCGCGCTCCGCGTAATGCAAAATCTCATAAGTTGCAATACGCATGATGTTTCTATCTACGCTAGCTAACCGATCTAAATCCCAATTCTTGGCATGCTTATCAATCAAAGCGTCAATAGCGAGAGCTTGACCACCATAACCTTCGACTATCTCTGCAGCAAAAAGTGAAATCTCATCACTGGATGTAGTGCGTTCTTTTGCCAGCCAAAGTGGATTGACGCTCTTGATATCACTTTCGTACAAAATATCGAGCGCGCGCTTACGCCCTTTCGAGCGTGCAGACATTAATTCGCACGCCCGAGATAAGAGCCATCGCGAGTATCAATGCGCACCTTCTCGTCCTGGTTGATAAATAGCGGCACGTTCACTGTTGCGCCAGTTTCGAGAGTCGCTGGTTTGGTTCCAGCATTTGAGCGATCGCCTTGCAAACCAGGCTCGGTGTACGTGATTCGCAATTCAACGGATGCTGGCAACTCGACGTAAAGTGGTTCACCTTCGTGCACCGCAACGATAGCTTCGACGTTTTCCAACATGTATCTAGAAGCCTCACCCACAATCGCTTCAGAGATGTACATCTGGTCAAAATTTTCCTTATCCATGAATACAAAGCTCTCTGCATCTTTGTAGAGGTAGGTCATATCTCGCTTATCAACTGTTGCTACTTCAACCTTTAGGCCAGCATTGAAGGTTTTCTCAACAACCTTTCCGGATAAAACATGCTTCATCTTGGTACGAACGAAAGCTGGACCCTTGCCAGGTTTTACATGTTGAAACTCAACGACAGTCCAGAGTTGACCGTCGAGATTGAGTGTCATGCCATTTTTTAGATCATTTGTTGTTGCCACGATGAATCCTTTGCATTTGTGTGGGACCACTACCCACATCCTGAGCCAATTCTACCCGAGGAAACTCTTACTTCTTCCCCACTAAATATGCGAGTGCACGCAACGCAAGTTCATACGAAAGAAGACCAAAGCCCCCGATGGTCCCAGTAACAACCCCAGAGACAACAGATGTATGGCGAAACTCTTCGCGCGCCAATGGATTTGAAAGATGCACTTCAATACTCGGAGCCTTCAACATCGCGACCGCATCCCTTATGGCATATGAGTAATGTGTGAATGCGGCAGGATTAAATGCGATCGGAATGGCCTTATCCGCCGCCTCATGCAACCAATGGATAATCTCGGTTTCGCTATCACTTTGCTTCACTTCAACTTCAAGCCCTAAGTCTTTGCCCTTGGCTATACAAAATTCGACCAAATCTTTAAATGAGATGTCGCCATAGATTGCGTGATCACGAAGATCAAGCCGACCTAAATTTGGCCCGTTGAGTACCCAAATCTTCATGAGGAAATTCTCTCATAAGCTTTAAGTAAAACTTCATTAGCAATGCCCTCTAAGCGCACCACTTCATAATTATCCGCAAGTGCCACGAACCGAACCCCACTACCCCGCGATTTTTTATCTATTTGCATATTTGCCAGAAGTTCTGGCCAGGCTGCAGATTGGTACGTTATAGGCAATTGCGCACGAGTGAGTATCGCTAAATGGCGATCACGTAGCGACGGTGAAGATATACCAGCCTCAACAGCGAGGTTGGCAATAAATGCCAACCCGACAGCAACAGCATCGCCATGTCTCCAGGTATAACCGGTATGCCGTTCAATAGCGTGCGCTAGTGTATGGCCATAGTTAAGAATCTCCCGCAGAAAACTCTCTCGAAGATCCTGAGACACTACGCGAGCTTTTACGGCAACCGCTCGCTCTATTAATTCTCTCAGAGAATGACTTTCACAATCATAGAAGTCATCGCGTTCTTCGATAATTTCGAGAATTCTTTGATCCGAGATAAAGCCGCACTTGATAACCTCCGCCATTCCGGCGCGTAATTCCGCCTTCGGTAGAGTTTTGAGGTAATCCACATCAATAACGACCAATTGTGGAGAGTAGAAAGAGCCAACTAAGTTCTTTCCTGCATCAGTATTTATTCCAGTTTTCCCGCCTACGGCCGCATCAACCATGCCGGCAAGAGAGGTTGGAACAGCAATCCATTTGATGCCCCTTAGCCAGGTTGCCGCAACAAAACCCGCAAGGTCAGTTGTAGCTCCGCCACCTAACCCAATAACTACATCATTTCTACGAAAATTTGCTTCTCCTAGTTCGTTCCAGCATGCATTTACTGTTGATAAATTTTTTTGGGCTTCTCCTTCAGAAACTTCGATCAAGAGTACTTTTTCAATCCCCTGAAGACCCTCAAGTTGGCTTTGGATTGACTTTCCAAGATGGACCAACTCGCTCGGAGTGACAATTGCGATCTTTGTTGCATTATCTATAATCGGCGCAATTAAGACATGAGAAAATTTCTCAAAAACGACATCGTATGAGTGCTCGGCATTGACGGTTATTTTCTTACTCACGGATATCAAACTGCCTTTGCAATTTCTTGGGCTACTTCACGAGCACTTTTTGCATCAGTGTCCACGATGATAGTTGCAAGTGATTGGTAAACCGGCAACCGTTCCTTCATTAAAGCAACCCATTTAGCACGAGGATTGTCGACCAAAAGCGGTCTATCTCGATTGAAACCGATGCGGGGCGCGGCATGAGCGATGCTGACGTTAAGAAAGATAATTGAGCCATTGCTATTTCGAAGCTGTTCCTGTGTTCGCGACGAGAGAATCGCTCCCCCGCCTAATGAAATAATTTTCCTTCGAGAACTCTCTTGGCGAAGCGCTCTTAGCACGGCCTGCTCCTCCTGCTCACGGAAGTACGGTTCACCTTCATCTGTAAAAATATCTGAGATCTTTTTCCCACAAGACTCTTCAATCAAAAGATCTGTATCAATAACTTCGCCGCCGATGATTTCGGCTAAAGCGCGCGCGGTACTGCTCTTTCCTGCTCCAGGAGGACCGGTGATTATTACTGGTGGTTTATTCACCGCGTCCTACCTAATTTCAAGGTTGTCGAGGTATCCCCGAATATTGCGCTGAATTTCCTGCAAACTATCTCCACCAAATTTCTCAAGGAGGGCATCAGCAATAACCAGAGCTAGCATCGCCTCACCAACTACGCCAGCAGCGGGCACCGCACAAACATCTGATCTTTGATTAATCGCCTTTGCTGCCTCTTTAGTTGCAACATCGATGGTATCGAGCGCCTTAGGCACAGTGGAGATAGGTTTCATCGCAATCCGAACGCGGAGCGGATCTCCAGTGCTCATGCCACCTTCTGTTCCACCGGCGCGACCGGTTCGTCGTTGAATGCCATCTTTTGTCATATCTATTTCATCATGTGCTTGCGAACCCCTGCGTGTTGCTGTTGTGAACCCATCCCCGATTTCGACGCCCTTGATCGCTTGGATGCTCATTAAGGCGCCAGCAATTCGACTATCCAATCTTCGATCCCAATGGACGTGCGAACCTAATCCTGGTGGCACGTTGTATGCGAGTATTTCGATAACTCCGCCCAACGTGTCACCGGAAGAGTGTGCGCTCTCAATTTCAGCAACCATTGCATCACTAGCGCTTTTTTCAAAGGCACGAACTGGGTCGGCGTCGATTTCTGACATATCTTTTGGAACGGGCAATGGGTGCCCCTCAGATATGCGTGCACTGCCAATAGATACGACATGGCTAAAGATTTCAATTCCGGCCGCTTGTTTTAAAAAGAGTCGTGCGACAGCTCCAAGTGCAACTCGCGCCGCAGTTTCGCGAGCAGAAGCGCGTTCTAAGATTGGACGAGCATCATCAAAATCGTATTTTTGCATCCCTACCAAGTCAGCATGTCCTGGTCGAGGTCGAGTAAGGGGCGCATTCCTACCAAGCCCGGCAAGTTCTTCCGCCGCGACAGGATCGGCGGACATCACTTTCTCCCATTTCGGCCATTCGGTATTTCCCACTTGAATAGAGATAGGACCACCCTGGGTTAATCCATGTCGGATTCCACCGAGGATTGAAATTTGATCCGCTTCGAAGTTCTGTCGCGCACCGCGACCAACGCCAAGTCGGCGACGAGCTAGGTGAAAATCAAGATCCTTTGAGGTGACTTCAACCTGAGCCGGAATTCCCTCCACTATCGCGGAGAGCGCTGGACCATGGGATTCGCCTGCTGTTAGCCATCTGAGCATTGGATAATTCTCTCAGATAAGTGGCTCTACATGACGCCTATTCGAGAGGGTCAGAGAAGCAAGAGGGTTGCGCCGGAAATGGCTGGTGCGAAGGGATATCCGCGCCTTCTGCTGCGCATAAGGAGAGAGCCAGGAAGAGCCAACAAGCTCGCAAGTGCAAGGAGTAGGGCGAGAAAGAGTTGGGGCGGTGTATCGGTCATCCACTTAGAAAGCAGAGTGAGTGCGCCAATGAACTTCACATCACCCCGCCCAAGAGCATGTGGAGCCAAGTAAGTGAATCCGTACATCAGAGCAATCCAGCCCCACGCTACCGCTAGATGTTGCCAATCTAGTCCGGCCAATATTGTGAATGTATAGAGCGCAGGCTTGGTAAAGAAATCAGGAATCCGAAATTCTCTCCGGTCAATTTCCGAAGTAAGAAATAGAACGGCGCCCAAGAGAATGAGCCTCTCCTCCTGTGTGTACAAATTTAAAACAAGAGAAAATACGACAACGCTCACTTTGGGAATTTCTATATCCATTTTGTTCGACATGAATCTTAAGAACCAGAGAGTGGCGACAGTGCGAACAGAGAACAGGAAAATCATCTCAACCATCATCGCAACAGGGTAATTATTCCGTAAGCGATGAGGATGGGGTTATCAACAGTATTGAAATTACAAACCCAGAGATTGAAGAGCGCTCGCACGCATCTGGTGGTAGAGCTCCTCTCGAGCGCCCTGCACCGCCCCCTGATCAAAACCCATCACCTCTAGTTGCCCAATTGCTTGCCACACGAGAAGATCCAACCCATCGATTCCCAAACCTCCGCAGGAGCGCCAGGCTAAAAGCATTGAAGTAGGCCAAGGATTGTAGAGCGACTCAAAAAGCGTGTGGACTTGCTCGCTAATCTGCAGAGAATCGGTAGCGCCCTTTGGCGTTGTTGAGATAACTAATTCAGCAGAAAGTCCCGCTTCTTTATAAATCTCATCCCATCCGAATACTGACACTATTGAAGTTGTAGCAGAATTAACGAGCGCTTTGCTTCGATGTGCCGAACGAGAGAAAACTTTGATGTATTGGGCTTTGCCATCTACTGCTGCTATTGCGGCTCGCGCAGTAGCTCCCCCACCCAAAATACTTACATTCGAAGGAATTCTCACGCGCTGAAAAGATAACGCATCGATGAAACCTTGAACATCGGTATTGTGACCATGACTACCCAACTCATCAATCACAATAGTGTTGATCCCATTAATGCGTTTGCTCAAATCAGAGAGCGAATCGACTAAAGATAACGCCTCCTCTTTGAGTGGCATGGTTAGGGATAACCCACGAAATCGATCTTTATTTTCTTTCAAAAAATTTCCAAGTTGACCCGACGCGACTTCGTGTCTTTCGTAGGCCCAATCCCAACCAAGAACCTGATATGCGCGATGATGGATAACGGGTGAGAGCGAATGAGATATCGGTGAACCCAGCACGCTCGCTCTAATCATGAACCACCTTCGAATTTCCCAGCTCGCAAATTTCTCTGAAACTCTCTTTTAAAGGTTAGGAATTCTTTATAAGAGGATGTGAATCTCGTTATGCCTGGCTCCACTGTTACGAAGTATAACCAATCACCTTGGTCAGGATTGACAGTAGCTTCCAACGCTGCTTTACCGGGGTTGCTTATCGGCGTAGGAGGCAATCCTTTTCTGGTGTAGGTGTTGAACGCGGATGCAATAGAAATATCGCGATTTGTGACGGCGATACGACGCTCTTTGAGAGCATAGAGCACAGTGCTATCCATCTGAAGTGGCATTCCTAACTTCATTCGATTGTAAATAACCCGCGCTATTTTTTTAAAATCACTTTCATTAAAACCTTCCGATTGGGTTATGGAAGCAACTATGAGCGCTTGATAAGGGGTCAGACCAATATCTTTTGCCCTCGAAGAGAAATCCAGTTCTTTCATGACGCTCTCAAATTTCTCTAGTAGCCGAGAACGAACAGCTCCGAGTTCTTCGCCAGGAATCAAGTTATACGTCGCCGGATAGAAAAATCCTTCTGGTTCTTGCTCTCCAAAGCCGGGAACATTGATCCGCTCATTGATTAGGGTTGTAATGCTTTTTTGATCAAATTTAAGTTTGACAAGTTCATCGGCAATTTCATAAGTTCGCTCACCCTCTCTAATGAGAAGGACTAATAAGCGCCGATCACGGTCTAGTAATTGGCTGACCGCTTCCGATCCAGGAATTCTTTGATTTATAGAGTAGGTCCCTGGTTGTATTGATTGAGATTTAGGATTCGCCGTAGCGGCAGCAAAAAAAGCGCGAGCGCTTTTCACAATTTCTGCTTCAAATAGTATTCGAGCAATCTGATCGCCTGTTGCGCCGGAGGGTATGACCACTATGGTCTCGCCCGCACGTTCACTCACTGAATAATTAGGAATAGGATCAGGCTTTCTCATTTCCTTAATTAAAAATATCGATCCAACACAGATCAGAATCACTATTCCTGCTGTCAGTTGTAGACGTAGAGATTTAGATAGAGCCACGAGAGTCCAAGTACTGTTGAAGTATTTCCGCAGCAGCCATAGCGTCAATTTTAGATTTCATTGTTCGAGAGTCATGGCCGGTATCCCGTAATTTTTTACTAGCTATTACCGTAGTAAATCGCTCGTCATGCCCTGATATTTTGATTTGAGTGCGACTTTGTAAAAGTGAGATGAAGTCCAGTGCGGAATCCCGTGCAAGCGTGTTCTCAAAAGATAGGCTCTTTGGTATACCGACCACAATTTCAGCTATCTGCTCTTGATCTGCGATTTGCAAAATTGAGTTGATGGCAAGTTCAGCATCATCCTTGTGGGTAATAACTGTGAAGGGTGAGGCTAAAATGGCGCTCAGATCTGAGAGAGCTATTCCAATCCGCACTCTTCCAAGATCCACGCCCATTATTCGACTGGGTGTATCCATCGTTTCTGACTTTTCGCTGCTCAAAGTGTGCTCTTCCATCGAGAACAGGCTAGCCAATTGTTGCTAGGTATGCCTCTAATTCCTTTATCGCCGCAGGAATCGCTGATGAATCAGCGCCTCCGCCCTGTGCAAAATCATCTTTTCCACCGCCGCCACCGCCAAGGGTCTTCGATGCACGCTTGACCAGCTCGCCGGCTTTGACGCCTAAATTTCTAGCCCCTTCGGTGGTTTGCGCCACCACAATAGGTTTTTTGCTTGCGCTAAATAAGGTAATGACAAGTGATTCCCCTCGTAATCGCTCTGCAATAGCCCCTGTTAGTACGCGTAACTCTTCGTTGCCTAAATCACCAGTCACCGTAGCGACAATAGCTTTTATTTTTCCTATGGTGATTATCTTCGTGATTAGGGGATCGATTTGGACTAAAGCCTCTTTACTTCGGAATTGCGCAATCTCCCGCTCAGCACCTTTTAATTTTTCAAGGATGCTCTCAATTCGTTCTGGCAACTCTTCGGGCTTTGTAACTTTAAGAGTTTCATTTACCGAGTTGAGAATCAGATGCTCTCGAGCAAAGAATCGGTAGGCATCTACTCCGACCAGCGCTTCAACGCGACGTACTCCAGAACCAATAGAAGATTCTCCCAGGAGTTTGACCACACCTAACTGACTGGAACGGGTTACATGCGTGCCACCACAGAGTTCTTTTGCCCAATCTCCAACGGAGATAACTCGGACTTTATCGCCATACTTCTCACCAAAGAGCGCTATCGCTCCACTCTTTTTTGCTTCAGCTTGTGACATAACTTCGGCGCTGACCGGCAAATCGCGAACAAGTTGAGTATTTACCCGATCCTCAACCTCACTCATTGTGGATTCGGACACCGCACCCACTGCTGCAAAGTCAAAACGAAAACGACCAGGCTGATTCTCTGTACCCGCCTGGGTAGCAGTTTCGCCAAGCGTTTCGCGAAATGATTTATGGACCATATGTGTGGCTGTATGGGAACGAGATAGCGCGTGTCTTCGATCGTTATCGATTTCAGCAAATACTTGCTCGCCCACGGTGATTTCACCACTAAGCACCTTGCCGCGATGCACAAAGAGTCCTGGAAGTGGGGTTTGCACATCTTCAATTTCTACCTGAGCGCCGCTTCCACTCACCAACTTGCCCCAATCAGCAACCTGTCCGCCGCCTTCAGCATAAAACGGAGTTCTATCGAGAACGACCTCTACCTCTTCTCCCATGCGCGCACTCGACACAGGTGCGCCCTTGCTGAGAAGGAATGCGAGCTTTGCTTCAGCGTTAAAGAATTCGTAACCAAGGAATTCTGTTACGCCCGCTACATCAATCGCGCTTCGGTAAATAGAAAGGTCGGTATGACCGGTTTTCTTTGCTTTCGCATCCGCCTTCGCGCGCGTCTTCTGTTCATTCATCAAACCTTTGAAGGCTTCCTGATCAACCTTGAGTCCAATTTCCTCTGCCATTTCAAGAGTTAAATCAATCGGAAATCCATATGTATCGTGGAGCTTAAATGCGTCATCTCCAGAAATAGTGTTGCTCTTGATTTTCTTCAGATTCGTTGCAGCGCTCTCAAAAAGTGTGGTGCCAGCGCGAAGAGTTTGAAGAAATGAATCTTCTTCGCTCGCTGCTACCTGAGTGATTCGATTTCGGTCGGTGATAAGTTCTGGGTATTGCTCCCCCATTGCCGCGATAGCGCTATCCATTAGTTGAACAATTGTTGGATCTTGAGCGCCAAGAATTCTCATATTTCGAATGGTTCGACGCATCATTCTCCGCAAGACATAACCACGCCCTTCATTACCCGGAGTGACTCCATCGCAAATGAGCATCGCTGCAGTTCGGGCGTGATCTGCAATTACCCGAAGTGAGATATCAACTTTGGGATCTCCGGAAGAGCTTCCGTATCTTTTACCACTTAATTCAGAGGCAACATCTAAAATCTTTCTCGTAGTATCAATTTCGTAAATGTTATCTACGCCTTGCAATAGAGCGGCTGTTCGCTCAAGGCCCAGCCCTGTGTCAATACTTTTCTTAGGAAGGTCGCCCAAGATGGGGAAATCGTCCTTACCACTTCCAGCGCCACGCTCGAATTGCATGAAGACTAAATTCCAAATCTCCAAATAACGGTCTTCATCAGCAACCGGGCCACCTTCGCGCCCATACGCTGCTCCGCGGTCGTAATAGATTTCCGAACACGGTCCACATGGCCCCGGCACTCCCATTGACCAGAAGTTGTCGGCCATTCCTCGGCGTTGGATCCGTTCAGGCGAAACGCCAATATTTTTCTCCCAGATCTGCGCGGCTTCATCATCATCGTGATAGACCGTGACCCAAAGTTTTGATTCAGGAAAACCGTAACCACCTTCAGCTACCGGTTTAGTGAGAAGCTCCCAAGCCAGAGCAATTGCACCCTCTTTGAAATAATCGCCAAAAGAAAAGTTTCCGCACATCTGAAAGAACGAGGCATGTCGAGTGGTCTTACCCACTTCATCGATATCGAGAGTTCGAACGCACTTCTGCACCGAAGTTGCGCGACTGTAGGGAGGGGCAACTTCACCTAAGAAAAATGGCTTGAAAGGAACCATTCCGGCATTGACCAGGAGAAGATTTGGATCGTCGGCAATAAGCGAAGCGGACGGCACCACTGTGTGCGGGAGGCCAACTCTATTTTCGCTTTCGAAGAACGAGAGCCAGCGCCTTCTTATCTCGGCAGAATTCATAGAAATCTAATCGCGACCTATCTTTTAATTCTTCTTTTTACGGGCAGCTTTTGCAATCCCCCAGGCCACGCCAGCAAGTTTTGCTGCTGACCCCTTTGAAAGTATTGAATCTGCCGACGAGGTTAATTTATTAGCCATGGATTCCACGCTCTTGGTGAGGTTATCAACTCGCTCAAGTTGGCGATTAGTGAGTTCGACCGTTGTCGTTACTTCTTCAAGAAGCGGGACGGTTTCAGTCGTTACATTCTTAATGGCCGTGCCTGCTTCATCTAACACTTTACTAAATCGGATTACGGCATAGGCCACTGAGATTGCAACAATCACCAATGCGCTTGCGGCAATTATCGCTGCGATTCCTCCAGCGCTCATGCTCTCTCCTCCAAAATCTCTCTTATCCGAATCAACGCCTGAGAGATACGTGACTCAGCCCCGTGTGTGGTTGGCTCGTAATATCGCCGACCTATCAATGGCCTGGGCAAGTACTGCGCGCTAACAACACCCTCAGGATAGTCATGAGGGTACCGGTAAATCCCGCTCTGGCCGAATGGCGAATTACCGTCGCGCAAGTTCTCTGGCACCTCACCAATCTCACCTCGCGCAAGGTCCTCCTGGGCGGTGCTTAATGCGCGCGCTACCGAATTAGATTTAGGAGCGAGCGCGCAATACACCGTTGCGTGAACCAGGGTGTAATAGGCCTCTGGTGCTCCCACAAGAGCTGTGGCTTGGGCAGCCGCGGTCGTAACGATGAGGGCTTGGGAATCAGCCATCCCGATATCTTCGCTTGCCAAAATAATCAAACGTCGAGCGAGAAATCGAAGATCTTCGCCCCCTTCAATCGCTCGCAATAAATAATGAATCGCTGCATCGACATCAGATCCTCGAACCGATTTTATAAAAGCGCTAATGATGTCGTAATGCAGATCGACATTGAAATCAACCAATGCTCGATCAGCGGCAGCGCTAACACTCTCTCTTGTAATTACTCCTGATACTGCCGCGCCTGCAGCTGCTTCTAGGTATGTCAAAAGCCTTCTCGCATCGCCATGTGCCAATCGAACAAGTTCTTGTCTAGCTTCGATATCGATGGCTACGCTCTTGTTGAGACCAATCTCCGCATTGATAGAACGGTCAATCAACTCCTCAGCGTGATTATTAGCTAGTGGGTTGAGACGAACTACTAAAGCGCGCGAGAGTAGCGGGGTAATAATCGAAAATGAAGGATTCTCGGTAGTGGCAGCAATTAATGTGACAATTTTATCTTCGACCGCTGGCAGTAGCGCATCTTGTTGGGCCTTATTGAATCGGTGAACTTCGTCGATGAAAAGTATAGTTTCGACGCCTCGCTGACTTAATTGGTATCGAGCACCCTCAATCTCTTCACGAACATCTTTGATGCCTGCCGATACGGCTGAAAGTTGTCTAAATCTTCGACCGCTGGCAAGAAGTAAAGCAAGCGTTGTCTTACCTGAACCTGGAGGACCATAAAGAATTAGGGCGGGCGGTGCACTTTTTTCACGAGCAAGCAATCGAGCTAGTGGCGATCCCGGCTGAAGTAAATGTTCCTGCCCAACAACTTGATCAATACTTTGAGGGCGCATTCGCGCTGCAAGTGGGGCTTGCACCGAAACATTCTCGGCATTATCGAAAAGATCCACTAACGCTCCTCGAACCTATTCGATTATTACTGTAGCTCTGGGAGTGCAATCGAAGGTGAATTGTGATCTTTATGAGCTCGAAGTGCAGCCTCATGATAATTCTCGAGAATTTTTATATTTTTTGCTTTGGTATATGGCCTGCCATCGACAATTGGGCCGGCCACTCCATCAATTACCGCTGCTACATCTTCTCCAGCGAGCGTTTTATGGACCTCTAGAGCATGGGCCAGTGAAAGCACTTGATCTCGATTTTCTTTGAGTAACTTTTCAGCCTTAGTCAATAGCGTAGCTAAGTTACCTTCGATTCGATCGGCCAGCGAACGGCGCATCTCTTTAGCTGCATCTCCACGTTTCTCTTTACCGCCGCCAGGCGCCCCTACTTCGAATCTTTTATTTGATGCGTGTGAAGAGACTGTGGAACCCATTCCCCAATGTCCTTCCATGAAACTCGCGATTGTGGTTGCGCTCTCCAAATCTCCTGAAACACCTGAAGAATTATCGCCACCAAAAAACATCCGCTCACCTGCTAGTGATGCAAGTGAAACGAGAATGTCTGACTCGTACTCACTCTTCCAACGTGTGAATTGATCATCTGGAGGAATACTTGCCACCATTCCTAAATAATCCGAGCCCTTTTCAATTGTTGCTAGATCAATCATCATGTGACGACGAACAACGTGTGCCATCACACCATGGCACGCTTCGTGAATCGCCACTGCGTGTCGTTCACGCTCTATATATTCAACATCCTCTGGCGGGCCAAGTTCTTTCAATTGCTTTGCCTTAATGACATCTGGCCAAGTAATCGTTGTGCGACCGCTGCGGATGGCATAAATAAGAGCCTCGTTGATGGTGTCCTTGATTTTTGCGCCAGTTGCATAGGGAGTTATCGTCGCAAGTTTGTCGATCTCTTCAGCGGTTAGTGAATGGGAAACTTTGGCGAGATATCCCTCGTATGTTCGTATTCTTCCTGCCTTGCTGGGGTAACCAACTCGATACATTCGATCGATACGCCCAGGTCGTAACAGCGCTTCATCCAATGCTTCTGGAAGATTTGTCGCCATCACCATCAGGATTCGATACTTTGGTGGCGTCTTTGGTCGCATACCGAGCGTGCGTCGGACAATTCGATTGAGGAAGCCGCGAGGTTTCTTCAATCCGGAAATTTCAGTGAGTAAAGCTTGAAGCGTTCCTGAACCAGCTCCCCCGCCACCACCTGCGCCCATCACGAACTGTTCCCTGACAACCAAATTTGCGCTTGCTCCAGAGAGATAATTTCCGCCGTGACAAGCGCTTCCAAAAATTGGGTTAGAGCTTTCACTAAATCGACCAAGGCCCCCTGCAGGAGGCAAACCTCTATTGCCCAGAGCGTCAGCTTCGTCAAAGAAAACTACAACGCCCCCATAACGCAGTGCGAGTTTGCGGAGCTTGCGAAAGAGGAATTTTACTTTGAGAATTCCAACACCAAAAAACATATTGTTAAATGCGCCTGGATCGACGAATACAAACGGCTTGCCAGTCTCGCCAGCCATTGCCTCGGCCATCAAAGTTTTTCCAGTACCAGGAGGGCCCCAAAGCAAGATTCCGCCAGGAACGTATCCGCCAAATTTCTCAATTTCCTCTGGTTTTTCAAGGAACATGAGATTCTCTCTTATTCGTGCAAGGACATGATCTTGACCCCAAACATCACTAAAACGCGTTCTAATGTCATCTGGGAAATAAACATCGATACCGCCGCGCGAAAGAAACCAAAACAGCGCAACAAACTGAATCAGGATAAAAACAACAGCAAACATTAATTGAGCGATGAAAGGCAGCGCCGCCCAAAGAGCTGCTGGAGCAAGGAATAGAGCTCGAACTGGCGCTTCGTCATAAATCGCGCCGAGTATTACCGAAAGCAGTGCGATGAAAAGTAAAAACTTGATAGCCCGCGATAATCGGAATCTATTCCAATCGCTAATCCGATGTAGCGTGCGGTCAACAAAAGAGAAATAACGCTGCCAAAAACCGTGATATGGAGAGGCATACTCTGAAATCAAGAAATGAATTTGTCTGATAATTTCAATTCCTGCTAATAAAAATAACCACCACGCAGATTGACTAGTTTCGCGGAGCGCATCCACAAATCCCAACAAAGGGTTGCCAGCCATCGCCGACCAAACAAGAACGAAAAAGGTAATGGTAAAAGCGATGAGAAACTTCAACCGATCGAAGAGCCCCAAATGTATTCGAGTGCGCCGATCAGTGTCTCGCGGCCTACTCTCGAATTGAGGGGTAACGGTTTGCGTCATCTCTTACCTTTCACTGTGAAAGACTTCACGATTGCATCAACTTCTGCTTGTTCCTCATTAAAGCACTCAGTAGTGCAACGAACAAGGAAAAAATAAATTGAGCGCCTATCGTTGGCTAATAAAGCCGTTTGATGAACAGTTTCGTTCTCACCGTCTTTGGGAGTGAACGAGAAGATTGACTGCAAACCGCGAGCCTCTTCGGTAATAACCTCTTTCTCGTCAAGTAATTGGAAATCATTAACAACCTGAGAGTTACCACTGATGAGATCGGTAACTGGCAGAATTAAATTTCGCAAACTGTTGTATGACATCGCATCACTTTCTTCAAAAGTGAGTGCGCGCACTCGCACGAATGCTGTAAGTGCCTTTGGAGCTTCAAGTTGTAATAGGTTTTTTGCGCTTGTTTTCTTGCTCTCGCTATAAGCATCCTGCCAGAGAACGAGATCAGCTTTTTGTTTAGCGGCCGCATCAGCGCCTTCAACTTCGTAAGTTCGTATCTCTTCCTCAGGGATTTGATGCCATCCATTTGGTACTGTGAAAAAAACTCCTAGTTCAGAATTTTTGGAATAAATCTTTGAGGAATCCCCGCAACCAACAAGTAGTGCCATCGATATGATTGCTAAGCAAACATTAAAAAAGATTCTCTTGATTTGAGAATCTTTATCGGTCATCGCCGCTCTTTTCGCTTTGGCCGGGTTTGTGGTCGATTCCGGCTTCTTTTCGTTGCGCCACAGTAATTGGCGTTGGGGCGCCAGTGAGTGGGTCGCCTCCGCTGGCAGTTTTAGGGAATGCTATGACCTCACGGATCGATTCAACCCCCGCCAATAAAGCTGTGAGGCGATCTATACCAAGGGCAATTCCACCATGAGGTGGTGGTCCATAGGTGAATGCTTCGAGTAGAAATCCAAATTTGACATTCGCTTCCTCTTTACTCAAGCCAATGACATCGAAAACTCGTTGCTGCATTTCTCGTTGATGGATTCGGATGGAACCGCCACCAATCTCATTTCCATTGAGAACTATGTCGTACGCGTAGGCCAATGCGTTTAAGGGGTCAAGATGGAATGAATTCGCAAATTCTGGTTTAGGCCCAGTGAAAGGATGGTGTACTGCAGTCCAGCGCCCTTCATCATTCTTCTCAAACATAGGTGCATCAACAACCCACAAGAATCGCCATTGACCATCGGCAATAAGATTGCATCGACGGCCGATTTCAAGACGGGCAGCGCCAAGAAGTGCCAACGCTGACATTCGCTCTCCAGCTGCAAAGAAGATTGCATCGCCAGGTTGAGCGCCAACCTCCGCGGCAATAGATTCGCGCTCTTTGTCAGAAATGTTTTTCGCAACAGGCCCAGAAACTTCTCCACCCTCACCAATCAAAATATAGGCAAGCCCTTTCGCGCCACGAGCTTTTGCCCATTCTTGCCACGCATCGAGCTCTCGGCGGGCCTGAAGCGCTCCTTTAGGCATAACAACCGCCCCAACGAATTCACTCTGGAATATCTTGAATTCGGTATCTTTAAAGAATTCCGTCACGTCAACCAGTTCGTTACCGAAACGTAAATCCGGCTTATCTGATCCAAAACGTCGCATCGCCTCTGCGTAGGTCATTCTCGCAATAGGAAGTGGGATCTCGAAGTTGTGCATTTCGCGCCAAATTCGGGCGAGTAATTTCTCTGTTAATGCAAGTACATCATCTTCGGTAACAAAACTCATCTCAATATCTAATTGCGTGAACTCTGGTTGGCGATCAGCACGAAAATCTTCATCGCGGAAACATCGCGCTATTTGATAGTAACGCTCCATTCCTGCAACCATCAAAAGTTGTTTGAACAATTGCGGTGATTGCGGTAGCGCATACCAACTACCAGGTTGTAGGCGAACAGGCACAAGAAAGTCGCGTGCTCCTTCGGGAGTTGATCTTGTTAAATTAGGCGTTTCTATCTCAAGAAACTCAGATTCCTCCATCACGCGCCGGATAATTGAAGTCACCTTTGATCGCGTCCGCAGCGCGCGGGCGGGTCCTTCACGACGTAAGTCAAGATATCGGTACTTCAATCTGGTCTCTTCGTTAGCCTCAACTCTTTCACCACTATCAATGGGAAATGGCAGCGGTGCAGCTTCACTAAGAACTGTTAGTTGTTCACAGATAACTTCTATTTCTCCAGTAGCTACCTGCAGGTTTTCATTACCTGCTGGTCGTTTGCGAACTTTGCCATCAATCTTCACGCACCACTCTGCCCGCAGAGCGGCAGCCGCATTCTCGTCGTTGATGACTACTTGAACCCAGCCTGAGGCGTCGCGCAGATCAATAAATGCAACGCCACCGTGATCACGACGACGAGCCACCCAGCCAGTGAGAGTGACATCGCGGCCGTCTTCAGCGCTTGTTAACAGCCCTGCTTTATGAGTTCGCACCAAGACTCCTCATGAGAAATTGTGGTAAGTCGGAGAGCCTAATGGATTGCACAGCGCCCGAGGCGAGCTCCTTAATCTCAATGGTTCCGCTTTCGCTCTCGCGTTCACCTAATACAAAGGTGTAGCGAGCCCCGGATTTATCAGCGGCCTTCATGGCGCCTTTGAGAGCACGCCCACCAAAAGCCAGGTCAACTCGAATTTTTTGATCACGGAGTTCGGAGGCAATTTTGAGGGCCTTGCTCTCAAATTCGGCCCCGAGCGGGATGATGAAGCACGCTAACTCGCCCTCTTGGAGAAGATCTATTCCCTCAGCTTCGCAAGCGAGTATCACTCGGTCGATACCAATGCCAAAACCAATCCCTGACAAGGGTTGGCCACCAAGCGATTCCATTAATCCGTCATAGCGACCACCTCCACCGATGCCTGACTGTGCGCCAAGTAATGGATGGACAAATTCAAAAGTTGTTTTCGTGTAGTAGTCGAGCCCGCGAACTAGGCGAGGATTGATTGAATAACTAATCCCTAAATCAGTTAACCCTTGTTGCACTATCTCGAATTCTGAGCGGGAAGAATCGTTAAGAAAATCAAGAATGCTAGGTGCGTTGATTAACGCCGCAATCATCTCTGGTCTTTTATCATCGAGAACTCGTAATGGATTTACCTTTGCTCGTTCTTTTGTGGCATCGTCGAGTGCGAGTGAAAGTAAAAATTCTGTCAGAGCTTGACGGTATGCGCTCCTGCTTTCGCTATCCCCAAGAGAGTTGATAACTAGTTCAAATCCAGTTAATCCCAACGCCGCGAATCCCTTTGCGGCAATTGATATCACTTCAACATCAAGGAGAGGATCTTCACTACCGATTGCTTCAATGCCTACCTGATAAAACTGACGATAACGTCCGGCTTGCGGACGTTCTGCACGGAAAAATGGCCCGGCATACCAAATCTTCACCGGCAACTGCCCGCGGTCAAGACCACTTTCAATGACTGCCCGCATCACTCCAGCAGTTCCTTCTGGACGAAGCGTGAGCGATCTTTCGGCTCTATCGGTGAAGGTGTACATCTCTTTAGAAACTACATCTGTCGATTCACCCACACCTCGAGTGAACACCTCTGTCTCTTCAAAGATTGCCAATTCCATAAGTTGATAATTAGCTAGCCGAGCCGGAGAAATTAGCGCCTCTCGCACTCGCTCAAAGAGCGCAGATGAGGGTGGCAAATACTCTTTGACGCCTTTCGGCGCTTGATACTTCATCCCAGGCGTCCCTCCATCGCAGCGCGAAGAAAAGGATTTCTCTCTCGCTCTGCCCCAATCGTGCTCGTCTTTCCGTGTCCCGGAAGGACGCGTAGATGATCAGGCAACGGGATAATTTTCTCACGTAATGAGCGTTCCATATCGCTTAATGAGCCAAGCGGTAAGTCGGTTCGTCCAATCGAACCAGCGAATAGCACATCTCCCGAGAGCAATAGTTGCGATTCGACTACCGCGACGATCGAACCAGGCGTGTGCCCAGGGGTGTGATGAAAGCTGAGTTTTAAACCAGCAATATCCAGTTGTAGACCATCGGAGAGTTCAATGACCTCTTCCGGTTCTGCAAAAGTCATACCTTTAGGGATCATCGACGCGGCGCTCGAAGTGAGAGCCCGTTCCGGATGCGCAAGAAGCGCGCGATCCGCGCTATGGATGAGAGCTGGAATCTTTTCGCAGGAACAGAGTGGGACCAGCGAGAACATATGATCTAGATGGCCATGGGTGATAAAGGTAGCCACGGGATGAAGTTTTAGCGCTGCGCACCTCTCCAGAATGGCTTGATGGAGAAACGGGTCTCCTATTCCAGGGTCCACGACGAGCGCTTGGTCGCTACCGGGCGCTGCGAGAATCCAACAATTCGTCGCAAAAGCCTTGGCTACGAGAACCTCGTAGGACACCTCGTTACCCGCGACCATCCCTCTTTTGCCCCTATCCCCTATCTCGTATCCCCTGTTTAACTCTCCCACCCCGCACTTTAACCAGGGCTTGTATGGCTGAACCGGCCAACCGCTCAGGCTGCACATTTGAGGGGCTCGCTATCTTCCCGCTACGCTCATACCTTCTCCGGAGAGCCTATGGGCTCCCGAGAGGAAAACAGGAACGGTCCAACTACCACGTCAGCCACAGCGAACCCGCAAGGGCGCCGCGCAAAGGAGCAGGATATGTCAGAAGGTTTAGTTTCAGCAGCAAGCGCCCTAATCGGGGATCCCGCTCTCTTTGGTCGAGTCGCAGATGATGGCACAGTCTATGTATGGACTAAAAATGGCGAGAAGCCAGTAGGTTCCTATCCAGGAAAGAGTAAAGAAGAGGCGCTGGCCTACTTCGTTCGTAAATTTGAGCAACTAGCCTCAGAAATTGCCTTGACTGCTGCCCGAATTCGCAGTGGTGCGATGGTCCCAAGTGATGCAGACCAGGCTGTCGCGAAATTGCGTGAGCAAGTTTCGACAATTAATGCAGTTGGTGATCTTGCTGCGCTAGCAATGGCGGTTGAGCAAATCCCACCCATTATTGACGAACAGCGTGCTGCTTATGCAGCGAAGAAGGCTCAAGCAGCTCACGAGCGTGCAACACAACGCGCAGCAACAAAGGAGACTAAAGAGAAACTCGTTGCTGAAGCTGAGGAAGTTGCTGCCAAAGATAATTGGAAAATTTCTGGTGATCGACTCAAAGAATTGCTCGATCAATGGAAATCTTTGCCACGTATTGAAAAAGCCGCAGACGAGGAATTATGGAAGCGTTTCTCGGCCGCACGTAATGGTTTTGACCGTAGACGTCGAACGCATTTCGCCAAGTTGTCCAGCGCCAACGATGCTGTTGCGACAGCAAAAGAAGCGATTGTCGTTGAAGCTGAGAAACTTGCTACATCCCGCGATTGGGTCAATACAGCAAAACGTTATGCCGCTCTTATGCAAGAGTGGAAAAATTCAGGTCGAGGATCCAAGAAGAGCGATGATGCCCTCTGGGCTCGTTTCCGTAGCGCGCAAGAAACGTTCTTTGCCGCCAAGAAGGCTGATTTGGAGAAGCGAGATTCATCAAACGCTGCGAATCTCACTGCAAAGGAAGCTTTGATTCTTGAATTCGAGGCCCTACTGCCGATCACCAATTTCGCAGAAGCAAAGAAGAAATTCCGAGATTTACTCCAAAAATGGGAGCGGATAGGGAACGTGCCACGCGATAAGCGTGATGCGCTCGATCTTCGTCTTGGAGCGGTAGAGCAGGAAATTCGGGCGCTTGAAGATGAAGAGAAACGAAAGAGCGATCCCACAGCTAAAGCTCGTGCAAACGAGGTCGTGAAGCAATTAAGCGAAGCTATCGCCAACTATGAAGCTGCTGCTGCAAAGGCAGAGGCAAGTGGGGATACGAAAAAGGCTCAAGCTGCGCTCGAATCTGCTCAAGCTCGTCGAGTGTGGCTAGAAGAAGCGCAACGCTCATTGGCAACCTTCTCCTAATTACAACCCGCCTCTAGTTATTTGTGACCCGGTAAACGTCGTACACACCTGGAACAGCGCGCACGGATTTAAGCACTGCCTCTAGATGACTTGCGTCGGCCATCTCGAAAGTGAATTTAGAGAATGCTGTGCGATCTTTTGCGGTGGAAACGGATGCGTGGAGGATATTTACCGCATTATCGGAGAGCGCGCGGGTAACGTCTGAGAGTAATCGCGCGCGATCGAGCGCTTCAACTTGGATATTAACAAGAAAGATCGAATTTGCTCCTGGTGTCCATCGAACCGAAACAAATCTATCCCCTTGATGCTCCTGTAAATCTCCAACATTTATACAATCCTGGCGGTGCACGGAAACCCCGCTGCCCTTAGTGATGAATCCAGTAATCTCATCGCCAGGAACTGGGGTGCAGCACCGAGCAAGTTTTACCAGTAAATCATCAACTCCTATTACTTCAACTCCGCTATCACTAACACGCTTTCGCGAACTTGAAGCACCTACGTTCACATCGAGGCTTGCAAACTCTTGTTCTTCTACACCCAACAGGTTGAGAAGTTTCTCGACAACAGAGGCTGCGCTGATATGTCCATCGCCAACCGCGGCATAGAGAGCTGTAATGTCTGGGTATTTCAGTTCATGGGCAAGTTCGAGAAGAGATTGTCCGGCAAATATCTTCTGTAGCGGGGCGCCTTGTTTTCGAAGTTGACGGGCAATGGATTCTTTGCCAGCGTCGATCGCCTCTTCTTTCCGTTCCTTGGTAAACCAAGCTTTGATCTTCGACCGCGCTCGGGGACTTTGTACAAAATTGAGCCAATCTCGGCTCGGACCGACTCCTGCACCTTCACCCTTGCTCGTCACCACTTCAACGACATCGCCATTACCAAGCGTGGTACTCAAAGAAACCAGACGCCCGTTAACTTTTGCACCCACGCAGCGATTACCAATTTCAGTATGTACCGCATAAGCAAAATCAACTGGAGTCGAACCGGCGGGAAGCGCTATCACACTTCCCTTTGGCGTGAAAATAAATACCTCCGGTGTCCCTAAATCAAAACGGAGCGATTCGAGAAACTCTTCAGGGTCTGCAGTCTCTTTCTGCCATTCATGAAGTTGTTTAAGCCAAGCCATCTCAGGTTCATTAGCGCCCCGATTACCAGATTTATATTTCCAATGCGCCGCAATACCAAACTCAGCGCGACGATGCATCTCGTGCGTCCTGATTTGGATTTCAATTGCCCGCCCATCGGGCCCAATCACAGTTGTATGTAGCGATTGGTAAAGATTAAATTTTGGCATCGCTATGTAGTCCTTAAAACGACCTGGCACAGGGCTCCAATGCGCGTGAATCGCTCCGAGAACCCCATAACAATCCTTCACATCGTTTACCAAAACGCGAACTCCGGTTAAATCATAAATTTCATTGAACTCGCGCCCTCGAACTACCATCTTCTGATAGATAGAGAAATAATGTTTATATCTACCCGTTACAACGGCTTCAAACTCCTCAGATAACTGCTCTTTGATTTCCGCAATCACCTTATCGGTATGATCTTTCCGTTCACTCTGGCGTTGCGCGACCAATCTTGTAATCTCATCAAATTTCTTAGGTTCCAAAGCAGCAAATGAGAGATCCTCTAACTCCCATTTAATGGCGTTCATACCTAATCTATGAGCAAGGGGTGCGTATATATCAAGAGTCTCGCGTGCTTTTCTTAAAACAGTCTCTTCGCTCAAAAACTTCCAAGTACGCGCATTGTGAAGACGATCTGCAAGTTTTATGACAAGAACTCTGATATCTCTGGACATCGCAATAACCATTTTTCGAACAGTTTCAGCTTCAGCATCTGGACCATAGATAACTCGATCGAGTTTAGTGACACCATCAACCAAATCAGCAACCTCGCTGCCAAAATCAGCGCGCAATTGAACTAATGAGTAGGGAGTATCTTCTACAGTGTCATGAAGTAAAGCTGCAACGATCGTTGGGGTATTCATTCCCAGCTCGCCCAGAATTTCGGCAACAGCCACTGGGTGGGTGATATATGGCTCGCCTGATTTTCGCAATTGACCAGCATGAGCCTCTACAGCAACTTCAAAGGCGCGGACAATTGTTTGGCGATCTACGCCCTGCGATTCAAGAGAGGCAAGTAGAGGCGCGATGATGGTTTCGTTGGCCATATTAAGGTGCCACTTCCCCAGAAGTAACTTCTTTGCCTGCCATATGCACTAACTCCACGTAAACGCTCTCTGCTCCGTCGTGCATTAAGCGTACGCCTACGGTGAAGTTAACGCTTTTTCTTGCTCTTGCCCGGCTTGGACTTACCTTGCCGCTTTGGCTGATTTCGTGGACCGCGCACCTCGTTAACAGGATTGGCGCTAGTTACTCCCCCTTGGGCGGTCGAGACCTCTCTGTTTGTCTTACTCGCAACTCTTTTTGCGAGCGCGCGCATCGCAGGCTCACGTTCACGCATCGCCGCCAAAAACGGAGTAGCAACGCAAATCGAAGAGTAAGTACCAACTGCTAATCCAATAAACAACGCAAGTGCTAGATCTTTGAGTGTTCCTGCGCCCAAAATGCCAGCGCCAACAAAGAGAATTGCCCCTACCGGTAGGAGCGCAACAATCGAAGTATTGATTGAGCGAACGAGAGTTTGATTAACAGCCAAGTTTGCAGCATCCGAATAAGTTGATCGAGAGCTTCCGGCGATACCACGAGTGTTCTCACGAACTTTGTCGAAAACAACAACAGTGTCATAAAGCGAATAGCCCAAAATGGTTAGGAAGCCAATGACCGTTGCTGGAGTAACTTCGAAGCCAATCAATGCATAAATACCAACCGTGATAAACACATCATGGAACAGCGCGATGATTGCCGCAATGGCCATTTTTGGCTCAAAAGTAATTGATAAGAAGATAATAATGATTAAGAGGAATACCACCAATGCCGTGGTCGCTTTGCGCGTAATTTCCTTGCCCCACGACGGACCAATTAATCGGGTATCAATGTCAGCTTTAGCAATCGAGAATGTAGTCGAAAGGACATCGAGCACTCGCGCAGATTCCACATTGGAGAGCGCACCAGTCTGAATTCGAACTTTGCTATCGCCCACAGTTTGCACAATAGGTTCACCAGGGACATTTGCCTTATCCATAGCTTCGCGAGCTTCAGGAACTGTGATGCCCGCCTTATTTAGAACAAACTCTGAGCCACCTTTGAATTCGATTCCGAGCTCAAGACCTTTTGCGCCAAGAGCAAAAATAGAGGCAATTATTAGAGCCGCAGAGAGCGAGTACCAACGTCTGCGATTGTTGACGAAATTTATTGACTTTTCGCCGCGATAAAGGCGATCACCAAAAGAAACTTTCGTGGTCATGACTGCTTACCTCCGGCATTTCCTCGGATAACGCGTCGAGCATCCAGCCCTGAGAGTGGATGTCCATTTGCAAAGAATGGCACCTTTGCCAGTACGGTAATGAGTGGCTTGGTGAATAAGAAAATAATTAATAGATCGATGATGGTAGTCAAGCCAAGGGTGAAGGCAAAGCCACGCACGCCGCCGATAGCGAAGATAAAGAGCAAGGTCGCTGCAATGAGCGACACAACATCAGAAATAATGATTGTTCTTCGAGCGCGAATCCATGCGCTCTCTACCGCCGATCGGAAGGTTCTACCCTCTCGAATTTCGTCACGGAGACGTTCAAAATAAATGATAAATGAGTCTGCCGTAATACCAATTGCAACAATGGTTCCGGCAATACCGGCCAGAGTCAGAGTGAATCCTAAATTCTCACCCAGAATGATTGCTGCCATCCACAATAAGAGTGCCGCTAAAGCCAATGAACCCACAGTCACGATGCCAAGTGCTCGGTAATAGAAGAATGAATAAATGATTACCAGCAAGAGACCAAGAGCCCCCGCGAGAATTCCCGCGCGCAATTGATCGCTACCTAGAGTTGGCGAAACTTGCTGCACCTCTCCACGATCAAAGGCCAACGGCAACGAGCCATATTTCAAGACGTTAGCGAGATCGCTTGCCTCTTGTTGTGTGAAGTTCCCTGTTATCTGAGCTTGACCACCCAAGATTGCATCAATGATTCGAGGTGACGAAACCACTAACCCATCAAGGACGATAGCAACCTGGTTTTGTGGAGGCGTCAATGAAACGACGCGCTGTGTGATTTCGCCAAATTTCTTCGTTCCCTCTTTGTTGAAAGCCAGGGAAACGAACCAGCCACCGGTACCTTGTTGATCAATTCCTGCTGTCGCTGTTCGCACTTGACGGCCAAGTACCTCTGCTGGACCAAGTACATATCGACTTACTCCATCTCGATCGCATGTCACCAAGGGCTTATCTGGATCATCGCTGCCACCAACCAAGTTTTCTTCGTTGGTGCAATCAAGTTTTGCAAATTGTTGTGACAACTCGTCGCTGATCTGCGCATCTGCAGGTGTAGCTACCTGAGGTTGTGCGGGTGTATTAGGTGTAACAAGTGGCGACGGCGCTGGCGAAGGATTAGAGAGGAAAGGTGCGCTCTTATTTAACTTGCTCCCTGAAGGAGCAGGTGTAGCGGCGCTCGTTGGAGTTGGCGCGGGCGCTGCCGGCGCCTCAACTGCACTTCCTACTGCCAGTACCTGACGAAATCGAAGCTCTGCGGTTTGACCAACGAGGTCAACGACCCGCTCCCCTGATTCACCAGGAACTGAAATAATTATCTGGCGGTTAATACCGCTTCCTTGGGCAACCACTTCACTCTCTGCAACACCAAGAGAGTTGACGCGCTGGCGAATAATCGAGACAGCCTGATCGATTGATGACGCAGTTACCGAACCACTAGCCCCATCGACACGAGGTTGTAGGACGACGCTCGTTCCCCCCTGAAGGTCAAGGCCAAATCGAATTTTGGTCGTTCCTTGGAGGAAAATTACGGAGGCGCCAGCTATGAGAATGACCAGAAGGGCGACAAGAGCGCGACCTGGCCGTGAGGTGGAGGTAGACACAAGCGGGAAGTCTAGAGGCCTTTTCTACCTGGGTCTAATCACCAAAACCGAGCATCTGCTCACCTGAGGTTGGAGGAGTAAGCCCTAAATGGAGCCAAGCGGCGGGGGTGGCTATTCGACCGCGTGGCGTTCTCGCCAGCAATCCCGATCGAAGCAAAAATGGCTCACAGATGCTTTCAATCGTCTCACTCTCTTCACCCACCGACATTGCCATCGTGGAGAGTCCAACCGGTCCCCCATTAAAACGCTCTATGAGAGCCAGCAGTAGCGCGCGATCGAGTCGATCAAGTCCTAAAGCATCAACTTCATAAAGTTCTAGGGCTGCTCGAACATTCTCTTGGGTTAACCCGCGACCTGAAACATGAACCTCTCCGTAATCACGCACTCGGCGAAGAAGGCGGTTTGCAATTCTCGGAGTGCCACGGGAGCGACCAGCTATTTCGATGAGCGCTTTAGTATCAATATTCATCTGTAGAAGTTCAGCGCTACGAGCCACAACTTCTTGCAACTCTGAGCTCTCATAGAAATCTAGTTGGGCAGTAAAACCAAAACGATCGCGAAGTGGGCTTGGCAGTAAACCAGCGCGAGTTGTTGCACCAATCAGAGTAAAGCGTGGCAGATCTAGCGGGATTGCTGTCGCTCCTGGACCTTTACCAACGATGATATCTACTCGAAAGTCTTCCATCGCCAAATAAAGCATCTCTTCTGCAGGTCGAGACATTCGATGTATCTCGTCGATAAAAAGAATTTCACCCTCTGTTATCGATGAGAGAATTGCGGCAACATCTCCAGCTCGTTGCAAAGTCGGACCGCTCGTCAAACGAATTCCTGCGCCTATCTCTTCAGCAACAATATGGGCCAAAGTTGTTTTACCCAAACCAGGCGGACCTGCTAGCAGTATGTGATCGGCAACATGGCCACGTTTTTTCGAAGCTGCCAACACAAGTCCTAATTGATCTTTGATTCGTCGTTGACCAATAAACTCCTGGAGATTTCGCGGCCGAAGCGCGCCTTCTACACCTACATCGTCACTTACCGAATGTGGAGAGAGAATCGGGTCTTCACTCACGGCTTGCTCCGTTTGCTTGCTGTCTGAAATTGCCTTGACCGCCACTTTGTAGGGCAGTTAACGCTATTTTTAACTTTGCCTCAACCGAATCCGCTGAGCTTGCCTGCACAATCTCGAGCGCATGCTCTATTTCGCGTGCATTAAAACCAAGGCCTGCGAGCGCTTCTGCAACAGAGAGAGCTGCCGGGTTATTCGATATAAGTTTTCTTTCTCCACTTCCATCGCCCCCAATGACACTCTCAACTTTATCTTTAAGTTCAAGAATAATTCTCTGGGCACCTTTTTTTCCCAATCCTGAGACTTTTTCTAGGGATTTACTATCCGAAGAACTTATTGCTGATATCAACTGATTGAGCGAGAGTGAACTTAAAATGGCATGTGAAACTTTTGGTCCGATCCCAGATATTGTTTGCAAGAGGAGAAATGTTTCTCGCTCAGCAATGGTTTGATAGCCAAATAATGTGAAGGCATCTTCCCGAACAAGTAGAGCAGTGTGTAAGAATAATTCGCTGCCAATCTCAGCCTGCCCGCGGACTGTCGGTGTAACCATTACAGAGAACCCGACCCCATTAACATCGACAATCAATGATTGATCGTTTACTCCTAAAACTTTTCCACGCAAGGTTGCAATCATTATTTGCTTGCTCCAATTTTTGCGCGCATTGCGCTTTGATATATGTGACAGATTGCTAGAGCTAGAGCATCTGCCGCATCTGCTGGCTGTGGCACTTCTTTCAGTCGAAGCAATCGACGCACCATCTCACCAACTTGTGCCTTATCTGCGCGGCCAGATCCCGTAACCGCAGCTTTCACTTCACTGGGCGTATGTAAAGTGACTGGAATATTGCGCGCTGCAGCCAAAGTAAGAGCCAGACCAGCAGCTTGGGCAGTCTCCATGGCGGAGCGACGATTGGCTTGGGCGAAAACTCTTTCGACTGAGATTTCATCCGGTTGGTGGCGATCAATCCACTCGGATAACCCCTCATTAATAGCATGAAGTCGCTCTGCAAGTGGCAAAGTAGGCGCGGTGGTTATCACACCAACTTCCACGAAATTAAGCGCTTTGCCGGGATTACCTGTTAGGACTCCTACCCCGCAACGGGTGAGTCCAGGGTCTATCCCCAATACCTTCATTGCTACAGAGTAGCCATCACTTCGTCGGAAATGTCGAAGTTGGCGTAGACATTCTGAACGTCATCACAATCTTCGATTGCCTCGATGAGCTTAAAAACTTTACTTGCACCCTCGCTATCTAGTGGCACCGATACCGTGGGCAGGAAAGGAGTATCTGCTGATTCATATTCAATTCCTGCCTCATCGAGCGACTTACGAACCGAAGCCATACTGGAAGGATCAGAGACAACTTCGAAATTCTCACCTAAATCGTTTATCTCTTCTGCGCCCGCATCTATAACGATGTTCATTAGAGCATCCTCGGTTACTGCCGCACTCTTCTTTACGATGATTACACCACGGCGTCCAAATAAGTATGAAACCGAACCTGGATCGGCCATTGTGCCGCCGTTTCGCGTAACCGCTAATCGAACCTCACCTGCGGCGCGATTTCGATTATCTGACAAACATTCAATGAGCAACGCAACGCCATTTGGTCCATAGCCCTCGTACATAATTGTTTCCCAGTTTGCGCCACCTGATTCAAGTCCAGCGCCACGTTTCACTGCACGATCGATATTGTCCGATGGCACGGAACTCTTTCTCGCCTTAGCCAGTGCATCGAAAAGCGTCGGGTTACCGGCAGGATCTGCGCCCCCTGTTCGAGCAGCAACCTCAATCGCTTTAATTAACTTAGCGAAAGTTTTTGCACGACGAGAGTCGAGAATCGCTTTTTTGTGCTTGGTCGTTGCCCACTTGGAATGACCTGACATAAATGCTCCTAAATATCTATCGAGCCCTAATTGTACGAATCCGCGGGCTAACTTGCTACTTTGTTAATGAAATACTCGTGAACGCCATACCGGTCGCCAAGAACAATCTCTGGATGGAATGAGGCTGCCAACAAGCGACCTTGTCGTGCAAGGACAGGATGGATCCCTGAATTACTTTCTACAGAAGCAATTACCTCTACATCTGAACTATATTTTTCTATCCAAGGTGCACGAATAAAAATCGCAGTGACCAAACCTGCATCGATTGACTGTAAATCCAATTCGCTCTCAAAGGAATCCACTTGCCGACCAAAGGCATTTCTGCGCACGGTGATATCCATTGCCGCGAGGGAATCTTGGTCTGAGCTCCCGTCAAGGATTTCTTTCGCTAAGAGAATCATGCCCGCACACGTTCCGAAAACTGGCAAGCCTTCCCTGATCGCATCTTTCAAAGGATCAAAAAGAGAGAAAATGTGAAGTAATTTTCCAATAGTCGTGGATTCCCCACCAGGCAAAATTAACGCATCAATACTTTTTAAATCATCTGGCCGGCGCACTAAGGAATCTAAGGCGCCAGATTTTTGAATTGCATAACAATGCTCTCGCACATCACCTTGGAGCGCGAGAACTCCAACTCGTTTTTTCACCAACCGCGCTCAGCAAGACGATGTGGGACGGGAATATCAGAGACGTTGATACCAACCATGGCGTCACCTAATCCGCGAGATACCTCGGCAACTACCTTAGGATCATCAAAGAATGTTGTTGCTTTGACGCAAGCAGATGCGCGCTGGGCTGGATTTCCTGATTTGAAAATTCCTGAGCCGATAAATACACCATCTGCTCCGAGTTGCATCATCATCGATGCATCAGCGGGTGTCGCGATTCCGCCAGCAGTAAATAGAACCACCGGGAGCTTTCCTGTTTCTGCTACCTCTTTTACAAGAGCAAATGGTGCCTGCAGTTCTTTTGCTGCAACATAAAGTTCGTCTTCACGCATCGCAGTGAGCCGTCTTATTTCACCAGTTATCTTTCGGATGTGCGTTGTCGCATTTGAAACATCACCTGTGCCAGCTTCGCCTTTTGAACGGATCATGGCAGCGCCCTCATTAATTCGTCGAAGCGCTTCACCTAGATTGGTTGCACCACAGACAAATGGAACGGTGAAGTTCCACTTATCAATATGATTTTCATAATCTGCCGGAGTAAGCACCTCTGATTCGTCGATGTAATCAACGCCAAGCTCCTGCAAAATCTGTGCTTCAGCAAAGTGTCCGATTCGCGCTTTGGCCATTACTGGAATTGAGACAGCTTTTTGAATCTCTTCAATCATTGAAGGGTCAGACATACGCGCCACTCCGCCTTGCGCCCGAATGTCAGCAGGTACTCGCTCTAGCGCCATGACAGCAACTGCGCCTGCATCTTCTGCGATACGCGCTTGCTCTGCGTTCACCACATCCATGATGACGCCACCTTTGAGCATTTCGGCCATGCCCCGTTTTACTCGCGAAGTGCCTGTTACCTCACTCATGCTCTCCCCAAAATTCTCTCAGTCTCACTTGGTGGCCAAGACGGTGAAGTCTACTTCGTCGGAGATGGACTGGCGCCTCCAGATACCTCTCCATCAGAGGTAGTAGCGGCGGGGGCTGGGTAGGTGATCTCGGGCTCTTGAGCCACAAGCGCTACCCAAATCTGCCCTGCTTTAAATGGAATTTCGCGACCCGAATCGGAGGTAAAGGTAGTTCCAGTCAGCGCGTCGGGACGGTTCCAAGTTCCGCTAATAACTCGACCATTTCGGAAGATAAAAGCTCTGCCCTGACCGACGGTGGTGACCAGCGGAGTAACTCCGCCAAACTTATCTCCAAATTCTGAATCGGTAATCGAGACCACTTGAATCACGAACGTACTAGCAACCAGCGGCGCGCCACTGGCGTCTTCTTTAGGCGTTCCACTTTGGTTTATCAACCATCCTGAGAGCTCCTCAGACCAGAAAATCTCGTACCGCGCTCCTGGCCACTTCATCTCAGCTGAAATTACCTCTTCGCCCTGTTTAGCTTTAATCCGCTCACTAAATTTCCAGCCAACGCTCTTGGCCCGCTCAACTGCAAACTCACGTTTTTTGGCCCGTTCAAATAAGGCATAAGGATCTAAAATCATGTTGTACGGCGCACGACGATCTTTAGCTCGAGAGTAAACACTTAGCCCCTCGCGCTCTGCCCCGAGGTTAAATAGATTTGCGCTATCGATGACAGGTCGAAGCTTCCGTTGTGATCCTGAATATGCGAACGCTACTTTCCCAAATTGTGCGAGTAGTTCCATATCACTTATTCGAGCACTTCTAATGGGGCCAATTTCTTTCGGATACTTAGAACTGTAAATGGCAGCGAGTCGAGTGGCTCCACCCTCAACCTGTTCAATGTAAATAATATCGGCATCAAGGAGCCCGATTTGTGGCCGAGCAAGTTTGGTATCGTCAATTTTTACAGCTAAAACTTCATTACTCTCTCCAATCCTGCCACTTAGTGGATTGATTGGTGGAGCTGGAGTTGGTTTTACTTTCTTTGCTTCTGTGTTGCCTCCATTGGAAACTCGAGCGCATCCACTGAATGTCAACGACAGTAGGAGGAAAAAGACGAGCGTTATTCGTACTTGCTTCTTATGAACTCTCATTTTGATCTCACACCTGTATCTCTTCGAACGGATAGCGCACCGGTAATGGCGCTCTGCCGGCAAGTCGGAAAATTTTCACAATTGGTCGCGCCCGCTGCGCCTGGGTTCGTACTACCGCTTCCAGGTGTAGCGCAATCGCGATACGTAACCGCTCGCGAGCTTGTGACAGTTCACGAAATATTTGAGCATCAGAAGATAAAGCTCCCTCCTCAATCAAGGAGAGCAATAAGCGGGAGAGCTCTTCTTCAGCCTCTGAACGCTCCGCTTGATTGGCGATAACAGCAACATGTGCTGCAGCGAGTAACAAAAGGGATGTTGCGGGGTCAACAAGATTTGAACGCGCAACTTCAAGAGCCAACGCAGAGCGCGTGCGTAGCGCAGCGTCTAGATTTCCCCAGGAAGTTTCCACCCTGTGGTGTAAGCGATCCAATCGCGATGCTGTAAAGGATAAGTACCAAACGGCAAACAACATCAAGCCAAGAATGACCACAAGCAGGATGCTCATTACTCCCTATCCGCCTTCTCTTTATTTGACCGCAAATCATTTCCCAATCTCACTTTTTCGCCAGATGCGCTAACCATCCGATAAATGTCAAGAATGGACTCCCCAACGTTCGACCAATCAAATCGGAATGAACTTTCTTGGCCAATCAATTTTAATTGCGCCCTACGTTCCGGGTCATTCAAGAGTTTCCCAATTCGCAACGCCAACTCTGAAGAATCACCTGCATGAAAAATTTCTCCAGCTCTTCCATTCTCCAGTACATCCTTAAACGCCATCAAATCACTCGCTACAACAGGAGCACCTGCTGCCATCGCCTCAGCCAAAATAATCCCGAAACTCTCTCCTCCGGTATTTGGTGCAACGTAAAGTGCTATCGAGCGGAGAATTTCTTGTTTTCTTTTATCGCTCACTCTGCCGAGAAAATCGGTTCGCTCGCGGAGTTTGTCGCTCATGGCTTCCCTAAATTGATCAGGATCCCCAGGGCCAGCAATCAAAACTCTGAATTCCTCACCGCGTTTTAGAAGTTCCTCGCAACTCTCCAAGAGAATCGCCAAACCCTTCCTAGGCTCATCGAAGCGACCGATGAAACCAATAGTTCGATCTGACACATCATCCGCTAGAGAACCGACAGCGAAGTCACCATGGTTAATACCATTGGGAATCACCACTGCATCGGTTTCAAGATGGTCAGTTAAAGTCGTTCGAGCAGTTTCACTTACGGCAATCCGAGCATGCAATTTCTCGATTGCTGGTTCCAGGATTGGACCTACTGCATAAATTGCTTTTTGTTTTGGCGCGGAAACGTGAAAGGTTCCAACAAGTGGCCCCTCTGCTGCCCAACAAGCTAAGAGTGACAACGAGGGTATTGCTGGCTCGTGAAGATGGAGTAAATCGAATTGCCCTTCGTTAATCCACTTACGTACCCGTCGATTTGCAACAGGGCCAAAAGCCACTCGAGCGACAGCCCCGTTATATGGAATTGCAATCGGGCGACCACTACTTATTACCCATGTTGGCAATGCGCTCTCATCTACTGCAGGAGCAATTACCGAAACTTCATGTCCTTGTGCCATGCAATACAAAGCTAAATCCTGAATGTGCGCCTGTACGCCACCTGGAAGATCCCATCCATAGGGCGAGACCATGCCTATCTTCATCGCTTCATCACTTCATCACTTCATCACTTCATCACTTCATCACTTCATCGTGGTCGATCCAAATTCTTTGCAGCATATGCCAATCTTCAGGGTTTCGAGCAATACCTTCAGCGAAGATATCAGCAGATTGCTGGATGAGATTCTCAACTTTCGATTGGGGTGCTGCAGGATCGGGAGACAACGGCACAGAGAATTTAATATGGATACCGTTCTTTGTATATGTCACATGCGCTACAACTAGATAAGAATTATTACGCAAGGCAAGGAGCGCCGGACCGCTTGGCATTTTTGCAACTCCGCCAAAAAATTTTACTTCAATCCCACTTTTTGAGAGATCTCGGTCGGCCACTAAAGCGACAACATCACCCTTCAACAAATGTTGATTGAGTAACGGAATAACATTCTCGGCTGTCGAATAAATTTGTATCCCAATTCGTTCTCGATATTTTAAAAATGCTTTAAAAACCCGTTCCGGCTTAAGCCTCTCTGCAACACTAATGATTGGAATTCCCGTGGCAGAGAAATATGCCCCTGCGTGATCCCAATTGCCTGAGTGCGGAAGAGAGACGATAACGCCTTTACCCTGTTCTACTAGCGACCGGAACATCTCCTCCCCCTCAACTGTTACAGTCGAGACAATTCTCTCTTTGTTCCATGTTGGTAAGCGAAATGCATCACACCAATAACGCAGATAGCTCTGCATACCACGTCCAGTTAATTCATTTAGCTCTTGCTCGCTCATTTCGGGTTTTACTCTGCGCAAATTTGCTTTCAATCTTGCAAAAGATTTGCTCTGCCGGCGGACCGATCGATTAGCCATGTATCTAAAAAATCGGTAAGCGCTCGCTTCTGGCACTGTTCGAACAATTTTCCATGCAAGTAAGTAAAGAAAGCTAATGAGTTGAGCAATCATCTCTGCTGCCAAACTTGCACAACACGATGAATCACAGTTATGAATGATGCAACCGCGAGAATCCAAATTCCGGCGGCTAAAACATATTCGACCCCAAGTCCGGAGAATCCAGTGGATACAAGCAAGATAATCGTCCGCTCTGGTCGCTCTGCGAATCCGCCATCACATCGAAAACCCGATGCCTCTGCTCGTGCTTTCACATATGAAACGAGGAAGCCGCCTGCCATAGCGAACCAGGCCACGATTTGAAGTGAATCATTTTGAAGGTAGAGGTAATAGGTCACGCTCCCAATTAAGGCAGCATCAACTATTCGATCGGCTGTCGAATCCAGGAATGCTCCCCATTTGGAGGTCAATCCAGAGATTCGAGCCATAGTCCCATCAACCAGATCACTAAAAATAAAAAGCAACATGGCGAGAGTGCCCCAGAAAAAATTTCCACGAGTAAAGAAAAGCAACGAGATTAAGATGGTGCCAATCGAGCCTAAAACTGTTATCTGGTTGGGGGTTATTTTCCTCTTGAGCAGCTGGCGCGCCGTTGGTTCTACAACACGAGCGACCGGGGCGCGCAGAAAAGAGCTAATCATGGTGGTTACATCGTAGGCTCATCACGTGAGTAATCCGGTTAGCGCTACGCGCATCGCCATTATTGGCCACCTTTCGGCTGATCTTGAAGGCGTAGCTCAGGCGCTCCCAAAGGACTTCTCCGTATCCGTGGCCTCTTCAGAACAGTTGAATTACGAATTTGCTGAATTTTCCGCAGTTGTGCTGGCCATTAGCGCCTATGAAGGTGCGCCTAATTCTTTAGTCAAGGCATGGGAAGAAATTTCAGAATTTCAAATCCCCCGGGCTATTGTCGTTACGAAAATCGAGCATCAAGAGGCTGATTTTGATGAAGCGGTACTTATCGCGCGACGAATGTTCGGGGAAGGTCTCACTCCATATTTAGTTCTTCATGCCGACGATGGTGCGCCGTGTGCATTTATCGATCTAGAAAGACTAGAGATTCGAGATTACTCCACCGGCGAACTAACGATTAAGCCCAGTGATGAGGACCATCAAATATTAGTTAGCGAATTTCGCGATGAATACCTTGAAAGCATTGCTGAACTAAATGAAAATCGATTTGCCACGGGACTTTTTGTTCCCATCATCCCGTTCTCTTCTGCCCTGAGGCTTGGCCATCTTGAATTAATTCAATATCTCAGAGAAGTTATTGAGAGCTAACCCTTATCTTGGCCAAAGTTCGGTTAACAACGAGTGAGTTTCGTGAAGCATTTGAGATAAAACTTTAGTACCTCCTATTACTGGCATAAAATTTGAATCTCCGCGCCAGCGAGGAACTACATGTTGATGAAAATGATCGGGTATCCCAGCTCCAGCAATTGGCCCCTGATTCATACCAATGTTGAAATTCACATCTGAATGAACTGCCCGCAACGCCTGCATACTAGATTTCGTCAACCATGCCACTTCGTGGGTTTCATCCTCTGTCAGTTCTAGATATTCGCCAACGTGGCGAAATGTGCAGATGAGGATGTGGCCAGGGTTGTAGGGATATTTATTAAGTACTGCGTATGAAAACTTTCCTCTATCGAGGATAAATGATTCTGTATCAGAGATTTTAGGAATATGACAGAACGGGCATGCGTAGTCGCCGCTGCTTAACTTATCGATGTACTCTTTTCGAAATGGAGTCCAAATACGCTCCCAATGGTCAGATTCCTTGCCCATCTCACACCTGAATTCGAGTATCGACGGAGCTTTTTATCTCTGCGATTGCCTCTGTGATGGGTATTCCATTCTTCTGTTCACCACTCCTATATCGAATAGAGATTGCACCAGCCTGCTGATCAACCTCGCCAGCAATAACCATAAAAGGAATCTTCTCTAATTGCGCATTGCGAATCTTTTTCTGCATGCGGTCGTCGCTGCTATCCACCTCAACTCGTATTCCTGCCCGACGCATAGTTGCTGCAATCTCTTCTAGGTAAGGTAAGAACACTTCTGCAACTGGTATCGCTCGAACTTGGACAGGCGCCAACCAAGGTGGGAAAGCCCCTGCGTAATGCTCTGTGAGAACACCAAAAAACCTTTCAATAGAACCAAATAGAGCGCGATGAATCATTACTGGTCGAGCTCTAGAACCATCCGGTGCCACATACTCCAGGTCAAAACGGGTGGGTAATTGGAAATCAACTTGAATCGTCGACATTTGCCAGGTTCTTCCAATGGCATCTTTCGCTTGAACCGAAATTTTCGGACCATAGAAAGCAGCTCCGCCTTCATCGAGAACGAGTTCCAGATTCTGCCGTTGTGCGGCTTCCCGAAGTTTTTCTGTTGCTATCGCCCAATCATGGTCGTTGCCGACAAACTTCTCATCATTGCGAGTAGAAAGTTCAAGATAAAAATCAGTGAGCCCATAATCTCTTAGCAGATTTAAGACGAAGGTTAACAAGCTATCTAATTCCTCAGGCATTTGCTCTGGCGTGCAGTAAATGTGTGCATCATCCTGTGTAAAACCACGAGCGCGAGTGAGCCCTTGAATCACTCCCGACTTTTCGTAGCGGTACACCGTTCCGAATTCAAATAAACGTAAGGGAAGCTCTCGATATGACCGACCGCTTGAACGGTAAATCAAATTATGGAAAGGGCAATTCATGGGTTTCATGTAATAGGAAGCGCCAGCACGCTTAACGCTGCCATCGGTATTTCTTTCCTCATCAAGCACCATCGGTGGATACATGCCTTCGGCATACCATTCAAGATGGCCCGAAGTTTCAAAGAGCGCAGCTTTTGTTAAATGTGGCGAATAGACGAATTGATAATTCTCTTCTTCATGGCGTTTGCGCGAGTAATCTTCCATAGCGCGTCGAATGATTCCGCCCTTTGGGTGAAATACCGCTAAGCCAGAACCAATCTCTTCAGGGAAGGAGAAGAGATCAAGCTCAACTCCCAATCTCCGATGATCGCGCTTCTCCGCCTCTTCGAGGAATGAAAGATGTTGATCTAGCTCTTCCTGGCTTGGCCATGCAGTCCCATAGATACGTTGCAGCATGGGATTTTTTTCAGAGCCTCGCCAGTAAGCGCCAGATGAACGCATTAATTTGACGGCGGGGATTAATTTCGTCGTCGGCAGATGAGGGCCCCGACATAAATCTTTCCAAGCAATTTCGCCGTCACGATTTAAATTGTCGTAAATCGTTAGCTCACCACCACCGACTTCCACCGAGGACTCATCGGAAGCATCGGATTTGATAGCGATCAATTCGCACTTAAAAGGTTCGTGAGAAAGTTCAGCCAGAGCTTCTTTCTCGGTGACAACTCTTCGTCTAAACCGTTGATTAGCTTTGATGATTTTGGCCATCTCTTTTTCGAGCGCCTGCAAATCATCTGGGGTGAAGGGGCAGGCGGAGTCGAAGTCGTAATAGAAACCATCTTTGATTGGCGGACCAATTCCGAGGCGGGTATCCGGAAAGAGTCCCTGCACAGCTTGGGCGAGAACGTGGGCACTGGAATGTCGAAGAATGGCTAATCCGTCAGGAGAGGAGATTAATACTGTCTCCACTGTATCGCCCTCATGCAGGGTGGTGTTTATATCTTTTAATTCGCCATTCACGCGAAGAGCGATGACATCTGGACGATCCTTGAAGAGTTCGCCGGTGTACTTCTCAATTCGCACGTTAATACGCGCGCCATCAAGTGTGATTGTCAGCTCCGACATAAATCTAAGCCTATCGCTTGCTCCTTCTCCGGCGGCTTATTGCTGGTGCTTTACGCGAAATTCCGTCGTATCGCGAAGAGTGCGAAAACTACGAGAGCCACAATCACTATTCCAATCGCTACGTAGAGCCATTTCTTGCCGCGTGGGAGGGCTTTTTGTGCAGCTGATATCGCAAGCATTTTCGTTTTAATCAGAGCGCGATCAGCCCATGCGAATTCAGAGGCAAGAATGCCAAGCCCTGCAAAAATGATGAGCCAGCCTGGTCCAGGAGTAATCAGAAAGATTGCCCCTAAAACTGTAATTGTTCCACCAAGTACCGCCACGCCAATCCGCCAAGCCAACTCCCCTGCTGGGGTGGTCTTTGCTCGAGCGCGGAATCTCTTGATCACGGGTTAAGGTTACTCGCGAGAGACCCCTTATAAGAAGTGGCGAGATCCTCAACCTTGCCCGCTATCTTGAACTTCCTCCCATTTATCTCCGACACTGGCTGGACGCTGCGCAGGCTCGAAATCAGCGCTACCGACTCACATCGCTGGAGCTCCTCGAAGGACAATTCACGTTCCGCGAGCAATCCCCATTCGATCAGCAGCTCACGGGTAATTCCCGGTAATGGCCCTGCAGATATTGGGGGCGTGACCCATCGCCCACCAATTAACGCAACCACATTTGCCGTGCTTGCCTCCATCACCATATCTTGCGTATTAAAGAGGAGCGCATCGTCTGCGTTGCGCTCTTGGGCATAGCGATACGCCAGTAGATACTCCCCGTATGAGGTGGACTTAATTTTTTGTAGCGGGGACTTGGCATTAAATGGGTGCGGATAGCTCACCAATTTTGCAGGTTCACTCCACTCTTTATATTCCTGATGGGTAATGAGAAAAGTTCCCGAACCGGAGAGGGTAATCCGCATTCTTCCCAAAGAAATCGCTCTTGTGCTCTGCAGTAAAGATGTGACAGCTACCGCTATCGCATCATCTGTTGGTGAATCAATGCCCAGGCTTTGGGCTCCTAATCGAAGCCTGGCGATGTGTCGGTCCAACGCAACTGCTTTTGCTCCTATCGTGAGGACAGTCTCAAAGACACCCTCGCCTAATAAGAAGGAGCGATCGTGGATCGGCAAGGTGACGCCAACCTCTTGCTCGTCAATCAATCGATCATTGATCCAGATCATCGTTGAATTTCTCTCTCGCGAATGATTGATAGTAATCGACTGGCCTTTAATTCCGTCTCCGCCCACTCCAACTCGGGCTCTGATCCCCAAGTTATTCCCGCACCTGTGCCAAATTTTAGAAGTGAGCCATCTGTCTCATGCTCGATCCAAAAAGTTCGTATACCAACTGCAAGTTCTGCTCGATCGCCCTGCACCCAACCGATCGCTCCGCAATAGGGACCACGTCGCACGACTTCTAATCGACTAATTAACTGGCGAGCAGATGATTTAGGTGCGCCACTAATTGAACCCGCTGGCAATAGCGAATCGAAAATTTCGGCCCAGGAGATATCTGCCTTGAGCTCACCTTGGACATCAGAAACAAGATGCACCAAACCCGGATGCTCTTCAACGGCAAGAAGTCGAGGAGTGTGAATGCTGCCTGTTTTGCAGAGCGACCCAAAATCATGGCGAACCAAATCAACAATCATCACATTCTCTGCGTGATCTTTCTCAAGAAAGCCATCGCGATTCTTTGCAGTTCCTTTGATTGGGCTCGAGGTGATCAGATCTCCTTCACGGCGAAGCAAGAGTTCCGGCGAGGCAGAGGAGATTGATAACTTTGGTAATTCAATCGAGGTAAGAAATGGAGCTGGATTGCCCGATAACAACTTGGGAAAAATAGGGAGCAGGTTTGAATTGACACTTTTCGTTGAAAGCACTCGACAGAGATTGATTTGGTACACCTCACCCCGTGCTATTGCTTCACGAACCTCTTGAACAGCGTCGAGATACTGACTCTGTGAAAGTGAACTCATCCACTCATCTTCAGGTGGGGACCAAATTTGCATTTGATCTCTTGCATGCGCCAAGAACGCTTCCTCTTGATCGTGGCGCACCTCTGCAAAACGGGCGAATGTGTGTGCACCTTCGTAGGTGCTAATCACTGCCCAAAAATTTCCATCGCTGAGCGAAGCAGGGTCTTCTGATATCTCAACTAAGTCGCGCGCCCACAGCCCTCCGCGATAAAAACCCGGTTCCATGCTCCCCACCGTAGCCCAGCGCCTGCACCCATGACGGGTTCGCCCTACCCCCTACCCCTGCGGTAGATTTCGCCCTGCAGAAATGCGGATGTAGCGCAGTTGGTAGCGCATCACCTTGCCAAGGTGAATGTCGCGGGTTCGAGTCCCGTCATCCGCTCGAAAGTGTTTTACCAGCGGGTGAACACCTATGGTGGGATGGCCGAGAGGCGAGGCTCAGGACTGCAAATCCTGCTACACGGGTTCAAATCCCGTTCCCACCTCAATTTTTTATAACTGAATATCTTGTGAATAGCTTGGACGATTGGCGCAGCGGTAGCGCACTTCCTTGACATGGAAGGGGTCACTGGTTCGATCCCAGTATCGTCCACCAGAAATAAAAATGGCGAGGACATGATTATGGCGGCGAAGGATTGGCAAGCAAACGAGACTGCCGAAACACTTTCCAGAAATTTCTCAGAATTTCTCTCCTCTCGTCGTAGCACGCGAGACTTTTTAACAAACCCGATCCCGAGTGAATTGCTTGAACAATTAATTGCAGATTCATTGACTGCGCCAAGTTGGTCCAATACCAGACCATTCAAAGTGTGTGTTGCAACCGGTGATGTTCAGAAGCGAATAAGTTCGGAATTTATTGGACGTTGGGAGAGGCTCTCTCAATTCAGGAATGGCAACATATTCGTAAAGGTAAAGATGCTCTTCAAGGGAGCCGGCCTGCCCACCAGCAACCGCCTCCTTGCTCGAGGCTATGTGCCCGAATTGAAACCTCGAGCAGAACGGGTGGGCAAAGAGCTGTACGAGTGGATCGGTGTGCAACGAGGAGATCGAAAGGCTCGCGATGAGCAGTGGGCAAAGAACTATGAATTTTTTGATGCCCCGGTTGAACTATTTATCTACATCCATAAGAGCTTGCACATCTTTGCCGCTAACGATGCAGGCTTAATGTTGGAAAATCTCATTCTGTCAGCCCACGCTCGAGGTTTAGGAACTTGTCTGCAAGGCGCAGTTGTGATTTGGGACGATGTCATCAGGGACGAATTCGATGTTCCAAAAGATTATAAAATCCTCACAGGGCTTGCTATCGGGTACCCCAAAGATTCACAAGTGAACAAATTTCAAGCACATAGACTCTCACCGAAAGATGTCGTAATCCAACCCCAAAAGAAAGTTTAAATTCCTAATAACTTTCGAGCTTGATTGATAATTTCGCCTCGGTATTTCTCGACTAGAGAAATATGGCCATGTCCGGGCACGAAATTTAATTGTGCGGTTGGAATATGTTTTGCCAGCCATTCGCTATGAGCGCGCGGAACCATAAAATCATCATCGCCTTGCCAGACGAGCACTGGTTTTTTAATTGATCCAAGTTCGAATCCGAATTTTTGAACGAAAGCTAAATCATCATCAAGCCAGCCGTAATATCCCTGAGTGAGCGCTCTCCGATATGAAGCGGCATCGTGATCTGCCACCTCTGGGGTTAAAGCGCTTTTATCTGCCTCCCCAATGAGGCCACCGAAAGCCGCAATCAAATCGTCGCCTGTTACGGCAGCAAAGCCAGGCGCATTTATCGCCATCCAGGATTCGATGGCGCTTTCACCATTGAGCGCAGCTCCAAATTCTTCATGATTTTCCGGGCCCATTCCCGCTAAGAAATCCAGGTCGCTATTACCCCACTCACCAACACCAGCGAGCGTTATTGCTCCTGCGCAGAGTTCATGGCGAGTCATATTGATGGCGTGTGGTCCTCCGCCCGACCAACCAATAGATACGAACTTCTTTACTCCTAAATGGTGAATTAGTTCGGATTGATCTTCCATATCATCGGCAACAGTTCGCCCTTTTCTCCGACTACTTAACCCATAACCAGGTCTACTCGAAGCCACTGCCTGGACATCGCTAATCTCCGAAAGCCAGTTCGACCATAACGTGCACTCTCCAGGTGTCCCATGATGAAAGAGAATCGCTACATCGCTTCTGACTTCATTTGTAAGGTAATCAAAAGCGCGACCATCGCGTAATGTGAGAATCACTTGTTAGGCCGACCAAGCTTTGCAAAGATTGCATCAAAAAATTGAGCGAAATAGAGCGATTCCTCTAGAGGCATTGTCCAACAATCACTGCGGCCGCGTATCTTCTTAGAAAAATCATCGGCCATTAGTTGATAAGGATCGCAAGCTGCAAAATTTTCGACTCGTTTGCCATTCTTCCCGTAAATCTCAAGCGTGCTCGGTGCATTATGCGAATTAAAAGCGTCATTTCCACCCATCATGATTGCCCCCTCGCTGCCAATCACATCGAAATAGAGAGTTGAGGGAACATTCATTGAAGTGATTGCTTCGGCTTTCGCCCCGCCTACGGTGAATTCCACGCGAACAGTTTCGTCACTACCCATATGGTGCCAGGCCACTTCTGCTTTTGTGATCTCGCTTGGAGCGAAATTCATTAGCCAGATAGGTGCAGCAACTGAGTACGGTCCAAGATCGTATAGACCTCCGCCACCCAACTCTGGAAATGCGCGAATATTTTCGTCAGGCAATCCGTCGTAAGTAAAACAAGTTTTAATTCGCTCTACCGTTCCGATCTCCCCTGATCGAACAATCTCAGATAAACGTTTACTCCGTGGATGCCACCTATTCCAGGAGGCTTCCATAAACAATTTCCCAGTTTCTTTAGCAACTGCAGTAGCTTCTCGAGCCTCACTGGCGTTCATCGCCAATGGCTTTTCGCAGAGCACATGTTTTCCGGCGCGCATTGCCTTAATCGACCACGGGATGTGGAGCGAATTCGGCAGTGAAATGTAGATCGCCTCAACACGAGGATCATCAATCAACTCTTGATAATCGAGGTAGAAACGTCCGCTCGGCGAGAGAGATTTAGCGCGTTCTGCATCTTTCCCGGCGACCGCATAAATTTCCCCCCACTTCGAATTTCGCAGAGCTGGATAGAGCGCCTTTTTGGCAATCATTCCCGCACCTATGAAGCCCCACTGGACCGGAACGCTCTCTTCGCTCATAACTGCTTCCCCTTCTATCTCTGTCTCTATCTCGCTTGTTGGCCCCGAACTGCACCTGATCGAGAATGTCAGGGTTAGAACATAGGCTTACCTCATCATGAGAGCAAGCAGTAAAACGAGAGCAACGGCAGAGCTAGAGCCAACCCTTGACGAGGTTCCAATCCCACTCCGCTTTGGCACCTTCGTTGTCGTCGACCTCGAAACTACCGGAACCTCGCCAAGCTCGGGCGCGATGATTACCGAAATTGGAGCGGTAAAAATTCGTGGTGGCGAAGTACTTGGCGAGTTTCATACCCTTGTTAATCCTGGTTCACCCATTCCCCCTTTCATTACTGTTTTAACTGGTATCACCGATGCAATGGTTGCGCCAGCGCCACTTTTCAGCGAGGTACTCCCTGCTTTCTTGGAATTTTGCGGTGGCGCAGAAGAGACGATTCTCATTGCACATAACGCCCCATTCGATATCGGCTTTCTCAAGGCTGCCGCACAGAACTACTCATACCCGTGGCCTAATTTCCGAGTCCTCGACACCGTGAAAATTGCTAGACGCACTCTTGCTAAAGATGAAACCCCAAATGTAAAACTTGGAACACTTGCCCAATATTTCGGGCTGGAAGAACCTCCGACGCACCGCGCTCTCGACGATGCTCGAGCCACTGTCCATATTTTTCACCACCTCCTCGAACGGCTCGGGAATATCGGAGTTGAAACTCTTCAAGAACTGCAGAACTTTTCTCATCCACTTGGTGAACAAGAGCGCAGTAAGAAAAAATTAGCTGATGGTCTGCCTAATTCCATCGGGCTCTATATTTTTCGAGATAGTGAAGATAAACCTCTTTACATAGGAATCTCCAAAAATATTCGGAAAAGAGTGCTGACTTATTTTTCTTCATCCGAAACACGTTCCCGAATGCGCGAGATGATTTCTTTGACATCGCGAATTGAAGCGCTAACTACCCCAACGTTGATTGATGCTCAAGTGCGAGAGCTTCGGCTAATTAGCGCCCACTCGCCTCGCTATAACCGACGATCAAAGTTTCAAGAACGGACCCTCTGGCTCTCATTAACTGACGAGCGTTTCCCACGCCTCACGGTTGTCAAAGGACATGACTCACTGACGCGTACTGCAGAAGTGATTGGTCCATTTGGTGGAAGGCGCGATGCCGAACTTGCCCGCGAAGCCCTACATGGTGCGACATCGATTCGCCAATGCACTCCCCGAATTACGCCTTCTTCGATGAAAAAGGCGAGCGCATGCCTTCTTTACGACCTTAAAAAGTGTTCTGCTCCCTGCATTGGTGCCACTGACGAAGAGAGCTATGGCGAAGTAACGTTGCAGGTAGCGAACCACTTAACACTTCAGGCAGGAGAGGTGGTGACTCATCATTTCGACAAGATCTCGCAACTCTCTCGCGATGAAAGATATGAAGAGGCGGCAGAGGTACGTAACCAATTAACTGCCTATTTGCGAGGGTTCTCTAGAAGCGAGAATCTCAAAGCATTTTCTGGACTAGAAGAACTTATCATCGCTAAATTCTCTGAAGAAAACTCCGAGATTGAAATCGCCCAAATACGACGCGGTACGCTCTATCGTTCAATGACCGTGCACTCTCCCCGCGAAATAATTCCTGCGGTTGACGCTCTTCGCGACTTCGAACCGGTCGGGCAAAACGATGAACTACTCTTCCCAAACTCCACCCCTGAAGAGGTCGAGATGCTTATGCGTTGGGCATCAGATCGATTAGCGCGACCAATAAGCATCTCAGGAACGTGGCATTTGCCAACTTTTGGTCCATCATTTCATAAAAATAAAGTTGCAATTCTTGCTAAACCTGATGAGAACGCTCAATCCACTTATCCAGTAGTGCAGTAGCAGCGCCTGAGTCAATTGCTACACGTACGCTCTCCAGAGCGCTCATAAATCGTTCATCTATATTTTCGGATTCGACGTTTTCGCCAAATCCCTGAAAGGCAATAAGAGCTGCTGCTGCATTTAACAAGACAACATCTCGCATCGGCCCACTTCTTCCAGCAAGTATCTCGCGCAGATGCGTAGCGTTTTCTTGAGCATTTCCTCCTCTTAGAGAATCAATTGAACTGCGAGGAATTCCCCATTTCAATGGATCAATTTCAGTTTGGAAAGCTCTCTGAGAGCTAATTACATAAATTTGCGAAGGTTCTGAAAGACTTATCTCATCAAGGCCATCCGCTCCTCGAAAAACTAAAGCATCTACTCCGCGAGCCCGAAGTACTTGCGCAACAATCGAAAACATCTCTGCTTTTGCAACGCCGATTGCATAAGAACTGGGTTTTGCCGGGTTAGATAGCGGCCCCAATATGTTGAAAATAGTGGGATAACTTAACGATTTACGGGCAGGACCCGCATGCCGCATTGCTCCGTGGAACATAGGTGCAAAACAGAAACCGAGGCCAATCTCTTTTACCAACTGCGCGACTTGCTCTCCAATGAGATCAATTTTTACTCCGAGCGCTTCTAGAACATCTGCTGCACCTGATTGCGATGTTGCTGCCCTATTTCCATGTTTCACCACTCGAGCGCCAGCGCTTGCGGCAACAATCGCTGAAGTTGTGGAGATATTTATCGTATGAAATCCGTCTCCGCCAGTTCCGACGGTATCGACTGCTCGTTCTGTGATTGTTATTGGCGCCGCATGCGCATACATAGCTTCGATGAAACCTAAAACTTCGAGAGCTGCCCCACCCTTGGCTGTGTGGCGTACGAGGAATTCTGCAATCTCTTCTGTAGAGCGCGACCCGCTAAGGATCTCTTCCATAACCGATCTACTTTCAGAGGTGGAAAGATCTTTATTTTGCGAGAGGTTCTCGAGCGCTTTACTCCACATTTCGCCGGGCATTGCTATCTCACCTAATGCGTTGAATGCGGACTGGTGCTTGGTGCCACCGATTTCTTGGCCAATAACGCAGCTACCTCTCGCGCGAGAGCGCGAGGCTCAATCGGATGGAAGGTAATCGCCTCAACTCTTGCCCACGTTGCTAACCAACGATCTGCTTCTCTCGCGATGATCCCAATGATTGGAGGGGCTTGGTAAATCTCGTCTTTTAGTTGGCGAGCAAGGCCCAGACCACCTTCCGGGGTAGCCTCGCCATCAACGATGAGCAGTGCGGCCGTCCCTTTATCGTCAAAGTACCCCCGCAGCGCAGCTGCAGTAGCAAACTCTTTGATCGTGATGGGGGCGCTCTCTGGACTTGGCGCCGGGGTGATTGCCCTGGCGATAGCGGCGCGAACCTGCGAATTATCCGAATAGACCAGGACTACCTCGTTTGCCATTCCCCTAGCCTAACGGAGGGGCGAGGCCATCACCCAACCGCCACCGGCAATCCTTGCGCTCTCCTC